>WNFY01000673.1_pt1 | contig 54757 bp, 66 predicted proteins | sample 5400091 | NCBI WGS metagenome assembly WNFY01 (sample SAMN13153364, study PRJNA577476) | soil metagenome | isolation source: 60 cm soil or saprolite under grassland replicate 1 | place: USA:California | collected 2016-06-15
GCGGTTCACCGCAGAGCCATTCATAGACCAGAACGCCCAAGGCATACTGATCGCTGGCAGCACACGGTTTGCGCTGAATCTGTTCTGGAGCCATGTAGATGGGGGTGCCTGCTTGACTCTTCGTCGAGAGCGAGTCCAGACTCTGCTGGACGACTGCGATGCCAAAATCACTGAGCACGACTTCATCGTTAGCGGAGAGCAGCATATTCTCCGGTTTGACATCGCGGTGGATCACGCGCTGCTGATGGGCATAGTCTAAAGCCGGGGCGATCTGTTTGAGGTAGAGGATAATCTGCTCCAGCGTTAGGCGTGTCCCTTTGGGATGCCGGGTACGCAGCGTGCCATTGGGGCTATACTCCATCACCAGATAGGGGATCTGGTCCTGGAAGCCAAAGTCATGCACCCGGATGATATGGCGATGCTGCAAGTGCGCGATCGTGCGCGCCTCGCGCCGGAATTGCTCATGGGTGTCTGGCTCCATGCGCACATGCAGGACCTTAATGGCAGCAAGGATCTCTAAGTAGCGATGTTCGGCCAGGTAGACCTCGGCAAAGGCGCCTCGGCCCAGCAAGTGCAACAGCTGGTAATTGCCAAGGAATTGTCCCACACGCTCAGCCATACAGCGGTTCTCTCCAACAGGAAGGATGCCAACACACGCAGAATCAAGGGACGCATTCTGATCACAAGATCCTGTATATCATAGCACATCCCTGGTCTTGTCGGATAAACGTACCCAGGAGCAGGTTTTCGCAGAGGTGTCCTGCAAGCCTTGCTGATGGATCAATTGGCTCTTGCCTCCTCGTTGGCGGGAGCTTGAGTACGCTCAGAACTTGACCGGCATGACTTGGTGAGACTTCCCGAAAAATGGATAGGTACGACTTTATGAGACTCGACACGCATGTTATGAGTACCTTTAGTTAAAGCAAAAAAGAGTATTAATTGCAGCAGCTTCTTCATAAATCATGCTGGCAAGTGGAATGCGTACATATTGCCATCCTGTGAGGCAAAGTAGACAATCCCATTGACCACTACTGGAGAAGAGTAATTCCTATTATTGAAGCTATGTGCCCAGAGGATTGCACCATTGGCGGCATTCAGTGCAAATAAATCACCATCGCTCACATAGACGACACCATTCGCTACTGTTGGAGCGACATAGATCGGATTGCCAATATCTCCAATTGTGGAAGTCCATACTATCTTACCAGTGATAGCATTTAGAGCGCTGACAGTGCCGTCATCTGAGCCAACGTACACTGTATTGTTCGTAACTGCTGTAGTTGCATCACAGCCACTTGTAGAGGTTTTCCATAGTAGCTTACCTGATGTAGCATTCAGAGCATACACATTTCCCTCCGCACACTCTCCGTTGCCGAAATCCAGACCGGAACCAATATAAACAATGCCATTGACAATTGTTGCTGTCGGATAGACATAATAATACACCTGCTGTAGTGGAAAGCTCCACAGCTTTCCGCCACTTGTGGCATTTAGAGCATACAAAGTGAGGTTACAGTAGCTATCAGATGCGCTGATATAAACAACGCCGTTGTTGAATGTGGTAGAAGATATACCGCAAGAAGCATCTCCGATACTGGAATTCCACAACTTTGTACCAGTAATGGCTTTCAAGGTGTACACTTTGCCATTCTGCGATCCAATATAGATGATGTTATTGGCGACAGTGGGAGAGTTTAGAAGACTACTTCCAAGAGAAGCAGACCATAATATGGCACCACTGGTAGCATTCAACGCATCGAATGTCCCATTGTCCGTACCAACATAGACCACATTATTAATGACTGCTGGTGAAGAGGCGCTATCAGATCCAATTTTCTGACTCCATAGTATTGAGCCAGTCGTAGCATTCAAGGCGTAGGCATTGCCATCCGATGAACCAACGTAGACAATATTATTCACAATGGCGGCAGAGGTATACAGAGTCACGGCAGAAGTATTCCAGTCCTGTGTCAATTTCGATACGTTTGCTGGATTGAGCACATTCTCAAAGACATTAAAGTAAGTATGTTGCCGATTGAAACCAAATTGAACCCAATCAGTTCGCACCTGAAAAATCGTTTGAGCAGAACGTCCACTGATATTACCCTTAGCCCGCACAACGTGATTGCCTGGCACTGCGCCACCGGGAACTATAATAGTTGTTGAAAATGTGCCAGTACTGCTGGCAGTTTTTTTGCCAACCTGGGTAGTATCAAACGTCAGTGTGATCGTCTCACCGCTCTTAAACCCTTTTCCGTTTACTCTAACACTTGAGGTAGGAGGGCCAGAGGTAACAGAGAGTGTGATACTTGCACCAGCAGCATGTGTTGCCAATCTGTTTGAACCAAAGAGCGCAAAACCCACAATGATGATAAGCAGCAGGGAAATATTTGTGGTCAGCTTCAATCGGGAAGAAGTACGCAAGAGGACACCTCACTTTCAACCAATGTAATCTATGCTAATACAAAAAAATCCTGAACTGATCCGATCAATTATCGCAATCATACAAAGATGAGGACAGGGAGAAAGGGTAAAGAATTGGTTAAGATATGGTTGTGATTGTATCAATACATGATGACTTAAACATACAGGCAGTAATTTTAGTAGTAGTTAATAAGGTATCAACATCGCAGAAAAAAATTTTCAGGTTTAATTCTTAATAACGTCACATTACAAATACCCTGCTGAGAGCCGATGATGTTTTTTATGATGCCATATCGATTATTGTGTAGCCATGCGGTGTAGAAAAAGGCCATCTCACAGCAGTATATGTACCCAATCTAGATTCCGTCCTCAGAGTGTCAGCAATTTAGTAAAAAACGTTCGTTATTGCATATGGTGTTCTTCTATGGTAGTCACTGTTATTTTTAGCAGAAAAGATATAAAATAAATCTGTACTTCACCGTTTCACGTCTTTGATCCTCAGCACCTGGCTTTTTCCCAATGTATGATCAAGCTTGTTTTTTAGGACTAAACACGTGTGCCAAAAGATCCTCGGCAGCAAGGTCATTTTTGTGACTAGAAGCATCATTTGGCGCTTCTGGGAAGCAATTTCTGTCGTGCATAACGGGATTTTCACCCTTTTAAGTGCCTTACTATGCAGAGAAAAGTGACACAAAGAAAGCAAAATATGGCGGAAAGTTGTCGAAGAAGCATAATTTGCCAACGAGTCGTGCCATGCAAGATGCTCTGCAATAGGTATTTCGCGCGAAAGATGCGGCATTTCGAGAAAAAGATACAGAAAAAACGCTTTTTCAGAAACCCCGCTTGAAGCAAAATGTGGCGGGATGCGCCAAATTAGGGTATTAGTCACAATTTTTGAGATTTGTAGGATTTCATGGCAGTCGGAGCCTACATATGCCTCACAAGCGCGTCGACGCATTATCCTTCACAGACCGTTTTTGAGTCGTGACTGTTGCTCAGACCAGCAATAGCCTGATTTCAGCAACACATCAGAGTAAAACGGCGTTGAAGCAAGAAAGCTTTGTTTGAAAAGATTTTTTGTTCATCGCTAGAAAGAAAAGCTACCAGCATATGCTTCATAAGGGCTATTTGAGTACAAATATTTGTTGGCTATCTCCAAAATCAGGTTGATGTTTGCTTGCCTATAGGATGTGTAGCAGTTCCCTCAATCGTAGAAGCCGGTTGAAAGCTTGCACGCATGTCACGGAAAATCGAGATGTCGCCCCAGATCAGATCAGGGCCAACCGTGACAAGAAAGCAGGGGATAATCACCCCACCGTGACACCTTTTCAGGGTGTCACGGTAAGAGAAAAAATGGCGCATTTGATGCTATAATGGTGGAGCGAGAGGTATTGGCTTGATGAGACAAGAGCAGAAGAATGGAGACATGCTATGGCTACAGTTGAAGAAATTGTGCTCACCTACGCCGCGGCCTGGGCTGAGACCGACGAGGGGAAGCGGCGAGCATTGCTAGAAAAGAGTTGGGCGGAGAACGGCATCTACACCGACCCCACAGGTGAAGCTGTGGGGCGAGAGGCATTGGTTCACCGCATTGAGGGCTTCCACCAACAGCGATTCCCTGGTCATCGTATCCTAAGGACGTCGTGTTTTGGAAGGGGTGGATTTTGGCGAAGTGGGATCTGATGGCCGCCTGATCCGCATTACGGGATTCTTTGGTCCACCACGTCCGCTTCCCTCTTCATGGCCAGCGAACCTGGTGCTGTCAAAAGAGCAGGCCCACGGTGAGGGCAACTAAGAGCCGATGTCTCTCCAGGGTGTCACGGTATCTCTCACAGGACGCACGAACAATGCGACGACGTTGTCGTTGCAGCATTTTCTTGAGCTAGCTCAGATGCTCGGCATTGATCCCCATGAGGCCGATTGGGAAAAGATGTAGGTACCTTATGAAGCATTTCCTGGCCGAATTACCCATATAGTGGCAGTAAAATCGGTCCCTGAGATCTGTTTTTAACGTGAATTTCTGTGAACATACTCACTGCCACGATTTGCTTCACAAATGAAACTTACTGCCACGAAATCCTACAAATCCGTTTCTATCTGTTTAGCGTTTGCTTGCTTTCAACTGCCTTCTGGACTCAAAGCACTGCCACGATTTGCTTCACGTGTGTTGCCATAATATGCAGAAAATCGCAATTTTGCCCATGAGATTTAAAGAATATTCCTCTACACCTGAACCAACTGTTACTCATAAGAGCCACTCCCATTGTATTCTTAAGCAGACCGCACATACCAAAACCAGAAAGAACTCGATAGCGTGATGCTGCCGAGTTCTTCACCTCGCAGAGAAAGGCCTGCACATTAAACGTTGGCAGATGGTTCTGCCTTGTGTTGCTGTATCCCCTAAGCAGTTACTCTTGAAGACCGACCTCATACATTTCGATGACAGGTGGTGCAGCAAAAAAGGAGGCGAATTTAGCAAGAGACGCCTGCATGTAGGCACTGCCCTCTCCGCTGGCTAGTGCGTCGGCCTCACTCTCCCATAACGTAAGTGCTATAGCTTTGCCCTTGCTCCGGTCTACCAGCCCCATAACTCCTTTGAACCCTGGTAGCTGCCTCAATTCTGGCAGAATAGTCTCACGATAAAGCTGGATTCCTTCGTCCAGCTTGTCTAGCTGATACTGGCTTGTGATAAGTCGTGCGTGCATTGATTTACTCCTTTCTGTGATTTTCAGTCAGGGAATGTGTTTCAAAGGCCACTGATTGAGTACGAACGTTAGGGCTTGATAATTCTGTGTGCAGGCCAGAACTGTGGATGCGGTACTGCTATTCCTGCCTCTTGCAAGACTTGCCCGAGCGTTTCCTGAAAGAACGTATCGACAGCTTCCTGTGACTCCCACACGTCAACAACCCGCCAACCTCCTTCTATCGGACCTTCAACGTGATAGAGTAGCCCCGGTGGGCTTTTGCTGCCAACTTTCTCCGCAACCTGACCAAATTGCTCTTGGGTGGCTCCAGGAAATTCAAGTAAAAGCGCGACTGCCATGCTGATGCACCTCCTTTGTGGTTATTGCTTCGTGTTTGAAGAAATGGTAATGCGAAAGCTGTGAAACAAAAGGTCAACAGATAAACGATGAGATGTGCAGAAATCGGAGCTTCCATCAGATAAGATACACGAAAAACACAACCAATGCAAGAAACGAACAGTCTCCCTCGTGTACAATGATTGGAGATTACGATTACAATGGCGATGCCATCGCGAAAGTTGTGGAAAGGAGAGGTAAGAAAAGAGCTGCTCCAAAACAGATACTACAGGCATAGACTCTTCCTTTGGAAGAGATCGTCCCTTTGATGCAAATCCTCACAAGGAGGGAACTATGCCTGTACCTAAGAAAAAGCGAAGCACAGCAGAGAATGGTCTTTCAACATCGGAACCATCTTCCCTACTGTCGGAGCAGCAAGCATTTCATCAGCATCTGCGAGTTCTGGCTCAAAGCGCGGTGCGGACAGTATTGGAACTGGTGATGCGCGAGGAACTCGATGCCTTCATTGGAGCGGCGTGGGGAGAATGTAGTCCCAAACGGAAAGGCTATCGCAATGGCACCTACACGCGTGATCTGGCGACAGCGACAGGGCGGATCGAGGAGATCAAAGTCCCCAGAGATCGGGAAGGCCAGTTTCATACCCAGGCCTTTGAACGCTACAGTCGCTATGAACCGCATATTGCCGAAGGATTGACACAGATGTTCGTGGCTGGGGTGAGTACGCACAAGGTAGGAGAGGTCGCCGAAACCCTCATGGGGGTCACTCCCAGTGCTAGCACCATCAGCCGTCTCAACCAGAGCCTCACACACCAATATGAGACGTGGCGGCAGCGTCCTCTGCAAACACATTGGCGTGTCCTCTACCTGGATGGCGTGCATTTCAGCATTCGTCATGGGGAAAAAGCTGATGCCACCATCATTTTGACCGCCCTGGGCGTGGATCTGGAAGGAAACAAAGAGATTCTCGCATTGCGAGCGTGTGCAGAGGAAAGCAAAGAGGGATGGCTGAGCCTCTTACAGGATATACGCACACGAGGGGCCACCCAGATAGATTTGATCGTGACCGATGGACATGATGGCTTGCTGGGAGCCGTCGCGGAACTGTTTGCTGCTACCCCTCGCCAACGCTGTTTGGTGCATAAGCAACGCAATGTTTTGAACGCTATCCCCCGACGAGAGCGCGGTGATGTCACTACCGAACTAGTTGGCATCTGGGAGCAACCAACGAAACAGGAGGCAAAGGCACAATTAGTCACCTTCAAAGCCAAATACAGCAAACGCTATCCAGAGGCGGTGCGAAGCTTGACTGAGGATGAAGAGCACCTGTTGACGTTTTACGAGTTCCCTACCGCCATGCACCGATACATTCAGACGACCAATACCATCGAGAGTCTCTTCAGCAATGTGAGGCAACGCACCGATCAGATTGACACCTTCACGACGGAGACCAGTTGTCTCACCATTGTCTGGGCCACCATCCAGGATATCCGTTTGCACAAAATCTTGGTGTCATGAGACCGTGAACTGATCATTGCTGCTCACGAAAGCAACCAGCCGGAATGGGTGGTTCGGGAAGAGTGTTTTTTTCCCCAAGAACGGTAATCTCCTCTTGACAGTCGGCGTATGCTAGAGGAGAACGTTTGCTCACTCACTATGAGGAGGTCAATATGGCATGCTACATCCTGGCCGATATTGAGGTCACAGATCCTGACGAGTATCAAAAGTATGGGCAGCAAGTCACAGCGACGGTCGAGCAGTATGATGGTAAATACCTGGTTCGCGGCGGCCAACCCGAGACGTTAGAGGGCAACTGGAAGGCAAGTCGCATTGTCATCCTCGAGTTCCCGAGCGTTGAGCAAGCCAAAGCCTGGTATGACGCGCCCGAGTACTCAGCCATCACAGGCATACGCCAGCGTGCCTCTACTGGCAGTCTTCTTCTCGTGCAAGGCATTTAGACTGTGTTTCTTTGGCGTTGCGTGAGATACCCCGTTTTTGGTCGCTGAGGCTGGAGGAACGGCTGAAACTGCCACCACTGTTCGTTCCTCCGTCCTTCACGCGAGGGTCTGCCCTTTGGCTGCGCGGGTTTGTGGGACTCGTGCTCGCCATGCTTGTGCAGGCGTATAGCGGGCTGGCCCCCTTGGATATGAGCCTGCCTATTGCGCTGCTGCTCGCAGTGAGTGCTTTCAGTCTGGTGGCGGCCTACGCATCGGCAGGAGTGGCGTTGTGGCAGACGCTCTCCCATCTGCCCACGCACGAGTGAGGTATCGCATTTTGCGCATGTCTCGCGTCCCTCTCTTCTTGCTGCCTGCTCTCCTTTACACAACATTCGTTATGGCACCTTTTTTATTCCTTCAGAGACAGGCTTTTAAGTCCGATTGCTCCCATTCGCTTTACTATTTCCATCTTATCAGGCTTAATCAATTGTGCGATGAGCATAAACTTTTTCTTCATCTCTGTATGGTAAATAATAACCTCTTCCCCATTCTCTGCTCGTTTGAGTAGTTCAAACCATCGTTTACGCGCTTCTGTTGCTGTAACAGTCATAACCACAGTATAATAGCATACTGTTGTGGTTATGTTCCTAGAACTGTGGATTATAAGCACTTCCCTATTGACACCTATTCAGGCAGAGCCTACCATGAGAGTAATGAACAAACGGTTTTTAATACTCATTCCTCTTTTCATGCTTCTCGTTTTTCTTTTCTCAATACGACCAGCTAAAGCAGCCCCATCGAATAATCCCATTTTTGCTACTCTTGATGAAGTTCAGCAGATGATAAATACAGCCTTATCCCCTTTTCAAAGCTCCATACAAGGACTATCAAACAGAGTGAGTAACCTAGAAGCAACAGTTACCACGTCTGGTAAGCTTATCTTGGACTTACAGCAGGTAAGAGGTTCTTTCTGGCAGGAGTCTGATCCAGTTAACAATGTTGCTACACCAGACCATGTAACAGTCAATTGTAGCAAAGCATGTAATCTCTGGGTAAACTACGATGTTGATACGAGAAATACCAGCACACCATTTCAGCACCTGTATTTAATTTATGTAGACGGCGTTGACCAAGCTGTATTTAACCAAGCAACTATGACGACTCCTAACGCAGCCGTACCTTTAGCAGTTAATGGGGTATTTCCTAAGTTAGCAGGTACACATACGGTTTCAATTTATGCAAGAACCTACGGGGGAACTCTGCAATCATATGAAAGCCATTTACAGGTAATGGCAGTTGAGCAATAAGAGTCTCCCCTCTTTTGCTGTAATAATCTCAGCAATGAACATATTAAGACGCATTCTTCTACCCTACTTTCCAGACAATAACTGGTTAAGAAAACATTGGTGGCACAGGTTAATAATGGTAATCGCAATCGCCTATGTCATTTACAGCGTTATACAAACTGTTTTTTCGATGTCCTGTGAGTACAGCGAATATTTAAAATTCTTTCAAGAAGGAACAGAAGGTGGCACCAGAATTGCTAATGCTTATTATGATGGCTTAATATGGAGTCCTTTAGGAATAATTTTCGCTCTCATCATGCCAAACATACTTTACCGTATAATACTATTTATTGCTTTTAGTAATAAATGGAAGGAGCAAAACTGAAAACAGGAAGAAGCCTCTAGTTCCCTTAATTCCCCATTCTAGGCACTTTTTAATTGACAAAATATTTGTGAATGATTACGATGAAAGCGGATGAAACCTTATTTTAAGCCACTACTTCTCACCGCTTCCCTGTTTCTAATCCTTCTGTTTATTGTTGCGAAATCACCAATAAGAGCAGGAGCAGCTCACTTTCCAACAATTGAGGAAGTGCAACAAATGATAGCTACCGCCCTCTCCCCCGTTCAAAGCTCCCTACAAGCACTTTCAAATAAGGTCAGTAACTTAGAGACCACTGTGACGCCAATACCGGCACAGATAGCAAATTTACAAAATAGAGTTTCAGCATTAGAAACACAAATACCTCAGCCTACTCCCACACCGAAAACCTTTACATTTTTCAATGGGTCTATTAACCCTAATGGACAAACTTCACCCGTTTTTGATACCCAGGGCGGATACTCGAAAATTCTCGTTTCTTTTCAATGTACCGTTGGAAGCGTTTCTGTAGATATACAGGCAAGCACAGATCAGAATACATGGACTAGCCAAGAAACTTGGGATGCGTCTTATTGTCAAGGTGGAATTGAAACGCAATTAGTTCTCGCAGGTAGGTATTATCGTCTTGTCACAGGTTCAACAACTTCTCCAAGTGTCTTACTCAACGCAACCGGCTATATCTTTCACTAAGCACACCTCAGTTTCCATTATTCCCCTTTCTAAGCACTTCCCTTCTACTCTGTTATAATAATCTCCACCATAATTTATTATGAAAAAAGTATTAGTCTTTTTCCTTTTTCTCGTAATGTCTGTTCAACCTGCTTGTGCAGCAGAAAGTGAGGTAACTGTCCAAAATACAACTAACCATGATAACTCAAATATAACTATCCCTAATAACTCACAACCTCAACCTACTAAACCACCGAAAATAGTTACAGTTGTGGTAACTTCTGCTCCAACACTTACTGTAATGCCAACAATAATTTACAAGGTGATTTACAGAACAGTAACACCTACACCAAGCCCTACGCTAACACCATCCGCAACTCCAAGCGCGACTCCAACCAAAGCTCCAACAAAGTCGCAGAGCCATAAAACCACTCAACAAAATCTCAACCTTTTTCAAAACATTGCTCGCTTCTTTCAGAACATTTTTCAATTCCTCCATAGACACTAATCTAGGCAAGGTATCCGTAACGTCACATTATCGGCATCCTCAATATGTCATCTTAAAAACCTTATGCATCGCCTAAACGCTATATCCCCCTGAATTCCCATTTAGAAGTTACTTCCTAGAAAAAATGTACGTTATTCTATAGTGATGACATTATTCCAGTTTATATGGAGGATATATGCTTGATGAGATCACCATGCAGAGGCTTAGCTTGATCCAGTACATATATGAAAGTGCAATGGAAGAGTCGAGAAAACCTGAACCGTTCGGATTAATTTCAATATTGAAGTTTCATGATAGTGTTGAGCTTTTTTTAGACTTGGCATGTGATAAGTTTGGCATACCAGCGAAAAAAACGCAGCAATTCAGGGATTATTGGACAGAACTGGAAAAGCATTTACAAAACCAAAGTCTTTCTGAAAAACGCTCAATGGAACGTTTGAACGACGCAAGGGTATCTTTCAAACATCACGGGAACTTGCCTCATGTTTCTTCTATAGAAAAGTTTCGTGTCAATGTCACTGATTTTTTTGAAGAGAATACCCTTTTGATTTTCGGCATCGAATTTAGCAAAATCTCAATGACGTATCTTGTTCAGAATAGTTTCGTCAAGACTCTACTTGACGAGGCAAGAGAATTGATGGAACAGGGAGCGAGAGGAAAGGCAATTGATAAAATTGCTTTAGCTTTTGCTGATCTTATGTTGGATTATAGAAGAAGTGCTATCACGCAAGGACATCGAAGCCTTTTTTCTTTCGGACGATCCGTTCGTAATTTGACCTCTTCTGACGTGAACAATAATCGTCAATTGGCAGAGTTTACACAGAAGGTTGCATCTTCAATAGAAGAGCTAAGAGAGTCAATGGGAATACTTAGTTTAGGGTTAGACTATCAACAATATGCAAGATTTAAATTGTTAACGCCCTATACTGTGCTGTATAGTGGCAGCGAGCATTATACTGTAGTGTCTCCTACCGAAGCAGGACATGCGCCCTCTCTAGAGCATTGCCAGTTATGTTTCGATTTCGTAGTTTCAAGTGCAATCCGTATTCAAAGCACCGATTTAGAAGTCGGGTAAAATCCAACAAGCGGATGTAAACTCTCATAGAGCATAATTTTTACTCAACATGCTGTTGAGGTCAAGTTCCTATAATGTCGTATTACAAGTACCGTCCAATCCACTACCAAGCCTGAGTTTGATATTTTCAGGTACGATATAACTACTTATTACTGAGGTTACAGGAACCGTTTATCTAAAAATTCTACAACGTGCGTGGTTGTTTAGCACACTTTGTTTAATTTTGATCACTTTAAATTCCTACTCACCCATGAAAAGTTCATTTTGTTTTGTGAACAGAAAGTCACGTAACTCACGGGCTGTTTCCCAGGGGTTTTCATTGATTTCATCACTTGAGAAGCGTAATATCTGAAACCCTTTTTCTTGAAGCATTCTATCTCTTGCGCTATCATAAGAAAAGGGTTTTTTATCAGAATGGGAATTGAAGTCATCGCACTCCACGATCAATTTTAATTGAGGTTTTGCTGGCATCCAGATGAAAATATCTGGACGAATACATTTGTCATGTATGACAAGCTCTTCAAATGTCGAACGTACTGAAATATGAAACTCTTCATAGAGATAGCTTGTCACCATCATACTATACTTATATAGATCCTTCGTTTCCTTTGACATATCTGTTGCATCAAGACTTTGAATAAAATTTCTTTGACTACCGCCCTGTAGTCTATAGGTTTCTTGTGCTGCTAAAAAATTTTCGTAACCTTCCCTTAATGCATTCATTGCTTTGCTTATTGACACGTATGGCTCAGTAAATACAAGCTGCGAAAATCTCGTCAATACACTAAATATATTGAAAGCATTAAGAAATCTAGTCAAAACAGAGGACTCAGTATTATCAAAGATTATAATGGTCCCAGTTTCCTGGACAGGTGGATAAGATAAAATAGCTGTATCGAGAGAAGCACCAAAAGGAGAAAATCGATGGCAAGACAACGCAAACGATACAGCGTGGAACTGAAGACGAAGGTGGCATTGGAAGCCATCAAGGGATATAAAACGGCGAACGAAATCGCCATGGAATATGGAGTGCATGCGACGCAAATCGCGCAATGGAAAAAACAAGCACTCGATGGCTTGCCCAGCGTGTTCTCAACACGAGCAAGCGAGCAACAGAAAAGCGAAGAGGAATTAATCAATACCCTTTACCAACAGATCGGCCAACTGAAAGTGCAGGTGGACTGGTTGGAAAAAAAATCACGAGTACTCCATTGAAGCCAAACGAGCGCTCATCGAGCCAGGGCATCCTGGATTGAGCATAGTGCAACAATGTGAGTTGCTGGGTTTGGCTCGCTCCAGTTACTACTATGAACCAGTGCCAGAAAGTGAGGACAATCTGCTGCTGATGCGGCTCTTAGATGAGCAATACACGCGGACGCCTTTCTACGGCACCCGCAAGATGACCGCCTGGTTGCACACGCAGGACTATGCCGTCGATCGCAAACGGGTGAGGCGATTGCTGCATAGTATGGGCTTGGAGGCGATCTACCCCAAACCGAGGACCAGTGTGCCGGGAACTGTTGAGCAGCACTATCCGTATTTGCTCAGAGGGGTGACCATCGAGCGCTGCAATCAAGTTTGGAGTTGTGACATCACGTATATCCGCTTGGCGCGGGGGTTTATCTATCTTATGGCAGTGATAGATTGGTTCAGTCGCTACGTCTTATCGTGGGAAATCTCGGTCACCTTGGATACCGGTTTTTGCCTGGAAGCACTGGATCGGGCCTTGCGAGTAGCCACGCCAGAGATGTTCAATACGGACCAAGGTGTGCAGTTTACCAGTGCCGAGTTTACGAATCGGCTCAAAGCCGCTGATATTCGCATCAGCTGGGATGGCAGAGGACGGGCTTTAGACAACATTTTTGTGGAGCGCTTATGGCGCAGTGTCAAATATGAGGAGGTATACATCAAAGATTACCAGAGTGTTCTCGATGCGGTGAGCAACTTGCGAGCGTACTTCACGTTTTACAATCACGAGCGACTTCATCAAGCATTGGACTATCACACACCAGCGCAGGTCTATAGGAGCAGATAAGACGAGTTTTCTCGAATGGTTGTGTTTTGTCTTATTTTCGATCAAAAACTGTCTTGACTTTTGGGACCACCATAGATCATACGAACATTGTTTCTCCAAACTCCTTTAAAAAGCTCACTCATCCTAAAAAATTCACTTACTTCCCACTCATCAAATGTTCCATTAGAATAGCTCACACGAGCCGACTCCTCTGCTTTTGAACTATAAACTTCCGCTGAATACGCAACAGTTTTCATACAGTTCCTACTATCCAAGAGAAGCTCGTCTCTATAATCAAATATTTTTGAAAAATCCATTTGTTCAAATAGCATCTTTTGTTACCCCCACATACATTAATTAATTGTCAATAATATAATGAGACGTTTTTGTTTACTTTAGGTGTCTTTAGTGGATAAATATGCTATATAACGAGCGTGTTTGATAGTTTCCGGTATTTATTCACTGATCTCCTGATTTTGAGGAACCATTTCTCCCTAAATGGATAGTAAAAGCTTCAAGGATAAATATTTCATTAGCTGGTCTCAAATACCTCCGATAACTAAACTGAGCTATTAAATTGTCATGCTATAGCGATCTCATGGCTAACGATATATTTCATAAGTCGTCTCAAAATCAATGTCTGCTACCGAATAAATTTTGTTGAGTTTTTGAGACTTGTGGAAGTCATTTATTATCAATGCTTCGCTTGAAGACCGGAGATATAATTTACTCAGGTAAAACTTCGACTATCAGGTCTTTCCCCTCAATTTGCTTTTTGATAGGTCTGTCTGCATGAACATACCTGTACAATGTCGCTTTGGAGATCCGCAGCGATTTGCAGATGTCTTTTATACTGTTTGATTTATCAGCGTAGAGTTGCCGAGCCATGCGTTTTGTTTCCGTCTCCCCTTTTTTCGGTCTGCCTCCAAAGTGGCCTCTTGCGCGGGCAGCTTCCAGCCCTGCGTTGGTTCGTTCCCGGATGAGATTTCTTTCAAACTCAGCGAGTGCTCCGATAAAATGAAACATTAATACGCCAGTAGGTGTTGATGTGTCTATATTCTCAGTCAGACTTTTAAATTCTATTTCTTTTTCACGCAGACCCGTTAGGGTTTCGATGAGATGTTTCAGAGACCTCCCTAGCCTGTCCAAACGCCACACAACGAGGGTATCCCCCTTTCTCAAGTGGGATAACGCTTCTTCTAATCCTTTTCTCTCTATTTTGCTGCCGGTGATTTTATCTTCGTAGATTTGTTCACATCCCGCTTTGTGAAGCGCGTCAAGTTGCAGTTCTAAATGTTGCTCGGTTTTTGAGACACGAGCGTAACCGATAAGCATATAGTTTGATTGAATAATTTTTAAGATGATGCATCTTTACTTAAACTTTTTTCTAATCTCGTCAATTGCCCTGTTTAATGCTTTCATTTGATCGGATGATCCTCCTCTGTCTGGATGGATATTTCTGACTTTTGCCTTATAGACTGCTTCGGCCACTTCCAAAGAGGCATCGGGTCTAATCTCTAACAGTTCATAGGGGTTTACTTCTTGTGTTAGAGCGGCTAATTGTAAATATGCGCTTTCAATCACATCACTAATGCCACGCCGTTCATTGAGTCTCATGGCTTCAACGGCAAGAAATAATACTCGCAGATTATCAACTGCTCGATCTTGTTTACCCATTGTGAGGTTAATTGTTCTACCTCGAAGTATATAGGTTAGCGTTACTTTTCTTTCTACGTCTGACTGGTGAGATACTTCTTTTTTTGCTCCCTTTGGCTCAGTCACTTTCCAACTTATCACTCCCCACTTGTCCATTGTGTCTGAAAGATCAATATATGTTTCTCGCCAGGTCTTTTTTGTGCTGAGTGAGTAAGAATAATCATTCATGGTTCGATTAGAAGATAGCAAGCTGTCCTTGTTTTTTCTGCTGCTGCCTGGTGAAGTGAAGTCCTAACACTGCTTTGTACATGACTCGTGCCCAGAGAAACATATTGTCTATTTCTTCTTCCGTAGGAACTCTCCCCAATTCGTTTTGGAGAGCAACGGCAATTTTCGCTTTCAGGAGTCTTTTTTTCTGTTCTGTCATATTGTTGAGTTTATTGTCTCAGATATTCCATCGTTTGTCAAGATACTGAAACATTGATATGTGATACGTATAATGAGACATATGAGCAGGCATAAACACAGTTTCAATCCTTGCCTGCCGGACAGTCTCATTATATGACCGTTTTCTGGTACTGTTTGTAAGAGCCTGTGAAGCGAAGAAAATACGAACGATCTTACATAAATACCTATCGAGACTCTTGACAAGTAGTCAGGGATAAGTAATAGTGTAAAAAATATGAATACAAGATTGTGGAAAAAGATACTTCCTAAAATGAAAACGAAGCAGTTATTACCCAAAGATATAAAGCTTTTAGAATGGCTAGAAAAAGGAGGGAGGCCAGGGGGATACGAAGATTTTCTTAAACTTCTTAAACTGGCGAGTACACCCTTACCTACGCAGAAATCTTCAAAGGCTTCACACAAACGATCTGGCGAAGCAAAAGATCAAACATGAGTTCCCCTGTTTCCTCTACTCTCCGCTTTTTGCTATAATCGTCAGGAAATATGAACTACCCAAGTAAAGAACATGCACCAAGAGAAAATAGCATCTGGCCGTTTACCACGCATTTATTTACCGCTTCTTTTGACTCCTTTGATCGTGGCAGATCTCCGGTTGATGTCCGGGCAAGATACAGCGTAGAAACGAAACCATACACCAGACGCGAGCGAGACAGTGAAATTGTAAGACTCAAGTATCTGAAAGGGATGCAAACCTACTATCACATCCAGCCGTATATTTTAACCCCTCGCATCACATTCACCGTTGGTATGTATAACAACCCGAAAGAATACGCAGACCAGGAACCACCAATAGGTCAAGTAATCGGATCACAACATGAAGGGTATGATGAAACAGTTATTGGCACCTCCCAGGTATACTACTATCACCAAGACCGCTTACTTGTTTTATGGGAAGCCTATTTACACACTCATTTTACCGATACCGAACACAGGAAGAAAACCGAAGACCCGAATTTACGCTTACTCTGGAAAAGCATTGAACGCTTTTTAACCGGCAGACACCCGGAGGCAAAGAGAATAGTCACCTTATGGGATGACGGAGCATTTGAAACAGATGCATATAGAGCATTTTTACGCTCACTTGGCTATCAGGAGGCAGAGCCAGGTGTCTATGGCAAACATGTATGAGAAACAATACACTTCCCTACCCAATCACAGAACCACCTGCCAGGCTGAAAAAAGCCAGCCTTGACAATATCGCGTTAGTGCCAGCGTCTTTATTGAAAAATAAGGAGATTTACCAACTGATTGCCAATTCACTCCCTACCGGCAGCGTCTTAGCAGTCCCAGGGATACTAAGGCAGCAGAAATTCATGGCGAAAGTCACAAGCTTTTTTCGGGATCATGAACGATCTGCTATCACCATGCCGATTGAGAAAATATCCGGCACTATAAAAAAGACACCTCGACCTCTGGCAGAGAACCTACCGCTTGCTTTCTGTTCAGGCCAAAACGGCATTAACAGGAAACCACTTTGAGGGGGGTACAGAGAGGACAGCTCCGGCTTCTTGTGCGGTGGCTCTGGCTTTTGTTTTTGATCCACTACTTGGGCCACCAACTGGCCCTGATGATGATTCTCACAACCTGGCTCTCCCTCACTTCATCTGAGGAAGAGCCAAATTGCCACCATAAAGCGATCACATTTACCCCTATCCTGTTTGAGAAGCACCGGCCATCTACTGAGACTGAACCAGCCAGACGGTGGTCACGCTTTCCACATCGGCATTGGTCGCCCCTGTTACGACGGTCACGGAGTTCACTCTGCTCAGCCTCAGAAAGGCTGTGAGTCCACCATTGATGGGATGCGTCCCTGTGCTGTCGGTATACTCGCTAAAGAACGCCGAACCAGCGAACACCGCAGAATCCGGGTTGTTCTTGACCAACCGAGCAAGCGCTGTAGTAGCGATGATGTTCGCTCCCCCGAGCTTGTCTATGACCTGGACGTCCACAGTAGCGCTCTGACCAGCAGAAATGAATCCGTTACGCACAATGATGTCGGTTATTTGCATTCCATAACCCTCACTTTCAAATAACACCAAGCTGCCCCAGCCGGGGGGCAGGCGGCACAGAAACAGGCTCCTGAAAGTAAATCCATTACGAGTTTACAGTGGAAAGGTAAATAAAGCAAGAGAAGGGGTGTTTATTCTCGTGCAAAACGTCTGTTCTCGGCCATTCTCTGTCCTCAGAGACCATGCAAAAAATCAGTTCACATCTTGCGAAAAGAAGAGCAGTCGCCCGTGTTTTTGACCATGCCAACAGCGCTCTCTGTCATTTGTCCAATAACCTGGCTCATATCCATCAGGAGTCCCTCCTGGAGCGGTTCCATCTTTTGCCACCATAAAATGGCGCGAGTCGAGAAACAGATGAGACAAAATGCATATCAAGCCGAAATGGTCTTTGTGCTGATGTCACGCTAGGTTATGGTGGCAGAGACCATCCGCTGAAGGCGCTTAGCAGCGAGGCAGGTTATCAGACAAATTGCGCAGATAATCCAACAAATGATACGCTCGTCTGCGCCAAGCGCACGGCTTCCCGCTTGAATTCGACCGTGTAGGTTCGTTGTACTTTCTTCATACTTGCTCACCCTCTTTCTAGGAAGAGTATATCCTAATCTTTCCCTACTCCACGAATTCAGGAGAAGCTCAAGCCGCTTTCGGCGTCGAAAGTACAGTTGCCGAGAGCTGGCTCCAGGTAATCCTGGAGCAAATCTCTAGAATGCTAGGTCCACTGCTCAAAGACGACGAAAACCAGCCGGGCCAAGAGGCTGTTGCTCGCCCAACTCTCGGCGAAGACCGAGCCATGGCTATAATCGATGCTGCTATTGAACCAGAACCACACAGAGTACTCGTGGTCTGAGCTGGCTAAGAAATACGTGGAGTCAGTGTAGACATCGTCCTGCTCGTTGTTGTGTAACTCGTACCACGACGTGCCGTCGTTCCACAGTCGGACCCGGCTGTCGACGATGATCGTGCCGCTATCCCGCTCGCGGACTAGAACGCCGAGCTCACCACGGTTTCGGGCAACCTCCAGGCTGGACATGTTGCCCCATGTGTAACCGTAACGCAGATACGGTGCTACGCGGACGTACGTGCTTCTCGCCCTGGGCTGGAACAAGACGCCGATCCCCGCGCTATTCCAGGTCGATCCCGCTTCGGAAGCGAAGTGGGAATCGACGTCTAGTTCCATCGCGCCTGTCGTCGCATCCGCATCAGGGCGTCCCCGATCCCTTCGAGCCGTCCACTCGAAGTCGTATGGCGCTCCCTTGACTATCAACCCACCGCTGGCTGTCGCAGGATGGATGTCTAGCAGGTGCTGCTGGTGCGCAATGGCGGGGTCGTTAAGGATGTAGTGCACAGCTTCAGGTTCAAATGTCAGTGCATCGTGCAGTCGGCCCAGCGTATCGGCCGCATTAGGGATAACCTCGATCAGTGACTGTATGAGCACGTGGTGGCGGTCCCTCTCCTTTGCATAAAGCTGACTTCGGATTTGCGCGTCCCGCGTGGCGATGGCGTCGAGGGCTGCCACCTCCTCAGAGTCTGATCTCATATTGCCCGTCGTATCAACCGGATCTTGCTCGTTCATAGCATAACCAACTCCTTTTCTGTATGTATTTTCAACTCTCAAGAGGAAGTATACCTGTGATATTCGGGAAATGCGACCCTTTGACGCATTTCCTGGCAGTTCTGCTAAGTATCTTGGCCAGAAAGAGAGAAAGGGAACGAAAAAGGCAGACAATGAGCAAACGGAGAAAGACCTCCAATGTCAGGCCAAGTTATGTGGCGGAGAGAATTGGCTCAAGGCGCTTGGCAGCGTGGCAATTTACTTGGCAGCCATTCCTGCTATATAGGCTGCGATAAAACCAGCAAGATAACTAACTACAACATAGAGTATTTTCATTTTATTCTTATATCCTATCAAGTCTCCTTTTATTTAGCAATTTTTCGTTTCTCCCCTACGACAGCAACAGACATTGCGAGAAAAGATTACCTGGCACTCCCCTTTTTTAGCTTTACACCTTTTTTTGAGATTTCACGCTGCCTAAACACTACTGTGCGCTCCTCTCTGCTCACTTGCAAAAGTAATAGCCATGTTACCGGGCTGATCCGTTCCCGTTGTATCGTTGGGGGAAGAACACGTATCAAATGATTGATGAAGGTGTACCATGAAACAGCCACCGCCCCAGCAACCACAAGAGCCACCTAAGAGACAACGAGTCCTTGGACAGCAGCAATGGAAGCAACACCTACCGCCATACCAGCTAGCTTTATATAATCAACTGTCCCAGGCAGTCCCTGGACAGTTCAAACGACCACCAAATAACAACTACCCTCCACAGAGAAGACAATGGGGATTATGGCAATGGTACAAGTCACGAACGAAAAAGGTGAAACTCTCCATCGGATGCGGGATGATCCTGGCAGTTCTTTTGCTTTTTTCTTGCATCGGTACGGCAGTTGGAAGTGTCAATCTCGCGACACAATCAACGCCTTCCCCCACGCCACCAGCTCATCAAGCGGCAATACTCATGAGTCCGATAGTTCCCACTCACCCAACGCCAATGCTCTCACCGACTCCTACTTCGACGCCCACGCCAAAACCAGCCATTGCTCCTATTCATGCATCACAACCAACACCAACGCCATGCCCAGGGATCAATTGTAATCCCTGGGGATATAATTTCAGCCTTGGGAACTTCATCAATTCACCGCCATCGGCATTTTGCACTTATTTCTCTTGCATCACGAATTTTTTCAAGGGACATGGATATGTGGTTGAGTGTAAAGACGGCGACTATTCCAAATCAGGGGGAGTTCAAGGCGCATGTTCTACTCACGGAGGTGTGATGCGTCCTCTGTATTCTCATTAATCCAACCGAGCAAGGTAGCCGTTGAGCTTGGTGTTGCCAATGGTTACTTCTGCAAACTATCTCCTATGAAGCAATACATATTGCGGGAATAGATCACCTGGCACTCCCCCCACACGGCTACACCCCGCTTGCTTGACAAATGTTATTCAGGTACACATACTCATCTTCCAATGCCACATAATCCAGAACAAGGCAGACCCAAAGAACAAGAGCAGCGTCCATATTATCTTGCCTCCCGTTTTCCAACCAAACAAGCCGCAGAACAGCCGTATTTTGCCGTCCAAGAAACAATTCATACGGTGGACTGTGATTTATCCGCCTACCGCTTTCAGAGGCAATGGCAGGAACCAAACCAGAAACCCTGGTATGTCCTGGTTATCGGAGAGAAACCGAAACAGGAAGTTGAGAAGCGATTAACGACAGCCCTCAGTCAGGGAGAGTTAGCAACTGTCCCTCAAGAAGCACTTGCTGGACTCACGGATCGGAGGCGTGAGCAACAGCAATACGGGTCATGGGTCGAAGGACATTATACCGAGCAAGGACAAGGCATACGCTACACGGAAATTAAATTCCGAAGAAAGCCAAAAGGCAAAGGGCATCGCCGCAGGTAGCACTTCCCTCCCCTACCCTATCAACTTTAATCATTCTATGGAAAAGTGCCCAACTTTTCATACTTCTTGACAAATTGATGAACTTATGTGCATACTTGCTTATTACCACCTATGGATTTAAGCATCGTCACGAAATATTTCGGTTTTAGCGAATACCCTTTTACGATATCGGCTGATCCTAAGTTCCTCTTTTTTTCCACCCAGGTGAAGGAAGCTCTTGCAAAGTGTGAATTTATGGCCCGTTCCCGTCTTGGCCCGCTCTATATGTACGGCCAAAGAGGGAGCGGAAAGACAACGCTCGTGAAACTTCTCCTAAAGACCCTCGCTTCAGAACCACCCTACAACGTAAAGCTGTATGTCGCGGCCAACATCAAAACGAGTAATGCATTCTTGCGTGATATCTTAGAACTCTTTGGAGTGAAAACCGAACGTTCTTACAGCGCGTCACTCAGAAACTTTGAGCAGTTCTTACTTGAGCAAGCCAAAGCAGGAAAAATACCTGTATTACTTGTCGATGAGGCGCAAAATCTCACGAGAGATATGCTCAAGCTTATTCATTATCTCCTGAACTTTGAAACGGATAAAGTCAAACTGTTACAAGTGGTACTTGTCGGCCAAGAGGAACTCGGAACCAAGATTATTCAATTCCGGGAATTAGCATCACGGATGTTCCCTATTGCCATGAATACCATGATTATTGATGATATGCGAGACATGATAAAGTATCGTCTCGATGTTGCGGGATACACAGACCCAATAATTGACGAGTCCCAGGCTGAGGAAATCTACAAAACGATCTACGCCTACACCAAAGGCTTGCCGCGAGATACCGTACGAGTCTGTAGCTTAGTGCTTATCACCCTTGCTATTAAACGACTGAAACGTGCGACACTTGATATGGTTGTGCAAGCTGCAAAAGATTGCAACTTATTTATGTAACCTATGGATTATTCACAACTTCAGAAATTGCAAGATGAGTTAGACCAAAAAGACAAAGCCAGCAAAACTGCAAGCCTGAAAGACAGCGGTGAAAAAAGCCAGAAAGCAAAAATCCATCCTCCCCTACCCTTGCAATCCCAACCTCAAAAAACGAACGAAAGAACGAATGCACAAAAGATCAAAAAATCTAACGAACGGAAAATAGAACGCCATTCCTTTGATATATTCAGCGATCAAAAAATGGGATTAGATGAACTCCAATTGATGCTGTATCGAAAGCACGGTAAGAAACCCAAGATAGGAAGCTTAGTGAGAGAAGCCGTTGATGACCTCTTCAAGAAATATAAAAACGAACGAAAGAACGAATGAACGTTTCATCGTTTCAACGCTCCATCGAAAGAACGATTGTTCTTTCCATCTTCCGAACGTTTCACCGAATGCCCTTTCCATCGTTTGAACAACTGAACGTTTCACCGAAAGACCATTCGACCTTTTCATCGTTTCATCGAAATGCCGATCCATCGAAAGGACGTTTCAACGAACGAACAAACGACCTTAGTAATCATTGACAACAAGCTAATCGTTATGTCTACAATGATCGAGCTTACTTAAAAATAAGTACAAAAAAACGGTCACAACCGTAAGAGTCGTAACCGCTTCAAAGAAAGTAAGAAAAGCGTACCAAACCCTCTTCCGGCTTGTCAAGACCTCGTTGATGATATGCAATCACTGTCCGAACAATCATATGAAGGTTTCAGTAAGCCCGAAGCGAATTTTTTCAGGCTTCCGAATGAATGGACAGATATCACCGCGCAAATCACAAGCCTCGCTGAAATGAAGCTGGTTGAATATGTTTTACGGCACACCTGGGGATACAGTGAATACGATATCGTCAAGAAAATCACAACAGACGAATTTATGCACGGCAGGAAAGGAAAAGACGGGAACCGAATAGATCACGGAACCGGACTTTCAAATAAGTCAGTTATCGAAGGGTTACATAAAGCAGTTCAGCATGGATTGCTTGAAGTGGAGACAGACGATAGCGACAAAGCGAGGATCAAGAAGTATTACAAGCTTAAAATGAAGATACCCCTCCAAGAAGAAAATGGTTCTTACTCAGATGTGAAGAATGTACACATCGGGGAGAAGAATGTACATAGCTCCTATGTAAAATCTTCACATCGATCAGAGAAAGAAACTAAAGAAAGATATAATAACGTTACAAAACAAATCAAAGAGGATCAGAACGAATTAGATTATTATGCTGGACTCTTAGCAGATAAACTTGGAGATCAGAAATCATTGACGTATTACAAAATAGCCTGCCGGAGATTTAACCCGCAGCTTCTGATGCAAAAGGCATCCGAAATCATGGCTGATGGGGGAGCCAGAAACCCAGGCGCAATATTTGTTGATTGGTTGAAACAACAACACAACCACGCACCTTAAAAATTAGCTCATGCAACGCTAGATGAAACACGAATAGGGGAGTTGGTGGAAAAAAATGTGTAAAAGTGGCTCCAAATGTGGAAAAAACCGATGCTGCGCAAAGCTTTAACTTGTTATAAGAAAGTCTCACACTGCGAAAGATTGTAAGTGAACACGAACGAAACCCAATTCATGTTGATAGCGTTAACCCAACAATCGTGCTGCGCCAACGGTGAGGAACGACTCTGCGGAGTGTAGGCAAGATAAAGGCGCGCCGGAATGCGAGCGCGTAGCCACCAAACAGCCTGCACCGCCCAAACAGATGACGCGACCGCGTCAGTGAACATACTTTTTTCACGTTCACAAAATACTTCCACAAACAGCTTAAAACAGTAGCACAATCATAATTCTGCCTTTTTTCTTACTTGGCTATATATTGCTTCTTACACGGTACCGGTAGCGTGGGTTGTATGGAAGAAGTGCTGCCCACATCAACTGTACCGCCAACGCGCCCCAAACGATCCACGAAACGTAAAACGGTTCATGTTACGATCTGGGTGAAACCGGAGATGAAAGCAGAACTCAAACATCTCGCGGACAAAGATCGTTTAAGTCTCTCAAAATTTGGGGGAACACTTTTAACAGAGGCCATTCACCAGCAGCTTCATATTCAACATGCGACCTTGATGCAGCCAATTATTGAGTCAGCAATCAGAAAACAAATGGGACTTATCATCACCCGTTTAACCTGGCTTTTAGTGCGGGTTGCGTATGACACGGGACAAACCCGAACCTTAGTCACCAATATCTTAGATCACAGCTTCGGATCAGATCAAACCAAAGTGTCTCATATCCTTGAAGGCAGCAGTGAAATCGCAAAACGAAACATTATCAAACAAACCCCGCAAATTAAAACCCTGATTGCAGAAGTCGAGAAATGGATGAGAGAGGAAGGGAATACCCATGATTGACATGGCCATTGTCAAAGCCAATTATACCAAAAGCACAGGATCAGCAAAAGCCAATATCCGGTATATTCAACACCGCACAGGGCGCGATGGCGCGAAAATTGTCCGTTCGTTATTTGGCAGTGACGGAACGATGAACAGGGGAGAGGCATACCGGATGATTGATGAGGCGGAAAACGGCAGTGTCTTTTTCCGGCTGAAGATTAGCCCTGATCCAGCAACAGAAGATACCAAGCGCGACTTATTTTTACAGGAAGTCACGCACAAAACACTGGACACCTTAGAACAGCGTCTCGGCACATCTGTTTCGTATGTTGCAAGCATTCATGACGATCATACGGATATCCGGCATGTGCATGTGTTGGCAGTGGTGAAAGGGCGGCTCAATCCGAATGATTTTAAAGCCATGCGGGAAACAGCAACCTCTGTGAGTGTAGCACAACGTCAATCTCGCGATCACGGAGCAGAACAGAACATAGAGAAAGGAGAGGAACGGCAATCTGAGATATGATACGAGTCAAACGGCTCATCCTCTTTTCAGTCTGTTTTCTTATAGATGTGAGTATCGCGTCTCTTTTTTGGAAGGGTATGGTGCACATCCAGCAAAACGGTCTCCTTTTTCTTCCGGCAGCTCTTCTCCTATCAATGTTTCTCTTATGGACACGCCATTTCCTGACCCGCGCGTTCTGGTTGAACGTCTGGATTGTCGCCTCGCCGTGGCTCATAGGTTTCCTCTTGGTTGTTCCCACGATCCCTGTATTTGTTTTTCCGCTTGTCAGTTTTTTGTGGATGGGCCTTGCACTGTGGGGATACTACCGATATTATCCCTTGTTCCTGTTCAGCTTCCATTTGCACCAAGCGCGATTTGCAAAACGGGATGAACTGCGCGACCTGTTGCATACCAGCTTTCCACCGGACGGGCTGTTACTTGGGAAATCCAGATATGTACGAACTATTCTCGCAGTCAGACCGCGCAAAAAACATCGTGAGATTGGCAATCTCTTGATTGTCGCACCAACCAGATTAGGGAAAGGGCTGTTAGCAGTGAGCCAATTGCTTTCTTGGAACCATTCAGTCATTGTCAATGACATTAAAGGCGATTTATATACCCAAACCGCAGGATATCGAAGTACCATCGGCGACGTGTTCGTGATTGACCCAACGCGTGGAGAAGGACATTGTTTTGACCCCTTAGCGCAAAAGTCAACAGAAAAAGAACTCGGACAAGTAGCCGATCATCTGTTGTTTGAAGGGGAAGAACGAGACAAAATTTTTACCACACGCGCCATTGGTATGTTAACGCAACTGTTTCTTGCTGCAAAACAGGAACACGTGCCGGCATTGCCGTATGTACGATCTCTGGTGAGATTAGGATTGGTAGGAGCTGCTACCCGGCTCAATACGATTGATCCGAACCTTGCAACGCAGTTTCTTGACGTCCATTTTGCGAAAGCGCATTTTGATGACCGGTTTTTGAATTCCACCTGGTCAACATTAACCGCAAAACTCAGGCCACTGTTAACAGAAAGTCTTGTTCGCTCATTTACTCATTCTGACTTTACGCCACGGGAGATTATGCAAAGTGAACGAGCGGTCACTGTCTATTTTCGCTGGCAAGAACAGGATTTACACTATCTGTCTCCTTTAATCAGGCTCTTATGGGGAACTTTGATTAACGAATTAACCACAACGTATGACAGTGTAGCGGGGAAAAACTGTCACCCGGTGCTTCTTCTGATAGATGAAGCAGGCAGAACAGCAATACCCGGTTTAGTAGATCAGGCAACAACGGTTGTTGGCCGGGGAGTGTATTTATGGATTGCGGTGCAGAGTCTTTCCCAACTTGAAGAAAAGTATGGCAAAATCAAAGCCCAAGTCTTGCGGGATAATATGGACCAGCAGTTGTATTATCGGTCAAATGATCTGTCAACCGCGCAGTATCTTGAAAAACGGTGCGGAGAGAAATCAGGCTTTGCCAAATCAACCACAGCCAGAGGCGGAGAAGTCACCAGTGAAGGGGAAGCGGAACGGCCCGTGTCTTTACTCACCGCCCAGGAGATTATGCAATTTAAAAATACCGATGTATTGGGCTTTCACAGACAATTACCGCCTTTTAAACTGAAGCGGTTTGACTGGCAGCAGCACGCGCTCCTGAGAAAGCGCCACAGCATTCCCGCGCCACTGTTACCTGTTCTTTCCCCAATTCCTGATATTCACACGTTCCCACTGAAACACTCTCTCTTTATAGATCCTGACTATGCGTATCTACCAAGCGGCATGAACCGCAGAGAGGGGGTGAATGAAAAACTATGAAGTATAATTATTGCACGTTTGTTGGCAACGCCGGACGAGCGCCGGAGATCCGCACCACCACTGATGGGACGCAGATCGCATCTTTTTCTCTCGCAGTTTCCACATGGAGCAGGGAAGCGGAGGGAGTCGCCAACGCGAAAGCGAAGGCGACCAAAGAAGGAGAACCCATCTGGCTACGGATTGTCGCGTTTGGCAAGCTGGCTGAGACCGTTGAGAAATTTGTGAAAAAAGGCTCACAAGTCTTGGTTGCAGGAAGGCTCTCTGTCCGGGAATATACAACCAAAGACGGGAAAGAGCGAACAGCAGTTGAGATCATCGCGCAATCCATAGAAGTACAACATATGGAGAAGAAACAGCAGGAGAGTGTGATAGACGTAGATGAGGTAGATCGGCACATACAGCAGGCAAACGCAGGAGCACAGCCTGATATGGTACAATAGGCAGCCTAACACACTCTTTCAAACTACAGCAGGGGAGGGAAGTCATTTTCTCCCCTGTTCTGTGTCTTTCACTTCGCATGTTTACCCCGCTAAACCTTACAACGTCACTAACCCTTCATATACATCCCTGACTTACTGTAAGCCACGTAGAACGTTTTTTCGATGGGAAAGGCACCATTTGTATATCCCCAGGGAAAACGACCATTGTAGCGGGTTTCACCGTATTGAAACCCCTCTTACCTTTTTATTGGTTGCTTTTTACCTGTTTGTTGTACCAATCCCGATACGATACAAGCTCTATGCCGGGACAAGTAGCAGAACGACGAGCAGGACACATTACGCAACTTGGTTTTGACTCTCTGGCAGTCGTATCAGCCAATGAAAGAAGTGCGGTTCCGGCTGCTATTGCAACATTCGGCAGGCCTGAGGTGTACCGATCTGCTCCGCAGAGCCGAAGAAGAGCAAAGAAACACGCCCCACTATCTGCTGTCTACAATCAATCTACCTTTGATGACCTATTTGCTACAACCTCAAGGGAAGTGGATATCCCATCTCCTATACCTATCACAAGCATACGAGCGGCGAGAGAGAAAAAACAACATGGACATATTACGCAGCTTGGATTTGACTCTCTGGCAGAAGTACGAGCTAGTGATGAAAGCGCAGTTCCAATTGAAAAACCGGCTAAAAGCAGAACTGAACACAATCTCACAGATGTTCAGCAATCAGATGTACCGCCTGCTGGCAGAGCGGAAGAGGAATTGCCAGACAGCGTGGGAAAAAGTGATACAAGAGTACATTTTGCAAGAAGAAGACGAGTCATCTTTGACGAGCCGGAACCAGAGACTAGAGTATCCCGCGACTTCCGAATAACAGAGGCTCATGGGGTTGGAACTGGCGGCTTGCATGAAAAGGCCAATGCCAATATTGCAGCGATCCGGCTGTTAAAAACGATTGAAGCAGAAAACCGCGATGCGACCGATGAAGAAAAAGGAATACTTGTGCGATATGCCGGTTGGGGAGCCTTAGCACAGGTATTTGAATTTGACTATCGCAGAAGGCCCGAATGGACCGGCGTTGCCACAGAACTCCAGTCTCTTTTAACCTCTGATGAATATGAGTCAGCGCAAGCAACAACCCCAAACGCGCATTTTACCTCACCTCCCGTCATCAATGCGATATGGGATGGTCTTCAAAAGCTAGGTGTCGGGAAAAACAGTGAAGTGCTTGAACCAGCTCTAGGGATCGGCCATTTTTACGGGCTGATGCCAGAGGAATTGCAGGGAGGACACCGGACAGGTGTTGAACTGGACTCAATCACAGCCAGGATTGCAAAAAAACTGTACCCCGACGCAACAATATTTGAAAAAGCTTTTGAAGAAACACAACTTCCCGATAATTATTTTGACGCAGTTGTCGGCAACGTGCCGTTTGGCGATTATCCTGTTCATGATCCACATATGAAACACAGCCTCACGCGTTCCATTCATGATTATTTCTTCGCAAAATCAATGGAAAAAGTCCGGCCAGGAGGACTACTTGCACTGATAACCAGCCGCTACACCATGGATAAACAGGATAGTGCGATCCGCACTGCTCTATCAGGGAAAGCCGACCTTATTGCAGCAGTGAGACTGCCAAACACGACGTTTAAGGAGAATGCCGGAACAGAAGTCACCACTGATATTCTTTTCCTGCAAAAGAGACCTGAAGGAGAGGAACCGGCAGGGGAGCGGTGGACGGAAACAAACATCGTTGCAATAGAAGACAGGGGAGTTGCCCTGAATGAATATTACATCCGGCACCCTGAAATGATGCTTGGGCAAATGGCACTCAAAGGCACGATGTACCGGGACAAGGAGCCGACGCTCGCCGGAGAACTTACCCAGGAAATCTTACAACAAGCCATAGAAGCTTTACCAGAGGATAAATATATTCCCCGCGATCACGTCCATGAGCAGGGACGTGTCATACAACTGACTGACCCTGAGCAATTTTCCGGCATCAAGGATGGTGGATACGCCCTCATTGAAGGAAAGATTGTGAAACGCTGTGGCACGAGATTTGAACCGACCTTGCTTTCCTCGCTTGAGCAAATGCGTGTGCGCGGACTCATACAAATTCGTGACAGTGTGCGCGAAGTATTCAGGACGCAGCTTGACGATGAACACGAAGAAAGAATACTTAATGCCCGCAAGCTCTTAAACCTGGTCTATGACCAGTTTGTCCGCAGGTATGGGTTTATATCCTCTCGCGAAAATTCCCATGCATTTAGCGGCGATCCAGATCAACCATTGCTCTTATCCCTGGAAAACTACGACGCAGAAAAAATGAACGCCACCAAGACAGTTATCTTTGAGCGGAGAACACTAGAGCGATATAAGCCAATCGACCATGTTGAGACAGCCGCAGAAGCCCTCGCCATCTCACTCAATGAAACAGGCGGCATTCAGTGGGAGCGCATGGCAGCACTCACCGGCTATAGTATGAAAGAATTGCAGGCAGAACTCGACGGTCATGTGTACCAGACCCCCATTGGTGAGTGGGAAACCGCCGATGAATACCTGAGCGGCGATGTTCGCGCAAAACTCAAGACCGCCGAGGCTGCGGCAATGATTAACCCCGCCTATACCCGTAATGTAGAAGCCTTACTAGCCGTGCAGCCAGCCGATATACTGCCAGGGGATATCAATGCGAGGTTTGGAGCCTCCTGGATACCAAAAGGAGATATCGCGGAGTTCATTGCCGATCTGTTACACGTTCCAGTGAGTGATGTTTCTATCGGTCATGCGGGTGAAATAGCCGCCTGGTCTGTCAAACTTGGGTATGTTGCCAATAGCGCAGTGAGCAACACAACAACCTACGGCACAAAACGCATGTCAGCGTCCGATCTGATTGAGGACGCGCTGAATTTGAGAGTTCCAACGATCTATGACAACCTTCCTGATGATACTCGCGTTCTCAACCAGACAGAAACTATCGCCGCGAGAGAAGTGCAGCAGAAACTCAAAGACCGCTTTGCTCAGTGGATATGGGAGAACCCTACCCGTACCGAACGGTTGGCACGGCTCTATAACGATACATTCAATAGCATACGACTTCGCACCTATGATGGTTCACATCTGACGTTCCCAGGCATGAACCGTACCGGACTCCGAAACAATGACCTTGATCCGCACCAGAAAAACGCGGTCTGGCGGATATTGCAGAACAAAAACACCCTGATTGGTCACTGCGTTGGTGCGGGAAAGACCAATGCCATGGCCTCCGCCTGTATGGAGCTAAAACGCCTTGGCCTTGCATCAAAGCCGATGATTGCAGTTCCTAATCATCTGGTAGAGCAATGGGGAGCGGCATTTCTGGCGCTGTACCCACAGGCGAATATTTTTGTTGCAGGCAAGGATTTTTTTTCTACTGGCAACCGCGAAAAAGCCATGGCCAGGATCGCAACCGGAAACTTCGACGCGGTGATTATTTCTCACAGGTCATTTGAGAGTTTGCCGGTCACAGATGAGACATTCAACCGTTTTGTGAAAAAGGAGATCGCAAGCTTAGAAGAGGCCATCCTTGAAGCGCGGGCTGAAAAGGGTGAGAACCGCTCGATTGTCAAGTCTCTTGAAAAAGCGAAAAAGCGGCTTGAGGCGAAAATCAAAGACCGCACTCGACGTGATCGCAAAGACGATGGAGTAACGTTTGAGCAGCTTGGCATCGACCGGATTTTTGTCGATGAAGCAGACCTGTACAAAAATTTGGGTTTTACCACAAAAATGCAGCGCATTGCGGGTTTGCCGAATACCGAGAGCAATAGGGCATTAGATATGCATATGAAGACCCGTTACCTGTCTGAACGGGGAGGAGGCAGTATCTTTGCGACAGGAACGCCAATCAGCAACACAATGGCTGAAATGTTCACGCTTCAACGGTATCTCGCGCCTGAATTGTTGGAAAAAGCAGGAGTGGCGCATTTTGACGCGTGGGCGGCAAACTTTGGAGAGGCAGTCACCGCGCTTGAGCTATCTCCTGATGGATCAGGCTACCGGATGCACACACGGTTTGCCAAATTTGTAAACCTGCCGGAACTTCTTTCTATGTTCCACACGTTCGCGGACATTCAGACAGCGGATATGTTGAAGCTGCCGAGACCGGACATTGCAGGAGGAAAACCGGAGGTGGTTGTTGCGCAAGCAACAGACCAGTTGAAAACATTTGTTTCCAGCCTCGTTGACCGGGCGCAACGGATCAGAAGCGGCGGCATTGATCCAAGCGTGGACAATATGCTCAAAATAACAACAGACGGCAGAAAAGCCGCTCTTGATATGCGTCTGGTCAGGCCAGAGGCAGAGGTGAACCATGATACCAAAGTCTCTGAGGCGATCAACAACATGCACCGTATCTGGGAAGAAGGCAAAGAAAAACGGTTAACCCAAGTCGCTTTTTGCGATATTTCCACACCGACACCGAACAGGTTCAATGTGTATGACGAAATCAGAGCCAGGTTACTCTCTCGCGGCATCCCTGAAAAAGAGATTGCCTATATCCACCACGCGGATACCGATGCGAAGAAAAAAACGCTGTTTGACAGCGTAAATGCAGGACGTATCCGCATATTATTGGGTTCGACTGAAAAAATGGGCGCTGGAACAAATGTCCAGAAAAAACTGTGGGTCCTGCATCATTTGGACGCCCCCTGGAGGCCACGCGATATTGAGCAAAGAGATGGCCGCATTTTGCGCCAGGGGAATGAAAATGAACAGGTTACGATATATCGTTATGTGACACAAGGCAGCTTTGATGCCTATATGTGGCAGACGTTGGAGACAAAACAACGATTTATTGAGCAGGTAATTAGCGGCAAAGTGACTGTTCGCGAAGCAGAAGACCTGGAGAGTGGCGCACTGAGTTTTGCTGAAATCAAGGCGATTGCCTCCGGCAACCCGCTCGTGATGGAAAAAGTCAGGATTGATACCGAAGCCCGAAGGCTTGACATGCTCAGAGCTGCTCACCTGAACATGCGATATGAAATTGGAAGGATTGTCAGAGAGTTACCCGGACGGATTGAAAAATCCAGGGAATATTCTGCGGGACTCCTTGAAGATATATCGACCCGCGATACCAACGCCGGAGACGAATTTACCATAACCGTTGATGGACGAGTCTATTCCGGCAAGAATGCGAGGGAAGAAGCGGGAGAAGCATTGATTAAAGCTATTCTGTCGTCATTGTGGGAAGACAAGGGGGAAGGAGAGCTTAAAGAGAGAGGTTTCTACAAAGGGTTTCGCATTATGAGCAGATTGAGTACGAGTGATGGGAAAACCCTCTATTTATATCTGCGTGGCAAACAGACCTACGAAGCAAACCTAAACACAGAAAACGCATTAGGCACCATAGCCAGCATTGAATATACCCTGCGCAACCTTGACCGTTTTGCCGAACAAGAACAATCCGAATGTGAACGTATGGAAAAGGCGCTTGGTGATTATATGGAGCAGCTTCACCGTCCCTTTGAGCATGAAGAACGCCTGGGCGAGCTTATTATACAGCAGCAGGAAATTAATCGCTCTCTTGACCTGGATAAGGGCGAGACGCAAGTGGTAGCTGAGACGGAGCAGGATAAAGACCCGGATAGTGAACACCTTGCAGCCAGACGTACAGCGCGTGGACAAGCGCAACATACAGGAAGCGCTGTGATGTGACAGAGGTAGCATTTTAACCTATTGGTAACATTCTGTATTTGCCTGTAGAAATGAAACACCATGAACACAGCAGACTCCAACGAGGAACGGTTCTTCTAAGGGGAATTAAACTTGTTGCTGTTTTTGTTGTGCGAGGTATTTTTCCATTGCAATAATCAATTCTCCATTAACAGAGCGTTGATTTTTTTCCGCTACTTGCTTAAAACGTTCAAATAGCTTGATAGGCGGCTTAAACAAGTATTGTGTCCGTTGCTTTTCCTCATTATTTTGTTTCATACCCCGACAGCATAACAAGCCCTTTTTTGAAAGTCAATATCTGAAATATATCTTTTATATATATTCTTACACTTTTCTTACTATTATTTTATTGACTTATATATCTATAATATATACTATAGATATATCCAAGATATATTTAGCTCTTTAACAAATGAGGAAAGCAGGAAAAACAATAAGCTCCAACAAGGAGCGGAAAGGAGGAAGAAAACAAATGACTATGACAGTACAAGCCTATGTACTCAAACATAAAGGAAACGTAATTTTCAAAGGAACAGAAAGCGAGTGCTGGATAAAATTGCAACGAGTACAAGGACAATCAGCAGACTACGCCTTGAAATATGGAGGCTACACCATCATAAAAGCGAAAGGGTTACGCATTATCACAAAATAGCGGCGATCCATGCCACAGAAAGGAGGCGATAAACATGCTCGAAGTTGACAGCGTTTTTTGGGAACAATGCTACTTCTGCCATGAATGGCAACCGTTGCAAGAGATGCAATGGGATGAAGCAAAACAAGCATACGCTTGCGGTGAATGCTTTGATAGTGTTCCTCTTTGGTAGTTTAGCTACCGACTGTCTAGGTTCGCACCCTAGACAGGAGTAGACGAACTACCTCAACAATACAAAGAATTGATGAGTTTGTCAAGAAAGGAATATATGACAGCGAGAGAAGCAGCGAAACAACTGATCCGCTACGAAGCACTAAACGGCTGGACAATAGATCAGCTAGCAAAAAGCTACTCAGGTGTTTGCGGAAGTGACTATAAAGCCCAAATAGGCGGGTATATGTGGAGAGACGCAGACCTTCTGATGCCAGACGGGAAGCCATTCAAACATCTGAATAACTACCAGATCGGAGTAGAGCGGGTAGGCAAGGTTGAGGTTATGGAAGTGTTTTCACTCAAAGAGATTTATAACGAGATTGTACTTGAGAAGCAAACAGGCAGAAAAGAACAATTGACGCTTTTTTAAGCGGGAAAGGAGGCGAAATCATGATATGACTCATCAAAAAATGGCGCTATGGCGAGGCAGCGAGAAAACCGCCGAGCAGGTGAGAGAAGAAATAGCCAGGCGTTACGGCGAGCAGGAAGCAGAGGAATACGATCCGCAAATCAACTGCTTTACGTTACCGACATGGAATAAGTTAGGCTTCAAAGTACGCAAAGGCGAAAAGGCGATCAGATCAATAACTTTGGTTGAGAAAAAAGACCCAAACGCCAAAGAAGGCGAACAATCAGAGGTCATAAAGTACCCGAAAACGGTCTATCTGTTCTATATAAAACAGGTGAAGAAAAAGGAATAGTTTTTCTACCGACTGCTTGCAAACTGACATTTGCAGGCAGGAATAGGGAAACTACTTGACTATGCTAGAATAGCAACCGAGCAGCGATTAGTCAAGCCGTCCCTAAGAAATGGAGGTGAATTGTATGAACCCAAGAATACCAACAGAAGCAGAGAAAAATGAACTGGTTACTTATATCCTTTTCGATGAGTTTGTGAAGTCTTCCGTCTCAGGGGAAGATAAAGAAACTGTTGAGGGTCTAGTTGAGAATGCTGCCATTGCAGTATTTGACGACTATATCACCGATAGTCCAGGCTACGCGGGTAAAGTCATGGTTGTTGTATGGAGCGGCGATCCGGCGTTTACTGACACATATATTTGGGATAGGGAATATGAGAATGGAAAAGTAAACATACCTGTACGTGACACCCGCTCACCTGAAGAGGGACACTACACAACAAAAATTCGTCGGGTAAAAACGGGTACAGACCGCGAATAGTAGTTTTTCTGCCAATCCTTATTTCATAGCATGTTTTCTCATGCCTACTGAGTAGAGACAGTAGTCATCAGTGAGCAGACTACACAATTGGCTTGCCATGAAGCGGGAAAAGCCGCTCGTAGCAGCTTCTTAAAGCTACGATTTCCTGTCGCGGCTCCGATCCTCGTAGACACCCGCACAGGAACGAAGTGTTTACGATGTTTGTTTTCTTCTGGCTTTCTCATTGTGACCCCCCCAAAATTTTTAGTGTCAAGGCTAAAATGCACGCGCTCTCCAACCGGTTTCAATCACTGTCAGATTTCTTCATCTTCCTTTTCTATTAAGGTTATCTCAGCGCGGCCTTGACACTAAAAATTCTTGGGCGGGAGTGTGTGTTCACAGCCAGAAGAAACCAAAATCTACCTGGCAGAAAGGACGGTGAAGATATGTGACAACCGAACAAAAAATCAAGTATCAAGAACAAGCAACTGTTGAAGAATGCGTTGGTATCGCAATCTCAAAATACTTTGAATGGGATACACGGATTTTTACCACATTCAAAGAAGCGTTGGATGATGCAAACTTCCATACAGCAGCAAGCAAGATTGATAGCTTGCGTGAAGAGTTTAAGTGAGTGGATCAACCCGCAGAAAGGAGGTGATGATTTATGACCCTCGAACAACACAAACGACGCATTGGTAAGATGCGCCGTAAGTTTCGGGCAATCCATCGGGAAATGATGGAGACAGCAGAACGCACGAGAAGGCGTTTAGAGCCGAACCATCGGCATCCCGAAAAATCTCTTTGGTAGTGTATCTACCGATCCCTTGCAAGTTGACGCTTGCAGGGGAGAGTAGGGACACTACAATTGTTATGCTAGAATAGCAACCTGGCGATAAAAAATCAAGTGTTCCCTAAGATTGGAGGTGGTATATGTGGATGATGTTTCTATTTGTGAGCTTTGCCAACGAGCATATGAACCCGAAGAGATAGACGGTGTCAGAAAGCTCAAAGAGTTTCAAGGGTATACCGTTGACTTGCGGTTACAAGAATTCAGAAAAATGGAATACGGAAAGCTACCACAATTCATAGAATTTGCAAGCCCGAAAGGTCAAGAGTTACTCGCTCAAATGCATGAGGAAGTAACTCGATAGTTTTCCTACAAATTGGCTGGAATTAAGTTCTAGCCAGTAGTAGGGGAGCTACCTCGAAAACCACCCCCACGTCTTTGCTTTCTGTACCCGCTAGCACTCTCATGAACGTGCTGTTTTCCAACAGGAACGAAGTGTCCCCAACGTTTGTTACTTCTGGCTTTCTCATTGTGACCCACCCAAAATTTTCGCAGTCAAGGCGACCTTTTCAAAAGGGAGACTTTTGAAATGGCAAACTCTGCGGAGTTTGACCTTGACAACGAAAATTCTTGTGCGGGAGCGGCTATTTCGCCAGAAAAAACAAACTCCATCTGGCAGAAAGGAGGTGATGAACAATGGCCGAAACAGATAAAGAGCTATGGAAAGCCATCATGCAATGGCTTGAAATAGCCAATGAAACAAACAAACGCCTAACCGAAGTTAGGCGGGAGCTTGACAAGCTTGGTGCAGTATCAAAAACTAATCCTTTAGATGCTGCACTCTATTAGATAGAGTCTACCCCGCTAGCCTAGCAAACTAGCGGGGTACGTGTCAAGTGACGAAAAACGCCATTCTTTTTTTCACTAGGGTTTTTCGCAGGGACGCTACAAATCGCGCCAGAGTCGGCGCGACAAGCCCGTATGAAAAAAAGCCCGCCCACCTCTTCAGAATGTAAGACATTTTGACCCGTCTGTTCCCGGACAGCTAACCGAGCAACAATCTTGCTGTTTCCCTCAGCATATAAATATATAAGTACATATAACTATAAGACCCGCCAAAAGTGTAAGTAAGTCAAATATAATGAATTGGCTCTACAGGCTGATGGAGCAAAACATCGTCTTGGTACTATGGTTGCCGCTTACACACTAACCATAACACTAATTTTTCGGGTACTTTGCACCAACTTTAGAACCAAAGTTTTTTTGTGCCAATGTTGTGAAATGAACGCACCAATATGATAAACACCTTGAAGTTAAATGCACTAACTCTTGCTGAATGAGAACACCTGAACTATGAGGAATGAGTACCAAGATGGTTCATTATACCAAGCACCAACTTTTACTTCTCCTGGTTTGCTGGTGTTTTTGATAGTCCCTTTCCCCGCAAAACTTGAGCTTCGCTGTTAAGGTATAATTGGGAGAAAAACACTGTGGAGGTGATTGTTGTCACAGCACGATCCGCGATTACGCTACGAATACCTATTTACTAGTGATCTTATTACCACACAAACATGTTGAAATAGCAAAAGAGGAAGACGTTGAACTAGAGTTATACGAGTTGCAATCCCACATCAACTTCTGCCAGTATCTTCTGGAAACCCCCGAAATCGCAATGATAGAAACCTACAATAGGCTAATTATGCAAGTCAACTATTCGATCAGTGATGCAGGAAAGGCCCTTAGAGAGCAAAAACCAGATGAAAGAATTGTCGTCGTCCGAGAGCCGTTTTATTGGAGACTGCATCGTGTTGAAGCGTATAGTAGCAATAGGAAAGGGAGTAGAGCGCGTGGTGTCCTCTACTTTAGAAAAGCAGAATAAATCAGATGGAGCACTAGGGTGGTACACTTTTGGGTTATCATCAACAAGTTGGTGCGTGGAGAGAACAGTATGAGGGTTTCGCGTTTTTTGGCGGATGCTTGGTACAGAGAGGACAATATATCTTCATCCCGCAGGCAGTACATTGGTTTTCGCCAAGCATCCCGATGACGCGCCAGGTATGGCCATAATACACGCAGTCAAGTTTTGTGGAAGGTGGTTGTGTCTGTATGTTTGCTGGTGCTTTCTTTTGCCTGGCAGGAGCAGGGTTCTCTTCACCCCAAAGCGTCTCCATCGGTGTATCCTTGATTACTGACAGGCATTAGGCTTGTATTTCTATAAGCGCGTGTTTTTCTGTGTCAAACGGCTGAGAAAAGGTTGGTGCAAAGAGTATATCTTCCGGTTTGATTTGCACCGGATCAAATGCACCAACCAGAAACAGAGGAGCTGCCTCTTTGTCATGATGTTCTAACGCCGTTTCTATAATCCCCACCAGCCGTTTTACATCGTTCTCTGAACCATTCGGAACAACAAAGGCGATAGAAATTGCATCTACACTGCAACGCTCTTTGTATGGCCCTTGGAGGGCTTGCAAGTATTTTTGAACTTTGTCTAAAAGTTGTTCGCGTGTCTCAATGGACAAATCGCATTCCAATGCAATCGGCGCAAGGTGTCGGCCAACCTGGAAGATCAGTAGACTATCCGGCTCGACTCCTTTGCCGTTTGGTAGCTGGATCGGTTTCATTCTGAACATTTTTTCATGTTCAAGCCCGATAAGTTTCATGTTCTCATTTGTCTTTGCTGCTAGGATCGCGGGAATAAGTATTGCGTTGACTAAATACGAGTGTTTGGTGTAATCAGCTTTTTTCAGTGGAGGCAATCCTTTTTCTGTTTCCAGGTATTTGTAGCCCTTTGGTGTGATTGAATACACCAAGGGATTTTTGCCTGACGAGACGCTTTCTTTCATGGTCTCTGAAACAACCAGCCCGTCTTTCACCAGCTTGTTTAATTTGGTGCGTTCATTATTGATGGATGTTTGCTTCCCGGTCAGTTTTACGGCTTCCTGTAAGGTTAAATGGCTGAAGTAGTAAAGCATGGTGAGATACGTTTCAGCAGTTGTTTTTTCATCGGTAAATACCACTGGATGGTGAAGGGAGGGAAGCGTACCAGAAGCGGGACTAACACGGCGAGTAGTAAAGTGAGTCTGTGTTTTTTCCTTTGTTGGTTGTGGCTTCGGGAGTGTATCATGCGGTTGCGGAGTGGGTTCCGGTGTATCATCCCGCCGCTTTGCCTTATTCTCCTGGGAAGTCGTAGTAGCTTCTTCTTTCCGTGTATCTTTTTGAGCAGTGAGAATGCCAAGTTGTTGCCAGCGATCCTGTAGCTGTTTTTCTATTTCCTCCTCCTGTGTTGCAAGGCTCGCTGTTTGCGCCCGGACAAGTGCCAGACGATTTTTCAATTCGTCCTTATCAACTCCTTCGGGAAAGGGGATCGTGGTCATCCTGGGTTTATCATCCACATCACTCTCATCTGTCCCTATGCTCACATACGCCGTGTGCTTTGGAAGCCTGACTAACTCGCGCACCATCCGGGCTACCATTTCAGATTGCGGGACTCGACCGGTTTCCACAAGTTCAAACACTTTTGAGTGTTCTTTCAACGGCTCGCGGGCGAGAATAGCCAGTAATTGCCGGACATATCTCACTGATTGCTCGAATACGTCTTTTTGCTCGGTAACAATCTTATCAATTTTCCCTTGCATGCTTGTTTGCACCGCTTCCAGCCATGCAGGAGTGACCTGTAACTGAAAGGCAAAGGTGTATTGAGTATCGTTTGTGCTTTGTTTCAGTGTTGGCAGGGTAAGCGACGCTTGCCAGTCTGTTTCAGTCTTTGTTGTTTGAACGACCCAATAGTGAGCATGACCTTGTAACGTTGCTTTTTGTAATATCTGCTCCACCATCCGGCGGATGTGTTGTTCATCTTCTTCTCTGAGGGGAAACTCTGTCGGATATGGCAAAGAGTGAAGGTAGTTTCTTGTTAAGGTATGAGAGAAAGTAGTCATGATCTTGTTGATTATTGCCTGGCGCACTTCTACAGGTGAACACGCGATGGCAGGTTCAGGAGAGGAATACGGGTAGGAGGGGTCTTGAAAATAAGTGCGCCACGTCGTCTGTTGCAAGGCGCGACTAATTTCATTTGAAATAATGATTACAATATCACGCCAATGCTGCCGGGTTTTTTCTACATTCGGCGCTAACATTTGCAATTCACGTTGATACTCAGCAATTTTTTTCCGACACCCTTTAATTCTTTCATTATACTTTTTAAGATCATCTAAGTAGCTTATAATTCCGCCAATTATTCCATCCCCTCGTATCCACACGTTATACCCTAAGTCTAACCGAGCAATGCGATTTTCTTGGCTCTCGATTTCACTTTTTTCCTCGATAATTTTATATTCGATAGTCCTTGTTTTGCGATCTATTTCGACTTGTATTTTTCGCTCTAACACGAACGGGACGAGGAACGCAAAGACCTCTTCAAGCAGAGGCTTGAGGACCTCTCCATTACACGCCCACTGATACAGAGGTCTGGGAAATGATTGTGTCGTCGGGGTAATCGGCAGCGAAGGGATTGTTTGACAGGTATAGATTGTTTCAATGTAATCTACGCTCAAAGCATCCCAGGTATTCTCAAAAAATGCATCTGCATGACAGTCTGTTCTGCTCGTTTCAAGCAGGCTCAGTATGTCCGTTGGATATCCATTTTTTTCATTCGCTATTGTTTTCACTGCGTTGACAAAATCTGTGAGGGCTGTCCCTAATTCCTCATGAAAATACTGTCTTGCTTCTTGCTCATCCACCATCAAAGCAACATCTAAACTCTTTTCATCGGGCGCTTCCCATAAAGTGATATAGGCACGCAGTTGCGCGTCCGTTGGTTGCCGCACCTGATGATCTATAATTGTTTGCGTCAGCCAAATGCCATAGTCTCCAGTTTGACCGGAATGTAAACCATAACACCATGTTAGGAAAAGACTATGCGGAACAATACAAAAAGGATTGCCTGTAACCATCACGTGATAGAGAAAATCATTCATGGTGTCAAGTGAGGTTTCTGCCATGAGTACCTCTGCTCTATTTGACCAAGACCGCGTAGGGCGGGTATAGGTAGAAGTACGTACTGTACGCCTTGAAGCAGAGGTAGTTGTTAACGTAGATCCGGGAATTTCTCCCTCACGAATAGGGCCTTTCGCAGTTTTAACCATCTCGCGCCAGGGCTTGAAAAATTCGTTCACAAACGGGTCTGGATGCGATTGGTTTTGCACGATTTCATCAACAGGAGTAGGGCAAATCACAAGCTTTTGCTTCTCCTGATAGAGAGGATATCCTGGTTCTGCATAGAGATACGCTCGATCCTGCGCATCTTTATATGAACTACGTAGAGTAATTTGATGAGGAAGCTGATCGACTGCCCCCCGTTCCTCATCTTCCAATTGTCTGTAGAATTGTGTGGAGAGTATGAAATCTGCCCCGAATTTAAGAGTCTCCGGGAGCGCGTGCGTAAATTCACTTGAAGCGAAATTTTGAAACTCATCAATGAGAATAGAGCATAAACGGTACGACTCTCCAGGGTTGCGGGAACGGATTGCTTTGACAAGTTCTGCAATTACCATCGTTCCTATAAAGCGAGTATCATCGCCAATTTTATCTCTTGAGATATGGACGAGAACGATCTTTCCGCTATCCATCCACTCCCTGAAGCGAAGCGTTGTCTCTGACTGAGCGAGCATATACATGATTTCTTTCGACGTGAGGAGCGAATAGAGACGGGTCATGACAGGTCCGATCCATTTTTCTCTATCGGCTTTTTGCTGCGTAGCATAGTCTTTCAGCCAAAACTCACGGATAAAATGCCCCTCACCAACGTCAGGAATATTGCGAACCAGCCGCTCACGGAATTGATTATTTCTCAAAAACTCGACAAATTCAGCGAGCGTCAGCCCCGGATTATGGAGAAACACCAGACTGCAATTTCTTACGATGTTCTCAAGACGAGGCCCCCAACTGGCCTCTTCCCCTGCCTCATGTCCCCACAGCCGTTTGAACACATCCATCAACCTGCTTTTGTCCAGATCAATACTTCCCTGAGTTCTGACCAGAAGATTAAGGCCGAAATGATAATGCGGCTCACCAGGTTCATAGTCACGGCCAAACTCAAGGAGAATGGTGTCCTTCAGCCGATCTTCAGGCATAGCGGCGAGAACCGCTTCAATGGCACTCCAATGCGGATCAAAAAAGAAGACGCTATTTCCATGTTGTATATCTCCTAAGGCTATTTGGATATTTATAGAAGATTTTCCGGTTTGCGTCCCTCCGAGAATATAAACTGAACCGGGTCTCTGCGAAAACTCGAAGAGAATATCCTCTCCGGTTAGGCTGTTTCTTCCCAAGACAATACCGTCGCCTTTCGCTTTTTGCAATCTGCGTTCTTGCTGCTCAACGGGCAATTTTGCAAAGCGCATAAGCTGGGCGATCCACTGCTCAAGCAATTGAGGTGAAAGCTGTATATTCTTTTTTTGAAGCACTTCATTGAGCGATTGCTTTATAAAATGCGAAGTAATATGACTATCCTGCATCTGAGAGTGTATGCTCTCAAGGCTCTCTAACATCGCCTCTTTGAGTCTGTTGATATGGGTTACTTGCCATTGGCTTTGCGCTCCTGCAAGCTTTACTGCTTGTTCCGCCTCTAAAGGTTCCACCCCATTCTCTATAAGTTCCTCGATGAGTCTTTTAGAGGTATCTTCCGGCAGTGAAGCAGGTGTGAGTGGAGAATGTACTATGCTCATTGGATTTCTTCCTTATTTACCTTTTGTTAAAACTCTTGTACTGCCTGGCGCAGCAGATTGTTAAACATCGTACTCGTCACCTCAAGAGTTTCATCTTGCGAAAATTGGATCTGTAAGCGATCAGACCGCATTTGGTCACTTTCTGTTGAAGAAGATAGGGTGTCCGTACTAGATTGATCTTCATACTCTATCCGGGCTGGCAGCAGGGCAACAGGAGAGGGGAGAACATCAGGAACGATAGAGAATTGTTCGCTGGCATCCTCAAGAGTGAGAGCGTCAACAGTGCCAGGTGCTTCTTCTTGTGGCTCTTGCGATTGGGGGTTTTGCAAGGGAGATATGTCCTCTGTCTGTACAGGCTCAAGAGGCAGAGTCATAGCGTAGGCATACAGAGACGGAGCATAGTATTGCATCAAAAGTGGGTTATTGTGAGAACTCACTGTTTGTCTGTATGCCTCACCAGCAGCAACACCTTGTTTTCTTAGTGTTGTAATTTCACGCCTTATCAGAGCATATTCTTTCGCAGCCTGGAAATGGGCTTCAAGCTCCTCTCTTCTACAACACAAGTTATGCCCTCCCAAGTTCTACCATGACTTCATGGGCATAGCGGTTAGCAGCGTCTTCAGAGCTATCGGTATACTGTACTTGTTGGTAATTGTGGCCTGTCTCATGAGCTATCACAAACAGCGTTGTTTCGTCATCAGATAAGTCGTAACCAAACATGCCGTTTGAAACGCACCTCCACCAATTGCCATCAGTTAGGGAGGAGTCCCATTCTATCTTGGGCAAATACTCCAGTACCTCTTGTAATCTGTGCGGCAGTATTTCCAATTGATCCAGCGCCCAATTTACCCTTTCCGCAAACCCAGGCTTTCCATTATCTATAATGGGAAAGTCTTTCCTTTCGCGACCAGCAAACGGAGCAGGGGAAGGAAGCACGGTAACAGGTTCATTCTCAGGTATCGCCTCTACTGTTGTATCTGTATGTGTTGTGCTTCGTTGTACTTCACGCGCCAAGGCAAGCTCCAAGTAATGTTTATGGGTATATTCCAAACAATGAGAGGACACTGAGGAAACAAACCAGACAAGAGTAAGTGCCAGGGAGAGAATAACTTGTATACCACGTGCAATAAGATAAATGGAGACAAAGCCTAAAAGCGGTGTCAGCACAGCCAGGAGAATGAAGGTTGTGAATTGCAGCAGGGGAGTTATAGGGCTGTCATTGAGATATGCCGCTCTGTCAGCAAAAAACGCTACTGTTGCAACTAGTGACAACCAAAAAGATGTGCTCACAAACTTCGTAAACTTCTTCTCTGTCTCCTCCTCCTGAAACGTGAACACTCTTGCTTCCTCTGGAATGTACTTTTCCGCGTACAGACCTCCGAAAAGAACTGAGATCGACAAATAGAGGAAGCCCATGCTATAGCCGAATATGGGCGGGAGTGTTGGCAGGTTCAAATTCACGCCGCCAAAAAGCGCGGGGATAGCATCAAGGTCGTTATATGACGCTGCCATTGTTGCAGTAAGCGCGAAGAACAGGAAGATGATAAGGATTATCGTTCTCAGCCCTGGATGTTTCGTATCACCTGCAAGTTGTCTTTCCTTGAACACTGAGAGTAGATCAGTAATATCATGCAATGGCACGCTCAACAGGCCGCAGAAGAACATATACACCTGATCGAGCGGTTTTACCCGCCCGACCAGATACAGGACAACAAACGTGAATGCCGGCAAGAGGATTAACAGTAGGACAAACATGGAAACCTCACTTTCTACAAGCTTAGATGTTGTACTTGGCTGTCTTGGACAGAGGAAAAGCTCACAGACCTTGCGCCGTACCGCTTGAAAATCTGTTGCCACTTTGCCTCATTAGCAGCGCAGGCACTAGCAGAGGTGATACAATTGTGAAAGATAACCGACACGCGAACATCTGACAGGGTAAAACCCGAAGGTATCGGATCGTCGCGGTTTTGAATTAACGCGCTTGCAATAAGCAGTACCTTGTTTCCCGAAACCCCTTGAAAATCCCTTGCAGCACTAAACAGCCCGCCCCAGGTTGATGAGCCGGTATTATCAAAGCGCGGCTTGAGGTTTCGCAGCCATTGAGTTTCTTGATGCACATGGGCTTTCACACTGGCAAAATTCTTCTGCCAGGCATCATAAGCTTTCTGCCATATGGGAAACTGTTTTTTACATTCTTTTTTGGCTTGCGCCTGTTTGTACGGGTCGCTAAAGGTCGGACAAACGGGGGGTACGGGAGCGGCACTAACAGCCGGAACTTTAATATTGAGCGCGTAATGCTCGAAACTGGTACTGTCAATATACCCTACAATCAGATGCACGCCGCCTTGATTGGCTGTTACCAAACTATCTACAGCATCGGCAACGGCTTTATCTGCTTGTATTGCCGTCTCTATTGGGTAATTTGGCGGTGTGTCCACCAGATATACAATTGTCAGCAATGGACGATAGGGGGGATTGGTAACAGTTGGTTGTGTTGGTTGTGGCGACGGTGTTATCCAACTGTTCACGACAGGCGCAACTCTCGACCAGTTCATGACAATACCAGAGGACGCAATAAGGCTAAGGGCTAAGAGGACGATAATCAGCGTTTTACGAGTGAATAGTGACTTCATAGAAGTGAACTCCTTTCGATACCAGAGAAAAAATCAGCTTGCGAAAGTGTGTGATCCGGTTGTTTCTTCACCCGCGAGGGTACATCGCGCCACTGTCCTTGCTTGAAGTGTTGGACAACAGAGCAGCTTTTTCTTTTGCAGACTCGAAAGTTTGACGCAGTTGTACTTATCCAATCATGGCCTATATCTTGACAAAGGGTGTGTTTACCCTGTTTCGTAGTTAGTTGTGCAGGACTACGCATGAGAACCTACTTCCTTTTGACAAGCGGGTATTGGCTTGCCGCTACTTCTAAAATGTTTGCGTTGCTTTTTCGCTCGTTTCAGAAGCTTTCGCTGCAACTTCTCTGAGAGATGTTGTACCGGTTCAAGGGACGGATGAATAGGAGACGCGGCACGATACGCCGTATTTCCTGTATCCATGAGAGCCTATCTCCTTACATATATATGAAGGGATTGACAGCAAGGAGACATTTGTGATTAATATTCAGTGAGTCTCCTTGCATAGGTATGCTACGAATGGCAATGGCTCGGATTTGTACTCGTTTGCTGATCCGTAGCAAGCATGGTTCAGATGCATTGCTGCGGACAGCCTCTTTCATATTCACTCGTTCCTTTCTTTTCGATACTCAAAACTACTCTGACGCCTACAAAATGCGGTAGAATAAGGCACGTACACCTCGCGCTACGAAGAAGTCGCATGGAATAGCACCTGTATTAATCAGGATGTTTGCTATGACTTGCAATTACTAGAGGAAATTTTGCAATTTTTGTCCGAGGAAGAGAATTGAGTGACAAACCCGAAAAGTACCGATCAGCATTCGGAAATGTGTTGTATAGGGATTTTCTTGAGTGTGATGAGACAAAGAAAATCACACAGAAGACGCTTGCTGGGGAGAGCGGGGTATCAGTGTGGGATATAAGCCGCATGGTTTCACAAAATAGTCACTTTGAAAAGGGGAAAATCCTCTATGACGACATGTACCAAATCTTTAAAGCGTTAGCTAAGATAGTAGGGGATATTTCCATTGAGAAGGCTGAAAGGCTAATTAAAACCATACCTGATGACAACTTAACTATAGCACTTAGAAGAAAACTGGTTTTCACGCTCACCAATGAGAAAATTATTAAACCGAAATACAAGACACTACAAAAATTGCCTTTTATTGGACGCGACGAGGATATACAAAAAATTCTTGATAAGCTACAGAGAGAGCAGTTTTTTGCCATTACTGGCACAATAGGAGTAGGGAAGAGTGAGCTAGCGTATCAAGTAGCACAGGAAGTGGAAAGAACAAGGCTTTTTCCCTCTGTAAAAATTATCTACTTAGAAAATAAAGACAGCACAGAAGATGCGATCAAGGACATTCATAGAGAACTCCAGCAACTCCCCCCTAATGCGTTGGTAATACTTGATAATTGTGAACACCTAAAAGCTTTCACGGAAGCAATAGATCAACTACGCAGGAAACATACACAGCTTACTATACTTGCGACAAGCAGCATAGCAATGACTGTTTCAGATTATCCTATTGAACCTCTTCAAACCAACGACGCAATACAGTTATTTCTTGAAGCAGCGAAGAAGGTAGTTAAGAATTTTACGCTCACAGAAGAGGATACGCCAAAAGTAAGAGAACTTTGTATCGGGCTTGATAGTCTTCCTTTAGCATTACTTCTTGCCGCAGGACTTCTAATATATGAAACGTTTAACCAGGTGCATACATGGGCAAAAGAGAACGGGCTTTTAGATGCAGCAAATCGCTTTTCTGAAACCGAGCGACATAGAGACAAAACGCTCAGCATCTTATTTGAGAAAATTTATGAATTGCTCAAACCAGATGATCAGAAGCTTTTTCGCAGGTTAGCCATATTTGCAGGAGCGTGCTACTGGGAAACAGTTGCAGCAGTATGTATTATAAATAAAGATTTACCAGAGCAGGAACAACAACTAAAAAACCTTCTTATGAGGCTAGCTGACCATTATTTAATGTTTTATACGAATGGATGGGCAGACATAGCGCACAATACCATCAAAGCATACGCCCGACGGAAATTAGATAAAGAAGATGATAAAGAACAGATAGAAACACAATATCTTGACTACTACCATGACTTTTTAAAGAAGGGAGATGATCTTTACTCTCTCAGCGAAAAAGAGGAAAGCGAAGCAGAGAAAAAAGCGCGAGAGAGTGATACTGTGTGGATGATTTACCTTGAAGCGTTCATATGGGGTGGGAGCTTAGGTGAATGGTGGACACGCGCACAGCAAGATGAGGAAAACCTCCGCGATGCTTACATAAAGTTGAACAAGAGAAGAACTGCGCTTATGGATGACGCATTGAGATTTCACTTTGGAGAGAAAAGATATCAAACTTTTTTACAATCATATAAAGTCCATAAAGATCAACAACTTTATGATTTTGGAAAAGATTTCTTAAGAGAATACTCTGAAGAAGAAGATTTCTACATATCTCTCAGAGAGAAATATTCTGGTCGTCCACGATTAAACCTTAAACAAAAGATAGAGGCGAGACGTTTTGAGCAAGTTAAATGGGATATCGGGCAGAAAATTCCCTACCGATTATGCGATGCGACGCTTGATGACGAGCTTGCGATTGCCGAAAACAACTACTGGGAAAGCAAAACATTTGGGTCTCTCATTATTGGATTTTTACAAAATGCTAGGCTTTCTACTATAATAAAATCCTTTTGGGGTTTCTGATTAGAAAATGACCGTTTACTAACTGAAAGTTTACCACTTTGCAGAGAGTCATCGAAAACATCATTCATAATAGCATTTATAAAGTAAATTGTTATAATACCTGTCACTATGATACGGGATGAAGTTTCTACAGAAGGAGACGGAGACTTACCTGTTTCGCGTGCTGAACAACTCATGAAAGCACATCCAGACATACGAGTGATGCGAAGTGAGTTTACTTTCGGTAGGGTAGAAATTACCCAAAAAGTAGATGATAGGTGGAGAGAGATTATTGTTGACGTTGAACATGAAGAAGGTTCACAACGACACTACCCAACAGTCATAATTTCTGCATATGAAACCCCCTGGGATGCATCCAATGAGATCAGCAATCGGATACGCAGATACGGACTTGAAACCATTGTAAAAGTACATGTTGAAGATGATGAACAGGTAACGCCAGAGGTAGGCTATGATGAACGGCAACGGTATCCACATGATTTTACCAGAAGACAAATTAGATACTTTGAAAGATATTCGCAACCTATACCGGCTCAAGAGATTGTAACTACAGCAAGAATAGGGCTTGAGATGTTTAAGGCATATAGAGAAGCGTCACTAGATCAACAAGTAAGGATTTATCAAGATAGTCTTAACAACAGAAATTGGGACGATACTACTTGGGCTGTTCAGTTTTATGATGGAAAGCCAAGACGAAGAGACATGGACGCTTACGTAGTCGAAGCTTCCCCTTTATTAGGTAATATAATGAGGCAACACGGTATCAGTTACACCCACGTTGGTACAAAAGCAATTTACGCTCTCAACGCACTTAACAAGGTTACTGATGCTATGCTTCCTAGCGAAATGCCACCAGCACCACAAAATAGAAAAGAACCAGCCCGAAGAACACTACCCCCAGGGCGAAGACCAGTAGGACGATAACATTTTCCACACAAAAACTTGTGCTACACTATGCCCATGCAGACAACGTTACTTTTCCTCATCATTGCCATTCTAGTCCTTGCCGGTGTTCTAGTTATTCTTGTCCTCAAGAAAAAGCCGCAACGTTTCTACAAACCCAAAGGCCAATACCTGTTATCAGTTGGCGAGAAAAAGTTCTACGACGCGCTTCTTGCAGCACTTGACAGCACGCGTTATTTAATTTTCGCAAAAGTTCGGATAGCTGATATTATTGAAACCCATCTGTCTACAGGCGATCCTAATTTCTGGAAATTCCAAAGCAAGATCAACCAGAAGCATATAGACTTTCTATTGGTCTCCCGAACAGACACCACACCACTGTTAGCAATTGAACTTGACGGAGGATCGCATACCGATAAGCAGAGGTTGAAACGGGACGCATTTGTTGACAGCATATTTCACAATGCCGGTATTCCTATATTACATATTCCAGTGAAAGGCTTCTATCAGTATAATGACCTCAGAAGTGAGATAGAAACCGCGATAACAGGATACAAAGTTGAACCTGGTAATAAGTATCTATACACGCAGAAAATTTGAACTTTTGTACAATATTTTCATTTCAAAAATACGGCAATTTTTACATTTTCCCTATTTTCCCTAGGAAAACCATTGACTTTCCTATGGTTAATATGGCACACTCTCAATTGAGCCTATAATTTTTTAGGAGTGCTTATTTATGACCATTGAGGATTACCGTGTGAAACTTGGATGGTCGAAAGCAAAGTTAGCCCGCGAAGCTGATATTGATATTGGAACACTTAATGATGCACTAGCGGGCAAGCGAATTTATAAGGCGACAGCAGGCAAGATTGCCAATGCTCTCTCTAGGGGTTTAGGACAGGACATAACATATAAAGACCTCGACGGAGTAAACCTTATAGACTAAGACCAGCCAAGCACCTTGAAAGGGGTGATGCCAAGAAACGCCTGAGTAAAAACCCAAGCGTCCCCTGTTAAACCTTTTCTTCTCATGTTGCGTACTGGCAGCCGTTCTAAAGAAGTCAGTACAAAACATAGCAATTACCGTCCTCGTAATGCAGTTGTTTACACTGTGGCAGCAGAAGGGATATTATACCTTTTTGCTGCCAGGACAGGCTAAAGGTCTAGTCACAGTATGCCACAAATAGCCTCGTCCGTCAATTGAAGCGAGGAAACCCTATGCAACAAAACTTATGGGGAGAGAAGATACCCCGACCTCGAAAGAAAAAGAATGTCATTCCTCTACAAACAGCGACACCATATGCAATCACAGACAATGATTGTGCTTATTTCGGTCACACAGTAAGAGCATGGGATTTAGCAGGATGCACTATCTGTATAGACTGCCAAATCAACATATTTTGTCCTCAATGCATCGCCAAACATCCCCAAGATGAAACAGCGATAGCTATTCTTTGTGAACGGCATGAAGAACCTGAAGAAAGCCAGCAGGTGAGCGCATGACACATCACTACTCACAAGTACGACATCCAGTACGCCAAATTCCAACGAAAGAACAATTGGAATACGCAGCCAGAAGACAGGCTCAATATGAAGCAGACCCAAGTTATAGCGGTCATTCAGCAGGGTTACATCCAGAGGAAATACACGACTTCATGTTAGGTATGTTGATGTGCCAAAACGTAAAAGCCGCCAACAACTACCCGCACCTAGAGAGCGGTATACAGAGGAAGTAGAAGCCCTTCCCCAAGCCAAACGGCACATACACCCTGTTGCATGGTTTGGACTCTTTCTCACACTCCTTATTCTTGGGTGGATGGGATTAAATTTCTTTACATCCTGGTATCAGGGAGTGCAAAACGACTGGACCTATGGACAACAACGACACTTTGAAATCAATGCAGTTGTGGGTCACAGTGACTCGAAAACCAATCCCTCACACTTCACCGCCGAGAATAACAACGGACAAATCATTGTCATTGAACTGCCAGGAAACAATGTGAGTAAAGCAAAGATTTACCAGATTGAAACCGTCCCAGGAAACAACGGAAACCCGCCTGTAAAACTTTCATTTCAGGATATGAACGGAGACGGCAAGCCGGACATGATTATACAAATTGGAGATAACAACGCAGTGATCTACTTGACACTTTATAACAATGGTAGCCAGTTTGTTTCAAAGCTCTAGGAAGTGGTAAATATGACGAACAATCTTGAAGATGAAATAAGAGCAATAGTCGTAAGTATGGACAATCAGGAGAGCCAGGAAAGCCAGGAGAACACTCAATTACCTAATGAAGTAGAAGATATTTATGTACTTATTGTCCGCGAACATGAAGAAGTAGAAGAAGATCAATCGAAAGTAGTGGAGAGCGAACCAGTAAACCCACCACTACAGCAAAAACAATCATTTCCATACTTGACGCTAGGTATTGTCCTTATATGCTTACTTCCGATGCTTGCGAGTATCCTACTGCAATTCTATTTACTGCAAAACCCACCAGTAGCAATAATCACCCTTGTACCAAAATCTCAACAGGTTTCTTTATCAGGAACATTGCAACTTGGAAGGCTCTTACCATCTCTATCTATTTCACAGTCTCAAATCACAAGAACTACCGGACGCGGACACCAGGACGCGAGAAACGCGACAGGCACAGTAACCTTTTATAACGGTCTTTTCACTCAGCAATTCATCGCAAGCGGCACCGTCTATACAGGAAGTGATGGTGTAGAGATTATTACTACTCAAGATGCAACGATACCGCAAGGAAGCCCAAATTTAGGTTATGGAACACTTTCTGTAACCGCCCAAGCACTTAAAGCAGGGAGTCAAGGCAATATCCGCTCAGGAGATATTGATATTGTCATCAATAATGGGTTACTGGTAAGAAATAACGAGTTTTACAACGGCCAGGACGAGCGCAATTTCCAAACAGTCGCAAAGAAAGATATTGAGAACATAGCCGGAACATTGAAAACTACCCTTGCTCAAAGTGTGAGGGGTGCATTGCAAGGACAAGGAAAACCAACTGAGCAATTATTCATATTACCTTGTACTCCAACTGTCTCAAGCGATCACCAGCCAGGCCAGGAGGCCAAAGAGGTAAAAATCAGCGTATCAGAAACATGCAGCGCAGTCGCGTACAATAGTAATGAACTCCTTTCAAAAGTAACTGACCTTTTATCCCGTAAAGCTTTACAAAAGTTAGGAACAGATTATAGTCTATTCGGGCAGGTTCAGGTTTCCATTTTCCAGGCAACAATCACCCGCACTATTCCTACCTTGATCTTCTCCTGTCAGGGAACGTGGGTGTATGCGATCTCTCCGCACGCGCAGCAGTCTATCAAACAACTCATTTCAGGAAGGCCGAGAGATGAGGCGATCAAAGTCCTCTTGTCATTGCCGGGAATTGAGAGAGCCTCGATTGAGGGAGAGAACAATTCAAGGCTGCCGAAGAATATAACCTCTATTCATTTACAAATTATTATTCAAAGCCGCTAAGGATTGACAATGCTCAATATGATATGTTATGTAATGAGTAGGTATTCCCACACATTGGCGACACTGGCAATGGCTCGCCAAATACTCACACGCCTCTTCATATTTCACTCTCCAATCAATGGAGAGAATTTCGCATGTCTGAAAAACCCACCGCAGAGCAACCTAGTACTGTGCTGCATTCAAGCGGCACGACCAAACCCCCTACTGTCCTATCTCAAGGAATGACCGAGAAGGAATGGGAAATTTTCTATAAGTTACTTATTGACCTCTTCGTAGAGAAACCAGGACAGAAGCAGAACTTCCAAAGGAGCAAAGATTATGAGAATGTTACTACCAGTACGGGAACCAAGAGAGCAAGAAATCGAACGCCATCTACGAACTAGCAGACCAGCAGCCATCTATGCACGCAGATCAGACCCTACCGCCAAAGACGAAAATAGAGACAGAACCCAAAGCAGGGAAATGCAAACGGGCGATTTACTGAAATGGGGTAAAAGAGAGGGATGGATACAAGAATTCTTGCATGAGTACTTTGCTGATTTAGGGTTAAGTGGCACGCTCAGACCCGATCAACGCCCTGACATGCTTCGTTTGTTCGATGATATTGACGCAGGCGAATATGATAACGGTACAGTCATCTGTTATCAAGAAAATCGCTTGTTCAGAGACGAGACACAGATTTACTACAACCAGTTTATTGATAAATGCCTGCAACACAACATTCATGTTGTTGCCATTTCACCACGTTTAATCATTTACGATCTTCGGGATGATGTGCTCAAAGAAATGTTACGCACCAAGCTGAAGGAAGCAGCAGAGTTTATACCTAGACACATCAAAGGTTGGTTACATCCTGCCAGGGAACGGGCAGCATGGGTATATGGTGAATGGGCTGGCTTAGGCAATCTTCCCCCAGGTTTTATAGTGGATTATGACCCCAAGAGTCCAACGTACAAAATGGTAATTCCGTATTGGCCACACATTGAAAAAACAAGAGAGAAATTCCAGCTATTTATGGAACTTTGCGGAGATATAAGCCTATTTTATAACAGACTGAGAAAATCTCCTATAATCTACCCTGAGTTTGATGGTTGGGTTGATAAACACAATATTAACGCTTTCAAACTGTCTCGTTACCCAGGTGGCGGCTACTACATCAAAAGCAAGCATTCGCTTGTTAATCTTCTTACCCACCCATTACACTATGGGTACAGAACCGTTAACAGCGTTATAAGGCGTGACGACCAGGGAGAGAAAATCCGCGAGTTTGAGCCAGTCATCGAACTGGAACTGCTGGACTTTGCATACTATCGACTGGCAAAAACCGACTTTGACGGCAACCCAATAGTAAACAGCAAGCCGAGACGATACTTTCAACAAGGCAATGATGGACACTACGGCTTACTCAAGTTCAGAATAACATCCAATCAAGGAGCAGTGCGTACCCGTTCACATGGGGAATACGACGAAGATAATCCGCCCGACACAGGAGTCTATCTTATTGAGACGGTAAGTCAAAGCGATTACGTGCACCATCCTGAAGTAGACACAGCTATACCGTGTAAAGAACTTGATGCAATCGTTGTCAAGCGGCTTATGGAGCATGTTCGTACTATCAGCCAGAAACGCCAGAGTATTGAAACATACCAGCAACAAGTACAGAATGTACGGAAAAAACGGCAAAGCAGAATTAAGCAACTAGAGAAGTCGGTAAAAGATATTGAAGAGGAACAAAAGCGGCTGACGGAACGATTAGGTCAAAAGGATGATAACACCTCAGAAGAACAGGAACAGGACGAAGACACACCAGCAGAAAACAAAAAGAAGAAACCTAGTCCGAGAGCGGCAGAACTCATTTTAGAGCGCATTGACCTATTAGAGGATGAACGGAAAACACTTCTCCAAACAATTGACGAGTTAGAAGTAGAGGTAACTAAAGACTATGGCTCACTGGATGAAGAGTTAGAAGAACTAGAAACATTCTGGCCTAAATACACATTTGAAAAGCGGCGAACGCTTATTAACTTTGTCATTAAAGAGATTGTTATTGATAGCATGTCAACCCACTGGCTACGGGTAGAAATATTGTGGTTGCATGAAGAATGGGGTAGAGAAGTGATGTTCTACTTCCGCAGAAAAGGCAAGTGGAAGGTATGGACAACAGAAGAAACCGATCTTGTTAGAGCTAATTATGCTTCAATGTCAGGTGTGCAACTCATGGCACTACTTCCTGATAGATCATGGCAAAGCATCAGAACCCGTGGGAAAGATACGCTAGGCATCACACGACAAACAGGACGCCCGAAACCAGGAGAAGAAGCTGTAGCTGATTGGGCAACACACTATTCTCACAATGATTTAGTGTTCATACGGGAGCAGGGGATAGTTGGCAAAACTCAATGTACTAATTGGGTACAGGCGTACCTACCTCCACCACGAACATCACCGGGTTCCTGAGCTGCACACGTGGGTCCAGTTTCTTGAACGACTCCGGGATCGCGCCGCGTATGATCTTGGGGTCCCAAATCGAAATACCCCCCTTGCGGCGCGTCTTCCACTGTTTGACTTCGAGTGAACCAGTCTGCAAATCGCTACTCATCTCAGAACGTCCTCCCTGCTTGCATCAGCAATTGTTCGACAACCGGTCCGAGCGAATACGCCGGGAAGTAGGTCAGCGCCCCCACGATCAGGATCACGCCAATCAGCAGGGCTACGAAGA
>WNFY01000123.1_pt1 | contig 54573 bp, 43 predicted proteins | sample 5400091 | NCBI WGS metagenome assembly WNFY01 (sample SAMN13153364, study PRJNA577476) | soil metagenome | isolation source: 60 cm soil or saprolite under grassland replicate 1 | place: USA:California | collected 2016-06-15
ACCCTTTCGACCACGCTCACCTTCCAGCTGTATGCCCAGCCGTTCGTCAGCAAGGGAACCTACTCCAACCCGCGCGAGCTCGCGGACCCGCACGCCGCAGCATTCGACGATCGCTACAAACCGTTCGCATTCTCGCCCGGCGGATTCAACGACAAGGAGTTCCACTCGACCACGGTGTTGCGCTGGGAGTATCGTCCCGGCTCGACCCTGTTCGTCGTGTGGACGCAGGGACGCGGGGACTTCGCCCCGGCCATGGGCCCACGCTCGCTCAAGGGTGATTTCGAGGACCTGTTCGGGCTGCATCCCAACAACACGTTTCTCGTGAAGGCGTCCTACTGGATCAACTGGTAGGGCATCAGTGCGCCGCCACGCCGTCCAGCACCAACCTCACCGCGGCGTCCTTCCAGCGCTCGCGTAGCGCCGGTTCGTCGGCACCGAGCGGCGGGGCGCTCGTCGCGATCAGCGACTCGAGGCCGAGGTAGGCGACCATCAAGACGAGGGCCTGGGCGGCCGCGAGGTGAGGGTCGACGTCGTCGCGCACCCTTCCCCGGCCCTGCCCCTCCGCCAACAACACGACGAGCTGCTTGATGGCCGGCGCAAAGGGACGCGCGTCCGAGCGCCCGGCCGACGTGAGCAACTGGACCAGGTCGGGATGGTGAGCGAGGAAGTCGAACTGCTGCGCGAGCGCGGCCCGGATCCGGTCCAAGGGATCGCGGCCGGGGACTGGTAGCTCGCTCAGCGCCCGCTCGAGCTCGGCGGCGCCCTGGCCAACTACGGCTGAAAACAGCCCGCGCTTCGAGTGGAAGTAGTAAAACAGCAGCTGCTTGTTCACACCGGCCCGGCGGGCGATCCGGGCCATCCGCGCACCGTCGAACCCGTGCCGCGAGAACTCGTCGCTGGCTGCGGTGATGATCCGTAACGCTCTGCTGTTGCTCAGCTTTGGCTTCACGGGCCTATTTTATCAACCGGATGGTTGATGAAATATACCGTCCCAACCTGCCAGCGCCAGGTCAGCAGGAATCCGCGCCAGCCCGTCCTTGAGGAATCGGTTCAATAGCCGGTTGACTTCATCGGGCGCTTCTTCCTGCACCGCATGACCGGCGCGGGGCACGCTCAGGAACGCCGCGCGAGGGATCCCCGCCGCGAGCGCGCGTCCCAGGGTGATCGGGATCAGGCGATCGGCTTCTCCCCACAGCACCAGTGTGGGTGCAGCGATGTGGTCGAGTCGGCCCGCGAGCCCATCGAATCGGAACTCACGCAACACGGCACGCAGCGAGCGCCCGTACTCGGGCTCCGCGACCGGCGCGTAGGACTGGTCTACGTCCGCATCGCTGACCTTGCGCGGGTCGGCGTAGGTGGCCTTGAGCAACCGCTCCGTGAGCCCCCGGCCCCGGAACGCGAACAGCAGCGGTCCAACGAGAGGCCAGCGCCCCACGCGGAACAGTGGCGGCTCGCGGGCGCCGAGCCCGGCCGAGCCGATGAGTACCAGGCCGCGCACCCGCTCGGGGTGCGCGATGGCGACTTCAGCGGCGATGGCCCCGCCCATCGAATGCCCGATGAGCACGGCGTCCGGGAGATGGAGGGAGTCGAGCAGGGCCATGGTGAGACGGGCGTAGGAGGCGTTGTCGTAGCCGGTGGCGGGTTTGTCCGAGAAGCCGAAGCCGCGGTTGTCGAAGGCGATCACCCGGTAGCCTGCGGCCGCGACGGGTGCGAGGTTCTTGCGCCAGGCGTACATAGAGGCCCCGAGCCCGTGGAGGAAGACGACGGGGGGCCCTCGCCCCTCGTCGATGTAACGCAGTGCCGTGCCGTCGACCGTGATGTGCCGGGCGGTGAATCCGGTCCGCGCGGGAAACCGGCTGGCCTCGGGGATGGCGGGGGACCGGCACGCCGCGACGGCGAGAAGGCAGCACCACGCGAGCCGCTTCACGGGAGACTCCGCAGCGCCACGCGCACCACCGCCAGCATCGCCGGATGCGAGCTCCAAAGGGCGGCCACTCCCTCCCCCGCCCCGCTGGCCACGACCGCGTGTGCGTCGTCGATCAGCAGGATCGTGGGCGTCTCCGGGGGAACGACCCCCGCGACGAGGCTGCTCGCCTCGACGGGCACGTCGCCCGCGACCCGGAGCTCGACGGCGGTGCGCTCGCGGGCGCGGCGCCAGGCGGGCAGCGACGGCCGCAACAGCTCAGGCGCGAGCACACCCTCCACCCGCTGCCCCGCCCGCGCGACCAGCTGCATGACCAGATTGGCCGCCGCGCGGGCCCCGGCGACCGCCCGGCTCTCGGGCTCGACCGGCTCGCCGGCATCCCGCAGCGCGTGGCTCAAGCGGTCGAGCGCCTGACCCTGCTCGGCGGCGAGCTGGGCGATGAGTGCCCGGGGATCGACTGCGCGGTAGCGCGCCGGTCGACCGGGGAGGCGGATCGCGGCGGCGCGCCCGGCCAGGCCCTCGAGCGCTCCATACGTGTTCGCGCGCGCCACGCGGGTGGCATGGGCGACCGCGTAGCCCGTGGAAGGTCCCAGCCGGAGCAGGGCGCCGTACACCTGCGACTCGGTGGGAGTGAAGCCGAAAGGGGTGAGATCGACGGAGCCAGGCACAAGTAGTAGTATATGCTACTACTGATGCCTAGACAATCTCGACCGGAATGCCGAGCAGCCGGGCGATCAGCCCCAGCCGGAAGGTGGCGTCGGTTTGGCGCTGTGCCGGACTCTTGCCGGGGCCTTCGAGTGGGAAGTAGTGCGCCGTGAGTGGACTGGACGGCTTGGGCATGGTGCGCAGGCTCTTGGGACTCCAGATGCCACGGTCGTCGCACTCGCTGAACAGGCGCGCCAGCACGCGGTTCGCGCTCGGGATCTGGCGCACCAGCCCGAGTCGCGCCAGCAGTTCGAGCCAGTAGAGCGCAAACGGAATGTCGCTGACGTGGCCCTGGGCGTCCGAGCGCAGCGGGTCACCCAGCAGCTCGAACACGGGCTTCAGGGGCTTGCGGCCGGCGAGCACGAAGAAGGCTCGGCGCGGCGCGGGCACCGAGAAATAGTGACCCAGCCGCTCGATGAACCCCGCCCGCTCCCGCTGCACCGGCGGCAGGAACGCGAGCATCTCGACGGCGAAGATGCTTGGGGGATGGGTGAGCGGGTCGAGCACCGTCTTGCCCTGCGCCTTCTTGAATGGCTTCTCGGCGAGCTCGCTGCGCAGGTACTGCGAGATGCTGCTGGCGATCGTGTGGGCCGTGCCGCGCACGCGCGGATCGTCGCTGTGGCCGCCCCGCGCCAGCGTGCACGCCGCGGCCTCCCGGCCTAGCCGCCGCGCCCAGCGCGCCAGCCCGACGTCGGTGCGGGCCGGCTTGTGAAACTCCACCAGCAGCTCCAGCGCCCGCTGCGCCACGCTCTTGTCGGCATCGTCCGGCTCGATGCGCGAGAGCAGCTGGAAGAGGAACCGGTCCGCGTCGCGAAACAGCCGCTCGCCCGGCGGCCACCCCAGCTCGATCAGCCGGCGGTACTGATATACCGTGCCTGGCTCGCTCCAGCCGTACGCCTTGGACGCGACCGGCGCCAGCAAATTGCCGCCCCACAAGCCGTTAGCCTTCTGCTTCCGGGCGATCGCCTGGGCGGGCTTGTGCTCCACCACGGCCTGGCGCAGCGACGCCAGCCGCTCAGGATCCCGCTCCGCTTCGGGCACCACCTCCGCATAGGCCCGGTACACGAGCGGCGGGCTCGCCGCCTCCACCAACCAGGACAGCGGCAGCCGATGGGACGCGGGGATTTCCAGGCGCTAGCTCCGCGGTGCGGGGGGTGCGACGGCGGGCGCAAACTTATGCAGGGACGTACCAATAGGCCAGAGGCACGCCGCTTTCGGAGCGCGCCAACTTCGTATGCTCTTGCGCCTAAATATATTACACAGAGTGCAACAACATGCACTCTCAGGGCCCTCCGGCCTGCGGCCGCTGGAATTCCGAGTGCGGGAGCCATTGCGGCAGCGTGGGCGCGTTCGCGACGGCCAGGGCCACGCGCAGCGCCACCCGTACCTCCTGCGCCATGCCCTCGTAGCGGAACGTGGGCCGGTACTCATCACTCGGCTGGTGATAGCGCTCTCGGTTGTAGCGTTCCGCTTGGTCCTTGCCCCAGCCCGCGGGCCGGCCCACGAAGTCCACCCCCGGCTCGATCGACAGCGCCGGCACACCGGCGCGGGCAAACGGGAAGTGGTCGGACCGGTAGAACGATCCGCGGACGTCGGGCTGGTGCACCACGCTCAACGACTCCGCTCGCGCGGCCTGGTCGAACACGCTCCCCAACGTCGAGCGGTCGATCCCCAGCGCGTCGATGTCCCGCGTCGCGCCCCGCACGTTCACCACGTCCAGGTTGAGTACGGCGGCGGTGCGCTCGAGCGGGACGAGCGGGTCACGCACGTACCCCTCACTGCCGAGCAGGCCGCTCTCCTCGGCGGTGGTGGCGACGAACAACAGCGTGCGCAGCGGCCGGGACTGGCTCTGCATCAGCGCTCCGGCGGCACCGAGCATGGCCGCCACCCCGGAGGCGTTGTCCTCCGCGCCGTTGTAGATCGAGTCGCCGTTTACCGCCGGTCCGATGCCCTTGTGGTCCCAGTGCGCCGTGAACACCACCACCTCGCGACTCCGAGTGCGGTCGCTTCCGGGGAGCTTCGCGACGACGTTCTCCGACTGCACGTGACGCACGGCACTTGTGAGGTCGAGCGCGACGTGCAACCCGGTCGACACCGGGCGGAAGTCACGCCGGGCGGCCGCCCGCGTCAGCGAGTCTAGGCTTAGGCCCGCCTGCCCGAGGGCCGCCTGAGCGGCGTCGTGCGTCACCCACCCGGCGAACGCGATGCTCTGCGCGGCCGGACGATCGAGCTTGAACTGCTCCACCGACCACGAGCCGCGCACCACGTCCCATCCATAGGTGGCGCTTTCGGTCGTGTGCACCAGCAGCGCTCCCACCGCACCGCGGCGCGCCGCCTCTTCCAGTTTGTAAGTCCAGCGCCCGTAGTAGGTCAGGGCGCGGCCGTTGAAAATCGTCGAGTCCTGAAGACCGGGATCGTTGACGAGCATGAGCAGCACTTTGCCCCGCACGTCCGTGTCCTTGAAGTCGTCCCAGTGCCACTCCACGGCCTGGATGCCATAACCCACGAAGACGACTTCGTCGTCCGCCACGATGTGGCTCTCCGGGCGCTCCGCCCAGGCAACGAAGTCGTCGAGGTACTTGAGCGCGCGCGGCGTGCCGCCCCTGCCCCACACCAGCGACGGATGCGGCGTCATCCCGACCAGCGCCACCGGTTGGAAGTACGATCCGTCGGCGGCCCCGGGCTCGAGGCCCATCGCCTCGAACTGCGCTGCTATGTACTTGACGGCCAGGCGTCCGCCCCGCGTGGCCGGCGCCCGTCCTTCGAGCTGGTCGTCCCCGAGATACTTGAGGTGCGCGTCCATCGCGGCCGCGCTCGGGGCAAACGTGACCGCGGTGGGAGTAGGGGCGGGGGCGGGGGCCGTGGTGGCGCAGGCGGCGGCCGCGGCGGCGACGAGAGTGACGCTGCGCATCGGGTGCGATCCTCGTGATGGGGGTCGGGAAGAAAATCCGCTTGATCCACCTTCGGCAAGGGGTCATCTTTCGCGCATGCTGCAGCTGTTGCGCTCCCGGCGAGTCGAGAAGCGGCCCGATCATGTGCGGCTCGCCGGACGGGTGTTGTTCCTCACGGTGGATCCCGACCTGGTGCGGCGTCAGCTCGAGGGCGAGGATCTCGCCTGGCGTCCCGAGATCGCGCTGCGCGACGACATCTCCACCGACGAAATCACTCCTGCCTACATCTGTTACTACTACGACGAGACGCTGGGCGATTTCCCCTACCTGGGGCTCAAGTGCGGCGAGCAGTTTCCGGTCGGCCGCGGCGCGGTAAAGCGCGGGGGGTTCATCGCCTCGGTGAGCGGCAAGCGGCGCGGGAAGGGGTCCTCCCGCGAGCAGTCCCCCTATGCGGAGATGTGCGCCGGGATCAAGCTCGTGGTCGCGGAGAACATCGAGCGCATCTACAAGGAAAACTGCCAGAACCTGGGTGTGCTCACCACGACCGACTTTTCGCTGCTCGACAAGGTACGGCGCGGCGCTGCGATCCCGCTCAGCGCCTTCACCGCGGGTGAGGGTGAGATCACGCGGGGCATCATTGAATATGGCGGCCTGTTCAACTTCAACGTCGCCCGTCTGCAGGGGGCAGTGGTGCTCACGCCCCCCGCCACACCGCCGCGCCCGATGACCCTGGGCGAGAAGATCCTCGCCCGGCACTGGGTGGTGGACCCCTCGCGCGGCAAGGTGGGTGTACCGGCCGTGAAGCCGGGCGACGAAGGATTCGTCGTCACCGACATCCGCTTCAGCCACGAGTACGTCACGCCCATGGCCGCCATCTTCTTCGAGCAGCTCGTGGGCCCGGACGAGAACGTGAACGATCCCGGCTCCATCCTCATGTTCCGCGACCACCTCACCTTCCTGGGCGAGGCGATGACGCCGGAGCGCGTGAAGGAGGGCCTGCTCGACGTGGCCCTGCAGCTCGAAAAAAAACAACGGGCCTTCGCGGAAAAACAGGGGATCAAGCTGTACGGCGAGCTACGCCTCGGCCACCACGGCTCGGAGGCAATCTGTCACTCGAAAATCCTCGAGGGTCACGCCGAGCCCGGCATGATCATCATCGGCAGCGATTCGCATACGCCGCACGCCGGTGCCGTCGGGTGCGTCGCGTTCGGCGTCGGCACGACAGCGATCTTCAACTCCTGGATCACCAGGGACGTGCGCCTCACGGTTCCGGAGACCGTGAAAGTAGTGGTGCGGGGGCGGAAACCCGATAACGTCACGGCGAAGGACTTCATGCTCGAGATCCTGCGCCATCCCTATGTGAAGAGCGGCCAGGCGATCGGTAAACTGGTGGAATACTGTGGCGATGCTGTCGAGTCGCTGTCGGTCGACGAGCGCGCCACGATGACCAACATGACCGCCGAGGTGGGGGGGTTCACCGGCTACGTCGCGCCCGACGAGAAGACCGTCGAGTACTTGATGGCGTACCGGAGCATGGCACGTGCTCAAGCGGAGCGGCTGTGCGCCGGCGGTTGCAGTGATCCGGACGCCGAGTACTGCGAAGTGATCGAGATCGACGCGAGCGCGATCCGGCCTATGATCGCGCTGCCCGGCGATCCGGGAAACGGTCGTGCCATCGAGCAGTCGGAGCGCGTGCGCGTGGACATCGCCTACGCGGGGTCGTGCACTGCCGGGAAGAAGGAAGACATGGACATGTACGCGCGCGTGCTCGGGCAGGCGGCGGCCCGCGGCGAGCGCGTGGCGCCGTGGGTGCGGTTCTACATCCAGTGCGGCTCGCAGGACGTCAAACGCTACTGTGAGGAGCGGGGCTACCTCGAGTTGTTCCGCACGGTGGGGGCGACGTTCCTCGAGCCCTCATGCGGCGCCTGCATCAACGCGGGTCCCGGTGTGTCAAAGACGCGGGACGAGGTGACGATCAGCGCGATCAACCGCAACTTCCCCGGCCGCTCCGGTCCGGGCCAGCTGTACCTCGCCAATCCCTATACTGTCGCCGCGTCTGCGATCGCCGGTTACATCACTGAATGGCAGGAGGGCATGGCACTCGCCGAGCCCCCGCGTTAGCGACCCCCGCTGGTCCCCGTTAGACCGGGCGTGGCGGTCGGGCCGGCGCCGTTCTTCGGCCGCAGCGAGCCGCGCTGATACACGCTGCGAGGGTTCCACAGCACCCACGACGTAATCCCCAGGTCTTCGGCCGCGCGGATCTGTTCGCGGATCTCGAACGGCGTGTAGCGCGGCAGCCGGCGTCCGAGTGTGAACGCTTGCAGGAACGGCCGGATCTCCGCCGAGCCGGGCAGGGGGCGCGAGCGCTGCAGCGCGTCGGTGAGAGCGCTGCGCACGATGTGATACGGCTGGCCGTTGGGCCACGCGTACCCGAAGGCCCCGCGATAGTAATGGCTGGGATACACCATCGGCAGCACCACGTCGGCCACGCGCACGAAATCCTCCCACACTTGCCCGATCCCCAAGTCGCCCGTCGTCACCGACGCGGTGAGCCCGAAGATGTCGAACGTGACCGGCACCCCGAGCGGGCGCAGCCGATCCTTGAGGAGCGCCACGTGGGCACGCACCGCCTCCCGCTGGGTCTCACCCGGGCGGTGGGAGGGGAAAACCGCGGTGGCCATGCGCTCGCGCGGCTCGTCGGGGAAGCGCACGTAATCGAACTGCACCTCCTGGAACCCGAGGCGCACCGCTTCGCGGGCGAGCTCCGCGGAGTAGATCCACACCGAATCGTTGTAGGCGTCGACCCACGCGATGTTGATCCGGTCGCGCCACAGGCCACCCGTGTCGCGCTCCTTGACCGACCATGCCGGCTTGCGCTCGGCGAGCAGCGGGTCCTTGGCCACGACGATACGCGCGATCGTGTAGATGCCGTGCGCCGCGAGCGTGTCGAGCCGGGCGCGCGCGTCTTTGGCACGCACACACTTGTTGGCGCCGATCTGCTGGGCGGTCGGCACGGACGATGGGTACAAGAGGCACCCGGTGTCGTCCTTCACATCGATCACGAAGGCGTTCACCTCGGTCTCATCCGCCAGCCGGACCAGCTGCCACAGCTTGGACGACCCGAACGCCCAGGCGTTCACGTACAAACCCTTGATGTTGGCGGCGCGCGGAAGCAGCACGTCTTCCTGCTGCATATAGCGGATTTCGACGGGGCGGAGCAGCACCTGCACTTCGTCCGCCGCCGTGGTGGTCACGACCGCCGGGGCCTGGTCGAGCGAGTCCCGTGCGGCGCCATCCTGCGCAAAAAGGCCGCGACTCGAGATGAGCGCGGCCAGCAAGAGAACGCCTGCCTGCCGGACCACAACCATAAGGGGCTACACGATAGGAACGGCGTGGGAATCAAACAAGAGACGTGAGTCACATCACTTGGGGGTCAGCTGTAAGCTGTTGAACAGCAACGGATAAGTGGCGATGCTCTGGCCACGGTATTGCGGTCGGAAGCCGAACAGCACGACGCGGCCCTGTCCCACCCTGACTTGCACCAGCGCCCCCCGCCCCGCCACGCGGTCGGGGTGCAATGCCCACCCCGACAAGAGCACCTTCTCCGGATCGGTCGGGTACCGGCCGACCACGCGGACGGCGCTCGAGTCGAGCACCTCGAACGCGGGGCCGCCCTCGTACCAGGCGATGCTCTGGGCCGGCATGCCCCGGGCGATGGGATCGCTCGGGTCGAGCTCCAGCCGGAAGATCGACCCGGGCGCGTAGAACTCGTCATCGGCCACACCTTCCAGCACGTTGCGCACCGGCAGCAGCAGCTGTTGCACGGCGAAGCGACTCGCGTCGTTCAGGGCGACCAGGGTGCCCCCCTCCTCCGCGAACTGGCGCAGCGCCTTCACGCCGTCTTCGCCCAGGCCGCCCGGATACGGGGCGGGATACTCGTGCGGGACGCCCTCCAGCAGCTCGTGGGGCGACTGATCGGGCAGCACGATGACATCGAACGCCACCCGCAGCTTGCCCGCCCGTACGACCGAATCGACCAGCGCGGTATATGGCACCTTCCAGGTGTCGAACACCCAGCGCGTCCACCCCTCGTCGATCGGCGCGGTGTACGAGCGGTACAGTCCCACACGGGGGGCATCCGGGCCGGCGAAGCCAGCGTAGTTGGGGCTCGCGGTCGGCGGCTCGACGGGGGCCGAGAGGCCGATGTGGAGCGAGTCGTGGGCCGGGACGGCGATCACGCCCATCAGGAGCGGCAGCGTATGGGCGGTGACGTCGTACGGCGGGAGCGGCGGGCCGCCGGGATAGAGCCGCAGGTCGGGATAGCGCTGCGGTTCGAGCAGCGTCTTCGCGAATGCGGCATAAGGCTGCCGCAGCACCACGACGTAGCTCCCGGCGGGAAACCGCTGCCCGCCGAGTGCGATGGGGTGCAACGCGGTGCGGATCTCTACCTGGCCGCGGTGCAGAATGCCGAGCAGGGTCACGAGCCCGATCGAGTCCTGATGCTGGCGGGGAATGACGTACGCGTAGGGCCAGCCGCGCCAGCCGCGCACGGCTCGTGTCCCGACCGTGAGGAAGTTGGCGAGCCATCGGTCCCGGTAGCGCGCCGCGTTCTGGAGCAGGGCGTAGGCTCCGTCGGTCTGGTAGCTCACGATGTCGCGCAGCGTCCAGCGTCCGCCCGGCCAGGGATGGCTGAAATTCCAGCTGCGCTCCCGCGGATTGAAGCCGCGCGCGCGAGTGGCCAGCTGCTCGAAGGGCACCTCGATGGGTGATGCGAGGTTTGCGCTGGCCGCCTCGGACAGGATGCGCACGCCGCCGTGGTAATGCTGATAGGCGCGGGCCGGCGTCCAGGCGTCGTAAATCGCGTTGACGGCGATGCCCGTCTTCCCCTCACCCGCCAGCTCCCACGCCATCGCCGTGCCGAGGGCATTCACGCCGTCCACCAGCAGGGGATCGACGTTGGGCTCGATCGGGTCGAGGTAGGGCGGCAGGAAGAGGCGCGATCCATCGCTGTCCTGCTGGTGGATGTCGTGGACGATCTGTGGATGCCACGCGTTGTGGATCGAGTCCACGACCAGCTGCGTCTCGATCTGCGTGAACGCGTACCAGTCGCGGTTGTTGTCGTGTCCGACGTAGGCGTGATACAGCTCGGGCGGGTCGCTGCCCTCGGCCGGGGTCCCGAGCGTGCGGCCGTACCAGCGGGCCACGATCGTGACGCCGTCGGGATTGAGCGACGGCACGAGCCACAGAATCACGTTGTCGAGGATCGCCCGGGTGGCGGCGCCGGTGTCGCTCGCGAGCCGGTAGGCGAGGAGCGCCGGCGTCAGGTGCCCGCCGACTTCGTTGGAGTGAATCCCCGACGTGATGAGGACGATGGTCTTCCCGGTCCGCAACGCCTCCTCGAGGTCCTGCGGGCGTTTGGCACCGCGGGGGTCGGCGAGCCTCGCGTTGAGCTCCCGATACCGATCCAGCTGCAGCAGATTCTGGGGGCTCGAGATTGCGAGCGCGACGAACGGCGCGCCCAGCGTGGTGTGCCCCAGCTCGTGGTAGCGGACGCGGTCGCTCGCCTTGGCGAGCGCCTGGTAATAGCGCACCAGCGTCGGCCAGTCGGCGAGCTTGCGATCGTCGCCCGGCTCGAAGCCGAGTACCGCGCGCGGCGGTGGGATGCGGGGCGCGGCGGCGGGCGCGGGCCGGCGGCCGGCCGGGGCCGGTCGTCGGGCAGGGGACGGGCGGTGTTGCGCCCAGCACGGCGCGGGCAGCGAAATGGCGGCGAGCGCGCACAACGCGAGCAGCGGAACGTGCCTCATGGGGGGGCCAAGATATCGAGGCGCGCCCCGTCTGACCACCGCCGTCAGGGCAGCTTGTGCAGCTCCACGCGACGGTTTTGCGCCCGCCCCGCCGCGGTACTGTTGGGCGCGACGTAGCCGGACGCGCCGTATCCCTTGGCCACCATGCGCACCGGCGCTACCCCCTTGCGCGCAAGGTAGAACCGCACGGCGGCCGCGCGCGCCTGCGACAGGCGCAGGTTCGAGAACTTCGTCCCGGTGCTGTCCGTGTAGCCCCCCACCTCGATGCGGATCTCCGGATTCGCCACCAGCGACGCCGCAACGGCGTCGAGCACCAGGTACGAGTCGCGCGTCAGCACCGACCGGCCGGTCTCGAAGTTCACGCCCCGCAGGATGAGCGTGGGCCGCGGCGCGGGCGCCCCCGGCGCGGTCGGTCGCGCTGGCTCGGGCGCAAACAGCACCAGGCAGCCGTTCGCATCCACCTGACTTCCCGGCGGCGCCGGCGGGCACTTGGCGGGCGCGGCGGGCGCGGCCTGAGCGGTCGGGGCCCTGACGGCCTCGACGGGGAGAGGACAGCCGGTGGCGTCGACCTTGGTGCCGGCGGGCGTATTGGGGCACTGGTCGATGCCGTCCGGCACGCCGTCCAAGTCGGAATCGAGCGGGCACCCGTTGGCGTCCACCGTGGCGCCCTTGGGGGTGTTGGGACACTTGTCGAGGCCGTCCGGCACGCCGTCGGCATCGGCGTCCATGGGGCACCCGTTGGCGTCCACCGCGACGCCCGCGGGCGTGTTGGGACACTGATCGACGCCGTCGGGGACGCCGTCGGCGTCGGAATCGATAGGACAGCCCTTCGCGTCGACCTTGACGCCGGCCGGGGTGTTGGGGCACTGGTCGAGCCCGTCGGGAACTCCGTCGCCGTCGGCGTCGGTGGGGCAGCCGGTGGCGTCGACGTGGGCGCCGGCGGGCGTGCCCGGGCACTTGTCGAGCCCGTCGGGCACCCCGTCCTGGTCGGCGTCCAGGGGGCAGCCGCGCTGATCGACGACGGCGCCGGCCGGTGTGCCGGGGCAGGCGTCCTTGTCGTCGGGCACGCCGTCGCCGTCGGAGTCCTTGCGCACGGTACCGAGATGCAGCACCGAGAGGCCGGCGGTGCCGAGATAGTGGGTCACCGAGTTGAAGCCGAAGTTCGACTGGGTGCTCGGGGTGACGATCGCCCGGCCCTCGAGGCGCAGGGCGATGCGATTGGTGAGAAACAGACGGATGCCGGCGCCGGCGTGCACGGCATTGTCGGTGAAATGGTACGGCGCGCGCGTTCCGAAGTCGAGCAATGTATAGCCGCCCAGCGCATAGACGGTGAGCCGGGGGGCGTGCAGCGCGTTGACCACGAGCGACGCACCGGCGATCAGGGGCTGCAGCGTGTTGGCGGTCCCGCCCGGCGGGGTCACCGTGTACTCGGGCTGGAACAGCACGTCCGCTTCGATGCCGACGACGTTGTTCAGCAAATAGCCCAGCCGGACACCGCCGCCCGGCTTCTGCCCGAGGCCGAACGCCGGATCGTAGCGCGTATAGGAGGCGAACGCGCCGGCTTCGAACTGCCCGGCGCGCTGCCCTGCGAGGGGGCGCGCGCCGAGCGCGAGCGCGCCCGCCAGCAGCGCGATCCGTCTCATGGCAGCTGGTGCAGCTCGACGCGCCGGTTCTGCGTACGTCCCGCCGCGGTCGTGTTGGGCGCGATCGGATTCGCCGGCCCGTAGCCCTTGGCGACCATGCGACTGGGTGCGACGCCGCGCGTCGCGAGATACGCCCGCACCGCCTCGGCGCGCGCCTGCGACAGCCGGGCGTTGGTCGTGGCGGATCCGGTGTTGTCCGTGTACCCGGCGATCTCGATGCGGATGTCGGGATTCGCCTGGAGCGACTGCGCGACGATGTCGAGGACCGTGAACGACTCCGGCTTGAGCGCCGATTTGCCCGTTTCGAAGATCACGCCGCGCAGGATGACCGGCGTGCGCTCGGGCGTGAACAGAATCGGGCACCCGGCGGCGTCCACGCGCGTGCCGTGCGGCGTGTTGGGGCACTTGTCTTTGGTGTCGTCGACGCCGTCGCCGTCCGAGTCCTTGAACCGCTGACAGCCCACGCTGTCGACTTCCACACCGGGCGGCGTGTTGGGGCACTTGTCGATGCCGTCCGGGACGCCGTCCAGGTCCGAGTCGAGGGGGCAGCCGGCCTTGTCCACCATGGCGCCCGCCGGCGTATTGGGGCATTGATCGATGCCATCGAACACGCCGTCGCGGTCCGCGTCCGCTGGGCAGCCCCGCGCGTCGACCGTGGCGCCGGCGGGCGTGTCGGGGCACTGGTCGATGCCGTCGAGCACACCGTCGTGGTCCGAGTCGAGGGGGCAGCCGGAGGCATCGACGTGCGCGCCGCGCGGCGTGTTGGCGCAGCGGTCCAGACCATCGAGCACGCCGTCGCCGTCGGAGTCGGACGGGCAGCCGCGCGCGTCGACCGTCGCCCCGGCGGGAGTGTTGGGGCAGGCGTCGCGCCGGTCGGGCACGCCGTCCCCGTCGGAGTCGGTGGCCGGGCCGCCGCCGGCGAAGACCGATAGCCCCACCGACCCGACGACATGTCCGGCCCAATCGGCGCCGGGCAAGCCCGTGTTGGGGGCATAGATCCCCCGCACTTCCACCCGCAGCGCGGCACGGTCGCCCAGGAACACCCGGTCGCCCAGCGCGCCGTGGATCGCGTTGTCGGTAAAGCGGTAGGGTGCGGCCTGCTCGTAGTCGAGGCGGGAATAGCCGCCCAGGATGTAGAAGAGATTCCGCGCGCCGCCGAAATTCAGCACGAGGCTCGCCGCGCCGACGGCGAGCGTGGGGGATGTGCCGCCGATCCGCGGCGTGAGACTCTGATAGCCGCCGTCCAGCTCGGCGCTCACGACGTTGTTGAAGAAGTACGCGAGGCGGCCGCCACCGCCGACCTGGTTGTCGAGATCGAACAGGTTGTCGTAGCGCGTCAGCGACGCGAACGCCCCGAGCTCGAACTGATGCGCGCGCTGCGCGGCGAGGCTGGCCGGAGCGCCGGCCAGCACTGTTGCCGAGACGAGGACGATCCCCAGCGTGCGCATCGGCGGCCGATCCCTCCCTGAGGTCGCACTACGGTAACAATTCGGCCTCCGGTTTGAAACCCCGGAGGCCGTTTCAGCGTGACGCGCATCACGCTCTACTAGCGCCCGTTTTCCCCTAGCGTCCGTTTTCCCCGCGGACGAACCGCACGGCCTTGGCGAGCTGGTCGCCGAGGGCCGCCAGCTCGGCGGCCCCGCGCGCCAGTCCTTCGATCGCCTGGAGCTGCTCGGCGGCGGCGACGGCGACCGCTTCCGCTTCCTGCGTGGACGAGTGCGCACCGCCCTTCGCCTGCTCGAGCGACCGGCCGATCGTGCTCGCCCGCTCGCGGATACCGTGCGCCAGTTCCGCCACCCGCTTGCCCGCGCGCGCCGTACCGGCTGCCGCTTCGGCGATCCGGGTCAGGTCGTGGACCCAGTCCGTCGATCCCTGAACCACCTCTCCCAGGTCGCCCCGGAGGCGCTCGAGCAGCTGTGCCGCGCGGTCCAGCGCGCGGCGCGTGCCCTGCGCCGACTTGCCGACGTTGCGGGCCTCGCGACCGCTTTCCTCGGCGAGCTTGTGGACCTCGTCGGCCACGACCGCGAAGCCGCGGCCGTGCACACCGGCGCGGGCCGCTTCGATCGTCGCGTTGAGCGCCAGCAGGTTCGTTTGATTCGCGATGAACCCGATCGTTTCCGAGAACTTCTCGACCTGCTCGGCCACGTCGCGCAAGCGGAGCACTTCGCGCGCGCTTTCTTCGGTGGTCACGCCGAGGTCCGAGAGCCGGCGCACCGCCGCCTGGGTGGCGAGCCGGATCTTCTCCGTCGTCTGCTCCATCTGCGCGCCCGATGCGCGGGTCTCGTCGCCCGCGGCGGCGACCTCACCGGCGTGCTGCGCCAGTTCCGTCGCCTCGCGGGCGAGCGCGCTCACCAGGCCGGCGGCCTGCGCCGCGCCCTGGCTGGCGCGGCGGGCGGTGGCAGCTACCTCCTCGCTCGACGCTTGAATCTGCTGGGTCGTCGCGGTGAGGGTCTGCATGTAGGCGCTGGTGCGGTCGGACGCGCCCACGACGGGCTGGACCGAGCCCTCGATGGCGAGCATGAGCGCGAGCTGCGGCGCCAGCAGGGCCAGCAAGTCGCCGTCGGAATCGCGGTACATGGCCGGATCCGAGTGACGCACGCTCCACACACCGACGAGTTGCGCGGCGTGATACAGCGGCACCAGCACCTCCGATCCCGGTTGCTCCCGCCCGGTCGTCACCACTTGCTGACGTGCGAGCGCACGCGCCACCACCGGACGCCGCAGCCGGCGCACTTCACCCGTGAGCCCGGCGTCGGCGTCGTAACGAAACGTGCCCCCGGGCGTGGCGGCGGTGTCGGCGATGATCTCCATCTCGTTGGTCGTGGCGTCGTAGCGGGCGAACCCCATGCGCTCCCACGCCACCAGCCGGCGGGCCAGCTCCTGGATCCGCGGAAAGCTCTTCGCGAGGCTGATGTCCCGCGCGATCGCCTGGCCCAGCCCCTGGATCAGGGCCAGCTCGTCCGCCCGGACACCGCGGCGGACGACCGAGAGCGTCGCCGCCGTGGCGCCCGCGAGCCCCACGCCGATCGCCGCGAAGACGGCGGTGTCGACGCCGGCGTGCAGCAGCGCGAGCCAGCCGAGCGCGAGGCCCGCGGAGCAGGCGTACACGACCGCCTCCCAGCGCGCCGTCAGTCGGGGATCGACCCAGGCGAGCGAGCGTCCCAGCGCGAGCTCCACGTAGAACGTCGCGTTCACGACCAGAGGGAGCAGCACCAGGAATATCACGAGCGGAGGGAGGTTCACCGCCGCGATGGCCGCGGCCCCCGTCGCCCCCCCGAGCCGTTCGTACACGAGCCCCGCCACGGCTCCCCCCGCCGTGAGGTGCGCCGCATTAGCGAGCGCGGCGGCGAGCGGCAGCCGGCGCAACGCCACGTCGCCCAGGAGCATCGCCACCGGGCCGACCATGACGCCGAACGGCCAGCCACGGTCGAGCGTGGCATACGCCATCACGCCGAGGATATAGGAGGTAAAGCCGTTTCCGGGGAGGGCGATGCCGAACCGCCGCGCCAGCGCGCCGACGATCACGAGCACCACCAGCTCTTCGGCGACGTCCGCTCCGAGCGCCGGACGTCCCGCCGCGAAACTCGCCACGGCGGCGGCGATCGCCGCGGCGGCGCCGAGCCCGACCAGCGCGCGTATCAGCAGAGCCGGCGACGCCTTGAGGCGGGAGAGGGAACTCATGGCAAGCCCCGAGCAAGGTCGGCCCCTTGGCGTGGCGTGTCAAGCGCGACTATCGTTTACGACATGCGTGTCACCATTGAATACTGCGTCGTCTGAAATTACGAGCCGCGGGCTGCCGGTCTGGCGGCCGAAATCCGTAAGACCTATCCGCACGCCGACGTGAAGTTGATCCAGTCATCGGGCGGCGTGTTCGAGGTGGAGGTGGATGGGCGCCGCATCTTCTCAAAAAAAACGCTGGGCCGCCACGCCGAGCCGGGAGAAGTGCTGCGCCTGATGCAGCAGGTCGCGCCGCCGGCGCGCTGAGCGTCGGGGACGCTGCTGACCGCGGGAGGGGACATGCCGCTGGCCCGCGACACTGCCGCGCCGCAAGCCCCAACTGCCGCCGGCAGCAGCCGTTAGCGCGACGGCTCGAGCCGTGGCACGGCCTTTCCAAGCGGAGGCCGCAGCCACGGAGGTGACCTATGAAACACATGATCTGGGCGATCGGATTGGCGCTGGCACTCGGCGTCACGCCGGCCATGGCGCAGACGCGAGTGAGCGTGGCCGTCGGGTTCGGCCTCCCGCGACCGTTCGTGCACGGCATCATCGTCGTGGGCCGGCCGTTCGCGTACTATCCCCCCGCGTACATCGTCGTGCGGCGCCCCTACTTCTACCGGCACCGGCGGCCGCTGCTGTTCGTGCGGCGCCTCTACACAGGACGCTACCATCGTCGGCACCGCTGGGACGACGAGTAACTGAAGGGACAGGGCAGCCATGGATCAGCGGGAGGCGCGCACGCCTCCCGCTTTTCGTTTCGCGTCTTTCTATATTGCGACCGTGCGCCTGTCTCGCGATCACTTCCTTCCCCCCGATCCGTCCGCCTTCCTTGCCGCCGAGCCCGCGACCGGGCGGGTCATCGTGATCGCGCCGACGCGCGCCGCGTGCGAGACGATCGAGCTGGCCATGGGCCTCGAGATCGACACGCTGCTCGCGCGCGAGCACGGCGACGATATCGGCCGCCTCGCGGCCTCGGGACGCGGGTTCGGCATCGTCGCGGGGACGGGCACGGGTAAGACGCTCGCCATCCGGCCGATCGCCGCCACCGTGCTGGGCGCGCCGCTCAAGGTCGGCGTGGTGAATCGTGAGCGCGAGGCGACGCCCGAAACCCCGACCTGGAACGTCGTGATCGTCACCACGGGCATCGCGCGCCGCTGGTTCGAGGACGGGCTGATCACGACGCGCGACACCCTGGTGGTGGACGAGATCCATCAGACCTCCGCGGAGCTGGAGCTGTGCCTGGCGCTGGGGAAGCGGGCCGGCTGCCGCTTCGTGTGGCTGTCGGCGACGGTCGACCCCTCGTTTTACGCCCGCTACCTCGGCTCGGTGGAGGTGCTCGAAACCCGTGCCTTCGACCCCGCCAAGGCCGCCCGCGTGCGCGTGCTGGCGCAGCAGCCGCTCGAGTTTCTCGACGACCGCTTCATGAAGCGGGTGCTGCACGAGCGGCGCGGCGTAGCGGTGTTCGTGCCCACTCGCGCCGAGGTCGAGCAGATCGCGAAGGAGCTCGGCAGCCGCTGGCAGCGACTCCCGACGGCGTTCTACCACGGCGGCGAGCCGATCCGGGTGATCCGGCCCTTCCTCGATGGTCAGGTGCGACGGCCGTTTCTCCTGGCGATGACGGCGGCCGGGCAGTCGGCGCTCAACATCCGCGGCCTCGACACAGTAGTGATCTACGACGCGCGCTACGCCAACGTGGTGGAGCGCGGCCGCAATGTGCTCACCCGTCTCTACCTCGGCGCCAACGAAATCCTCCAAATGGCGGGCCGGGTGCACGGGCGAGTGGACGCGGGCGAGGTCTATATCCTGAGCGATCGGGACGTGGTGTTCGAGCAGCTCGAGCCGACGCCTCCCGAGTTCCAGCTCGCCGGCGATGCGGAGCGTGTGGCTATCACCTGCGCGGCGCTGGGCGTCGACGCGGGCGACCTGGACCTGCCGGTGCCGCTCGACCGCAAGGCGTATCGCGACGCGGTGGAGCTCCTCACCCGACGCGGCCTGATCGAGCACGGTCGGCTCACGCGCTACGGCCGCGAGGTGGAGGCGATGCCGGTGGAGCGGCCGTGGGGCGAGCTGTTGTACCATGCCGACGCCGAGCTCATTCCCATGGTGGCGGTCGCCGCCAACATCGAGTCGCTGCACCGCATGACGCGGGAGGAACGGGATCTGCGCGGGTTGGTGCTCTCGGGCAGCGATCATCTCACCGCCTACAACGTGTACGCCGAGGCGGTCAACAAGCACGGCTACCCCGGCGAAGTCTATGGATTGCCGCGCCATCTGTTCCGCGACAGCGTCGACACGTGGGCGGAGGGGCGCGGCGTGCTCGTCAAGGCGATCGAAGACGTGGCGCTCGGCACGGCGTCCGTGTATCGCCAGCTCGAGCTCCCGCTTCCCGAGCGGCTGCCCTACGCCGGCGACAAGACGCGCGGGGCGTTCGCGGACGTCGTGGCCAAGATCATGCCGTTCGACCTGGTGATCGACGAACAGACGGCGGACGGGCGCGAGGCGCGCGTGAGCCGCAGCTCGGTGTGCGGCAGCTGGGGGGCGGTCGCAGGCACGCTGCGGTACTTCGCGGACCGGTTCGGCGTGCCGCGCGCGAGCATCGAGGGCACGGCGCTTCCCGAGCGCGCCATCCGGCGCTATGCGCGCCGCGGCACCCCCACGGTGGTGTTCGAACGGCTGCGGCGGCGCGAGGGCCTCATGGTGGTCCGCACCGTCGAGTACTTCGGCTTCGTGCTCGAGCGCGATGTCGAGCCCCTGGCCAACCCGTTCCCTGCCGAGCTCGCGGACGCCGCGCGGACCGCCCTGGTCGAGGCGCTGCTCGGCGGCGAGACCCCGCACCCCGACCAGGGGCGGCTGCGGCGGGCGCTCGAGCGCCTGGGGTTCTACTGGCGCCGCTCGGGCGGCCGGCTCGCCGCGGCCGCCACCGAGCAGGTCGCGGCCAGGCTCGCCGCGCAGCTCGCGCGCGTCGCGTCGTGGGAGGAGTTTCTCGGCGCCCGGCTCACGCTCGACGTCGACGCCATGATTCCCGCAGACGACCGGCGCACGCTCGAGGCGCTGCCATCGTCCGTGCACCTGTACGGCGACCGGGTCCCCGTAGACTACGAGGTCGAGCGGGGCGTGGGGGTCGTTCGCCTGCGCCTCAAGGAAGGCCAGGCTAGGAGACTTCAGCCGGCCGACGTGCCGCCGTTCGATCGCCCGCTGCGGTTTACCGTGCTGCGGGGCAAGCGCGAGGCGCTGCGCTCGGACTCGCTCGATGAGCTGCGTCGCGGGTTGAGCGGACTGTCGCGCGGGGAGCGGCAGCGCCTGGTGCGAGGGGGCAGGCGGGGACGGCGGCGCTAGCACCCGAGTTAACGCCCTACCCGGGTGTCACAGCAACGCCACAACCCTCTCGGTCGTATTCCGGGCGGGGGACATTCCTCGAATGAGGCGCGCAGCGCCGGCCCCGGGGGTGTGACGTCGCCGCGTGTCGCGGGTCACTTCTTTTGGGGTCGGTGCTCTCTGGAACTTTGACCCGGGACCACGGCTATGCAAGGACGTATGTCAGCGAGAGAGAAGAATCCCAGTCTCCCACCCCAGCCGGCGTTCGCACCGCTCGGTCAGGCGGTGCTGGAAACGTTCGGCGAGGGGGTCGTGGTGTTCGACCCGTACGGTCGGATGCTGTACGCGAACCAGCGGGCCCGTCGGGTGATCGAAGGGCTCGGAGATGGCGCCGCACATCGCGGTGATCACCTGCGCGAGCGGCTCATGGCGTTCGGCGGCCGCGCGCGCACCTTGAAGCAGGGCTCCATGGAGCTCGGCGAGGCGGTGTTCCTGCCGGAGGGCGATCACGGCCACACCCTGGCCGAGCGCGAGCGGCAGGCCATCCTCGATACCCTCGAGGTCACGCACGGCAAGCTGGCCGAGACCGCCCGTCGGCTCGGGATCAGCCGTACCACCCTGTGGCGCCGGTTGCGCGCCTACGGGTTGCGACCCACCGGGCAGGCTGGCCACGTGACGGGCGCGCGCGCCTAGAGCGCGCCGCCCCTCCGTTCGATCCTGGCGTCGGCGTTTCGCGCCGTCTAGCTTCCCGCTCGGCTCCCACCGTGCGGGACGCGATGCCGGCCACGCCCTACGTCATCGAGGAATACGTCCGCTGGTCCGACGTCGACTTCGCCGGGATCATCTTCTACGGCTCCTACGTCCGCTTCTTCGAGATCGCCGAGACGGAGCTGTTCCGCGCGTGTGGCCTGGCGTACGCCCGCGTATTCGACCGCTACGACATCTTCCTCCCCCGCAAGGCCGTCCATAGCGAGTTCTACTGGCCGGCCCGCCTCGACGACCGGCTCCGCGTAGCGACCTACGTCGGCCGCGTGGGGACCAAGTCCATGACCCTCAACTTCGACGTGCTGCGCGACGGCCCAACCGTGCTCGGCGCCGCCGGTTGGATGGTGCTCGTGTGTGTGGACCGCAAGCGACTTCGTCCCGAGCCGCTGCCGGCGGGGCTCGTGCAGGCGCTCGCCCCCCATACGCTCACCCCCACGGCCGCCCGCGCTCTGCTGGGCGTGCCGTCGCCGCCCGACAAGGGGAGGGGGGCACCCGCCTGAAGGGCTGGGGGGCCGCTGCGCTCGCCCTCAGCGTGCTCGGCACCGCCTGGTGCCGGCCGCCCCGCCACGAGCCGCGCGTCCATGTGATCCTGACGCGGCAGGGCAAGGACACCGTGCGGATCGACGCGCCGGTGCGCGCGTTTCGCTGCAGCAGTCCCCACGGACAGATCCGCGGCGGCATCCTGCTCCAGGGCGTGAACGGCGGCAACGGCGTCGTGGTGTGGCTGCGCACCGCGGACTCGCTGACGATCGGCACGTGGCCGTTGCTGCAGCGCGGCGACACGCTGACTCCCCGGGGCGCGACGGTGGGCGTGCGCTTCATGCTCGCTGACGCGGCGCGCGGCGCACCGCTCGACAGCGGCACGGTCTGGGTCACGCGGGCCGACAGCGTGGTCGCGCTCGTGGCCCGGGGCACCGGCGGCGAAACCCTGACGGCGACGCGCATGGCTGTCGAGGCGACGTTCGACGCCGTGCCGGTCGGCGTGGACACCGTCTCGTGCCGCTCCCAGCTGTGAGCGTGCGCATCGGGATCATCGGCACCGGGTTCGCCCGCCGGGTCCAGCTCCCGGCGCTGCGCCTCGTGCCGGGGGTGACGGTCACGGCAATCGCGAGCGGCAGCCTGGAGCGCGCCCGCGCGGTCGCCGCCGAGTTCGCTCTCCCGCACGCCTTCGGCAGCGGGGAAGAGCTGGCCCGCGCGAGCGACGTAGATCTGGTGCTGGTCTCGTCCACCCCCGACTGCCACGCGCGTCAGGCGATCGCGGCGCTCGAAGCGGGGAAGCACGTGCTGTGCGAGAAGCCCATGGCGCTCGACACGCGCCAGGCGGCCCGCATGGTCGAGGTGGCGGAGCGCAGCCCGGGCCTCGCACGCATCGACCACGAGCTGCGCTACGAGCCGAACCGCGTGGCGGCGCTGCGGCTGCTGCGCGAGGGGGCGATCGGTCCCCTGCTGCACCTGGAGCTGGTGCTGCGGCCGTACCTGCGGGGCGACGGCCGTCCCCAGGCCGCCGACGCACCCTGGACCTGGTGGTACGACGCCGCGCGCGGCGGTGGCATCCTGGGCGCCGTCGGCTCCCATCTCATCGATTTGTGCCGCTTTTGGACGGCGAGCGAGGTCGTGGAGGTGAGCGGCCGGACGGCGACGCTCGTGCCGACCCGCGTCGACGAGCAGGGCGTGCGACGCGCCGTGACCGCGGACGACTACGCAAGCTGTGTGCTGCGGCTCGCGAGCGGCGTCATCGCCACCATCACGCTCACCACCATGTCCGGGCACGGCCCGGGCCACTTTGGCCAGCTGACCGGGCGAGACGGCACGCTGGTCCTGACCGGCGAGACGCGTCTCGAAATCGGCCGTCCCGGCGCGCCGCTCGCCGACGCCAGCGCGACGGACGAGCTGTGGGAGCGAACCACGCCGAACAACATGTGGGCCCGCTCGTTCGTGCGGCTCATGCGGGATCTGGTCGCCGTGCTGGAAGGGCGGCCCGCCACGGGAACGGCCGCCACGTTCCACGACGGCTGGGCCGTGCAGCGCGTCATGGACGCCGTGCGCGCGGGGTCCAGCGTCCGGTTAGATTGACGCCGTGGAGCAGACTTACTTCCGGCGCGGATTCGGCCTCAAGGGCGACATCGAAGGCGCCCTGGCCGCCGATTACCACAGCCGGGTGGTGGACCGGATCCGCGCCCAGGGGTACGCCCTCACGCTCGGTGACCTCAGCTTCAAGCTCGCGCGTGAGTTCGGCTTCTGCTACGGTGTGGACCGCGCTGTCGAGTACGCCTACGAGACCCGCACCAAGTTCCCCGGCCGTCGGCTGCTCCTGGTCGGCGAGATCATCCACAATCCCCACGTCAACGCCAAGCTCAGGGCTATGGGCGTCGAGTTCCTGCATCGGCCCGAAGGCGGCGAGTTCGACTTCGGGAGCGTCACCGCCGGCGACGTCGTGCTGCTGCCGGCGTTCGGCGTCACGGTGCAGGACTTCGAGCGGCTGCGCGCGATCGGGTGCGTGCTGGTGGACACCACCTGCGGCTCCGTCCTCAACGTGTGGAAGCGGGTCGAGTCGTACGCCAAGGACGGGTTCACCGCGATCATCCATGGCAAGCATTATCATGAGGAGACCAAGGCGACGTGCAGCCAGGTCACCCGCTACCCGGGTGGCAGGTATCTCGTGGTGCGGGACATGGCCGAGGCGCGCGAGGTGTGCGCGTTCATCGAGGGCGTGGGGAGCGGCGAGCGGTTCGTGGGTTTGTTCGACGGAAGAATGTCCCCCGGGTTCGACCCGGATCGCGATCTCGTCCGTGTGGGCGTCGCCAATCAGACCACGATGCTGTCGGGCGAGTCGCTCGCCATCGCGGCGGAGCTCAGGAAGGCGCTGGCCAAGCGGTACGGCGACGCAGCCGTGCCCGAGCATTTCCGCACCTTCGACACCATCTGCTCGGCCACGCAGGATCGCCAGGACGCGGTATTGAAGCTGATCGCGGAGCCGCTCGACGTGATGGTGGTGATCGGCGGATACAACTCGAGCAACACCACCCACCTGGCGGCCATCTGCCAGGAGAAGGTGCTCACCTATCACATCGAAGACGCGGCGTGCATCGATCCCGCCGCGGACGCCATCCGGTTTCGCCCCGTGGGCGCTCATGCCGAGCGGCGCGTGACCGCGTGGCTGCCGCCGGGCCCGCTGACCGTCGGCGTCACCGCCGGTGCGTCCACGCCCAACAACAAGATCGGCGAGACGATAGAGCGGATCGCGGCGGCGCGGGGACTGACGCTCGAGGGGATTCCGGGCGGCTGACCCCGGGGCGCCGCCCCGGGGTTAACCGAGCCATATTTCGGGTATGTCCCTCGCCGGCTTCCACCCCGCCATCGAGCGCTGGTTCGCGTCGCGTTTCCGCGAGCCGACCGAGCCACAGCGGCGCGCGTGGCCGTTGATCCAGGCCGGGCGGGACGCCCTGATCGCGGCGCCCACGGGATCCGGCAAGACGTTCGCCGCCTTCCTGGCGGCGATCGATTCGTTGCTCCGCCAGGGGCTCGACGGCACGCTCGGCGACGGGACGCAGGTGGTGTACGTCTCGCCCTTGAAGGCGCTCTCGAACGACGTCCAGAAGAACCTGGCCGAGCCGCTGGCGGAGATCCGCCACACGCTGGAAGGGTTGTGTCTCCCCGACGTGGAGATCCGCACCCTGGTGCGGACCGGCGATACACCGGCGCCGGCGCGCCAGGAGATGGTGCGGCGACCGCCGCACATCCTCGTGACCACGCCCGAATCGCTCTACCTCATTCTCACCTCGGAGCGCGCGCGCGAGATGCTGCGCGGCCTCCGGACCGTGATCGTGGACGAGATTCACGCCGTGGCGCGCGACAAGCGCGGCAGCCACCTCGCGCTGACGCTCGAGCGGCTGGAGCACCTGGCCGGCCGTCGCCTCCAACGCATCGGGCTCTCGGCCACTCAAAAGCCCATCGAGGACATCGCCCAGTTCCTGGTCGGCACCCCTCGAGTCCCGAGTCCCGATTCCCGAGGCCCGAGCATCATCGACTCCGGCCACGCCCGCACGCTCGATCTCGCGATCGAGATCCCGTCGTCGCCGCTCGAGGCGGTCATGGCGGCCGAGGTATGGGACGAGATCTACGAGCGGCTGGTGCAGCTGATCTCGGAGCACCGCACGACGCTGGTGTTCGTGAACACCCGGCGGCTGGCGGAGCGGCTGGCGCTGCATCTGTCCGAGCGCCTGGGCGCGGACCAGGTCACGTCGCACCACGGCAGCCTCTCCAAGGAAAAACGGCTCGACGCGGAAACGCGCCTCAAGGAGGGGAAGCTCAAGGCGCTGGTGGCGACCGCCTCGCTCGAGCTGGGCATCGATATCGGCGCGGTGGATCTCGTGTGCCAGATCGGCTCCACCCGCTCGATCGCCACGCTGCTGCAGCGGGTGGGCCGCTCGGGCCATCACCTGGCCGCGGTCCCCAAGGGACGCGTGTTCCCCCTGTCGCGCGACGAGCTGATAGAGTGCGCGGCGCTGCTGCGGGCGGCGCGCGAGCGCGAGCTCGACCGGCTGATCATCCCCGACCACCCGCTCGACATTCTCGCGCAGCAGGTGGTCGCGGCGGTGGCGTGCGAGGAGTGGGACGAAGACGCGCTCTACGAGCTGGCGCGCGGAGCCTACCCGTACCGCGGTCTCGCGCGCAAGGACTTCGATGCCGTGGTGCAGATGCTGGCCGACGGGTTCACGACCCGGCGCGGCCGCCGCGGCGCGTACGTGCATTACGACGGTGTGAATCGGCGCCTCAAGGCCCGGCGCGGTGCGCGGCTGGCCGCGCTCACCTCGGGGGGCGCGATCCCCGACGTCGGTGATTATCGCGTGATTCTCGAGCCGACGGAGACGTTCGTCGGCACGCTCAACGAAGACTTCGCCATCGAGAGCATGCCGGGCGACATCTTCCAGCTGGGCAACAGCTCGTACCTGATCCAGAAGATCGAATCGGGCCAGGTGCGGGTGGTGGACGCCCAGGGGCAGCCGCCCTCCATCCCCTTCTGGACCGGCGAAGCACCCGGGCGCACCCCCGAGCTGTCGGTGCAGGTTTCGCGGCTGCGTCAGGACATCGCGGGCCGGCTGGGGAATGCGGGGGACGCGATCGCCTGGCTCGGCGCGGAGATCCCCGGCCTGCCCGAGGCCGCGGCGCGGCAGATCGTCGAGTACCTCGACGCGTCGCACAAGATCCTCGGCGTCATTCCCACACAGCAGACGCTGGTGCTGGAGCGCTTCTTCGACGAAGCGGGCGGGATGCAGCTGGTACTGCACGCGCCGTTCGGGAGCCGGGTGAACCGCGCCTGGGGCCTGGCCTTGCGCAAGCGGTTCTGCCGCAGCTTCAACTTCGAGCTGCAGGCGGCCGCCACCGAGGACGCGATCGTGATCTCGCTCGGGCCACACCACAGCTTCCCGCTCGACGACGTGTTCCAGTACCTCAAGCCGGCCACCGCCGAACAGCTGCTGGTGCAGGCGATGCTCGACGCGCCGATGTTCGGCACGCGCTGGCGCTGGAACGCGACGCGGGCGCTGGCGGTGCTGCGCGCCCGCGGAGGCAAGAAAGTGCCCACGCCGCTCCAGCGCATGGAGGCGGAGGACCTGGTGGCCGCCGTCTTCCCCGATCAGCTCGCCTGTCCGGAGAACCTGGTGGGCGATCGCGAGATTCCCGACCATCCGCTGGTGCAGCAGACCATCCAGGACTGTCTGCTCGAAGCGATGGACTTCCCGGGCCTGAAGCGGGTGCTCGAGGAGATGGAAGCCGGGCGCTGCCAGCTGGTGGCGCGCGACACGACCGAGCCGTCGCCCTTGTCGCACGAGGTGATCAACGCCAAGCCCTACGCGTTCCTGGACGACGCCCCGCTGGAGGAGCGCCGCACCCAGGCGGTGATCACCCGCCGCGGCCTCGACGTGAAGACGGCGGAAGAGCTGGGCCGGCTCGATCAGGCGGCGATCGATCGCGTGAGAGACGAAGCATGGCCGGACGCCCGCTCCGCCGACGAACTCCACGATGCGTTACTCGTCAGCGGCGCCCTGACGAGTGCGGAATGCGGAATGCGGAATGCGGAATCGCACGTGTGGTTCGAGGAGCTGGCGCGGGCCGGACGCGCGGCCGCCCTGCTGCGAGAGCCCCGGCTGTGGATCGCCACGGAGCGCGTGCCTCTAATTCAGGCTGCATTCGCTGGTACTCGGTACGAGCCGGCGGTCGTGGTGCCCGAGCGCGACCGCGCCAGGACGTGGACCCGGGAGGACGCCCTGCGGGAACTGGTGCGGGGCCGGCTCGAGGTCGTGGGGCCCACCACGGCCGACGGGATCGCCGCGGCGCTCGGCGTGCCCCCGTCCGACGTGGACTTCGCGCTCGGCGCCCTTGAGCACGAGGGATTCGTGCTGCGGGGCCAGTTCACGCCCGGCGTCGCGCAGCTCGAGTGGTGCGAGCGCCGGCTCCTCGCGCGCATCCATCGGTACACGCTCGACCGGTTGCGTCAGGAGATCGAGCCCGTCAGCGCCGCCGACTTCATGCGCTTCTTGCTCCGCTGGCAGCGGCTCACCCCCGAAGCCTGCGCCGAGGGCCCGGACGGACTGGCGGCGGTGCTCGAGCTGCTCGACGGCTTCGAGGCGTCGGCGGGGGCGTGGGAGACCGACGTGCTCCCCGCCCGGGTGGGTGAGTACGACCCGCTGTGGCTCGACGGCCTGTGTCTCTCGGGGGAAATCGCCTGGGGCCGGCTCAACGCAACGCGGAACACGGAAGTCGCAACGCGGAACAGGCGGACCGGTCCCATTCGCACGACACCGGTCGCCTTGTTCCGGCGCGAGCGGGGCGCGGTCTGGCGATCCCTGGTGGCCGAGCCCGATCGGGCCGAGCTCGCCCTCTCCCACGCGGCTGCGGAGGTGCTCGGCGTGCTGGACGGGCGCGGCGCTTCGTTCTTCGGCGATCTCGTGAACGCCACCGGGCTGCTGCGGACCGAGGTCGAGAAGGGGCTGGGCGAGCTGGTGGCATGGGGACTCGTGACGGCGGACAGTTTCGCCGGTCTGCGGGCGCTGCTCGTCCCATCCGACCGCCGCCGCCCGGTTGGCGGCTTCCGGCGCCGGGGCAAGGTGGCGCCGTTCGGGGTCGAGACGGCGGGACGGTGGTCGCGGGTGCGGAGCCCCGCCGCCCTCCCCGAGGAGCAGGTCGCCGAAGCCGTGGCGTGGCAGCTGCTGCGGCGCTACGGCGTCGTGTTCCGCCGGCTGGCCACGCGCGAGACACTGCTCGCCCCGTGGCGCGACATCCTGCGCGCGTACCGCCGGCTCGAAGCGCGGGGTGAGATCCGCGGCGGCCGGTTTGTGGGCGGCTTCTCGGGCGAGCAGTACGCCCTGCCCGAGGCGGTGGGACTGTTGCGCAACGTGCGGCGCGAGCAGCCGACGGGCCAGCTGGTGGCGGTGAGCGCCGCCGATCCGCTCAACCTCGTCGGGATCATTACGCCGGGCGACGTCGTACCCGCGCTCGCGACGAACCGGATCCTGTACCGCGATGGCATCCCGGTCGCCGTGCGCGAGGGAGCGGGGAGCGGGGAGCGGTACCTCGTGGAAGCCGCCCCGGACGAGCAGGAGCGGCTCAAGTCCGCGCTGGTGCGCGGCCGAGTGGCGCCGCTGGTGCGGGCCTATCTCGGCAGGACCGGTCCCAGACCGGCGTCTACGCGCGCTTAGTAGTTGACGAAGCTGATCGCCTGCCGGATCACGGCGCGCACCGGCCGCCCCTCGCGCCGCGCGGCGCGATAAACCGAGCCGCGCACCACCCGCAGCGCTTCCGCGTCGAACGCGTGGTTCGGGCTCTCCGCGATCTTCGCGGACCCGGGCTCTACGTGGCCGGTCGCATCGAGCGCCGCTTCCACCAAGACGGTGCCGCCGATCCGCAGCGCCTGCATCTCGAGCGGATAGCGGATCGCCGGATGTGATACGAGCACCGGTTGCTCGTCCACCGGCTCGACCGCGCTCGGGGCCGGCATGGCTGGACCCGCCGCCTGGCCTCCGCGCCGGGCGAGCCGGACAGAGTCGGCCAGGCGGCGTAGGAAGGGCGCGAGGTCCACGCCGCGGGCGGTGAGGCTTTGGTACAGGGCCAGGCCCTCTCCCAGATCGGCGCGAGAGGCGCTGTCGCGCCTGGCGCGCGACGCGGCCACGCCCCGCACCAGCAGCGCGTACGCCCGCTCTCCATCGGTCGGATGCGTGAGTGACGTGTCGAGCGCGAGCTCGAGCAGGGTCAGCGTGCTGTCGGGTCGCCGGGCCGCCAGCTGAGCGCGGGCCGACCCCACCAGCTCCGTCGCGCTCAACCGGGGCGGCCGCACATCGATCGCCATCTGCACCAGCACGCGCACGGTGGCGCCCTTGAAGCGACCCACGGAGAACTGCGAGGCCAGCATCATCTGTGTCACGGCCTCGTTCAGGCCGGAGTCGGGCGTCGACAACACCTTCACCGACGGAGGCTCCACGCGTCCGGTCGTATCGACGATGGCCTCGACTTCGACGCGGCCCTGGACGTGCCGGAGCAACAGGCCGCGAGGGTAGTCCACCGGGGGGCCCGACAGGCGGCGCGGCGACTCGTCCACGCTGCCGGAGACGTAGACGAATGCACTCCGCGCCGCGGCCTGCTTCTCCTGCCGGAACAGCTGCGCGAGGTCGGGTGAGAGCCGGTCCAGGCCTTTGACGTCGAGAGTGGAATCGTGCGCGAGCGCCTGCCGGAACGCCCCCCGAGCGAGGCCCGAGTCGCCGCGAAAGAACTGCACGATCCCCGCCCACACGAGCGCATTCTGACGCTCGGCGGGCGTGGCGTGCGCGGCGGTATCGAGCGCCGCCCGCAGCAGCGCGGCGGCGCTGTCGAGATGGCTGACGGCGACCTGCGCGCGGGCGGAATCGACGAGCTGGGCGGCGCGCCACTGGCCGGAGAGCCGGGTCGCGCAGAGCGCGAGCAGGCAAGCGGCGCCGCGCAGCCGCTTCACGGCCGGCTGAGATCGACGCTGACCACCGGCAGGTCCCAGTGCGCCGCGAGAATCTCGAAGCGCCGCTGCTCCTCGCGCCGGAACGTGTCCTGGTCGGGGAACAGACGTTTGAGCTCCGCGTCGGGAAACGCTTCGTGCGGCGCCGCCGCGTTCTTCCAAACGATCGTGACGCGATAGTCCCAGCGGCCGTCCTCGGTGCCGTGAAAACGGGGTGCTTCCGCGGTGACCTGCTGCGCGTGGCCGAGCTCGATCTGGCGCTTCAGCACCGGAAAATGGTTCTTCTTGAACAGCCGGATGAACTCGTCGGCGTAGCCCCAGCGGACCTTGTAGTAGTACTCCACCACGAACGGCTCGGTCGAGCCCGCCGGCGGCGCCCCTTGGGCGACGCTCGCTGCCGGTGCCGCCAGCAGCAGGCAGAGGATCCCGCAACGCAGCATGTGTGTCTCCTTATCGGGAGGCGGCTCACGCCGTCGGCTGCTTCAGCTTGTCGAGATAGAGCTTTCGCACCTTCGCCACCTTGGGCGCAATCACCGCGCTGCAGTAGCCCTGGTTGGGGTTGCGGCGGAAGTAGTCGCGGTGGTACTCCTCGGCCGGGTAGAACGCCGCGAGCGGCTTGAGCTCGGTCACGATCGGATCGTCCCACACCTTCCCGGCCTCCAGTTCGGCGATGACGCGCTCGGCCGTGGCTTTTTGCTCCAGAGAGTGGTAAAAAATTGCCGAGCGATATTGCGTGCCCACGTCGCCGCCCTGACGGTTCAGCGTGGTCGGGTCGTGAATCGTGAAGAACACGTGCAGCAGCTCGTCGAACGACACGACGGCGGGATCGAAAGTGATCTGCACGACCTCGGCATGGCCGGTGGTGCCGGTGCACACGTTCTCGTACGACGGGTTGGGCACGTGGCCCCCCGCGTAGCCGGACTGTACCTGCTCGACGCCCTTCAGCTGCTGAAACGCGGCTTCGAGGCACCAGAAGCAACCGCCGGCGAGGGTCGCGACTTCGCGCTGTGGCATCGACTCTTTTCCTGGTGGGTTATCTGAAAGCTAGCTCATCAAGCGCGCAGCTTCCGCGCCGCCAGCGCGGTGCCGGCCACCCGCGCGCGGATCTTGGCGAATGCCGTGTCCCGATCCGTAGAGGTGTCGTCCGAGAAGGGCGCGAAACCGCAATCGTCGGTCGTCCCCAGCCGGTCGAGTGGCAGGTACTCCGCCGCCTCGAGCACGCGGTCGCGCACCTGCTCGGGCGTCTCCACCTTCGGATCGATCGGGTCGGTCACGCCGATGAAGATCCGTTGCCCGGGCTTGGCGTGCTGCTTCACCAGGCGCAATGCCCTGCCGCGGTCCGGCTCGCTCGCGCACTGGATGTAGAAGTTCGTCGCCTTGAGCTCGAACAGGGTCGGCAGCAGCTCCGCGTAGTCCACGTCGGCGCTGTGGGTCGAGTCCTGGTCGCCGCCGGGACAGGTGTGGACGCCGATGCGGCGGCGCTCCTCCGCGCTGAACCGATCGAGCACGCGGTTGTTCAGGTCCACGAACGCCTTGAGCACTCCCTTGGTGGGATCGAGCTTGACGGCGAGCCGGCCCTCAGTGAAGTCGATCTGGACGACGTGCGCGCCCGCCGCCAGACATCGCCGGATGTCCGTCTCCGCCTCGCGCACCAGATCCTGGAGGAACGCGTCGCGCGGGTATCCCCGGATCCCGTCCTCGGGATAGAGCAGGCTCAGGGCCGAGGCCGCGATCACCGCCTGTTTGACGGGCACGTGGGCGTGCGCCCGCGCGGCCACGAGATACGCATCGGCGTAGGTCTGGTAGCGAAACGGCCCCGCGGTCAGGCGGGGGAGCCGCCGCGTATGTCCGTCGGCGAACGGAATGGTGACGCCATCGGGCGCGAGGCTGGCGAGGCCGTGAATCGGGTACGTGGCGAAGCTCGGCTTGGACTGCTCCCCGTCGCTGATCACCGGAGACTCGGTCGCTTCGAAGCGTTTGATGGTGTCACGGAGCGCCGCGTCCTCAAGGCGGGCGAGCTGGTCGCGCGACAGCCGACCGGCGGCGAACTGCTGCATTGCCGCGACGAGCTCGGGGGGTCTGGGAATGCTGCCGACGGGCTCAGTGGGAATGGACATCGAGCAAGGCTATCCGCCGTGGTGGCGATGTCAATGGCGCTAGCCCCAGTCCTTGGATTCCGGCGCGACGCGGCGCATCGACTTGAGAAAAGCGAACGCGGAATTGTCAGGCATGCTGTCCGTTTCGCGTTTCGCGTTCCGCGTTCCGACTTTGAGCCCCATCGCCTCCTCCGCGATCACGTTCACCGTCCCGTCGTCCTTGGCGAGCTTGCCCCGCACCCACAAGAGCGGCTCACCGCGGATGGCCGGGCGATACCGCTCGTACACGTCGGGCCGCACGATCACGTTCACCATTCCCGCCTCGTCCTCGAGCAGCACGAAGACGAACCCCTTGGCCGTCTCGGGCCGCTGACGCGCCACCACCAGGCCCGCGACTTCGACCGTGGTCGCGTGCTCGCGGCCGGAGAGCGCGTCGCTCTGCACCACGCCCGGCGGCAGCGTCCCCCTGAGCAGCGACAGCGGATGGCCGCCCGGCGCGAACCCGAGGACCGCGTATTCGGCGAGCAGCCGCTCCTCCGCCGCGAGGCCGCCGAAGCGGAGCCCCTCGTGGGGATGGTCGAGTGCCAGCTCGAGCTGCCGGCGCGCGCGGGCGTCCGAACCACGTGCCGCCTCGGGTGGCAGCCACAGGCCCACCTGCCACAACAGCTCGCGCCGGGTGAGCCCCAAGCGGTCGCACCCGCCCACCCACACGAGGTGCTCGATCGCGGTGCGCTTGAGCCGGGGCGGCGACCGGCGCGCCAGGTCGCCGATGCTCGTGAACGGCCCGCGCCGCTCCCGCTCGAGCACGAGCTCGGTCGCCGTCTCCTCGCTCCAGTCCCGAACAAACCCGAGCCCCACTCGCACGGCATATCGTCCCCCCTCTCCCGAAGAGCTTGCCCTGAGCGCAGCGAAGGGGAGAGGGGGACAGGGGGTGAGGACGGTGCACCACACATCACTCTCATTCACATCCGGCAGCAGAATCTCGACGTCATTGCGTTTCGCGTCCCGTCCCAACGCGTCGAGTGAGTAAAACCCCATGGGCTGATTGTTGAAGAGTGCGCAGTAGTACTCGGCCGGGTGATAGTGCCTGAGCCACGCCGACTGGTAGGCGAGCAGCCCGAACGCCGCGGCGTGTGATTTGGGGAACCCGAACTCGGAGAACGCGATCACCTGCGTGAACACCCGCTCGGCGGTCGCCTCGGGAACGCCGCGTTCCGTCGCGCCGTCCCGGAACTCCTCCCAGAACTCTGTCATCATCTCTCGGCTGCGGCGCCGGCTCATGGCGCGCCGTAGCGCCTCCGCCTGGCCCGCGGTGAATCCCGCGAGCGCCTGGCACACCTGCAGCACCTGGTCCTGATAGAGGATCACGCCCAGCGTTTCCGCGAGCGCCTCCTCGAGCAGCGGATGGTCGAGGGGCGGCTCGTAGGTCCGGCCGGCCGCGCGGGCGCGGCGCTGGTCTTCGCGGCGCCGCACGTACGGATTCACCGCGCCGCCCACGATCGGGCCCGGGCGCACGATCGCGACCTCGACCGCCAGGTCCTCGAGGTTGCGAGGTCGGGTGCGCCGCAGCATCTGGATCTGCGCCCGGCTCTCGATCTGGAACAGCCCCACCGTGTCGCCCCGGCAGATGCGGTCGTAGACCGCGGCGTCGGCGAAGTCGATGCGCGAGAGATCGGGCGGCGTGCCCGCGCGCCCGGCGACCAGCTCGACGCACTCCTCGACCAGCGACAGCATGCCGAGCGCCAGGAAGTCGATCTTGATGAAGCGCGCGTCGTCGCAGGAATCCTTGTCCCACTGGCACACCACCCGGTCTGCCATCGCGGCGCGCTCGAGCGGCACGATCTCGACCAGCGGCCGGCTCGAGATGACCATCCCGCCCACGTGCTGGGAGATGTGGCGGGGCAGTCCGGCGATCTCCTCCGCCAGCTCGCACAGCTCCTTCCAGAGCGGGGCAGCGGTCCGGCCCTGGAAGCCGGGCAATTGCTCCAGCTCGTCCGCCAGTCCCCCCGACCGCCGGTCCGCCAGTCGTGCCACCTGCTCGATCTCGCCCAGCGGCAGGTCGAGCGCCTTGCCGATTTCGCGTACCGTCGAGCGCAGGCGGTAGGTGGGGAACGAGCACACCAGCCCGACGTGCTCGTCGCCGTACCGTTTGTAGACCCGCCGGATCAGCTCCTCGCGGATCTCGCGTGGGAAATCGAGATCGATGTCCGGCACCGAGGCGAGGGTGTCGTTCAAGAACCGTCCCAGGAACAGCCCGTTCGCGATCGGATCGATGTGCGACAGGCCGAGCAGATAGCACACGATCGACGACACCGACGAGCCGCGCCCGCGGCCGGGGAGCAGGTTGGCGTGCGCCCGCCGGCTGCCGCGCCGCGCGTCCGCCGCCACTTCCCGCGCCAGGTCGAACAGGTCGTGGTAGACGAGGAAGAATCCGCTGAGCCGATGGTGTTCGATGAGTGTCAGCTCTTGCTCGAGGCGCCGCAGAGCGTCGTCACGGTGCGGCGAGCCGGCGGGGTACAGCTCTTCCAGCTTCGCCCGGCACAGCTCGGCGAGGGCGCGAGGGGCGGGGGTGAGGTCCGCCCCTCGAAAGTCTGGGAAGGTGTACCCCAGGTCGCGCGTCAGATCGAAGGCCCTGCAGCGTTCCGCGATCAGGGCGGTATTGGCGACAGCATCGGGACAGTCACGGAACAGCTCCTCGACTTCTTGCGGCGGCCGCAGGAAGAACTCGCTGTTCGCATGGCGCACGTTGTGCGAGCCGTCGAGCGTGGTGCGGTGCCGGATCGCCACCAACACGTCGTGCAGCCGGTGCCGCTCGCGCTTGTGGTAGTGCACGTTACCCGACGCTACGACGCTAAGTCGTACGGAATCGGCGACGTCTTTCAGTGCTCGAGTGAGCGCGAGGTCTCCCCGGACGTAGTTTCGCTGCAGCTCGACGTAGAAGTTCTCCCTCCCGAACACCGCGCGGCACCGCTCCGCCAGACGGCGGGCCGCGGCCGGGCCGTCGCGCCGCAGCACCCCGGCCAGCAGCCCGTTCCGGCATCCCGAAAGCACGATCAGTCCCGCATGCCGGGCTTCGAGCGAGGCGAAGTCGAGCCGCGGGTCGCGCCGGTCTGCACGGCCGAGATGAGCCTCTGTAATCAACCGGCAGAGATTCGCGTAGCCTTCGGGCGTCTCGGCGAGCAGCGTCACGTGAGCACCGTCGAGCAGGGTCAGCTCCGCGCCGGTGATGGCCTGCAGGCCGAGCTTCTGGGTTCCTTGAGCGAACGCCATCGAGCCGTACAGCCCGTTGTGGTCGGTGAGGGCGAGCGCGGGGTAGCCGAGCTGCGATGCGGTGAGCGCCAGCTGCTCGGGGAGAGAGGCGCCGTCGAGGAAAGAAAACGCAGAATGGCAGTGGAGCTCGATGTACATAGAAAGTCGGAACGCGGAAGGCGGAACGCGGAACAGCACGGCGGCCCACGTCGCCTAGGGCTTCTGCATCCACCATTCTCCGGTGATCAGATCTTCGAACAGCACCGCTCTTCCACCACCTTCAAATACCACTTCGACACATCTGCGCGAGATCGACTGTCGCCACCATTCATCGTCGATGCGCCAGACTTCGCCGACCGCCTCAACGGCCCGACTCATCTCGCATCCTGCATCCCGCATCCCGATAGGCTGACCCATTGCGTCGAGCTCTACTGCTACTCGATGGGGCGCATTCAGAGACCGAAGTCTGTCCGCTCTGCTCCGCGTTCCGCCTTCCGCGTTCCGCGTTTGTTCACGGTTCATAATCGATCAACGCATACCGCCGCTCCGGGAGCCGCGACCACGGCTGCACCTCGATGACGTGGTAGAGCAACGATCGCTTGAGCCGGAGCCTGATCTCCTGGGCGGCGGAGCGCAGCGCGCGGCGCCGTCCGGCCCGCGCCGCGGCCTGCGCGTCGCGGGCGAACAGCTGCAGCTCCGCGGTGCCGGGGGCGAACGCGGTGAACTCGACGACCAGCCGCTCCACCGCGCCGGCGGGGGGCGACCGCTCGAGCTGCGTCTTGAGCGGCGCCGCGATGCGCTCCCGGTCCGCGGACGGGTCCTTGAGCGTCGCCTCCACCAGCCACGACGCGCCGTGCTCGAGCTCGGCGCGCGCCCGCACGACCTGCACCCGCCAGCCGCTGCGGCGCGGATCGCGCAGCGCGCGCTCGATCAGCCGGTCGAGCGCGTGTACCAGCAGCTCCCGCTCGCCGACGGCCGAAAAGAACGCGAGCGCGGCGACGATCGGCTCCGGCGCCACCCGCCCCACCACCCGCTCGGCAATCAGCCCAGCCGCGAGGAGCCACAACCGCCGGCCGGCGCGGCCGAACTGCGACACGATTGCCTCCTCGGGCAGCGCGGCGAGCGCGCCCAGCGTCCTGATGCCGAGCTGACGCAAGCGACGATGCGTGTCGGTGTCGAGCGGCAGCGCGGCGAGCGGCTGGGAAGCGAGAAACTTCGCCTCCCCTCCCACCGGCACGATCACCGCTTCTCCGGGTTTTGCGCGCGTCGCGGCTACCCAGGAAACGAACTTTCCGATGCCCCACCCCACCCGAAACGCGGAACGCGGAAGTGGGAACGCGGAACAGGCGAGCGGACTTTCCTCTGCTGTTCCGCATTCCGCGTTCCGCGTTCCGCGTTCGATCGCTTCGACGATCTTCTCGGGCGCACCGTACAGCCCCTCCAACCCGTCCGTCCCCACGTACGCCCTTCCCAGCTCCGCCGGCTCGATCACCGGACTCACCTGGCCGAGCGCCGCGAGCAGGCGGGAGAACTGCGCGTCGTAGTGCACCGGGTCGGGCTCGCACAGCTTGAGCGCGGGACAAAGCCCGATCGCCTGGCTCACCGTCATCCCCGGCTTCACGCCGGCGCGCCGGGCGAGCGGCGACAGCTGCCACACCCGGCGCGTATCGTCGGGCCCCACCAGCGCCACCGGGAGCGTTGCGAGCTCCGGTTGCCGGGCGGTCTCGCAGCGCAGCGGGAACAGCGGAATCCAGCAGCACGCCGCTCCGTCGCTCGTGAGATGGGGGGTTCGGGTCATGGGCCAGGCCGACAATGGGACCCGAATATATCCCGAAGATCGAGATCACCGCAAGGTGGTTACTTGATGGATAACTTATTGGTATATTTTGACTTCCCATGGCCAGCCTCAATCACCCCGGGCTGTTCGACGACATCGGCGCGCTTCCGCCGCCGCCCCCCGACCTCGTAGCGCTCGGCAACCGCATCCCGACGACAATCAAGTTCGGCACGTCGACCTGGACCTACGACGGCTGGACCGGCGACGTGTACCATCGCGCCTACCGCGGCGCGCAGCCCGCCCGGCGGCTCGAGGAGTACGCGCGCTATCCGCTGTTCCGCACCGTGGGGATCGACAGCGCGTTCTACGAGCCCCCGTCCGAAGAGGCCCTCGCGGCCTACGCGCGGGCGCTCCCCGCCGGCTTTCCCTGCGTGAGCAAGGTCTGGGACCGCATCACCGCCCGGCGCTTCAACCAGGACGCGCGCTGGGGCAACCTCGCCGGTCAGCGCAATCCCGACTTTCTGAATGCCGCGCTCTTCAAAGAAGCGGTGCTCGGACCGTACAGCCGGGTCTTCTCGGACCACGCCGGTGCATTCGTGTTCGAGTTTCAGGCGATGCGGGGGAAGGACCTGCCCGAGCCCGCGCGCTGGGCGGAAGAGCTCGACGCCTTCTTGCAAGAGCTGCCGCGTGATTTCCGCTACGCCGTGGAGCTGCGCAACGCGGAGCTGTTGACCGACGTCCACGGCGCGGTGCTGGCACGCCACGACGTGGCCCATGTGTTCAATTCCTGGAATGAAATGCCGGGGATCGGCGAGCAGCTCGAGCTGCCGTGGACATTCCCCGCCGAGTTCACCGTGGCGCGCGGGCTGTTGCGCCCGGGACGGCGCTATACCGACGCCGTCAAGCTGTTCGAGCCCTATGAGCGGATCCGGGATCCCCAACCCGACGTGCGCCACGACCTGCTGCGTCTCGTGGCCGAAGCCTTGCGGCGGCGCATCGAGGCGCTGATCCTGGTCAACAACCGGCTGGAGGGAAACGCGCCGGGGACGATCCGCGCGCTCGCCGCCGCCCTGGCCGGCGAGGAGGCCTGAACCCACGGGCTGCCCCGGGTGCTTGCGACCTTACAGAAGTCCTGCTACGGTTTCACTGTGTAAATCACGCGGAACCGCACAAACTGCACGTCCACTGGGCGGCGCGTGAAACCCGGCCGCCGGGGCGTCCCCACCCTTCCCGTTCCCCTGCTGCGTGATGCCGTGGGACGCGAGACCGCCCGCCTGTCGCTGCGGCGCGCGGCGCGCGAGATGTCGATCAGCCCCAACGGCCTGCGCAACTTCCTGAACGGCTCCGCGCCGCGCAGCGCCACGCGCACCAAGCTCGAGCGCTGGCTCGCGGATCAAGGCCGCACCTCACGGCCGCCCAACGTCGGGCAGCTGGTCCGTCTGCTGAACGAGTTGTCGGGAGACCTGGCGCCCCAGCAGACGGGCCAGCTGGGGCGCGACATCGCCCGGCTGCTGGCCGAGGCGTACGAGGCGCGGCGGCTCGCGCCCCCCCGCTGGGTGCAGGACCTGGTGCGCCAATATCGGTCGGCCCGAAGCAAATCCGCGGGAGAAGTGGCCTGACGCCAACTGTTTCCCGGGGTCTTGCCCGAGGAGGGCAGGGGGTATATCTACCGGTGTTCAGTTTGTGCAGTTCTCCAGGATGGCGGAGAGGCCTCGTATGTCAGGTGCCGGTTGAGGCGGGCCGGCGCGCCCAGTCCCAGGCGGAGCCCCGGGCCGGTGGCGGCTCGCGTGAGCCTGCCCGCCCTGCCCGTGCCCCTGCTGCGGGACGTGATTGCGCGCGAAACCGCGCGGTCTTCGTTGCGGCGCATCGCGCACGAGCTCGCGATGAGCCCGAACGGGTTGCGCGACTTCCTGCGGGGTGCCATTCCGCGAGGTCCCACGCGGGCCAAGCTCGAGCGCTGGCTCGCCGGCCGCGGCCAGGTATCCCGCCCGCCCAACATCGGCCAGTTCGTTCGCCTGCTCAACGAGCTCTCGGGCGACCTCTCGTCGAAGCAGACCATGCAGATGGGGCGGCAGGTGGCCGAGCTGTTGGTGGAGTCGTACGCGGCCCGCAGCCTTGCGGCCCCGTCGTGGGTGCACGATCTGCGGCGGCACTACGAGTCCTCCGGCGCGGCGGCCGGTGACGTCGCGTGACCCGCTGTGGCGCTGTTGCCACACCCGGTACTTCGAGGTATATCACATGTGCTGTTTGTGCAGTTCTGCCCTCTGACGCGGTGTGACGATGGCAGCGAGCCGGGCAAAGCCAGCGCAGCCCAAGCGGCCACGATCTCGTAAGGCTTCGGAGATCGTTGCATTGGTCGAGCAGCTGACCTCTGGCCTGGGCACGCCCGACGGGGTCATTCTCGGTCAGGGTCTCTCCCGGCTGCTGGCGGACGCGTATGCGGCGCGGGGGCGCTCGGTCCCGGCCTGGGTCAAGCAGCTCACCGCCTTCTACGGAGACGGCCGCAAGTCGTAAACCGCGACCGTCACAAGTCGAGCGCTCCCTGCGCCGGCGGTAACCGTCGCCCGTAGCGATCTCGCATTCCCTCGTTCTCCGGAAACCCGAAGCGCCGCTGCAGCCGCCGCACGCGCCGGCCGAGCGCGGCCGCGTACGGCCGCGGCGCTTCGCTGGCGCGCGCGTAGGCGCGCCGATACCGCTCGCTCAAGTGCGGGAAGTGCGCGTCCAGCACCGGTAGGAAGCGATCGCGCACCGCGGGATAGAGCCGCAGCGGCCCGGCGTGGATGAAACGAGCGCCGGCCTCCCGGGCCGCCTGGAAGAGCGCTTCCAGGTGGGGAACGTCGTCCGTGATCCCCGGAAGGACCGGCGCCACAATCAGGCCGGCGTTGACACCCGCCGACGTGAGCTTGTGCAGCGCCCGCAGCCGCGCCGCCGGCATCGGCGAGCGCGCCTCGAGTCGTCTGATGATCCCGCTGTCCACGGTCGTGAGCGACACGTGCACCTGGAGGTCGCTCCGCTGTGCGATCCGGCGCAGCACGTCGATATCGCGGGTCACGAGCGGGCTCTTGGTGATGATCCCGATGTTCAATCCCTCGCACCGCGCCAGCCGCTCGAGCACCAGGCGCGTCACGCGGAAGCGCCGCTCGCCCGGCTGATACGGATCGGTCGCGGTGCCGATGACAATCGGAGCGGTCGCGCCGACCGACGGAGCGGACCGAAAGTAGCGCTGCAGATCGCGCTCGAGCGCGCCCAGCAGATCTTGCTTGACGAAGATGCGCCGCTCGAACGCGTCGCGAAATTCCGCGCCGGGGAGCCGGCCCGCGTCGCGCGCCCGCTCGACCACATAGCGGTGCGCGTAGCGCGCGTAACAGTAGGTGCAGCCGAACTCGCAGCCGACGAAAGGGTTGAGCGACCAGAAATCCACGCCCGTTTGCTGCGGTGAGTTGAGCACGGAGCGGGGGGTGAGGGAAACGAACTTGGTCCCGCGCAGCCGCTCGTCGAGAACCGCAAGCGCGGTCGGGGGGACCGGCGGACTGCCGGACGGTAACAGCGGCAGCTGCGTCAGCCGCATCGGGCCCACCCGCATTGCACGCACACCACGCACCCGGACTGCCGCACGGTCCCGGCGCCGCAGTCTGGACAGGGCGGGGGCGCGGGCGAAGGAGTAGCTTCGGTGTTTGTTCGGGTCATGAGCCGGCAATATGACCGGCCGACAATCTTACGGCAAGAGCCCGGAGCCATTAGTGTAAGCCAATGGAAAACAAGCGGATAGCATTTCAGGGAGAGCCTGGCGCGTACTCTGAGCAAGCGCTCTTCCTGCTCGAGCCGCACGCCGAGTCGCAGCCCTATCGCGAGTTCCGTGACGTCGCCGAGGCGGTGGTCCAGGGGCGGGCCGATCTCGGTCTCCTGCCGATCGAGAACTCGCTGGTCGGCTCGATCGCCACCAACTTCGACCTCATCGCCGAGTCGGGTCTCGCGATCGTGGGCGAGGTGGTGAGCTCGGTGCATCACTGTCTCCTCGGTGTGGCGGGCGCGTCGCGCGAATCATTGCGGCGCGTGTTGTCGCATCCGGTGGCACTGGCGCAGTGCGAGCGGTTTCTGCGCCAGCTTGCGGGCGTCGAGGTGGTGGCGTTTTACGACACGGCGGGTGCGGCGGCCGAGGTGGCGCGGCAGGGCGACCGCTCACTCGCGGCGATCGCGGGTGCGCTTGCGGCTCAGCGCTACGGCTTGACGATCATGGCGGAGCGGATCGAGGACGAGCCGCACAACCAGACGCGCTTCTTGCTGGTGGCGGCGGAGCCGGCGTCGCCGCCGCCCGGCGTGCCGGCGAAGACGACGCTGCTGCTCAAGCTGCCGCACCGGCCCGGCACGCTGGCGCGCGCGCTCGCGCCGCTCGCCGCCGCCGGGCTCAACCTGACCAAGCTCGAGAGCCGACCCGACCGCACCACGCCGTGGGAGTATCTCTTCTATCTGGACATCGAAGCGCGCGCGGCGGACCCCGCCATGGCGGGCGCCATCCGCGATCTCGAAGCGCAGGGCGCGGTGGTGATCGTGCTGGGCGACTATCCGCGGTTCACGCCGCGCGCGGCGCCGCCTTGACAATGTGTGTTAACAACACATAATATGGCTCATGCCGGTTCGTGCGCGTGTCCACCAGCGGCGCTTCCCGAGCCTCGCTGCCGAGGCCCTGGTGAGCCTGGTGGTCGCCGCCGAGCACTTCACGCAAGCAGCGGACGCTCTGTGTGCGCGACACGGCATCACGGGTGATCAGATGAACGTGCTGCGCATTCTCCGAGGCGCCCACCCGCAGGGACACCCACGCTACGAGGTGGGGCGCCGGCTCATGCGGCGCTCGCCCGACGTGACCCGGTTACTCGACCGCCTCGAGCGCCAGGGTCTGATCGCGCGGGGGCGGAGCGGTGACGATGGGCGGCTCTCGGTCGCCCGGATCACCAAGGCAGGACTGAAGCTGTTGGCGACGATCGACCCGGAGGTCGACGCGCTGATGCAATCCGTGACGCGGCCGCTCAGCCAAGCTCAGCTGCGCGAACTCGCTCGGCTGTGCGATGCGCTCGTGCCGTAGCCGGAACTTTTTTTGAGGATATATGTGTTGTAAACATGTAATCGAGCACGGAACCTGAGACAATGGAGGACCCATGGTTACGAGCATCAAAGAGCCGAAAGCCGCGACGGGAACCGGCAAGGGCCTGCGCCTGTCGCTGTGGATCGTGCAGGTGATCCTGGCCGCGTGGTTCGGTATGGCGGGCGTGCTACACGTCGCGGTGCCCATCGCCCAACTAGCGCCGTTCGCCCCGTGGACGGCGGATGTATCACCCACCCTGGTGCGGTTCATCGGAGTGGCGGAGCTGGCGGGCGCCGTTGGCGTCATCCTACCGGCCCTCACCGGGATTCTCCCCATGCTGACGCCGCTCGCGGCCGCCGGCTTGGCATTGGTCATGGCGCTCGCGATCCCGTTCCACGTTTCGCGCGGCGAGCCGCAGGTCATCCCCATGCTCATTACGTTCGCGGCCCTGGGGGTCTTCGTCGCGTGGGGTCGCTCGCGCCGCGTGCCGATCCAGTCGCGGCAGGGCAAGAGCGCTCCTTCCAGAGCCGAAAGCGCTGCGTTGTCATCCTTCTGAGGCCCCTTATCCAGTGCGGGGCCGGCTTCGACTGGGCCGGCGAGGAGGGAATATGAACGAGAAGGTCAACGTCGCCGTCATCTACTACAGCGCCACCGGCAACGTGTATCAGCTGGCGCGCGCCGTGGGCGAGGGCGCCGCAGCGGGCGGCGGCGAGGTGCGGCTCCGCAAGGTCCCCGAACTGGCGCCCCCGGAAGCCGTGAAGAGCAACCCGCAGTGGGCCTTGGTCGCCGAGCAGACGCGGGACATCGCCGAAGCGAGCCTCGATGACCTCGACTGGGCCGACGTCGTGCTCTTCGGCACACCCACCAGGTACGGCAACGTCGCCGCGCAGCTGAAACAGTTCATCGATACCACCGGCCCGCTCTGGCACCAAGGCAAACTGGCGGGGAAGGTGTACAGTGCCTTCACCTCCGCCGCCACGGCGCACGGCGGGCACGAGAGCACGCTGCTGGCGCTGGCCAACGTGTTCTACCACTGGGGCGGCATCGTTGTCCCGCCGGGCTACACCGATCCGATCCAATTCCAGGTCGGCACGCCGTACGGCACGTCGTTTCAGTCAAGGAAGGGTGGGGAGGGGCCGGACGGCACGGTGCTCGCGGCGGCGGGCTACCAGGGACGCCGCGCGGTGGAGATCGCCGCTGCGCTGAAGGCGGGGCGGCGCATGCCGGAGCTGGCCGCATGACCGCCGTCGCGACGCCGGCGATCGACCTCGCCGCCTACTTCCGGCGCATCGGTTACGCGGGTGAGGCCGAGCCAACGCTGGACGTGCTGCGCGCCGTCCAGTTGGCGCACGCGCAGACGATCGCCTTCGAGAATCTGAATCCACTGCTCCGCTGGCCGGTGCGGCTCGACGCGCAGTCGCTCGAGCAAAAGCTCGTGATCGGCCGTCGCGGCGGCTACTGTTTCGAGCAGAACACCCTCCTACGGCACGTGCTGGAGGGACTCGGCTTCCGGGTACAGGGGCTCGCCGCGCGCATCCTGTGGGGCGCCCCGGAGGACGCGATCACGCCGCGGGGCCACCTGCTGCTCCGCGTCGACGTCGAGGAGACACCTTACATCGTGGATGCCGGCTTCGGCGTGCTCACACCGACCGGCCCCGTGCGCCTCGAGCCGCACATCGAGCAAGCCACGCCCCATGAGACGTTCCGCCTGCTCCCCCTGGGAGATGATTACTTGATGCAGGCGAAGCTGGGCGCTCGCTGGCGGACGCTCTATCGCTTTGGGCTGGAAGCAAATTACCCACCCGACTACGAGGTCACGAACTGGTATCTGTCCCACCATCCGGCATCCCACTTCGTCACCGGACTGATGGCCGCGCGTCCGGCTCCGGGCCGGCGTTACACCCTTCGGAACGCCGACTTCGCCATTCATTTCGCGAATGGAAGAACGGAGCGGCGCACGCTCGCGACGGCGGCCGAAGTGCGCGAGACGCTCGAGGGTCCCTTTTGCCTCACCCTGCCGGATGCACCGGAACTGGATCCGACGTTGGCTCGACTCCTGGGAGGACACCATGCCGGCGACATTTGACGGGAAGGTCGCGCTGGTTGCGGGCGCCAGCCGGGGCATCGGCGCGACGACGGCGCGGGCGTTCGCGGACGCCGGGGCGGCGGTCGTCCTGGCGGCGCGCGACGAACGTGCCTTGGACGCGGTGGCCCAGGGCATCCGCGCGGCCGGCGGCCGGGCGTTGGCCGTGCCGACCGACGTCGGCGACGCGGCGTCCGTCGAGCATCTCGTCTCGCAGGCGCTCGACACCTTTGGGCGCCTGGACGCCGCCTTCAACAACGCCACGGATGGCCCGATGCCGGCGCCCCTCGCCGACATCGATGCCGTCGAGTTCGATCGCGGCATCCGCACCAACATTCGCGGCACGTTCCTCGGCATGAAGTATCAGATCCCGGCCATGCTCCGCTCGGGAGGCGGCGCCATCGTCAACATGGCGTCGCTCGCGGGCGTCACGGCATTCACCACGTTGGGCGCCTACGTCGCCGGCAAGGCAGGCATCATCGGTCTCACCAAAGTCGCGGCGCTCGACTACGCCGACCGCGGGATCCGGGTGAACGTCGTGGCCCCAGGGCCCATCCTCACGGAGCACCTGGAGCGCGCCGGCGAAGCGGCCCAGCGTCACGCCGCGTTGTCGGTGCCGATGCGGCGCATCGGCCGCGCCGCCGAGGTCGCCGCCGTAGTCCTCTGGCTCTGCTCCCAAGAGTCCTCGTTCGTCACGGGCGCGGTGGTACCCATCGATGGCGGTCAGTCCGCGGGCCTCAAGCCCGAGCGCGTGTACCGCCAGGGGGAGGGCATGAAGGCGAGCGACTAGCGCGGCCTGCTTTGTCGCGTACGCCGCCCTTCACCTCACACTCGACCGCGAGGCCTACACGGCACCGCCCTTGGGGCCGCGCCGGGGCCGCCGCACCAGCTCACCGCCACAGTTGGGACAGACCGCTCCCATGCTGGTGGTGCAGGATCGACAGAACGTACACTCGTAGGAGCAGACGAAGGCTTCTCCATCTGGTTGCAGCTCGACGCCGCACCGCTCACACCGTGTTCGCATTTCCAGCGTCATTGGCGTCTGGTCAAGGTCCGCAGGAACCCGTCCAATGCCTGATCGAACTGTTGTGGTTCGTCGATGAACACGGCGTGTCCGGCACCCTCGACCACGATGAACGTCGCACCGCGCACGGCCGAGGCCATTTCCCGTTGGGCCGCGAGCAGCGGAGACGCCCCCGACGCGATGACGAGGGTGGGCTTGTCGATCGTCGATAGCGCGGGTCTTCGATCGACGCCGAAGATGTCTGTGACGAGCATGGCGATGCCCGTGTTGGTGGGCGTGCGCAGCGCCGACGTTACCACGGCTTGGACATCGAACTCCGGGTGCGGCTTGAGGAAAAGCGAACGCACCATCCCTTCCGTGAACTCTTGCGGATGCGCGGCGTACACGGCGACTTGTGAGAGGACAGCCTGGGCGAACTGCGGGCGAATCACCACCTCTGCCGCACCGGCCGAGACAGGACTGTCCACGAAGACTATTCCCGCGATCGAATCCGTACCGAACTGCTGTACGTATGCGGCGACGTCCTGGGCGCCTTGCGACCAGCCCACCAGGACGTAGCGCGTCACGCCGAGGATCTTGAGCACGGCGTGCAGGTCGCTCGCCCGTGTGTCGGGCGTGTTGTCCTCCGCCGTACTCGAAGACTCTCCCTGCGAGCGGGGGTCGATGGCGACGATGCGCGTGACGCTTGCAAAGCGCTGGAGTTGCTCGCGCCATAGCCACGCCGGCAGCCGCCATCCAGGGATCAGGATGAGCGCCGGTGCTTCCGTCCTGCTTCCCGCCCGCAAGTAGTGGATCCGGACGCCCGACCTCGTGGTGGCAAACCCATCACGCACGCCAGCGCCTTGCCCCAGCGCCGAAGGATCGGTCGCCAGGGACGCACTGCACACGAGGCCCGTCACGGCACGACATGCTGTCGAAAACAGGTCTGGCCCCCTTGCGAAGTCTCGGGACACCCTTCCCATGATGGAGCGTCGGGCGGCGAGCCGCCCGCCGGATTCGGACCTGCAATCGCGGAGCGGCTTCGCTCCTCCCGGCCAGCGCTGTCAGTCGAGATGACTACGCCGTTCACTAGCCCGACGTCACCATAGGTGCGGATTCGGAGCCGAAGCAAACCGATGTTGTCGACCGCGTAGTGGTACGCGCGTCACCCATCGGCGCCCTGGGCAAGAACCGCCTTGACGTCGACGACCGGCGTCCCGTCGATGGCTTCTATGGGCCCGATCCGCAACCGGGTGCCGGAGATCTCGCGTACGGTCACGCGATGCAGACCCAACGGGTTCGGCCGGTGCGAAGACCGCGTGATGAACACACCGCTGAGCGGGTTTCCAGGGTCGTCACGCGGGTGCACTTCGAGCACGTCACGATCGGCACGATCGAGCCAGGTGATGACGATGACCTCGTCGCCCGCGGCGATCCCCAGGAGCCCCCGCGTACGCGGGGTGCACGTCGAGCCACGCGTCCGGCGCTCCCTCCGAACCCTGCCGCGGTGCCTTCTCCGGCGCTCGCAGCGTCGATCGAATGTGTCCGATCGGGCGAAGCGAGTATTGTTTGGGCGCCTGGATCACGGGTGGGCCGCGTCTTGATTAGGCCGGAGCGCGCCTGACCATCGCCCGCCACGCGAAGTAGACCGGCACGCCGATCAGCACCAATCCCAGGCCCAGGAAGCTGTACGTGCGCGTGGCGTCCTGGGTCAGCAGGTCCACGGCGATCACCCCGGTGGCGATCACATACAGGGCCGGGAGCCACGGGTATCCGGGCGTGCGGACCGGCCGTGCCGCCGCCGGCCGCTTGACGCGCAGCGCGAACAGCCCCACCGCCGTGAGCATGTAGAACACCAGCGCGGCGAAGATCACGAAGTTCAGGAGCTGGGTGTACGTGCCCGACAGGCACAGCGCGCTGGTCCACACGGCCTGGACCAGCAGCGCGACGGCGGGCGTCTTGTAGCGCGGGTGCAAGACGCCCGCGGACTTGAAGAACAGGTCGTCGCGCGCCATGGCGTAGTAGACGCGCGCACCGGACAGGATGAGGCCGTTGTTGCAGCCGAACGTCGAGATCATGATGGCCGCCGCCATCAGCTTGAGTCCCGGCTGCCCGAGGATCGCCTGCAGCGCCGCCGTGGCGACGCGATCCTGCGGCGCGGTCGCGATGGCGGCGGCCGGCAGTACGTTCAGGTACGCCACGTTCGCGAGCAGGTACAGCACCGTCACGATCAACACGCCCGCCCCCATCGCGACCGGCAGGTCTCGCTCGGGCTGCGTCAGCTCGCTCCCGGCGAAGCCGACGTTGTTCCAGGCATCCATCGAAAACAGCGAGCCGACCATGGCGGCGCCCACCGCGCCGAGTCCCACCGCCACGCCGCCCGTGGCCCAGAAGTTGCCGCCGAAGTTGGCCGCGATCGCCTCGGCGTGCCGGCCGACGGTGAGTCCCAGCAGAATCAGCGCGGCCAGCGCGGCGGTCTTGACGGCGGTGAGCGACGTCTGAATCAGGGCCGCCGTGCGCACGCCGCGCACGTTGATCCAGGTGAGCAGGGCTACGGACAGCACCGCGAGCAGGCGCTGGGGCGAGAGGCCGACGGCGACGTCGCCGATCGGCTGGGGAAAGTGGACCGTGGAGCCGAGGAACACGTCGGGGGAGAGGCCGGGCCAGAACACCGCCGTGAACCGCGCGAACGCGACCGCCACGGCGGCGATGGTGCCGGTCTGGATCACGACGAACAGCGTCCAGCCGTACAGGTAGCCGAACAGCGGCGAGATCCCCTCGCGCAGGTAGACGTACTGTCCGCCCGCCTTGGGGAACATGGCCGCGAGCTCCCCGTACGACAGCGCGCCCATCAGCGTGACCACGCCCGATGCGGCCCAGACGACGAGCAGCAGGCCGGGAGCGTGCACTTCGCGGAGGATCTCCGCGGAGACGATGAAAATGCCCGACCCGATCATCGACCCGACGACCAGGGCCGTGGCGTCGAGTCGGGAGATCGCCTTGACGAAGTCGACCTGCGGTTGCTGGGTGGTGGCCATTGGCGAGGTAACCTAGTGGCTCCCGCGTGGGGCCGCTATGTTGGGTGGCGACGAGCTCCCCCCCCTTACACGAGAGACACTGCCGTGCGCCTGTTGCCCCGGGAAGAAGAGTTCTTCGACCTGTTCGTCGCGGTGGCCACGCGGACCAAAGAGGCGGCCCAGCATCTGCGCGACCTCTTCACCGCGCCCCCCGAGCGTCGCATCGCCCACGTCGAGGCGATCAAGCGGCTCGAGCACGAGGCCGACCAGGTCACCCACGAGGTGGTGAACCGGTTGGACCGCACCTTCATCACGCCGCTCGACCGGGAGGACATCCATCAGCTCGCCTCCGACCTGGACGACGTGATGGACGTGATCGACGGCATCGCGCGGCGCTCCCAGATCTTCCATCTCGGTCCCGCGCCGCGCGGCGTGAACCAGCTCACCGAGGTAATCCAGCGTATGGTGGGCGTGCTTGCCGAAGGCGTCGGCCGGTTGAAAAAAGGCGACGATGTGATGCGCTTCTGCATCGAGGCCAAGAAGCTCGAGGAAGAGGGCGACGCGCTCTACCACGAGGCCCTCGGCCGGATGTTCGAGACCGAGCGGGACGCCCTCGAAGTGATCAAGTGGAAGGAGATCTACGACAACCTCGAGCGCACGCTCGACGAGTCGGAAGACGTCGCCAACGACCTCGAGTCCATCACCATCAAGCACGCGTGATGCACGCGTCCGCCTGGTTTGTCATCGCCATCGTCGGTGTCGCGCTGTGCTTCGATTTCATCAACGGTTTCCACGACGCCGCGAACTCCATCGCCACCGTCGTATCGACACGGGTGCTGTCGCCGTCCGCCGCCGTGGTCTGGGCCGCGGCATTCAACTTCATCGCGGTGTTCCTGTTCGGGACGGCCGTCGCCAAGACGATGGGCAAGGGGCTCGTGGACCTGGCCGCCGTGGACGCCACCGTGATCCTGGCGGGGCTCAGCGGCGCCATCATCTGGGACCTCATCACCTGGTGGCTCGGGCTGCCCACGTCTTCTTCACACGCCCTGATCGGCGGCTACGCAGGCGCCGCGGTGGCGAAGGCGGGCTTCACCGCGCTGCTGTTCCCCGGCAAGTGGATCTCGACCCTCGTCTTCATCGTGGTGGCGCCGTTGATGGGACTGGTGCTGGCGTTGGCGCTGACGGTGGCCTTGTCGTGGGCACTGCGACGCTCGCTCCCGCGTAGGGTGGACCGCACGTTTCGCGTGCTCCAGATCGGCTCGGCCGCCGCGTATTCGCTCGGGCACGGATCCAACGACGCGCAGAAAACCATGGGCATCATCGTCGGCCTGCTGGTGGCGGAGCAGCAGCTGTTCGGGACCGGGTCCCTCGCGGCGTCTCCCTTGCACCTGACCGATCCCAACAGCGTGCCTGCCTGGGTGGTGGTGGCGTGCGGCGCGGCGATGGGGCTGGGCACGGTGACGGGCGGCTGGCGCATCGTCAAGACCATGGGTCAGCGCCTCACCAAGCTCACGCCGTTCGGCGGCTTCTGCGCCGAGACGAGCGGCGCCATCACGCTGTTCATCGCCTCCCACTTCGGCATTCCGGTCAGCACCACGCATACGATCACCGGCGCCATTTCGGGCGTGGGCGCGGCGCACCGCCTCTCGGCCGTGCGCTGGGGCGTGGCGGGGCGGATCGTGTGGGCCTGGGTCCTCACGATCCCCGCGGCGGCGGGGATCGCGGGGTTGATGTACGTGGTCCTGCGGGCCCTGGTCTAGCCCGGTTCAGGGTTGTGCATTGGCGAGGTCCGTGACCGCCGCGGCCAGGGTCCGGACCTTGGCCGCATCGGGGGCGCCCCCGCCCGCTGCGTCCCCGCCGAGCTGCGTGGCCAGCTGCGTCAGCGCGTTCCGCCGCTCGGCCCCCGAGAGCTTTTGCGCCCGATCGAGCGCCTGCCTCACGGCGGCGACCCGCTCGGGGGCCATCCCGTTGGACCGGGCCAGTTGGTCCACGTACGCCCCGGCCACGACGAAGCTCGCCGGCCAGACGATGCGCGGCTGGTCTTGCGTATTGAAGTAGTCCCAGTGCACCAGCTGCGCGGCCTCGATCTCGTTCTTCGAGAGGAACCCGCTCGGCACGAGATCCAGCACATCGAGCCCGCGCGCGATCTCGGAGCTGTAGATGTGTCCGTTGTACCAGTACGCCGACCACGATCCCGCGCCGACCGGCTTGGTACCGTCCATCGGACCGCGATCGAAGAACGCGATCTCCGTGGGATGCGAGGGGTCGGTCCAATCGAACACCGAAACGCCGCCCTGGTACCACGACTGCGCCATGATGTCCCGCCCGGGGATCGGGATGAGCGAGCCATTGTGAGCGACGCAATTCTCGAGCTCGGTCTGTGGCGCCGGCAGTTTGTAGTAGCTCCGGAACGTCATCCGCTTGTCGTCCAGCGTGAAGATCGCGTCCGCGCCCCACTCGTGCCTATCTGTCGCGCGGCACTTGGGTCCGCCGCCGCCGCCCCATTCGTCGGTGAAGAGCAGCTTGGTGCCGTCGTTGTTGAACGTCGCCGAGTGCCAGTACGAGAAGTTCGAGTCTGACACCGCCCCGATGCGCCTGGGGTGCGCCACGTCATGGATGTCGAGCAGCAGCCCATAGCCGGCGCACGCCCCGCCCGCCAGCCCGATCGCCGGGTACGCCGTGATGTCGTGGCACTGCTCGGGCCCCGGGCGCGCCGTGTTCGGCGTTCCCGGCTTGGGCGCCCCCACGATCACGTCGACGATGCCCTGGATCGCGCCGCGCAGCGCGGCGCTGTCGGCGGCGGTGGCTGCCCCGGTGCCGTGACGCGCCTTGACGACGCTGTCGAGCATCGGATTGATGAACCCCGGCCCCAGCACGTATTCCAGGCCGTTCACCGCGGCCGTGTAGCCGCCCTTGGCGCGCGCCTCGGCGGCCGCCGTGGCCGCCCGCGCGACGTCTTCCGGCGCCTCGGCGTGCGTCGCGGGCGCGGTGAGCGAATCAAAGATGCGGGGCGAGCTCACGATCGCCGCCTGCTGCGGGGCGGCCAGCGGCACCTTGATGACCTCGATCCGGAAGCGGGCGCTGTTGGGGTTCGAATCCGGCGACGCCGCCACACAGCCCGGGAGCTCGGTGGGCGAGCGCACCGGGGCGGCGCCCGAGATGTACACGTAGACGTTGGCCGGGTCGGTGGGATCGGTCACCACGGAGTGCGTGTGCGAGCCGCGGCACGTTTGCACGTTGGCGATGTACTTCGGGTTCGCGATGTCGGAGATGTCGAAGATCCGGAGGCCGCGCAGCCGCACCGCACTGACCGAGTCGTGCACGCCTTCGGTGCCACAGTCGAGACGGCCCCCCATCCCCTCGCCGGACACGAACAGCAGGTTCTGGTAAACCGACACGTCGCTCTGCGATGCCGGACAGAGATATCCGACCTTGAGCGTCGGCGCCGCGGGGTTCGTGATGTCCCACACCTGAAACCCGTTGTAATTCCCCTGAATCACGTAGTTCTTGAAAAACGCGAGGTCCGAGTTGGTGACACCGACGAACTTCTCCGACGCAGGCCGGTTCACGATCAAACGGAGATTCCACGCCGCCTGCGCGGCGGCGGTCACTTCCAGCACGCGCCGGTTGGCAGTGTCGAAGCGCACGGCGCCGGCGCGCAGCCCCACGCGTGGGTCCGGACTGGGAGGGACAGTCGACAGGTTGGCACCGCCCGACGAGGCGCACGCGGTGAGAGAGAGGCCTCCGATGACACGAGCGAGCGCGCGCAGTCGACGGTTCATGGTATGGTCCGGTGAAGGGGGGAGCTAGGGTGCAGCGAGCAGGAAATCGGCGAGCATGCGCTGCATGCGCTCGATCTCCGTGGTCTGGTCGGCGAATACGTTGGCGGCGAAGCGGAACACCGGCTCTTCTTCTCCGGCGCCGCGCGAGGCGAACAGCTGATTCACCATGGTGATGGCGCCCTGGTGATGCCGGATCATGCGTTGCAGGAACAGCCGATCGAACTCCCGGCCGCGGGCCTGGTCCAGCCGCTCCAGCTCGGCGGCGGTCAACATCCCCGGCATCAGCATCGAGGAATCCATGCCCGGCATCATCATGTGCGATGGGTCGGCTTGCGGGACGGGCTCGTGACGGTCGTCGAGCCAGCGCCGCATCAGCACGATCTCGTCGCGCTGGCCCACCACGATTCGCTCGCACAGCGCGCGCAACGCCGGACTCGCGCCGTGCGTCGGCGCCCAGCCGGCCATCAGCACCGCCTGCGCGTGGTGCTGGATCATGCCGGACATGAAGTGCACGTCCGCGGTGGTGTACCGTGCGGACCCCTGCGCGGCGAGCCGCGCGGGGGCGCCGGCGCACACGGCGGCGGCGAGCACGACCCATGCGCGTTTCGTAACGTTACCCTCCCACCGGGGGCGGATACGAGAAATGGATAGCCCCAAAACGGCCGTTCGGCGAGGGCGGTTACTGACAGCGTTCTGACAGAAACTCACAGCCCCAACACGTCCACCACCGCCTGCGCGATTGCGGCGTCCTGGACGCCCACGCCGGTCAGGTCGGCCACGGTGATCTCGTCCGGCTGCTCGCGCCCGGGGCGCCGCCCCGCCGCCAGATCACCCAGCTCCGCGTAAACCTGCTTGCGCGTGACGACACCGGCCGCGATGGCGTGGTGCAGGTTGCCGTAGCGCTCCGTCTGGAACACGCGATCGGCCACGAGCTTGTCGGCCCGCGCCAAGAGCGCCGGCTCGAGCTCGATCTTCTCGGGGCTCCCGGTCCCCACCGAGGTGACGTGCGTCCCGGGTGCCACCCAAGACGCCATGATCAGCGGGGTGGTGCTGGCGGTCGCGGTCACGATCACGCGGGAGTCGCGCACGGCGCTCTCGAGCGCGGGCGCGATGCGGGTTTCCACCACCTGGGCGAGCTCGCGGACGAGCTGTCCGGCGCGCTCGGGCGTGCGATTCCACAGCGTGAGCCGGGCGAGCGGCATCTGAGCCAGCATGGCGCGCGCCGTGAGCCGGGCCAGGGCGCCCGCGCCCACGAGCAGAGCCTCGTGCGCGTCCCTGGGCGCGAGATACTTGAGTGTGAGCGCCACGGCGGCGGCGGTGCGGAAGTCCGTGAGGTAGCCGTGCTCTTCCAGCAGCACCGCCGGCACCCCCGTCCGCGCGTCGAGTAGCAGGAACAGGCCGTCGCCGGATGGGAGGCCGCGGGCGCGGTTCTCGTAGAAGCCGGTCGCCACCTTGAGCACGATATGGCGCGCACCCTTGAGATGCGCCCCCTTCACGTGCACTTCCGCCCGCTCCGCCGGGAGCTCCATCACCATCGGGTCGGGGAGGGCCGCCTCTCCCAGCGCGAGCGCCCGGAAGCCCCGCTCCACCGCGTCGACCGCCACGACGAACGAGACCTTGTCCCGGAACGCCTCGAGCGGCACGACCTTCATCTCAGTCTGTGAAGACGCGCTTCAGGCCCCGCTCCGTCTCCGCGAGCGCTGCCTCGAAGTGGTGCAGCTCCTCGCCGAACCCGAATCGGATGTGCTGCGGCAGGCCGAAATGTTCCCCCGGCACGAGCAGCACGCTGTGCTCGGCACGCATCCGCTCCACCAGGTCGAGGGCGCTGATCCCCTGGCGGTACTTCACCAGGCAGATCGCGCCCGCCTGCGGCGGGTGCCAGCTGAACGTGTCACCGAAGCGCTTCAGCCAGCGCTCGATGACCGGGTAGTTGGACCGGAGGATGGCGCGCGTGCGCGCGAGCACTTTTTCGCGCACCCGCGGCTCGAGCGCCACGGCGGCGAGGTGATCGCTCGCGCCTGCCGGCCCGATGGTCGTATAGTCGTGGCGGGCCCACGCCTCGACGGAGAACCCCGGCGGTCCCACCACCCAGCCGATGCGCAGGCCCGGCAAGCCGTACGCCTTGGACAGCCCGTTCACGACGATCACGCGCTCGTAGCTGCCCCACAACGACGCGGTCGTAGTCCCGTCCCGCTCCGCGCCCTGGTACACCTCGTCCGCCAGGAGCCAGGCGCCGACTTGCGCGGCGCGCGCCACGATGAGCCGTCGCATGTCGTCCGAGAGCACGTGGCCCGTCGGGTTGTGGGGGTTGGTGACGACGACGAGCTTGGTGCCCGGCGCGATCGCGCTGCGCACTTCGTCGGCGGTCGGCTCCCACCCGGCCTCGGCGCGCAGCGCGAAGCCACGCACCCGGGCGCCGAAGTTCTGGGCCAGCCCCCACGTCTGCAGGTAGTTCGGCAGCATGACGGCGACGTGGTCGCCCGGCTCGATCAGCCGCCAGCACACCACGAAGTTCGCCTCCGCGCTGCCGCTCGTCACCAGAATCTGCTCGGGCGACACCCCGACGTAGAGCGCGGCGATCCGGCTCCGCAACAGGTCGGTGCCGTTCGACTGGCTGTAGCCGAGCCGCACGTCGAGCAGGGGATCGCGGGATGCTCCCGCGAGGTCGAGCAGCTCGCGGATCGAGAGGGGATGCACGCCCGACTCCGACAGGTTGTAGCGCACCCGGTTCTCCCAGGTGCT
>WNFY01000806.1_pt1 | contig 54536 bp, 44 predicted proteins | sample 5400091 | NCBI WGS metagenome assembly WNFY01 (sample SAMN13153364, study PRJNA577476) | soil metagenome | isolation source: 60 cm soil or saprolite under grassland replicate 1 | place: USA:California | collected 2016-06-15
CGTCGCGCAGCGCGTCGCTGAGGGTGAGGGGTGTCGAGTCAGGGAGCGCAAGCAGCGCCCGGAGAGCGGCGCGGGCGTTCTCCGCTTCCGCCGCGGCGCCGAGACGCCGCGCTTCGAGCGCCGCCGCGCGCAGCCGGGCGAGACGGGCGTCCAGCCCCGAGACCAGGCCCTGGCCGTGCAGCGCCTCCGCCCGCTCCGCCTGGGCGCGGGCGGCGGCGATGCCGGTGTCGAACGCGGCGACCCGCTCGGCGGCGAGTTGCGCGTCCCAGTACGCCCGGATCACGGCGAAGTCGATGGCGCCGGCGGCGCGGCGCGCGGCGGCCGCCTGCGCGTCGGCGGCGCGCCCCGCGGCGGCGTGACCGTATAGGCCCTCGAGGCTTAGGAGCGGCTGCTCGATCGTGAGGCGGGCGGTGTAGTCCTGGTAGGCGGCGGGCCGGTTGAGGGCGTCGAGCGCCAAGTCGCCCGCCGCGAACTCCGCCTGGCGCAGCTTCATGCCGAACACGGCGACGGGGTCGGTGGTGCGCACCGCGTCGAGCCCGGCGCTCACGGTCGGAAGGAAGGCGCGGCTCGCCTCGCGCGGACCCTGTGCCGCGGCGCGGGCGTCGGCCCGCTCGGCCTGGAGCGCGGGGTTGGCGGCCCGGGCGCGCGCCCGGGCTTGGGCGAGCGAGATCGCCAGGGTATCGCGGCCGCCCGCGGCTACCTGAAATAGAAGAATAGCTATTAACATATATTTGACATACTCCGCCGGGCCGCCCGGCTGCGTCGGTCAGGCGTCACATTCGCGAATGCAGTTGAGGATGTGATGCACCTTGGGCTCGACCACACGGTACCGCACGTAGGTGCCGTCGCGCCGGGCGGCGACGATGTTGCAGCCGCGCATCCGCGCCAGGTGCTGGGACACGATCGCCTGGGGGATCCCGATCGCCTCCTGGATGTCCGACACGGTCGCCTCCCCCCGCTCGAGCACCTCCACGATCTTCAGGCGCTCGGGGTGGCCGAGCATCTTGATGATCTCCGCCGCCCGGGAGAGGAGCACCGGGTCGATGCGACGCAGCAAGGCGCGTTTCATGACGCGAACATTAATATACTAATAGCTATATGTCAATATTCACTAGGCCCGCCGTGGCGCTTGCAGGAACGGAGTACCGCGTCGGGCAGCGCGTCGCTAAGTTGGGGGATCGGGGTCCGTAGTTCCGGCGGGTTAGAGCACACGCCCGCGGCAAACGAAGCCCTCGGGTCAGATGGTAAGTCGTTGCGGGGCCTGTAGCTCAGGTGGTTAGAGCGCACGCCTGATAAGCGTGAGGTCAGTGGTTCAACTCCACTCAGGCCCACTCATGCAAAGCAAAGCCCCGGTAACCAGTTGCGCGGTTGCCGGGGCTTCTCAGTGTCAGCCGAGGCGTGCGGGCAGTGACAAGAATAGTGCCTAACGAGGCGGCGAAAGCTCCCCTCCCCTACAACTCGCCCTCGCCGGCCACCATATTTGTGAGAATGCAGGCCCCCCGGTAAATCTTCGGTATGCCCCTTCGCCTAGGTCCGGAAACCGCGTGTTGTTGTAAGGGTAGCATGGTGCTACTTTCGCGCCCGTGTTGAGCCGCGCCGAAGCACTGGCGCGTGCTCAGCAGTTGGCCGATACAGGGGAGTTCGTGCTGCTCCCGAACCCCCAGCAGGACATGCAGAACCTCGGTTACGACGCGGATGATGTGGCTGACTGCATCTTGTCTTGCTGTTTGGCGGATGTTGAGAAGGAGATGGAGGACCAGTACCGGGATGACCGGCTGGTCCTGGTGTTCAGGCCGATTCAGTACGGGGAGGACGAGTTGTACGTGAAGATTTCGGTTCCAAGCGACGCTGCGCAGAAGCTGATCGTGCTGTCCTTCAAGCTCTCGGGGAGTCCGCGATGACTGCACCCGCCGCCGTCGTCTGCCCTGTGTGCGGAGCCAATGAAGTGAAGCTGGTGCGCGAGCGCCGCCAGGTCGCCGCAGATGATGGTACTACCTTGGAGTTCGATGACGAGCTCACCCGCTGCCAGATGTGCGGGGTTGACTACTACACGCGGGATCAGTCTCTGGCGTCTAGCCGGGCCAGAGCGTCAGTGCTGCGTGCCCATGAGGGGTTGCTTTCTCCACAAGAGATTCGCGCCATCCGTGATCGATTGGGCTACACGCAAGCACAGCTGGAGCAGGTGCTAGGTGTCGGTCGTAAGACGGTGGTTCGTTGGGAGAAGGGTACAGTCCGGCAAAGCCGTCTGGCAGACCGGTTCCTCCGGACTCTCGCGGCACACCCCAACATCGTCGTGTACGACACGGCGGTGTCCGCGTCAGTCAACGCAATCGCCCCCGGTGCCGGCATGCAGGCCGCGTACGGCTACGTCAATGCCGTGGCCCACGGCGGCGTCATCGATGCTGGGTACGTGTATGCCGGCGTGCTACCGCAGGGCGTCTACGGGTACACGACAATCCCCATGTTCATCGCGGGTGGAGTGCTGGAAACACGAACGCTCGGATCGGTGCAGATCAATCGCCCAACCGAGGAGGAGACCTGGGAGCTAGACCTCGCCGCTGCCAATTCTGTTCTTGCTGAGGCCGCATGACTGAGATGGACCGTACAAAGCCCCCAGGCATCCAGATCGGGCAGATTTTCCTTGAGCAGGCGCAGTTCAGTCATCGAGAGGATTTTCTGAGCCTGCCAGTCCAAACTCCGGCGGCTGTGGGCAACGTGAACATGCAGTTGGAGACCGGCTTGTCACCGGACGCTAAGACGGGCCTTGTCCGAGTGCAGGTGTGGACTATTCCCGAGAACAAACCTATTTACAACTTCCGGGTGTCCATGACCGCCCTGGTCGCGGTGGACCAGGCAGCGCCGAACATGCCGCTGAGCACCTACCTGGCAGGTCCGGGTGCTGCGCTGCTGTATCCCTTCGTCAGGCAAGTGGTCGCGGACCTGACGTGGCGTGGCCGCTTCGGGCCGATCTGGCTGAGCCCAACCAACGTCCTGGCCTCCGCCGCCGTGGCCCCAGCACCCGCACGACTGCCGGTAAAGGCTGCGCCGAAGCGAGCCAAGGTACGCAGGAAGCGATAGAGCGAATACGCGCCCCCCGTTGCTGCGGGAAGGCGCGTCTCGTGCGACGGGGGAGGTGCTATGCCGCGTGAAGCGCCTTCAACCACTCGCGCACCGACCGCTCGCGGTGCTGTGCCTTGAGGTGTTGCTGCACCCGGTACTCGACGGCCTTCGACCTGTGGCGAACGGTGCCCAGGTGCCCGTACACACGCTTCACCAGCGAGTCCCCGCCGTGCCCGAGTTCCTGGCCTGCGGTGTACGGCGACACCGGCGCGTCGCCGTCCAGCGTTTGCAACCGTGCCGCACAGTACGTGTGCCGGAAGTCGTACAGGTTCACTTCGCGGTCCGCGAAGCCCACGCGGGCGCTCACCGGATCGAGCAGCTTCCGGCAGTCGGTGAGCATCGCCTCTTCGCCCGTGCGATACGACGGGAACAGGAGCCGCCCGCCCGCCAACTTCCGCTGCACCAGCCATGGCCGCAGAATCTCCTCGAGCTGCGGCCACAGCGGGACACTGCGGTGACTGGTGAGCGTCTTGAGCCGCCGCCAGGTGTTCGGCCGGAACGTGATCTGCTCCCGTGTGACGTTCACGTCGTGCACCTCCAGCCCGAGCACCTCCGCTGGCCGGCCACCGGTGAGCAGCGCCGTGGCGAGCAGCTCGAATGTGAACGGCATCGCCAGGTCGTCGCGCTAGAGGGCCGAACGCTCCAGGTCAGCGTTCCGCCGTCCCCGATCAAGCGTTCCGGCCTTCCAGATCAACCCAGGGGGCTTGACAACCTCGGTCGGCGAAACGTCAACGGCCCCGGGAGGAGCGTCACGCCTCATAGAAAGGCCGCTAGCACAAACTCCCGACGCGAGACGTGGCTGCGCCAATCAGGTTCGCGATACTCGAATTATTTTTATCACGTGTTACGGGCTATTATTCTCGTACGTCCACGTGACTCAGATGCTCGGAATACGACCGGTGCCAATCATGATCATGGCTGTCGTGGTGTCCCAGACCAGCGCGATGGCTCAGCAGCCTGAGTCCGTCGCTCCCGAACCTCTGTTTCACGGGCTGACGTGGGGCATGACTGCGAGCACATTGCGCATGGCGTATGTGCGAAGCGACAAGCTCATCGAGGGTGTGCCTGGTGTCTGGCAGGATCTCGACGTCCGCGCACACAACGTGAGGGCGTTCGTAACCCTTCGCGTAGGACCACAGGGATTTTACGTCGCGAGCGTGGCCTTTTTTTTCGCGACGGGCGGACAACGCTTCAGCCGAGAGGACGTCATCTCGCAGTCCAGGCGGATCGTTGACGAACTCAGCCGCCTCTACGGGAAGCCTCTTCAGGAATTGCCGCGGAACGGTACTTTCTTCAGCTATGTATGGGTGACACCGAACACGCTGGTGCAGTTTGCGTGGGACGGCGCGGACAACTGGGGCATTCAGTACCGAAGTCGGACGCTTGATGCCGACGCCCAGGCGTTATTCCGCACGTTACGATAGGAGGAGAGTCACCACGCGGAGAGGACGCGCCGGCCACTTATGCGCGGCCCGTTAGGAAGCCATGCCGGCCCGCTTGTCTATTCGTCACTACTTCAGCGGCCGCTATCAGGCTGCGGCCCAATATTTCGCCCATAGGGCGACCAGCCTTGAGGCCGGCGGCTCCGAACCGCTTCACGGCGAAGAGTTCGTCGCACACCATAGTTCTGTAACCGGCGCACTGATGCACAGCGTCGCGTCTCTTGAAGCCCTCGTGAATGAGATCCTCACTGACGCGGCCGAAGGGAAACCAACGGCGGTGCAGGGGTTAACCCCGGGGCAGCTGGGTGAGGTCAGAAAGCTCGCCGCATTACCGCAGACTGACAGACTCTCCATCCTCGAAAAGTACGATGCGGTTCACGTGATTCTCACCGGGACGCCGTTGGACAAGGGCAAGGAACCGTACCAGTCGGTCCAACTCCTCATCAAACTCCGGAATGCACTCGTTCACTTCTTTCCGGAGTCCGTTCCATCAGATAGCACCCGCGAAGCCGACGAGATCCATCGGCTGGAGAAAAGCCTCCGTAAGCAATTCCCCGAGAACCGGCGAACGAGTCCAGGGAACCCCTGGTACCCGGACAAGTGCCTCGGTGCGGGTTGCGCACAGTGGGCCGTTGACACATCCCGTGCGTTTGCAGACACCTTCTCCCGTTCCCTCGGTATCGAGACACCCGAATCGTTTCGCGCAAGTTGACTCCTGCCCCGGCACGTCTGCCTAACTAGCGCTCGACGCTGCCGGGCGAGTGGCCCCGCAGCTTGAGCGCGATCTGCGGAGGTACCTATGGACTCAGCCCCTCGCCTTTTCATAACCGCACTGGCCCTAGCCTTATCCGTTCCGTCCCAAGGCGAGGAGCAGATTAATGTCAACCTTTCCGTCACCAAGAGCCAAGCGTTCGAGCGAGTAATGGCCGCATTGCTCGATGAGAAGCTCCAACTCCAGTTCGCTGATGTCCCGGCTGGACTCATCGTGACGGCTCCTTATCAGGAGTGGAGACCGTCAGATTACTTGGTTACGATCCGAGTCGTGGTTCTAGGCCGAGATCCGCAGTCCGCGAGAGTCGTTCTCGCTGCAAGCTATGACTATGTGGGACATATTCCTGAGCTATCCGGCCTGGTAGCCTCTTCTAGTGATGGCGCTCCAGGCCGAGCTTGGCAGCGCCTTCGGCGAATTGCCGCCGCCTTATCGAAGACCCCCTGAGGAGCCTTCGATCCTCTGGCCGCTCATGGCAGCACGTCCCGCCGGCGGCGGCGGTTCGCCGACGAGTCGGCAGGTCTTGACGCCGACAGACCTCACGCTCAGCGGATTTCAGTGTCAGAGATAGTGTCAGCGCCAGCCGATTCTAGTCGGCGTCCGCGAGCGCCAAGTCGGTTTTTGTGCTCAGACTACGCCGGTGGGCGTCGGTGAGCGCCAGCGTAGCGCCTCCTGATAAGCGTGAGGTCAGTGGTTCAACTCCACTCAGGCCCATAATAGAAAAAAGACGTCGAGCAAAGGCGTCGCGCAAAGACGTCACGCAGAAGCCTCACGTCTCTGCTTGACGTCTCATGGTTGCCAGGAAGTACGCGGCGCAGATCCACAGCAACGTCACCGTGAGCCACGCAACCAGGGAAGCACTCAGCCCGAACGTGCTGTTGGCCCCCGGCAGCGCCGATGGGACGATGTCCTTCGCATTGTTCACCGCCGCGTGCAGCAGCATGACCAGCAGCAGGCTTCCGTTGGTGCGCGTATAGAGCCACGCCATCGCGACGGACAGCGCGGTTACTTGCAACGCAAACGCGAAAAATGACTGTCCGTACGTGTCGGCTTCTGGGATGAAGAACTGAGGCAGATGCCAAACGGCCCAGATGACCCCGAGCAGGATACTCGCGCGCGCGAGTCCGAAGCGCGCCGCCAGGCGGGGAAGCGCATAGCCGCGCCAGCCGATCTCCTCTCCCGCCTGGAAGGGCGTCGACACGGCGATTGCCCCCAGGATGAGATACCACGGCTCGTCGCCAAAGTGCGGCCACGCGCCCGTGGCCAGGCGATGGACCAGCGCGACGGTGAGCTTGACGGCGGGAATGTAAGCGACGGCGAACAGGTACCAGCGCACAGCCACTCGCCACCGGAGCACGCCACCCAGCAGGGCCCGCACGCCTCCGTCTCCCTCGGTCCGCGCGGTTAGCCAGAGAGCCACCAGGGAGGGAGCGAAGGTGCCCAGCAGCACCAGTACACCACCGAGTGGCGCGTACACGGGAATCCCCGCCGCCGCGACCGAGATGAAGCAAGCCCACATCACGGCGTAGGTCAGCACGAAGAACTTGACGACCGGTTTCATGGCCTAGTTTGCGGTTCAGAAGCAGGCCCCGGCCAGCAGGGGATGGGGCTGTTCCTCGAGTTGGAGCACTTCCTCGTCAAGCCATTCTCGCTGGAGGGTCTCCTAGACCAGGCCGAGGAGATCGGGTGCGGGGGAAGCGACCGTTCCGGCGTGCTCCCGCAGATGCCCAAACAGGTCCAGCCCGGTCTTGAGGACGACGAGCAGGGCCAGCGGGAGCAACGGTGATCCGAGCGTCGCGACGAGGAAGCCGCCGCCCAGGATCACGACGTGGAGCACCATGACCCGACCGTAAGGACGGAACATCAGCGCCGGAACCAGCGCCGACTTGTATTGCCCCGTGCCGATGTAGTTGAACGCGAACGAGACCGCGTGGCTCAGCGCGAGCCCCCAGGCTGCCGGGGCGATCCCCGCGATCTGAACCGCGTGCACGTATGTCGCCGGCGTGGGAAATCCCCGGCCCGCAAACCCGCCTCCAAACAGCGTGAGCACGAACACCCCGTGCACGGTGACGAACATGCCGTAATGGAACGTGAAGAACGGGATCATGAACAGCTTCGCGGCCCACATGACCCCGATCTGCGGCTGTGCCACGAGCATGCGCAAGACGTTGAACACCCCCACGATCACGTTCTCCACCCAGAAGAGCAGCAGGGTAGCGAACACGCTCCAGCCCATGAACAGGACGCCCGCAAGCGGGACGAGGTTCGCCGCCACGAGCACGAGGGCGCTGGGCGAGAGCCGCAGGGGAAGGCGGGGGGGGACAGGTGGCGTCACGGCGCCACAACGATGTAACACGCGGGCGAGGCCGCCAAGGCCTTGCCGGCTCCGCGGGGGAGGAGGATCTTGCCGGCGTGAGCGCTTCGACCCAGGGCCTCGCGGTGGTGGGGATCTCCGGCAGCCCGTCCGCGACGTCCAAGTCGCGAGGGCTCGTGGAGTACGCCCTGAGCCGGCTCGCGGCGCGCGGCGCTAGGACCCAGTTGGTGGACCTCGCGGCGCTACCCGCCGAGCCGTTGCTTGGCCGGGGGACGAGTCCGGCGGTGACCGCGGCGCTCGACGCCGCTACACGCGCGGGGATCGTCGTCGCGGGGACGCCGGTGTACCGGGCCACCTACAGCGGGCTGCTCAAACTCTTCTTCGATCTGCTGCCGCAGGACAGCCTGATGGGCAAGGTTGGTGTGCCGATCGTGACGGGGCATGGCGCTGCCCACTCCCTGGCTGTGGACCACGGCCTGCGGCCGCTGTTCGCGAGCCTCGGCGCGACGGTCGTGGCGAACGGAGTGTATGCGACGAGCGCCCAGTTTCAGGACGGGCGGCCCGGTGCCGAGCTGCTGGGGGCGGTGGACCGGGCAGTACACGAAGCACTGGCCCTCGCTACGGCCGGGCTACCAGGACCAGTCCCCCGAGGCACATGAGCAACCCCGCCACGTGTCGCGCCGCGAGGTGCTCCCGGTAGCCGACGACGCCGACGATCACGAGCAGCAGCGCGGTTGCGACGTTCGCCACCACCGAGGCGAGGCTGATGCGCCAGCCGGCGCGATAGGCCAGCAGGATTGCCAGCTCCACTCCCACGATCGACAGTCCGACCACATAGGTGGCCCAATTCAAGTCTTTGAGCGAGCGCACGAACGTCGTGCCGCCGGGCGCGAAGGGGACCACGACGAGACACGCCACGAGCGACGTGGCGTAGGTGATCACCAAAGACACCATGGGGTGCACGCCGGGCACGATCGATTTCTGGGCGATGTGGTACAGCGTAGTGGCGAGCGCGGTCAGGGCGATCGGGAAGTAGAACAGCATGGTCGAGCCTTTCGTTATGGGGATTCCCTGAGGCCTCCTCCGCCTTCTCGTCGTCGGGGACACTCCCGAGAACGGCGGGTGAGCGGAGACCGCTCGCGCGGGCTGTTGACTAGGGCTTTAAGAGAAACCGTGACCGGTTCGCATCAACCACGGTGAGCCGGTGGGCGTGACTCAGCGTATGGATGCCTCGAAGGTCGCCGGCCCAGTTGGGCTCAATCGAGCTCGCTTCCTCCTCCCGGTACTCTGTCTCGCTCCAGGCGACGATGCGATTGATCTTCAGGCCGTAGCCGTATTCCTCTCCACTGTTCTGAGATGGCCGATAGAGATGCCCGCCGTGTTCAAAGATCCGTCCGGCCGGTCGCGACCGACGGACGTCGGAGACAACGGGATTGCCGGGGTGGGGCGTCCAGTTGGTGCTGAGGGGTGTGTCGGCGTAGAACAGGAAGAGCTCGTCCCATTTTGACGCTCCACCGTGTTCTCTGATGTTGGTAAAGAGCCACCACTTCCGCCCGTGAGGGAACAGTGTCGCGTCCACCGCCGTGACATCCTCCATCAGCGTTGCACACAACTCCCACCCGTCGGGAAACGCAACGCTCTTATAGAGCTCGATACTCTGGTTTGCCGAGCTCTCCGGTATCATGTAGTAGTCACGATTCCACTCGAACACGAAGGGATATGACAAGTGGTAGGGGCGGTCGAGCACCTTCCTGGGCTCGGAGTAGTTTCCCCTCTCGTCCATCTCAATGCGCGAGATGTGCGCCTTACCACTCTTGTACATGAACTCCTCTATGAAGATGTGGTACGTACCGTCCCGATAGACCACATGCGGATCTGCCCAGAACCTGTCTCTGGGAGGAATGATGCGCTTGAACCGCCACAAGGATTGGGAGAGGCCGTCGCGCATGTCGTACAGCAGAATCCATTGGTCCGGAAAGAGCATTCGGCGCACCTTCCGCGTCGCGCTTCTCACCAGGTGCTTGGTCAAGAGGAGGACAAACTCCCCGTTCCTCGGGGTTACGTAGAGCCTGCGAGAGTAGAAGGGCAAACGGTTAGCCGAGCTGAGACGACGAAGGAACTCCGTACCCCCTACGGCATGTAGCTCCTTCAGCTTTCGCGGCAGGAAGGACAGACTCTTCCAGTAATAGTTGTTCCGGTTCCGCCTGACGGAATGACGGTCGGTTGACGAGAACGACCGATACAGGACCGTTCCGTTATCGAGGTCTTCGGTCAAGATCTGGAGTATCGAGCCCGTTACCGCATGACCGCTCAACACTTCCCAAAACCCGGGCGGTCCACCGCGGTTCACCTCATTGTCACCATGATGGTACGACCACACGCCATATCTCGCGGCGTGGAGGATCTTGCCCCGCAGGATCCTGAAACCCAGTCTGACGAACACGTCAATGGCGTGGCTCTCGATCTTGGCAATGTCGTCGTCTGGAATGCGATCGGAATAGAGCGTACGCTGTGGCTTCACCCGAATGACGGGGACGTTCTGCAGCAGGGCCGTGGCGTTCCTCTGCTCAAAGGCGTCCGGATCGACCGTAAAGACTTTCGCTTCGAGCTTGCAATACGCCACATAAAGGATAGTACCCCACGCTCCCACGACCCGCGAGAAGAAGCTCCTCCGTTTCGCCTCCTCCGAATCGTTCAACACGATCAGCGCAATTTCCGCATACGGTGACTGTTGTACGGTCACTAACATTTCGTATGCCCACGCAGGCAGGACAAACGAATCCAGGAGGAGGCCAATTCGAAGTTTGCCGTTATCCGCGAAGGTCATTCTCTCATCGTCCGTGGCTTGAAGCGGTCCGAAACGGCGGGGCGACGCCCCTCCGCGCACTGCAACTAGCGTTCCGTCCCAGTGGGGACGCTAGCGGCGGCCACCGCTGCTCGGGAAGATACCGCACGATCGGATGTCGCACCGGCGCCCGTCCGTGCCGCAAAAACGCCCTATCCCCGCCTCCCTCGTCTCGCAATGTTGCGCAACCGACCGTGATTACCCCAAATAGAGTCATGTCTCGAGATCCTGCGGCGCTCGCCGCCGACGAGGCGCCCCGCGTAGAAGCTGAGGTGCGACGTGCCGCGCTCCGCCAACTGCTGGCGGGGGGGCCGCTGGCCGAGGCGCTGCACGTCGTCCTCGTCCTGGTCGTGGCAGCCCTGGTGTGGGACTCCCTGCCGCTCGGGGTCACGATCGGATGGGTCGGCGCGGTGGCGGCCGCCGCCGCCCTGCGCACTTGGTGGCGGCTGGGCCTCAGCCAGCGCACGGCATCACCTGAGGAGGCGCTGCGGGGCGTGCGCCTGACCGTCGCCGGCGTCGGGCTGGCATGGGGGTTCGGCGCCGCGGCGGCGATTCCGGCGTTGGGCCTCGACGAGGCGGCCCTCATCCTGGTGGTGCTCGCCGGAATCGTGGCCGGGGCGACCGGTACCCTGGTCGGCGACCGGCGCAGCTTCCTCTACCTCCTGCTGACCGTCCTGACCCCCGTGCCCGTCGGCATCCTGTTGCAGGGGCACGCCCGGCCAAATCTCTTGGCCGTCGTCCTGATCGCGATGTTCGCCTGGGGCATGGACCGGGTGCATCGGCGTGCCCACCGCACGTTCGCCGAGCGTGTCCGGGCAGCGGCCTTGCTGGAGCGATCCACGCAGGAATTGGCGCGCCAGCACGCCTACCTCGATGCCCTGATCGCGAGCACGCCGGTCGCCATCGCCGTGCTGGACGACCAGCGCTCCGTGCGCAGCGTGAACGCGGCGTTCGAAGGCTTGTTCGGGTACGCCGCTGGCGAGGTCGTCGGTGCCGGGATCGACGGGCTGATCGTGCCGGACTCGCTCCGCTCCGAGTCGAGCGACCTGGAGACCCGCGTCCGGCGTGGTGAGATCGTGCGCGTGGAGGTCGAGCGGATGCGCAAAGACGGGCGACACATCCAGGTCCGCCTCTCGGCGGCCGCGGTGAAGGCGGCTGCCGATGGCGCGCTTGTGGCGTTGTACGAGGACATCAGCGATCGCAAGGCGGCGGAAGCCGCCATGCGCGAAGCGCGCGACCTGGCGGAGCGGGTAGCCCGCGCACGGAGCGCGTTCCTGGCGAACATGAGCCACGAGATCCGCACGCCCATGAACGCGGTCCTGGGCTTCGTCGAGCTGGTACTGGACACGGAGCTGGGTCCCGAGCAACGCCGCGCGCTGGAGCTGGTGCGTACGTCGTCCGAGGCGTTGCTCACCATCCTCAACGACATCCTCGACTACTCGAAGATCGAAGCGGAGCATCTCGAGCTCGAATCGATCCCGTTCGACCTGCCCAAGGTCGTCCATGCCACTGCTACCCTGCTTGCCGTCCGCGCACGCGAGAAGCATCTCGAGCTGACCGTGGACGTGCCGCCCGACGTCCCGCAGATGGTGCGGGGCGATCCGACCCGTGTCCGCCAGGTGCTCATGAACCTGATCGGGAACGCGATCAAGTTCACGGAGCAAGGCGAGGTCGACGTCTCCGCCGGCGTGCTGCGGCGCGACGGCGACCAGGCGTCCGTGCAGTTCCGGGTGCGGGACACGGGGATCGGCATCTCGGAGGAGCAGGTGGGCACCGTCTTCCAAGAGTTCACCCAGGCGGACGCATCGATGACGCGCCGCTACGGCGGGACAGGACTCGGCCTTGCGATCTCGCGGCGCCTGGTGGCCTTGATGGGCGGTGAGCTCGCGGTCACGAGCGAGGTCGGCCGGGGCAGCGAGTTCAGCTTTGCAATCAGCTTCCCGATCGAGGGGACGACCAAAGCCGCGGCTCGCACGTCCGTCTCCCTCGGGGGGCGCCGGCTCCTGGTGGTGGATGACAACGAAACCAACCGGCGGATCGTCCGGGACATGCTGGGGGCGGAGGGGATGGCCGTGCACGAAGCGCCCCGCGCGGACGCCGGACTCGAGGCACTGCGCCGCGCCGCCCAGGCGGGAACGCCCTACGACCTTGCCATCCTCGATGCGCAAATGCCCGACCAGGACGGCTTCGAGCTCGCGACCGCCATCCGCGCCGATCGCGCGCTGACGGAGACCCGGCTTCTGATCCTCACCTCTGCCGGGCAACGCGGCGACGGTGAGCGGTGCCGGCAGCTGGGGATCCAGGCATATCTTACCAAGCCCATCGCCCGGGCGGATCTGGTGGAGGCCGTGGGGACGGTGCTGGCCGGCAGAGCGTCGGCCCCGGGCGCGGCCGACCTCGTCACCCGCCACTCCATCGCCGAGTCGCGCCACGCGCTGCGCATCCTGCTGGCGGAGGACAACCCCGTGAACCAGCAAGTGGCGACGGCCATGCTGTTGAAGCGCGGGCACCAGGTGGACGTCGTGGGCAACGGTCGCGAAGCGGTGGACGCGGTCGCCCGCGAGCCGTACGACGTCGTCCTCATGGACATCCAGATGCCCGAGATGGACGGGTTCGAGGCGACGGAGCAGATCCGCGCCCTGCCCCGGGGCCGGACGCTGCCGATCATCGCCCTCACGGCGCACGCGCTCAGCGGGGAGCGCGAACGCTGTCTGGCGGTTCGCCGCCGTCGAAGGGCGGGGCGCCCAACCGGCTGACACCGCCGCGGCGCCGTCGCCTGCGGTCGACCTCGCGGCCTTCCGTCGCACGATGGAGGAAGCAGGGGCGGGTGAGGCGGTGGACGGGATCCTCGAGACCTTCGTGGCCACCCTGCCGCAGCGCCTGGAAGCGCTCGTGGCGGCGGCCGGCGGCACCGACGCCGAGCCGCTGCAACGGGCGGCGCATGCGTTCAAGTCGGCCGCCGGGACGATCGGCGCGGGCCACCTCGCCGCGCTGCTCGAGGACATGGAGCGCGCGGCGCGGGATGGCGATTTGGCCGGGGCACGTGACCAACTTGAGCACACACAGGGCGAGGCGCGGGCCGTGCTCGACTATCTTCGAACGGCGACGAAAGGCGGCCAGGATGGCTAACCTGATTTCCGTGATGGTCGTGGATGACGACCCGGTGTCGAGCGCCCAGCTGGGCGCGCTCGCCAAGGCGGCCGGTTACGAGGCCAGGAGCGCGCCCAACGGCCGCGAGGCGTGGGAGCTGCTGCAGCTGGCGCGCGTTCCCATCGTGATCTCCGATTGGTACATGCCCGAGATGGACGGGCCCGAGCTGTGCCGCCGCATCCGCGCCCGCACGCGCGAGCCGTACGTCTACTTCATCCTCGTCACGTCGCGCGGCGGCAAGCAGCAGTACCTGGCAGGCATGGAGGCCGGGGCGGACGACTTCATCGCCAAGCCCGTGGACCCCGACGAGCTGCGCGCCCGGCTCAAGGTGGCCGAGCGTATCTTGGGCTTGCGCAAGGAGATCGAGCAGCTCGAGGTGCTGCTCCCTATCTGCTCGTACTGTAAGCGGATTCGGAACGACAAGGAGGAGTGGGAGCCGCTCGAGCAGTACATCGAGGAGCACTTCGAGCAGTTGTTGAGCCACGGTATCTGCCCCGACTGCTACATCAAGTACGTGCAGCCTCAGCTCGATCGCACTAAGCCCTCGTGACGGCGGAGTCCTCGGCCGGCGGCTGTTAGCGACCCGCGCAACGTCCTCCCCCGTCCACCTGACGCAGCGTCGGGTACGCGACGCCGAGCTGCTCCAGGTAGGTCGAGTACTTCGCCGGATCGTAGTAGTACTGCCGCATCGCCGGCCGATACTTCTCCATGGTGGCGGCGTTGAGCTCGAGGGCGGGCTGGTCGTCGGCGCGGATCAGCGGCTTGTACTGAATCGTCTTCGTTTGGACGACCTTGAAGTAGTCCCACGCCTGCTGCACCAGCTCGGACCGTAGCAGGAAATCGAGCATCGTCATCGCTTGCACTTTGGCGCCGGCGGCGGCGCCCTTGTGCGCGATCGGCGTGGCCATCGCGATCGCATTCGACCAGTGGTGCCCCGGCAGGTTGGGAATGTTGGACGGATACCAGAGCACCACCGTTGGGACTGTCCACGACACGTCGCCGATGTCGTCGGAATACCCCGCCCGACGCTCTGCCTCACTCGGCGCGGGTGGCAGCGCGTCGAGGGTCGTGTCGAGCCCCCGCTCGGCGACGTGGAGATCGCGCTGGACGGCCTTGGCAAGGACCTGGTCAGCCTCGCTCCAACGCGGTAGTCCCACCTGCTTCATGTTGTCGTACATCGTCTGGGCCACGACCTTGTTGAAGTGGCCGGGCCACGCCGAGCCGACGATCCGCTCGGACGCGAGTGTCGTACCGGTCATCATGGCGGCGCCTCGCGCCACCGAGTCGGCGACCTGGAACAACTCCGCGATGTGCGGACCATCCAGCTCGCGCAGGTAATACCACACCGACGCGGTGGCCGGTACGACGTTCGGCTGGTCGCCGCCGTCCCTGATGACATAGTGCGACCGCTGCTCGGTGCGCAGGTGCTCGCGGCGGAAGTTCCAGCCGACGTCCATGAGCTCCACTGCGTCGAGGGCACTGCGGCCGCGCCAAGGCCCGGACGCGGCGTGCGCGCTCTGTCCCGTAAAGCCGAAGATGACAGAGATGGTGCCGGTCCCCGGCGTGTCGCCCCAGGACGTCCCGAGATTCGAGCCGACGTGCGCGAACAACACGACGTCGGCGTCCTTGAGGTAGCCCGCGCGCACGAGAAACGCCTTGCCGCCGAGGAGCTCCTCCGCGACCCCGGGCCAGAGCTTGATCGTGCCCGCGAGATGGTCGCGCTCCATGATGCGTTTCACCGCGAGCGCGGCCGTGACGTTCACCGCCGGTCCCGCGTTGTGCCCCTCGCCGTGGCCGGGCGCGCCCGCGACGAGCGGCACGTGGCAGGCGACGCCCGGCACCTGGGAGGCCTGCGGAATGTCGTCCAAGTCGGCTCCGAGCGAGATGACAGGCTTGCCGGAGCCCCAGGAAGCAATCCACGCCGTCGGCAGGCCGGCGATCCCTTGTTCGACAGAGAATCCGCTATCGCGCAGCAGCTTCACGAGGTAGCGCGAGGTCTCGACTTCCTGATAGCCGAGTTCGCCGTAGCTGAAGATCTGATCCACCATCTGCTGTGTGAGGCGGGCGCGCGCGTCGATGTCGCTCGCGGCCTCGCGTTTCAGAGCGGCGAGTCGCGCCAGCGGGGTGGGGCGCTTCGCCGGCGGCTGCTGGGCGAACGAGCACCAGGGCAGGGCGAGAGCGAGCAGGACACCCTTCACAGCGGACAGCCAGCGCATCGAGCGCTCCGGTGGAAGTCAGAGAGGCTCTTGTGGGGCGCTAAAGGTACGAGCCCCCTCTGACCGCGGCTACGGGCCCGCCGCTTGCAGTGCTGTTGCGTCGCCGCATCACCCCACGCCGCTTGACAGGCGAGGGGGGAAGCACACACCCTGGTACCAGCGAACGGCATATCGTTCGTGGGAACTCACCCTAGCCCCGTTGCGCCCGCGATCAGGCCAACGGGGCGCTGTGTGTCGTGGGAGCGCATCCATGGAAGCGAAAAATGTGCTTGACAGTCTCGACGTCGGCGTGGCGGCGATTGGTCCCGATTGGACGATCGCCGCGTGGTCGGCGGGGGCCAGTCGGATAACCGCGCTGCCGGCCACACGGGTGCTGGGTCAGCGCATCTGGATCGCCTTCCCGGCGGCGAAAGGCACCGAGCTGGAACGAGTGTTCGGAGAGGTGTTGGCCGACGGAAAGCCCCGCACCTTCCTGGCACCCGCGGGAACGCCCGAGTCCGCGGGGACCCTGCTCGAGACCCGGGTCACGCGCGGGCCGGGGGATCATCTCACCGTGGCTTTCCGGCCGGTGCACGAGGAGCTCGCGCCCGAGTCGCGCGCGGCGCAGCTGTTGAGCGCGCTCGAGGCCGAGCGGCGGCTGTATCTGCAGCTGTTCAGCTCGCTGCCCACGCCCGCGCTGGTGCTCGCGCCGGACGGTCACATCCTCGATACCAACCCCGAGGGCGCGAAGCTCTTGGGCGGCGCGGACGCGGCGGGGCTGCGTGGCCGGGCGCTGGCGGAGTGGACCCCCTCGTCGCAACAGGGTTTGCTCGCTGCCGCGCTGCGCCACGCCGTCACGCGGCGGCAGGAGGTGGCGCTCACGTTCGAATTCGCAGGCGAGCCGGCGCACGAGGTGCGAGCCGTGGTCGTGAACGTCGATCCGGTGCGCGCGGCGCCCAAGCTCCTCTTCCTGGCGCTGGATGTGTCGCGTGAGATGCTGTTGCAGCAGCGGTTGCTCCAGGCCGACCGGTTGTCGCAACTCGGGGCGCTGGTGTCGGGTGTCGCACACGAGCTCAACAATCCGCTTGCTGCGATCGCCGCATTCGGCGAAGCGCTCGCGCTGGACCCTCATCAGGCCGATTTGGAGGAAAGCGCCGAGGTGATCCGAAGTGAAGCGATGCGGGCAGGTCGCATCGTCCAGACGCTGCTCGACTTCGCCCGCCAGCGGCCGCGCATGCAGACCGCTGTCGATCTCGGCGAGATCGCCGAACGAGTGCTCGCCCTGCAGCGCAGCGCCCTCAAGAAAGCACGCATCCGCGCGACGGTCTCGGTCCCGAACGACGTCCCTGCCGTCGCGGGCGACCCGCAGGAGCTGCAGCAGGTCATGCTCAACGCGGTCGTCAACGCTCGGCAGGCGATCGAGAACACGGGCCGCCCCGGCCAGATCACGATCACGGCTCGGTCGAGCGACCATCACGTGCTCGTGACCGTCGACGACACGGGTCCCGGCGTGCCGCCAGAGATCCTCGACCGCGTGTTCGAGCCGTTCTTCTCGACCAAGGCGGAGCACGGCACCGGGCTCGGGTTGGCGATCAGCTTCGGCCTGGTCCGGGGCATGGGCGGCCGCATCTGGATGCAGAACGTGGAAGGGGGGGGCGCCCGGCTCTCCTTGGAGCTCCCGGTGGACGCCGGCAGCGCCGACGCGGCGGCGCGAGCCGCCGCCCGGTCGGCCGTGCGGCGACTCTCGGTGCTGGTGGTGGAGGACGAGGAAGCGGTGCGCCGCGCCATGGCCCTGTTGGCCAGGCGGCTCGGCCACGAGGTCACGACGGTCGGCCGCTTCGTCGAGGCGACGGAGCGCCTCGCCCAGCGGGACGCGCGCTACGATGCGCTACTGGTGGACGTGCATCTCGACGAAGCGCATACGGGGTTCGACCTGTTCGATCACCTGCGGAGCGAAGGGCAGGGGCGCGAACAGCACATCGTGTTCACGACCGGTGACTCCATTTCGACTCAGACGCGCGACGCGCTGGAGCGTGCCGACCGACCGGTGCTGCGCAAGCCCTTCAGCCTGGACGAGCTGCGCGAAATGCTGGACCGCGTGGCGGCAGGCTGACCGGCGGAGGGATCTCAGGCCGCGCGCACGCGCCGGCGGTCCCGGCGGTGCGCGCGGTAGTACGCGACGGTCTGCCGCAGTCCTTCGTCGAAATCCACTACCGGTTCGTAGCCCACGAGCTCGCGTGCCTTATCGATCGACGCGAGCGAGTTCCTGACCTCACCGGGCCGCCCCCCCACGTGCCGCGGCAAGACCGGCGCGCCCGTGAGTGTTTGGATTCGGTCCCACAGATCGTTGATGCTCACGCTCTGCGCGCACCCGACGTTGAACACCTGACCGGCGACGCGCGCGGCCGGCGCGCGCGCGGCGAGCACGTTTGCGTGCACCACGTTCGCGACGTAGACGAAATCGCCGGTCTGGTTGCCGTCACCGTAGATCGTCGGCGGCTCAGCCTGCAGGGCCGCGGCAATGAACTGCGGCACGACAGCCGCGTACTGCGAGTGCGGATCCTGGCGTGGCCCGAAGATGTTGACGTACCGCAACACGACGGTTTCGAGCCCGTAGGCCGCATGGAACGCCGAGCAGTACTCCTCGCCCGCCAGCTTGGACGCGGCATACGGCGACATCGGGCGGGTGACGTGATCCTCGGAGTTCGGGAGCGTCACGGGGTTCCCATAGGCGGACGTGGAGCCGGCGTAGACCACCCGCCGCACGCGTGCGGCGCGCGCTGCGACCAGAACGTTGAGCGTCCCGGTCGCGTTCGCGTGATGCGTGGCGAGGGGCTCGTCTACCGAGCGCTGGACCGACGTGGCCGCGGCCTGATGCAGCACGCAGTCCACGTCCGCCATCGCGCCCCGGCAGACCTCGCTGTCCGTGACGCTGCCCTCAAGGAGGTGGACGCGATCCGCCACGGCGGCGAGGTTCTCCCGCCGCCCCGTCGAGAAGTCGTCCAGGACGACCACGTCGTGCCCGGCAGCGACAAGGTGCTCCACCAGGTGTGAGCCGATGAAGCCGGCTCCGCCGGTAACCAAGTATCGCATCTCAAGTCCGTTCCGTTCGGCCCGAGTTTTGCTCGTTGCAGGAATCCGGCCAGCGCGTCCGGAGGAGTAGAGCGCCTGGATGATTGTGGCGCATGAGCAACACGTGTTCGCGGAGGGCTTTTGGAGCTCACGATTGCAGCGGTCAATCCGCTCGATCACGAAGAGGCCATCAAGCAGCTGTTCGTGACGCACGAGCGGCCGGAATTCCCGGGTTTCTTCGACCGGGCGTACCCGGCCGGCGTCCGGGCCGGTGGTGTGAGCTGGGTCGGGCGCGATCGCGCCGGGCAGGTCGTGATGCACGTCGCCTGCTTCCCGCAGCGGTTTCGCTTCGGCGAGCGGGAGGTGGTCGGCGGCCTGATGATGAACGCGCTCGTCGCGCGGCCCTATCGGAGCTTCTTCCCCGCCCACGCGCTGATCCGGCGCGCCAAGCGAGACACCAAGGCACGCGGTGACATCGACTTCGTCTACACCGATCCCAATGAGCAGGCCAAGGCGGTGATGGACATGTGCGGGTTCGTCCGGGTCGGCCGGCTCACCCGATACGTGTTGCCGGTGGGCGACCGCCGGCGGCTGCTGGATGGCGCGATCCGCCTGTTCCACGCGGGGGTTCGCGTGGTGACGGGGAGCCCGGGGGCGGTCGCGCTCGTCGGGCATCCGGCTGCGGAAGTCTCGACGGCCGGCTTTGAGGCCCCCTCGGGCGACTCCCCGCGGCTCAGACCGTATCACGGCAGCGCCCGGTATGCGATGCGCATGGAGGGCTATCCTGGCGCGTCGGACTGGTGGTTCACGCTCCCGCGAAATGGGGACGCGGGTGCCCTCGCCGCCGGCTTGCTGGTGCGCGGGCCCGACTCCTCCGGTGTCGCGGACCTGCAGGCCGTGTACCGAGACCCCGGTCTGCCACTGGCCCGGCTGATTCGCGGTCTCGTGGCGTCGCTCCGCGCCAAGGGGTGCACTCGGCTGCAGGTCTGGACCGTAGCCGAGTCACAGTTCGCCGGCGAGCTACGCCACGCCGGCTTTCTTCCGCGGGAGGGCGCGGCGTCGATCGTCGCGACTGCTCTGACGGCGACCGGTGAGTCCGTGCTGCGCTCGGTGCGCCTGTGGGAGATCACCAGTCTGGACTGCGACCGATAAAGCGACCGCTGAGGGCGTAGCGCCTCGGGGCGTCGCCTTAGAGGTGGCCCGACGACGCGCGCACAGCTGCCACGTCGTGCTTGCCGCTGGGGAGGAGGGGCAGGGCGGCGCGCACCTCGATGCGCGCCGGTTGTAGGTAGCGCGGAAGCTCGCGCCCGCAATAGGTCTGGAGCTGCTCGAGCGATCCCTGCTCGGCGAGCACGACGTAGGCGACGATACACTCGCCGCGCGCCTCGTCCGGCTCCCCAACGACCACCGCGTCCGCGACTTGGCCTGACCCATACAGCACGCTGAGAATCTCGTCCGGGCCGACGCGGTATCCCATGGTCTTGATGATCCTGTCCCTCCGCCCCACGAAGTAGAGGAACCCATCGTCGTCGCGGCGCACGATGTCGCCCGAGAAGACCACGCGCTCCGCGTCGGGGGCGCCCGGTGGTCGCAGCGGATTGGGGCGGAACACCTGTGCGGTGAGCTCCGGGTCGTTCCAGTAGCCCAGCGTTACCGTCGGGCCGCGGTACACCAGCTCGCCGATCTCCCCGGGCGGGGCCGGCGTGCCGTCCTCGAGCAGCACGTAGACCTCGCCGCCGGAAATGGCGCGGCCCATCGAATCGGGCCGCCGGTCGACCTCTTCGGGCGGCAGATACGTACAGCGCAACGCTTCGGTCAGTCCGTACATCAAGTACAGCCGCGCCCCGGGTTGCGCCCGCCGCAGCGCGCGCACTGCGTCGACAGGGAGGTGTCCGCCGGCATTGGTCATCACCCGCAGCCGGGGGAGCGGGGCCTCGACGAACGCAGGCACGCGCAACAGCCTGGTCCACAACGGTGGCACGGCCGCGAGTACCGTGGCGCCCTCCGTGCGGATCGTTTCGATCATCTGCTGGGGGAGCGGCGACCGCTCTACGACGAGGGCCGCCCCGGCACCCACTGCGCACAAGAGTTGCCCCACGCCGTACACGAAACTGAAGGGCAGGAGGCTCGCGAGTCGGTCGGTCTCAGTCAAGCCGAGGTAGGAGACCACGGCCCGGGTCAGGGCCCAGAGGTTGGCGTGACTGACGGCCACGCCTTTCGGGAGGCCGCTAGACCCGGATGTGTACACGATCTGGGCGACGTCGTCGTCCCGCCGGGAGACCGGCGCGAACAGCTCGCCCCCCGCGTGGAGGGTGCCGGCATCGAGCACGACGGCGTCGGTCGAGAGCCGCCGGGGTTGCCGCGCGAGCAGGTCTCCCGTCGTGATCAGACAACGGGCCCCCGAGTGGGCGAGCACGTGCTCGATCTGGCGCGGACGGAGCGTCTCGTTCACGACGACGGCGATCGCGCCCGCGGCGAGCGTGCCGAAGAACGCCGCCGCCGCGTCCCGACCTCGCTCCAGCAGGATCGCGACGCGGTCGTCGGCCCCCATTCCCGCGGTGCGGAGCGCAGCACCGAGCACCGCCGCACGCTCGCGCAGCGCGGTATAGCTGACGGTGCTGCCTCGTTCCACGATGGCGACCCGGTCGCCGCCGCGGGCGGCGCTCTGCCACAAGAGGAGCGCCGCGTTGAGCGGAGGGGGTACGACGCCCGGTGCTCCGGAAACATCGATCGACAACGAGCACCCCCCGTGAATGCTTGGCCGCGGTGTTGCAACGAGTGTACCAGGGCAAGCAAGCGCGATGCCCGTCTCGCTGCGCGGCCACCGCAAACGGCGGGAAAACGGATGTGGCGCGCGCGCGACAACAGTGCTCCACATGAACCGGCGTCTGTCGGCGGAAGCCGTTGATGCATCGTTCGATACACGGTGTCGCGCGCACCGCCATAGGCCCCGCGCGCCGATGTCACTCCGAGGCTCGAACTTTGCAACCGGAGACGCTGCGAGGCGCCATGCATTTCCATACTGCACGCGAGGTGCTGTGCCTACCACAATCGTAGACCGGTTGGAGCTCGATGCGGCTGCCGAGACCCGGCGGATCGCGGAGACCCTGCGGGTCCAGATCGGGGAGACGCTGCGGCGCGGCGGGATCGTCGTCGCGATGAGCGGCGGCGTGGACAGCTCGGTGTGCGCGGCGCTCGCCGTGGAGGCCGTGGGCCCGGGGCATGTTCTGGGGCTGGGCCTGCCCGAGCGCGAGTCGGACCCTCAGAGTCTCTCGCTGGCCCGCGACTGGGCGGGGCGCCTCGCGATCGAGTTCGTCGTCGAGGACGTCACGGCTATCCTCGAGGCGTGTGGATGCTACGAGCAGCGCGACGCCGCCGTCCGCCGCCTCGTCCCCGAGTATGGCCCGGGCTGGCGCTCCAAGCTGGTACTTGAGGGGGGCGGCCTCGATTCCGACCGCCTCAACGTGTGCTTCATTGCCGTACAGCCCCCGGGGCAAGGCCTGCGGAAGGTCCGTTTGCCCGCGCGCGAGCTGCGTGAGATCGTGGCCGCCACGAACTTTAAGCAGCGCGTCCGGACGATGCTCGCGTACCACCATGCCGACCGGCTCAACTACGCGGTGTTGGGCACGCCCAACCGCCTCGAATACGACCAGGGGTTCTTCGTCAAGGGCGGGGACGGTCTCGCGGACGTGAAGCCGATAGCGCACTTGTACAAGAGCCAGGTCTACCAGCTGGCCGAGTCGCTCGCAGTGCCCGTGGCGATCCGGGCGCGCACGCCCACCACCGACACGTACTCGCTGCCGCAGACGCAGGAGGAGTTCTTTTTCTCGATGCCGCTGGGCACGCTGGACGTGGTGCTGCAAGCCCGGAACGAAGGCCGCAGCGCCGCCACGGTGGCGACCGACTTGGGGTATCGGCTCGAGCAGATCGAGCGCGCCTATCGGGAGATCGAGCACAAGCGTGCGGTCACGCGTCCGCTCCATCTCTCTTCGCTGCTGGTCGCGCCGGTGCCGGATGTCGGGGCCGGCGGGGGGAGCGTCTGATGTGCGGCATCGCCGGTATCGCGCGGCGGCGCCCCGAGGGCGTGGCGGCGGAGCTGCTGGAGCGGATGGCGGACGCGATCCGGCACCGCGGGCCGGACGGCTTCGGGCTGCACGCCGACGACCGGGTGGGTCTCAGCAATGTCCGGCTGAGCGTGATCGACTTGGCGCGCGGGGCGCAACCGATGACGAACGAAGACGGCACCGTTTTCATCGTCTACAACGGCGAGATCTTCAACCACCTCGCGCTGCGCGGCGAGCTGGAGGCCCGCGGGCACTTGTTCCGCACCCGCAGCGACACCGAGGTGCTGGTGCACGCCTATGAACAGTGGGGCGAGCGGATGCTGGAGCGGCTGAACGGCCAGTTCGCGTTCGCCATCTACGACCGTCGCGCGGGGTCCGTGTTTCTCGCGCGAGACCGCTTCGGGATCCTGCCGCTGTACTACACGGAGCGCGATGGCGATCTGTATTTCGCGTCCGAGGTGAAAGCGCTGTTGGTCACCGGTGAAGTGGAGCGCGCACTCGATCCCCAGGGCCTGGACGAGGTGTTCACGTTCTGGGCGGCGCGCCCTCCCCGCACTCCGTTCCGGCGGGTCTGCGCGCTCGAGCCGGGCTGCTGCGCGCGGTGGCAGGACGGGCGGCTGACGGTGCGGCGCTATTACGCGCTCGACTACGCCGAGGCCGCGGCCGAGCCGGCGGACGCGCTCGACGCGCTGGACGAGCTGCTGCGCTCGGCGGTGCGCCTGCGACTCCAGGCGGACGTGCCCGTCGGCGGGTACCTGAGCGGCGGCATCGACTCGAGCATCGTGTGCGCACTCGCGGCGGCGGGCTCGCCGCACGCGCTGCGGACCTTCTCGGTGACCTTCGAGGATCCGACGCTGGACGAGAGCGCGTATCAGCGGGCGGTCGCGGCCGAGGTACGGAGCCGTCACGCCGTGCGGCGTATCGGGCGCGGTGATATCGCCCGCGTCTTCCCGCACGTCATCCGGCACACCGAGACGCCGCTCGTCCGGACGGCGCCGGCTCCGCTATATCTGCTGTCGGGGATCGTCCAGGAGCACGGTATCAAGGTGGTACTCACGGGGGAGGGGTCGGACGAGGTGTTCCTCGGCTATGACCTCTTCAAGGAGGCAATCATCCGGCTGCTGTGCTGGCAGCGGCCGGCATCGCGCTGGCTCCCGCGTCTGCTGGATGGGCTGTATCCGGGGATCGCTCCCGGTGCGGGGAAGGGTGCCTTCTGGCGGAGCTACTTCACGACCGCCGGCGCGCCCGACGATCCGCTGTTTTCGCACCTGCCGCGGTTCCAGCTCACCGCCCGCATCAAGGACTTCTACTCCACCGAGTTTCGCGCTGGACTCGGGGCCTTCGACCCGTTGGCCGAGCTGCGCGCCTCGCTGCCGGCCGGGTTCGGGGCCTGGTCGTTGCTTGCGCGGGCGGCGTATCTCGAGATCACGACGCTCCTCTCGTCGTATCTGCTCAGCTCGCAGGGCGATCGCATGGCGATGGCCCACGGCGTAGAGGCCCGCGTCCCGTACCTCGACCACCGGCTGTTTGAGTTCGCCGCTGCGCTTCCCGCGCGCAGCAAGCTGCGCGGCCTGCGGGAGAAGGACATCCTGCGCCGCTGGGGGGAGGGCACCGATCTCGTGCCGCCCGCGGTCACCTGCCGACGCAAGCAGCCATACCGAGCGCCGGACGTGCCTGCCTTCTTTGACGGGCGGCCGGCGGAGTACGTCGAGGAATTGCTCGAGCCCGCGAGCCTCGCGCGCACGGGGATTTTCAATCCACAGGCGGTCGCGGGATTGGTGCGGCGCTGCCGTGGGCGGCGTGCGGAGGGATTCCGCGAGAGCCAGGCGCTCGTCGCGATTCTTTCGACCGAGTTGTGGCACCGGGAGTTTCTCGGCGCGCCGGAGCCCGTCCGGGCGCGCGTCGCGGCGACGGCCCGAGTGTGGCCGGCGGCGGCAGAAGCCCCCGCCGCGGCCTGACGTGTGACCCTGAGGTCAGGACGATGCGCGACGAGACCCGAGAGTTGACTCCGGCGGTGATCGCGGACCGCACGCGAGCCTACGTCCGTGACAACTTCCTCTACATGCGGCCCGACTGGCCGCTGAAGGACGAGGATCCGTTGTTCGGGAGCGGCGTGATCGATTCGATCGGCGTGATCGAACTGGTCGGGTTTCTGCAGCGCGAGTTCGGCTGTACGCTGGAAGAGGAGGAAATCACGGAACGGAACTTGGGTTCGATCGCAGCGATCGCTCGCTTCCTCTCGGCCAAGTGCCATGGCGGGGGCGTGCGAGCCGCCTGATGACGTTGCGCGACCGGCTCGTTACGCCCGACGACCCGCCTACGCGAGTGCGGTCCCGCTCTGGTGCCGGCGGATCGCGCGGTGCCGGGACTGCTGGCGTCCCGACGCGACGGAAGTGGGTGACTGACCTGCTCGGACGCTTGCGCCGGGTGCCCGACCAGCTCTTGCACCGCTCCCGCCGCCGGGCTGCGCTCGCCGCGCTGACGGCACGCCGGCCGCCGGCATCCGTGCTCGTGCTGTGCAGCGGCAACATCTTCCGCAGCCCGTTTGCGGCGGCGGTCTTGCAGCGGGAGCTCAACCTCCGCGGCGCGGGGAGCGTGCGCGTGGAGTCGGCGGGCTTCGCGGCGCACGGCCGGCCCTCGCCGCCCCACGCCATCGCCGCCGCCGCGCGTCATGGGATCGATCTCGCCGGACACACCTCCCAGCTGCTGGTCGCCCCTCTGGCGCGCGCGGCCGACCTCATCGTCGTGATGGAGGAGCTGCAGCGCCGCAGCTTCTGCGAGCGGTTCGGGCGCGCGACGCGGGATGTGCTCCTGCTCGGTGACCTGGATCCCATGCCCGTCACCTCCCGCGCCATCGAAGACCCCGTCGAGCAAGGCCCGGAGGTGTGTGACCGGGCCTACATGCGGATCGAGCGCTGCGTCGGCGAACTCGCGAGAGCAGTGGCCGGCGTCGGCTAATTGCACGGCGAGGCGTAGGTTCCGCGGCCGTCCAAGCAACGATCGGCCGCCGGGCTGCTCCGCACGGTCGCTATAGCGGCGACGCCACACCTAGGGCTGAAGACACGGCCCTTACTCGAGGAGTTGTCGTGTATCTCGTTGTTTCAGCGCCACTTATCACTGATACGGGAGCAACGGAGGGGCGCGGCGCCAGCCTTGCAGCTCCGATCCGCCGAACGAACACGCCGGTCCCTAGTCTGCACGCGCTGTCGGGACCACGTCCAGTTCCTCAAGAGAGGTCCCATGCTCGCAACCGCGCCAAAGTGCCTGGTGACAGGGGGTGCCGGCTTCATCGGCTCGCACCTCGCCGAACGGCTTGTCGCTCTCGGACACGCCGTTCGCGTGGTGGACAACCTTAGCACGGGGGACGAAGCCAATCTCGCCCACTTGGCAGATGATATCGAGTTTGTCCTCGGCGACCTCTGCGACGCGGACGTGTGTCGTCGCGCGGTCGCCGGAATGGATGTCGTCTTTCATGTCGCTGCCTTGCCCAGCGTCCCGCGGTCGCTGCAGGACCCTTGGGCCTCTCACGCCTCCAACGTGAACGCCACGGTGCGCCTGCTCGAGGCGTGCCGCGAGGCCAAGGTCGCAAGAATCGTCTATTCGAGCTCCAGCTCGGTCTACGGTGATACGCCGGTGCTGCCGAAAGGCGAGGCGGTCGAGCCACTGCCACGGTCGCCCTACGCCGCCTCCAAGCTCGCTGGCGAGCAGTATGTGCTGGCGTTCGCCCGGGCCGGGCTGATCGAAGGCGTGGCGCTCCGCTACTTCAACGTGTTCGGGCCGCGGCAGAGTCCGCACTCTGCGTACGCGGCGGTCATCCCCAAGTTCTTCCAGGCTGTTCTCGACGGAGGGCAGGCTGTGGTGTACGGGGACGGCCAGCAGACTCGGGACTTTACCTACGTCGACAACGTGGTCGACGCGAACATCCTCGCGGCAACGGCACCTGGTGCGACGGCGAGTGGCTGGGTCGTCAACGTCGGTGCCGGGGCCAAGACGACGTTGCTCCGGCTGATCGCCATGATCGGCAGCGTGACGGGTCGCGAGCTGCGCTACGTGTGCCAGCCTACCCGTCCAGGCGACGTGCGCGACTCACTGGCGAGCCTCGAGCGTGCCGAACGGCTCTTGGGCTACCGGCCGCAAGTGTCGCTGGAGGCAGGGTTGCGACGCACGTGGACATGGGCGGCGGACGGTGCTACCACCGTCGCCGGCTTTTCGCTCGGCTCCACTCAGAACGATTGAGTCGGCACCGTGACACCGCTGGATTTCGGAGCCTACGTGTCCGCGGTCACGCTGGTAACGGTGTGGCTGCTCTACCCGCTGGTGATGGGGGCACTGGCTGGCCTGGTGCGACGCCGGGTTCGAACCGCCGGAGCGCGCCTGGAGCCCGCGGCACGTTCTGTCTCGGTTGTGATCGCGACCCGTGACGACCCGGCGGTCGTAGGCGCCCGCGTCGCGGACTGCCTCAAGGCGACCAACCTCCCTGCGCCCATCGAGGTGATCGTTGCCCTCGACCGGCGATGTGCCTGGGAGTCGATCGAGACGTCCGGGACGACCCGCGGGGCGGTTCGATTCGTTCGAGGCGACGAGCCGGGCGGCAAGGCGGCGACGCTGAACGCGGGGGTGAGGGTTGCAACGGGCGACGTCATTGTCTTTGCCGACACGAGTCAACGCTTTCATCCGGACGCGGTGCGCGCTCTGGTCGAAGCACTACGCCAGCCCGGCATGGGGGCCGTATCGGGGAACCTGGAGCTGCCATGGTCGAACCACGCGACCTCGCTCGCGGCGCTGTACTGGCGCGGGGAGCGCTGGCTTCGCAAGTGTGAAGCCACGGTGGGTTCTGCGGTCGGGGTGACAGGTGCGATTTACGCTATCCGCAAGTCGCTCTGGCAGCCCCTTCCTGCGGCGCTGCTGCTCGACGACCTGTACACCCCGATGCAGATCGTGCTGCGGGGATACCGGGTCGGGTTCGTCGAAGGTGCGCTGGCTTGGGAACTGCGCCGGCCGCAGCCCGTCGAGGAGTACCGTCGGAAGACGCGCACGTTGACCGGCGTGATCCAACTGTGCGCGTGGCTGCCCGCACTCCTCAACCCGCTGCGCAACCCGATCTGGGCGCAGTTCCTTTTCCACAAACTGCTGCGGTTTCTGACGCCGTACGGCGCCCTCGCGATCGGTGTCTGGTGTCTCGGGACGACGTGGCCGAGGGTGACCGCGCCCTTGGGTACGTCGCTGAGCACCGCGGCGGCGGCGCTGCTGTGCCTGCTGGTTCTGAGCGCAGACCGGGCCGGGCGTGTCCGTCACATGATGGGACAGGCAGTCCTGTTGCAGGCGGCTGTACTGGTTGCCACGTTCAACGGCTTGCGGGGGCGCTGGGATGTCTGGCAAAAGTAGACACGGGGGAACGCCGGACGATGGAGCCCGCCGCATTCGCGTGTGTCTTGTCGCGCCGTCGCTCGACATTCTCGGCGGCCAGGCAGTTCAGGCGGCGAGGCTCGTGCAGGGTCTGCAACAGGTAGACTCCATCGCCGCCGGGTTCCTGCCCGTGAATCCTCGGCTCACCGGGCCGCTCCGATTGCTGCAGCGGGTCCGCTACATCCGCACCGTCGTCACGTCTTTGCGCTATGTGTGGACCCTGCTCCGGCGCTTGCCCGAGTACGACATCGTGCACGTGTTTTCGGCGTCGTACTTCTCGTTTCTGCTCGCCCCCACGCCGGCGATCCTGGTGGGCAAGTGGCTTGGTAAGAAGGTGATCCTCAACTACCGGAGTGGAGAGGCGGAAGACCACTTACGGCGCTGGGCGCGCAGCGCCATTCCGGTGATGCGACTCGCCGACGCGGTGGTGGTGCCTTCGGGATATCTGGTAGAGGTGTTCGCGCGCGTCGGCTTGCAGGGTCGCATCGTCGCCAACATGGTCGACTTCGATCAATTCCGGTTTCGCGAGCGCAAGCCGCTGCGCCCCGTGTTCCTGTCGAACCGCAATTTCGAGCCGCATTACAACGTCGCCTGCGTGCTGCGCGCCTTCGCGCTCATTCAGCGCACCTATCCGGACGCCCGGCTGATCATCGCCGGCGACGGCACCGAGCGTCGCTCGCTGATGCGCCTGACACGCGAGTTGCGCCTCACCGGCGCGGAGTTTGTGGGTCGAGTGATGCCGGATCGGATGCCCGCCCTGTACCAGACCGCGGACGTGTATCTCAATGCGCCGGACATCGACAATATGCCGGCATCCATTCTGGAGGCCTTCGCCTCGGGGCTGCCGGTCGTGACGACCGACGCCGGGGGCATTCCCTACATCGTGCGACACGGCGAGACCGGTTTGATGGTGCCCCGGGGAGACCATATGGCCTTGGCGGCAGGGGCTCTGCGCCTCTTGGCGGATCCCTCACTGGCCGAGCGACTGATTTCCTGCGCCCTCGAGGAATGTCGCCGACGGTACACACCGCAGGCCGTCGTGGGAGAATGGCGGCGCGTGTACGCAGAACTCCTCGCTTACGCGCAAACGCCGGCACCTGAGCTTTCTGCTCGACCCGGCGCTGTCTCATGAGCCGCTCCTCAGGCATGCTCGCGACGTGGGCGAAGCTCAAAGGCCGCAGCTTCGCCGAGCTGCGGGTGCGCACAGCACAGTGGTTGGCCGCGTGGTCGGAGCGGGTGAGCATCTCCGGCCAGGTCCGAGTCCCCGAGGATCGAGCGTTCACTCGTCTCCTGGCCGCGGAATGGGCGGGTTCGGTGGCGCAGGGGCCCGCGTTGCTCGAACGGTTCCGGGCGCGAACGACGCCGCGGTTCTTCTCCGCGTTCGGCGAGGGGCCGGACGTCGTGGCCGCCCTGCGCCGTCGCTGGCCCGAGCTCGAAGGGCGGGTGCTCGAAAAGGCCGAGCGGATTCGCCAGGGGCAGTTCGACCTCCTCGGGCGCTCCGGCCTGGAGTGCGGCGCCCCGATTGACTGGCACCGGGACCCGTCGTCGGGTCGGCGGGCCGGGTGGGGGCATTGGAGTCGGATCGACCCTTTGGACCCGGAGGTCGCGGGCGAGTACAAGCTGATCTGGGAGCTCAATCGCCATCAATACTTCACCACGCTGGGGAAGGCCTACTGGTATACCGGCGACGAGCGCTATGCTGCGACGTTCGTCGAGCACCTGATGGCCTGGATGGACGCGAATCCTCCGACGTGGGGGATCAATTGGGCGAGCAGCCTCGAGGTGGCGTTCCGGCTGATCTCGTGGATTTGGGGTTTGTATTTCTTCAAGACCTCGCCCTGCCTGACTGGGGCTGCGTACCTGCGTACGCTCAAGTTTCTCTACCTACACGGTCGACATGTCGAGACCTACTTGTCGACTTACTACAGTCCCAACACGCACCTCACGGGTGAGGCGCTCGGACTGGTGTATCTGGGAACGCTGTTTCCGGAGTTCCGCGACGCTGCGCGGTGGCGTCGTGTCGGCTGGGCGATCCTCGTCGAGCAGCTGAACAAACAGGTACGGCCGGACGGGTCGTATTTCGAGCAGTCCACGTACTATCATCGGTACACAACGGACTTCTGTCTCCACCTGAGCATCCTGGGGCAGTTGAATGGTCTCCCGATCGACCGGGCGATTCACGGGAAGCTGCAGGCGCTGCTCGATCAGGTGATGTACCTGACCCAGCCGGACGGTTGCGTGCCGCTGCTGGGAGATGACGACGGCGGAAGGCTCGTCATCCTGGACGAGCGTGCCCCGAGTGACTTTCGCGCCGCCTTGGCGACGGGTGCCGCCCTCTTCAACCGACCGGATTATCGCTACGTGGCCGGCGAAAGCGCGGAGGAGACGGTTTGGCTGCTGGGTTGCGCTGGCTTGCGCGCGTTCGACGCGGTGAAGCCGGCGCCACCGGCGGCCACGAGCCGGGCGTTCCCGGACGGTGGCTACTACGTGATGCGCGATGGGTGGGCCAGAGATGCCAGCAGCCTGCTCGTTGATTGCGGGCCGCACGGTGTCTTCAACTGCGGCCACGCCCACGCTGACGCCCTCGGCGTCACGCTGGTCGTCCGGGGCACGCCGGTTCTGCTCGACCCTGGGACGTACACCTACACCCTCGCTCCTGAGCTACGAGATCACTTTCGGTCCTCGGCCGCCCACAGTACGGTGACCGTTGCCGGTGTGTCGTCCTCGATCCCTGCCGGGCCGTTCAGCTGGTGCCACGTAGCGCAGAGCACGCCGGTTGCGTGGAGACCTGGTGAGCAGTGTGACTACTTCGAGGGCGCGCACGACGGCTATGCCCGTCTGACGCCCCCGGCGCTGCATCGTCGCGCGCTGCTGTTTCTCCGGGGCGACTACTGGATCGTGCGGGACCGCATCGAGACGGAGGGGGACCACGACGTCGCGCTGCACCTGCAGTTCGCGCCGGGCCTCGCGCTCGAGATCCTGTCCCCGAGCCGGGCCGTGGCGCAGTGGGGCGCGGATGCTCGCCCCGAGCGGCTTGAAATCGGTGTCTTTGGGCACCAGGGTGTCATGCGCGTCCGCCAAGCCTGGGTTTCGCGATCGTACGGTGCTTTGAGCCCGGCGCGTGCCGTGGTGTACACGGCGCGTGGTCGGGGGCCCCGAGAACTCGTGTCGTTCTTCGTGCCGCGGAGCGGAACGGACGAGCCGGTCGACATCGAAGAGCGGCCGGCGACCCACGGGCGCGCCTTCGCAATCAGCGGCCATGGCGTCGAGGACGTGCTGCTGGTCGGGGGCGGCGGCGCGATCGCGAGCGGAGACTTGGCCTCGGACGCCGAGTGGGTGTGGGTGCGTCGTTCGCTCGTCACCGGCGAGCCCTCGGCGTTCGTCATGCTGCGGGGTCGCCGGCTGAGCTGGCGCGGCCGGGCACTCGTGCAGGCCGATGCTGCCGTCCCCCACCTGGCCGCCCGCCTGCGGGGTTCGGACCTGCACGTCGAGGTGGACGGGACCGGCCGATGCGACGTCGATCCCTTGGGCGCCGACCGGATCGTCGTGAGCGGCGCGTCGGGCGCTGCAGTCGGGGTCGCGGGGTCGCGCGTCCCCCACAGTGTAGGGACCGGAGGTCCCGGGAGTGAGGAGTCCGCTCCGGTGGAGGTGAGCTGACCCGTATGTGCGGGATTTGCGGAATGGCGTTGTCGGCTCGTTCGCGGCGTCGGGTGGATGCCCTGGAGCTCGTCCGGATGCGGGACACCATGACGCATCGGGGTCCGGACGATTACGGCATCTTCGATGAGGGGCGCGTAGGCCTGGCACACCGCCGTCTGTCCATCATCGACGTGGCGGGTGGGCATCAGCCGATGCACGACGACGCGGGCTCGCTCCAGATCGTGTACAACGGCGAGATCTACAACCATCCGGACCTCCGAGCGTCCCTCGAGCGGCACGGTCATCGCTACCGGACCAGGTGCGACACCGAAACCATCCTCCGTCTCTACCAGGAAGACGGCGCTCAAGCGGTGCGCCGGCTCCGGGGGATGTTCGCGTTCGCGATCTGGGACAGTCGCCGAGAAGAGCTCTTCCTGGCGCGCGATCACGTCGGGGTCAAGCCGCTTTACTACGTGCACACGGATGACGGGTCCCTGTACTTCGCCTCGGAAATCAAGGCGTTGCTCGCGGCCCGGGCGACGGCGCCGCAGCTGAACTACGACGTCTTGCCGGACTATCTCGCGAACCACGCCCCCTCGGGCGCCGCCACGCTGTTCGCGGGCGTCCGGCGGCTGCCGCCCGGTCATACGCTCCGCTGGCGAGACGGAGCGGTGGAGATTCAGCAGTACTGGGACCTGAGCTTCGCCCGCGCGCACGACGCGAGCCGGACGGAACGGGATCTCATCGCGGACTTCGGCGACCGGTTCAGCGAGGCCGTACGCCTGCAGCTCATGTCCGATGTTCCCCTCGGCGTGTTCCTCTCGGGTGGAATCGATTCGGCGTCCATTGTCGCAATCATGAGTCGGCTCGTTCAGGCACCCATCAAGACGTTCTCCGTCGCGTTCGCCGAGCGGGAGGCGAACGAGCTCGCCCACGCGCGAACCGTGGCAGCCGCCTGTCGCACCGACCACCACGAAGTCGTGGTGAGTCCCGCGGAGTTCTTCGAGGCCTTGCCGAAGCTCGTCTGGCACGAGGACGAGCCGCTGGCGCATCCTTCGAGTGTCGCTCTGTATTTCGTCGCGAGGTTGGCATCGGAGCACGTGAAAGTGGTGCTGACGGGAGAGGGTAGCGACGAGCTGCTGGCGGGCTACGGGCGCTACGCGAGGACGCTCTTCAACGTGCGGTGGGGCACGCATTATCACCGGGTGCTTCCGGCGAGCCTGCGTCGGGCCGCGCGCCGCGTGGTCGAGCAGCTCGCGCCGAGATCGCTCGCGTGCCGGAAACTGGAGCGCACGTTTGTCTGTCGTGCACCGGACCTGGCGAGCATCTACTTCGATAACTTTGCCGTTTTTCCACGCGCCATGCATGCGGGGCTGCTCACGCCCGCGGCCAAAGAGCGTATGGCGACACCTGACCCGTACCGAGTGATGGGCGACTACCTGAAGCGGAGTGACGGGTCCACGCTGCTCGACCGGCTGCTCTACGTCGACACCAAGACGTACCTGCACGAGCTGTTGATGAAGCAGGACCAGATGAGCATGGCCGCGTCGATCGAGAGCCGCGTGCCGTTTCTCGACCACCCGCTGGTCGAGTTCGCGGCGGGTCTGCCGGAGCGGCTCAAACTCCGTGGCTTCACTACCAAACGCGTCCTGCGCGAGAGCATGAAGGGTGTCCTCCCGCCGAGCATCCTCGCTCGCCCCAAAATGGGGTTTCCGGTCCCGGTGGGATCGTGGTTCCGCGGGCAGTGGCGCGGGATGGTCACGGACCTGGTGTTGGGTGAGCGCGCGCGGGCGCGGGGCGTCTTCAACCCCGGCATGGTGCGGCGCCTGGTGGACGAGCATATCGCCGGGCGCGCGGAGCACACGGAGCGGTTGTGGGCGCTCGTCAACTTCGAGCTGTGGCTGAGGCGGTTCGTGGACGGAGAGGAGGGGGCGCAGATGGGGCATCCTCGGTACAGCGCCGCGCTGCGTTGACGGGCGGACCAGGACGGGATGGCATGAGAATCGTTTGGGCAAAAACCGAGCTGCTGCATCCGCTGGACAAGGGCGGCAAGATCCGCACGTTCCACATGCTGCGGCACCTGAAGCGTGCCCACCACGTCACGTACGTGACGCTCGACGACGGGCAGGCCGCGCCCGACGCACTCGAGCGAGCCGCTGAGTACTGCCACGAGGTCGTGCCGATTCCCTTCCGGACTCGAGTGAAGCGCTCTCCTGCTTTCTATGGCGAGCTGCTCGTCAACGTTGTTTCGCCGTTGCCGTACGCGATCGCGAAGTATCGATCACCGGCCATGCGGCGCGAACTCAGCGCCCGGGCGGCATCGGGTGCGGTGGACGTCCTCGTGTGCGACTTCCTGTTCCCGTCGATCAACGTGCCGGACGACCTGCCGTGCGCGACGCTGCTGTTCGAGCATAACGTGGAGGCCCTCATCTGGCAGCGGCACTGGACGTTGGCGCGTGACCCGCTATCGCGAACCTACCTGCGGGAGCAGTGGCGCAGGATGCGCGCCTTCGAGGCCGGCGAATGCCGCCGCTACGAACACGTCGTGGTCGTCTCGCCCGAGGATCGAGAGCTCGTGTCCCGGGAGTACGGCGTGCGCGGGGTCTCCGACGTGCCCACCGGCGTCGACACCGAGTATTTCGCTCGGACCGAGGAGGGCCCACCCCAGCTGCACGGGATGGTCTTCACCGGGTCGCTGGATTGGATTCCCAACGAGGATGCTGTGCGGTACTGCATCGAGGAGATCCTGCCGCGGATTCGGCAAGCGGTGCCCGATGCGACCCTCACGGTGGTCGGCCGGAGCCCGTCGCCCGCGCTGATCGCGTTGGGTCAACGGCAGCCTGGCGTCATCGTAACCGGCCGCGTGGACGATGTACGTCCGTACATGGAGCGTGCCGCGCTGTACGTCGTGCCGCTGCGTATCGGCGGCGGCACGCGACTCAAGATCTTCGAGGCCATGGCGATGGGATTACCGGTCATATCCACGCGCGTCGGTGCGGAGGGTCTGCCGGTCACGGACGGCCGGGACATCGTGCTCGCTGATTCACCGGCACAGTTTGCGAGTGCGGCCGTTCGCCTGCTGACCGACGAACGGAGCGCGCGAACCCTCGGTGCGGAGGCGTCCCGTATGGTCCGGGAGCGCGCCGGCTGGGACCGTCCGGCGGCCGAGTTCGCCGCCATCTGTGAGGCGGTGGCGGCGGGGGCCAGTGCGGAGCTGGTACGGTCATGACGACGCTAGGAGTGTTCGGGCTCGGCTACGTCGGGTGCGTGTCCGCCGCCTGCTTCGCCAAGGCGGGCTGGCGGGTCATCGGCGTCGACGTGAACCGCACGAAGGTCGATATGATCAACCAGGGGACGAGCCCCGTCCTCGAGCCGGGGCTGGCCGATCTGGTGCGGGAGCAGGTCGCCGCCGGCCGTCTGCGGGCGACGACCGACGGTGCGGAAGCCAACGCGGAGGCGGCGTTCTCGCTGATCTGCGTCGGCACGCCCAGCAAGCCGAACGGAGCCATCGATTCCACCTACGTCGAGCGGGTGTGTGAAGACATCGGTCGCGCGCTCCGGGGCCGCCCGGGACGTCATATCGTGGTGGTGCGCAGCACGGTTGTCCCCGGGACCGTGGACACCGTCGTAAAGCCCACCCTGGAGCGCGCCGCACAGCGCGCCCTCGGGGACACGCTTGCGGTCTGCGTCAATCCGGAGTTCCTGCGCGAGGGCACCTCGCTGAAGGACTTCTACAACCCACCGTTTACGCTCATCGGCAGTGACGACGCCAGCGCGGCGCGGGAGGTGGCGGCGCTGTACGCGAGCGTCCCAGCGCCCGTTCATGTCGTCGATACCAAGGCGGCGGAGATCGTGAAGTACGCCTGCAACGCCTTTCACGGCCTCAAGGTCTCGTTCGCGAACGAGATCGGCAACGTCTGCCGCGCGTTGGGCATCGACAGCCGGGACGTCATGCGCGTCTTCTGCGAGGACACGAAGCTCAATCTGTCGGCGTATTACCTCAAGCCCGGGTTCGCCTTCGGAGGCTCCTGCCTGCCGAAGGATCTGCGAGCCCTAGTGCACCGAGCGCGGCAGCTCGACGTCGAGACGCCGGTGCTCGCGGCGGTCCTGCAAAGCAATCGTCAGCAGGTCGAGCGAGCGGTCGACATGGTGCTCCGCACGGGCAAGCGGCGCGTCGGCATGCTGGGGCTCACCTTCAAGCCCGGCACCGACGACCTCCGGGAATCGCCGCTCGTGACGCTCGCTGAGACGTTGCTCGGCAAAGGCATGCAGCTCGCGATCTACGATCCCGACGTGACGGCGGCACGGGTGATGGGGGCGAACCGAGCGTACATCGAGCAGGAGATCCCGCACATCTGGTCGCTCATGCGCGACTCGCTGCACGACGTCGTCGAGCACGCGGAGACGATCGTGATCGGCAACAAGCTTGAGGATTACCGGCAGGTCGAAACGCTGCGACGCGACGGGCAAATCGTGATCGACCTCGTGCGAATGTTTGACAAGCGCACCGCCGAGGACGGTCGGTATCAGGGGATCTGCTGGTAGGATGGTCGAGGTCTGCAGCGCCAGCGGGAGACGTCTTTCAGCGCGCGACCGGCTTCCGCAGCGTCAGACACGCGACCTTCTTGCGTGAGGGTTCCCCCTCGCCCAGGCGGCTGAGGAACCACAGGGCGAACGGGAAGTGAAGTGGGAGCATGGCGTAGCGCAGCAATCGCCGACCCAGGAGTAGGCGCTCGCCGGGTACGTGCCGCTCGCCCCAGAAGCTCACATCGACGACCTCGAGGCCGCTCGGCTTGATGAGGCGATCCTCGAGCGTGGGCCGGTCGTAGGCACGCTGGTAGAAAACGCGCTGTTCGGTCGCGGCGACCCAGTAGGCCTCGGGATCACCGCCGGGTTTGAACTGCTCCACGTAGCCGGTGTCGCGCCACGGGACCGTCACACAGCATATGCCGCCGGGCTTCAGCACGCGCGCCAGCTGCTCCATCGCCGCGGAGTCGCCGTCGTCCGGGATGTGCTCGATCGTCGAGATCGAGAATATCCGGTCGAACGTATCGTCCGGGTACGTGAGCGCTCGAGCGTCCTCCGTCCGCATCACGTACCGGTCGCGATGCGTGCCGAGGACGCGATCGGCGTAGGCGCCGGACGAGTCGAAGAAGTAGTCCAGCAGATCGGTCGCGTGGACGTGCGCGCCGAAGCGCGCCGCCAGGAACAGCGAAAGCAACTTCGGGCTACCGACATCGAGCACGAGCGCGCCGGAGCGCACCTCGAGGTGCTGAAGCACGTACACGTCCTCCGCGTAACGGATGTACTCGACGGGGAGGATCAACCGCTTGAGACCGTGGCGCAGTGCGACAGGGAGCGTCCGGAGGCCCACCAGCATCCCGAACCGGTACAGATCCCACACGACCGCCTTGTCGCGCGTCGGGCGCAGTACGCTCTCCGCCGCTCGGGTCCCGCCGGGATGGACGGCGCTAATGGTCCGCTCCTTGGCAACAGGACGAAGACGACGAGGTGGGCGCCTGTTCCGCGCGCATCCAAGCCTCGAGGACGAACAGATACCACAGCTGGAGGCACCCCGAGCCCCGCCGGGCCGAAGCCGCGAGCTCCGCGAGCAGGCCCTCCGATCGGACCCAGCCATCAGCGGCCAGCCGTGATGAGCGCAGCATGTCTTCCGCTTGGGGCAGCCAGCGCCCGACGAGCCAACGTTCGACCGGAATGGAGAATCCCCGCTTGGGACCCGCCGCCATACGGTGGCCGATCCGTCGGCGGGCCAGCTCCCGTAGGACGGCTTTGAGGCGACCGCCGCGCAGGCGGACGGCAAAAGGCAGGGTGGAGGCGAATTCCCAGAGATCCTGGTCCAGAAACGGGGATCGCGCCTCCAGCCCGTGATGCATGGCCGCGCCATCCACCTTTGTCAAATACTCCGCGACAAACTGCGTCCGCCGATCGTGTTCCAAATACTCCGGCAGCACCCGGCGACCGGAGGCGACGGACCACGGGATATGCCGTTGCTCGACCGTCACACCACGAAGCCGTTCTCCCAGCAGTCCCTTCCGGTGATAGGTCGGGAGCCCGTCGTGGGCGTCGATGAAAGCGCCGAGCCCACCAGTCGCATAGTCGACGAAATGGACCGCACGCCGCAATGGCGCGCCGTGCTCGAAGGCGCCGCGCGCGGCGTACCACCAGGCGCTCGCTTGTGGCGGCAACATCCTCGCCATGGTCTGTGCCATCCAAAGGTGACGGTGCCGGGGGTACCCGAGAAAGACGTCGTCTCCGCCGTCTCCGGTGAGAAGCACCTTCGCGGAGCTCGCCACGTCCCGGCAGACTCTCAACATGGCCAGGGCCGATGGGCACGCGAAGGGTTCGCCGTACGCGGATACCAGTTCGTCGACGCCGGGCTCCGCGGAGGCGGGCAAACCAACCAGGCGATGGTGGATGCCCAACTCCGTGGCCGTCGCACGCGCATCCGCCGTTTCGTCTTCCGGGTCGTCGGGCGTGCCCACGGTGAAGGCGGTCACGTCCGCCCCGAGCTTGGTGACGGCCCAGCAGACGAGGCCGGAGTCGAGCCCGCCGCTCAACAGGGCGCCGACAGGGACGTCGGCATCGAGGCGTCGTTGTACCGCCGCGAGAAAGAGGCGCTCGGTTTCCTCAACCGCCTCGTCGAAGGTGGGAGCAGCTGTGGTTCCAACCGCCGGCGGGGTCCAGTACTCTTCCGCGTGGAGGACCCCGTCATGCCACCGCACGATCGAGGCGGCTGGCACCTTCGCGAGGCCGCGGTAGATGCCCCGACTATCGGTCACGAACCCGAACTCGAGGTACTCGGCCAGTGCCTCCTCGTCGAGATCGCCCGCCCAGCCGCCCGCTCGTAGGGCACGAACCGTCGAGGCGAAGGCGATGGTGCCATTGCGCGCGGCGTACACGAGGGGCTTTATCCCGAGCCGGTCACGGACGAGGTACAGGGTGCGACTGGAGTTGTCCCAGAGCCCAAATGCGAACATACCGCGCAGGCGGGCGACCAAGCCCCGGATGCCCCACGAACGGTATCCATGCAGCAGGACTTCCGTGTCCGTCCGGCTGTGAAAGCGCGCGCCGGCAGCGGCGAGCTCGGCTGTGAGAGCGCGAAAGTTGTAGATGGCGCCGTTGAAGACGACCCCGAGGGATCGGTCCGGCGACATCATCGGTTGCCGCCCCGCATCGCTGAGGTCGAAGATGGCGAGGCGTCGATGGCCGAGCACCACGCCGGGCCAGCACTCGACGCCCTCGCTGTCGGGCCCCCGCCGGGCCAGCGCGCGGGTCATGCGCTGGACCGCCTGCAGTGCCGTGGGCGGGTTCTGCGTCCCGACTACGCCGGCGATCCCGCACATAGTCCACTCATGGCAGCCAAAAGACGCATCACCTTGGATAGCGTCGTCTGCCGGCCGCCCCCGACAATCCCTCGCAGGCGCGCTAGGCCGGCGACCGTGTGCACCAAATGCGGCCGGTCGTTTGGGTAGGGGAAGCGGGGCAGCGCGAACCGACCCAGCGCTCCCCAAGGCTGGACGCGTTGCCAGGCGGCGTAGTCAGGCACGGTCGTGAGGGCGGCACTGAACCCTGCACGTCGCGCTGTCTCGAGCTCCCGTCGCCCGAAGGCACGCGGCTCGCCGTTCGGATAACAGAACACCGGTACCCAGGCGTCGGTCTCCTGGCGCAGCCGACGATACGATTCCTGAATCTCCCACTGGCAGGCATCGTCGGGAGCCAGGCTGAGGATCCGATGGGTCACGGTGTGGGGGCCGAAGGTCGCGCCGCGCCTGGCCGTGTGACGCACCTCGTCCCAGCTGATGGGCGCGTACGCAGGCGGCGGGCTCTCGGGCAGTTCCACATCCAGTTGCTCGGCCAGGTCGGCGATCGCCGCTTCTCGCTCGGGCGCATCCACCCATTCGAGGCGAGCAAGGACGTCCTGCCGCACGCGGTCCAGTTCGCCGGGCGTCGACCAGCTGTAGGGGCGCGCCTCGCGGCCCGAGTCGAGCAGGAGCGAGCAACGCTGCGTGTGCGTGAACAAAAAGGCGACGCGATCCCACCACAGCCAAAGCTGCCCGTCGAGGAAGCCCGTCGTCACGAACAACGTTACGGGACAGTCGTACTCGGCGAAGATAGGCGCCGCGATGCGGGCGAACCCGGCGTATCCGTCGTCCACTGTGAATGCCACGGCGGGCGCCCTGGGGTCACCGTCCCCCTCGTCGAGGAGCCGAAGCACGTCGGTCAGGCTGAGCAACCGGTAGCGATGGCGCCGGAGATACGCCAAGTGATCACGCAGGGCGGCGGGGTCGTGTCCCACCACGCCCAGTTGAGGGTCCGCGAACCGGTGGAGCGTGAAGATCGACACGAGGCCTCGCCCGACGGCGCGGAGCGCGGGCGCGAGGCGGTCGGCACCCATGAGGCCGAGGAGGAGGCGGCGAGGCAGGTGTCGAACGAAGGCCATGGTTACCGCTGCGCCACGCGCGAAAGCCACGCCGCACCGGTGCTCATGAGTGCCGCGACGCGTGCCGGCAGGCGCCGAGGCGTGAACACCCAATCCTCAGCCACGTCGATTGCCTCCTTACTGAAGAGCCGCTTGAAGTCGGAGATCCCCCCGACCGGGTCTCCCGAACCGACGGTGCCGGCCGTCACGCCTCCGAGATCGAACCACGTGGCGCCGACCCGCTTGGCCCAGATGATCAGGTCCCAGAACAAGGGGTGCACGATCCCCACGCGCTGCAGATCGCTCGGCCGGGACGAGGCGCCGGCGATGTAGCTCACGCTTTGCCCGTTCCAGCATCCCCAGGCGAAGCCGAGCAAGGCTTCCGGTCCCTCCTTGTCCGTCCGGAACAGCCCCACGAGGCGAGAGGCGTCCGGCATGCTGCCCGAGAGGTCGATGACACCTGCCCAGTCCCACAGCGCTTGGTAGTCCCCGCCGGTTCGTGCGAACGTCTCGCACGAGAGGGCCTCCATTCGACTCGCCAGCGCGCGGTCGTCGATCGGACGAACCTGGACCGGCAGCTTGGCGACCGCTCGAATCGCGCGCCGGGCCGTCGGGCTGAACGACGCAAAGACCTGATCCTCGCTGGGCTGCAGATCGAGCGCGAGCGTCCTGTCCCAGTTCCGTGTCGTGGCCGCCCGCGCCAAGCCATTGCGGGCGAGCAGCTCTCCGAGGACGGCGCGCGCGTCGTCGTCTCGCGAGAACACCTCCACGCTCAGGCGCAGCACGCGCGGTCGGCGACGGGCCACTGCGACCAGCGCGTCGACGGCGTCGGCCCAGGCGACGCGTGGCACCGCTTCGCCGAAGCGGTCGACCCGCAACAGCCGAAAGCCCGGCAACGCGCGGCTGGCGGAGGTGCACACGCCGAACGCCGCCACCCAGGCGCCGTCCGCGGCGCGGAGCGCCACCAGCTGTGACGAGACGCCCCGGCGCACGCGTGCCCATCCGGCCCGATGAGGCAGCGGTAACCGGATATCGGCGTTGGCCAGAGCCCGCTCGCACGCACCCCACTGGGCGGAGCCCGCGTCGAGCACGTCGAAGCGGCACGCCGGGGCGGCGGGCGGGGCGGAACGAACCATGCTCACGCGCCCTCCGCGGCGAGGTAGGGACGGACCGCGACACCGATGTGGCGCCGCGCGTATCGCTGGAGCAGCCACACCCTGGTCAACCCGGCGAGCACCGTCGCCACGGCAGCGCCCACGATGCCGAACGTCGGTGTCAGCACAAAGGTGAGCGCCAGGTTGAGGACCGCCGTGCCGACGACCATGCGGCTCGCGGCCTGCTCGTGCCCCGTCATGGTGAGGAGGAACCCCGAGATGATTCCCAACGTCGCGCCCACGCCTTGTCCGGCGGTCAACACCGCCAGGACGGGGTACCCGTCCACGAAGGCAGGCCCGTACGCGTGCAGCACGAGACGGCCGGCCACCAGCAGGAGCGCCACCGCTGGCAGGCTGACTGCGGCGCACGCCTGGACGGTGCGGACCACGAGGCGCTGCAACTCGGTCCGACTGCTGCGACAGAATGAGCTGCGCCCCCGAAATCACGATGAAGCTGCGAATGGCCCGCATCCACTTGTCGGACTCGAACTCGGGCGTGGCCGCCACGGCAGTGGCGGGAGCGGCGCGGCTGAGCAGGAAGAGGCTCACGCCCAGGGCGACCGCCGTCGCCGCAGCGTTGAGGGCCACCGCCTGGCCCGCCGCAAGCTGCACGCCGAACCCCACAGTGACGAGGACGATGCCGACGCCGAACAGGACCGGGCGGAGGACCTGCTGCGGGAGCTGTGCCTGCGGTACTCGTCGGAACCCCTGGAGCGTGCTGGCGCTGTAGCCCAAGAGTGCGCTTACGGGCACGAGAGCAGCGGCCGCCCAAATTCCTCCTTCGATGCCTGGGTGGAGGCTTCGCCGGAGCAACCACGCCACGACGCCCCCTAGGAGTGCGACGCCAGTGGCGGTGCGGCTGACCAGACGGAACCCGTACAGCCAGAATCCCCGAAGCAGCCCGTCCTGCCGCTGCCCATCATACGCGGCCACGAAACGGATGGCGGCGGTGTCGAACTCGAGCTTCCCGATCAGGGCGGCCACGTTGACCCATGCCAAGAGGTAGCTGTAGACGCCATAGCCCGTTGGCTGGAGTGCCCTGGCGAGTATGACTTGCACCACGAACGACACCATGGCGCCGCTCGCCGTGCCGCCGATCGACCACCCGGCGCCCTTGATCATCGCCGGTGCCACACCGAATCGCGCCCGCAGCGCCCCCAAACGGGAGAGCAGCGCAACCAGCGGCGTGGGCCGCGCCACCTCGGTGCTGCTGCCCTCCAGCGGGCTCACCTCCCCCACCGTCCTGGCACTCGCGTCTCCCTCATCAAGCGACAACGACAGATCGAGCCACGAAGGCTCCTTCGGGCGATCTCGCACGGGGGGACGCGCAAGTCGCGTGCCCAGTGCCGAATGCATTCGCCCCGCAACCCCATCGTCGGATACGCGCGGATCGCGTAGGGCCAAGCCACTGGTGTTGCGGTGACGCGACATCCCATACGATTAAGTCTGATACCGACTTCAGGTCCCGCTCTTGCATACCTCAAGCCCAACACGTGGACCGTTCCTCGATCGTCTCCTGGCAGGGCATCGCGCCCTGGGTCCTGGTTGCTCTCGCTCTGGCGCTCGTAGGAGCCGCCACGCTCGTCCCGATCTCACATGGCACGGGCGGCGACTACATCCCATTCTGGTGTCTCGGGTGCGGCGACTACGCCCTGGCCGACGCCGCGGCGAACCTAGGGCTCTTCGTGCCCCTGGGATGGGCGCTCGCTCGCACCTCCGTGCGGTCCTCATCAGGTCTCGCCGTGGTCTTGACGAGCACGATCGCGGTCGAGTGGCTGCAACACGCCGTCATCCCCGGTCGGGTCGCGAGCGTAGCGGACATTCTCGCGAACACACTCGGCGGAGTCGTGGGTCTGGTTCTGCCACGCCTCCACCGGTGGGTGGTCGAAACACGCCGGCGTGGCGCGCGCGCGTCGATCGTCTATGGCGTGCTGCTCATCGCGTGCCTCGGGGCGGGTGCGGGAACACAGGCAGTCCTCTCCCCCGGCACCCTCTACTGGACTCGCGGAGAGGCCGACGGAGCGCCTTACGTGCCCTTCACCGGTTCGCTGAGAGAGGTGCGGGTCGATGGGGCGCCGATCGCGCTCGATCAGTGGCTCGAGGTCCCGCCTCGGAGGGGCAGGGACATCGCCGTCGAGTTCACCTCGGGCCGCCCCGACACGGGGCTAGCGCACCTCGTCATCGCGTGGATGCCGACCGGCCAAGGGTGGATGTGGTTGGAGCAGAGGGATCGCGATCTCCACGTTCACTTCGCTTCCGGGAGCGACCGCGCCCGGCTGCGAGGTCATTCCGTGTGGCTCCGCCACGCGATGCCGGCGACAGCCGGCGTGCCGGTGAGGATACAGCTCGCCGTGCAGCCATGGTGGTACCGCATCACGCTCTCCACGAGCGCTGGCAACGTCGTCCGAGAAGGACGCGTCGGCCCCGGCGACGGGTGGCACCTGCTGATGCCCGGGCAGCGAGAGTGGGGCCCGTGGGCCAGCTTCCTGACGGGTGGTTGGATGGCGGCCTTGCTCGGGCCACTCGGATATCTGGCGTCGCAACGCTCGCGCGCGGCGGTCGCCGTCGCCGCTGTGGGCGCGGCAGGCACGCTGCTGCTGCTGCCGGTTCTGACAGGGTGCGCCTGGCTGTCCGTGGCGGGTTGGTGCGGGGCGGCGGCCGGCTTCCTGATTGGCCTCCTGAGTCGACGGCGGAGCGCCTCGGGGGTCTGGCTAACGTGATTGGGGGAGTGGCCCGCGCCAGCCGGAGAATCCGTGGGTTGCGGTCGTCGTCGGGTTGGGATGGGGGAGCGGCGGCGCCGGGGTGCTCGCCGTCACCCTCGCAGTGGAGACGATGCGCGCCGCGCACCAGAGGAGCCCCAGGTAAACGTACAGAAACGCCAGCTTGCCGAACGAACCGAACACGCCTGCGATCAGATACCCGACCAGGGCGTACTCCAGCCACCGCAGCATCTCCGCTTCTGCCAGAGACCCCCGGCTCGCGCGACGGCGCGCATCACGCACGGCACGCACTACGCTGATGACGATCCCGAGAAACAGTGCGAGCCCGGGTACGCCCGTCTCGGCGAGGACGTTCAAGTACGTATTGTGCGTGTCCAGGTACCCCAAGGCCGGATTGTAGCGGTACTGGGCGAGTTCGTAGGCTCCGAAGCCCACGCCGACCACAGGATGGTCCCGTATGATGCGGGTGGCGGCCTGCAGCACCGCAAACCGCTGTCGTGCGGATCCCTCGGGGTCCATTTCCCCGATCGTCTCGACCCTCGTACCCTTACTCAAGCCTTGCATGCGGTGCCAGAAGGACGCGGGCGCCAGATACAGCGCCAACCCGACGAATGCAGCGAGCCCCACGACCGCCCGTGGGCGCCGGCGCGCGAGCGCGATGGTCGAGGGCAAGGCCATGGCGCCCAAGGCGAGGAACGCGCCCCGAGACTGCGTGAGCACGATGACGACGGTGAGGAGGGCTGCACCTCCCAGTCCTATCAGGCGGGCGGCGCTCCCGCGATTTGAACTGGCCCACAGAGCCAGCGCCGGCCCGAGCAGCAAAATGGTGTGGGCGGCGAGATCATTCGGATTACCATAGATGAACGGACCTACGGCGCGACCGAAGAGGGTGTAACCGTGGAGATAGTTCACGAGGGTCGAACGGGCAGGAAACAGGATGTAGGTCACCAGCACGAACATGATGAAAAGACGGATTTGCGGCCGTGTGCGCAGCGCGTTCACGGTCACGAGCGCCACCAGAAAGACCTTTCCGTGTTCCATGAGAGCCTGCCCGACCGCATCAGGGTAGCGGGTCATCACATACCCGACGAGGGCCCACATCGTCCAGGCGACGAACAACCAGAGGAAGCCCGGTATGCGAAGGGTGCCGCGCTGTACAGACAGACTGCAGAGGGCGAGGGCCATCACGGCCGTCCCGACCGGGAGCCGGCCCGTGACGATGGTGAACAGGTAGCCTAGCAACAGAATGAACGTGGACGTCCATGTGATCTGCCAGGAACGTCCCGCCGAGGGTTGATCTGCTCGAATCGCCGTCATGTCCTGGGCCGCGCCTGCGTCCCGACCTCAGTACGCACCCAAGTGGCCGGCAACAACCGCGACACCCGCCAGCTTCTTGAGTCCCAGGTAGCGTGCAGCTACGTAGTCCATTCGCACGGCGGCATCGTACGCCCGTCGCACCACCCGCGGCGCGAATTCATATGGCCCGTGAAGGAAAAAGCGACCCAAGCGTGCGAGAATCGCGAAGAGCCGCATCTCGAAGTCCGGTAGGTATCGCCGAATGACCTCCAGATCACCCTCTTCGAGGGGCCGTTCATCGACCGTCCCGCATGTGGGGACCGGCAGCATCAATCGGAGTCGTCGCAAGGTTGGTGAGAGATTGACCGGCTCCAAAAAGACGCAATACGCGCCGGGAACCGTCAGTCTGCGGATGCCTTGGAACGTGGCATCAAGTTCTGAGAGAACGTGGTGCAGAACGGCCTGACCCATCACGATGTCGAAAGTCCTTGTCGTCTCCAGTAGCTCCACAGGCGAACAAATAAACTCGGTCCGCCCACCTACCGAGTGATGCGCTGCTCGAATCTTCGCCGCTTCGATCGCCTTGTCGGAGATGTCGATCCCCGTCACGAACGCGCCGCGTAGCGCGAGCAGGATGGCGTTCCCGCCGTCACCGCAGCCGATGTCGAGAACGTGCTTGCCCGCGACATCGCTCAGGAGCGAGAAAAAACACTCACTCTGGTGATAGTCCTTCTGGCGGCAGTGGGTGTACCGCTCGACGATCTGGGGGTGAATCGGTGCGGTAGTGTACTCGACTGCATTGAAATGCGAGGTCTCACTCGCCCATCTCTCTTGTCTGGATCGATCCGCCGTGGCCGTCTGCTCGGGCATGAAGGTCCTCCTGACAGAGAGAGCAGTGCTGTTGCGGCTTGCGCGCGCAGGCGACTGTCCGCGCTGTGTCAGCATAGCCCATGCCAGCCGCTGGCTCGTGCCGGGGCGCCGGACCTCATCGGCGGGTCGCGTGGCATGTGTGGCATGGACACCACACCCCTCGATTTGCAGGGCCGCCGGCTCCCGTCGCGACCATCACTTCAGAACTCCATCAGCGACTTTGGGAGCGGGCGGGCGAGGCGGCCGGCGTCTAGGTGGTCGAGCCACAACTGGAGGACGAGAGCGCGCCAGAGTGCCGCGCTGTGGTCGCGGCGCCGCACTACATGCTCACGCACCAAACGGCGCACGGAAGCCCGGTCCAGGACGTCATACAGCCCCCGGTCCGTCATCAGGAGCCGATCGAGCCGATGGCGCAGCGGTCCCCGGAACCAGGAGCTGAGGGGTACGGCAAAGCCCAGCTTCGGGTGGTCCAGGACGGCGGGGGGCACGAGCCCGCGGATCGCTCGTCGGAAGACTTGTTTCCCCATCCCGTCGCGGATTTTCAGTCCCGCCGGGAGCGCCAGCGCGAACTCCACGAGCGCATGATCGAGCAACGGGACGCGCGCCTCGAGAGAGACGGCCATACTGGCCCGGTCTACTTTGGTCAGGATGTCGCCCGGGAGGTACGTCGCCATGTCTACGAGCATCATTTGGGATCTGAAGTCGCGGGCGCCTGCGGCCACGAATGCGTCAGCCACGATGTCGCCGAACTCGCCGTGCCGAGGCACGAGGCGGGCGGCCGCCATCCCACCATCGACGGGTGCAAGCGGGAGTGCGACGGTGCCGGTGTACGCGGCCTCGCGCGACCGCGCGCGATCGAGCAAGCGGCCCCGGCCAGGCGCGAGGTGCGGAAGGACGTGCCCCACCGCGCGCAGTATGGAGCGTCCCCAAGCCGGCAGCGTGGGACGCCGCAGGGCGTCGAGGTAGCGCGTGTACCCACCGAACAGTTCGTCGCCGCCGTCGCCGGACAAGCTTACCGTCACGTGTTGGCGCGCGAGCCAGGAGACCAAGTAGGTCGGGAGGGCCGAGGAATCCGCGAACGGCTCGTCGAAGATGCCGACGACGCCCTCGATCCACCGGTCCGCGTCCGGTCGCACCACGAGCTCTGTATGTTGTGCACCGATCGCCTCAGCGACGCGACGGGCATGCGGTGCCTCGTTGAACGCCACGTCGTCGAAGCCGATCGAGAACGTGTGCGGCTCGATCGCCATGCCCCGGGCCATCAGCGCCACGACCGTCGATGAGTCGAGCCCCCCCGACAGGAAAGCGCCGAGCGGCACCTCGGCTTCGAGATGGCTCCCGACTGCGTCTGCGAGCAGCTCGCGGAGGCGCTCCACGGCCGACGCCTCGTCGACCACGGCGGTCTCGGCGACCGCCGGAGTCCAGTAGCGCCGCACGGCGGCGCCCCGTTGTGGCGACCACGTGAGGACGTGTCCGGGCGAGAGCTTGGCGACGCCGGCGAAGGCGGCCAGCGGATCAGGCACGTACCCCAGGCTGAGGAACGCGGCCATCCCGCGATCGTCGAGCCGGCGGGGAAACCGATCCAGCGCGAGCAGGGAGCGCAGCTCCGAGCAAAACGCGATCCCGTCAGGCGTCACCCAGTAGCTCAGGGGCTTGATGCCGACCCGATCGCGGGCCAGCACCAGCTGCTGGGCGCGGGCATCCCACAGGGCGATGGCGAACATCCCCCGCAGCCGCCCGACGAAGGCCTCCCCCATCTCTTCGTAGAGGTGGACGATCGTCTCGGTATCGCTCCGCGTACGGAAGCGATGGCCGCGGGCGACCAAGTCGTGACGCAGGTCGTGATGATTGTAGATCTCGCCGTTGAAGACGACCTGGACCGAGCCGTCCTCGTTTCCGATCGGCTGCTGCCCGCCAGCGACATCGATGATCGAGAGCCGGCGCATGCCGAGCGCGACCTCCGGGGCGACGAAATACCCACTGTCGTCGGGACCCCGATGGACGATCGCGTCGCACATGGCGCGCACGGCGCGGCCGCCCTCATCGGCTCCGAGCGGCCACCCCGCGAATCCCGCAATGCCGCACATCGCGCTACGACTCCGCCCTGGCGCCCGACGCGAGCGACTCGTACCAGGCGCTCAGCCGCTCGATGATACGACTTTCGTGGTGTTCCGCGCGGACATAGGCCTGGGCCGCCCGGCCCAGCGCTTGCGCGCGCTCGGGCGCGTCGTGGACGGCCCGAAGCGCTGCCGCCAGGGCGTCGGGATCGCTGGCGGGAACGAGCACCCCAGTCTCGCCGTCGTGGACGGCGTCCGGTACCCCGCCGACGCGGGTCGCGATCACGGGCCGCCCGGCCGCCATGGCCTCGAGCACGGTGTTGGGAGATGCCTCGGTGACCGAGCACAGCACGGACACGTCGAACAAGTGGTGGAGGTTGAACGGTGGCGTCAGGGTGCCCGGGAACTGCACACGGCCATCGAGTTGCAAGCCTCGCGCCAGGCTCCTGACGGCGGCGCGGTCGGGCCCGTCGCCCACACACACCAGGTGCGCCCGAGGCATGCCAGCCGCGACGCGTGCGAACGCACCGAGCAGCGTCGGGTGATCCTTGTCGCGATCAAAGCGCGCCACCATGCCGATCACCAACCCGTCAGCGGGCATGCCCAACCGGGCGCGCCAAGCGGCTCGTTCGGCGGTCGGCAATGGGACGAAGGCATCCTCGGCGAGGCTGTTGGGGATGCAGATGATCTTCCCGGGCGGGACACCGTCCCGTCGCGTCAGCAGCGCGGCAACGCTGGGACTGTTCGCGAGCACGCGGTGCGCGGCGCGGTACGCCCATCGGTTCGCAATCGCGTGGGCCCAGCCCGTGCTCGGGCTCGACTTCCACCAGCGGCGGCTCGCCACCACGACAGGAACACGCGCGAGGCGCGCCCACGGTACTCCGAAGATATTGCTGTAGATGTCGTGGGCGTGGAAGATATCGATGTGCGCCCGGGCCAAAAACCTGGCGAGGCGGATCCCCTGACGCATCGCCCGCGGCCCGTAGAGCCTCCGCAACGGCAAGTGCAGCAACTGTGCTCCGGCCCGCTGGTAGCGAGCCCGCAGAGGGCCATCCGCTTGCAGGTGGATGACGGTCACGCGAAACCGCTCGGCGCTGAGATGCTCGGCCCATCGAACCGCGTTGAGCTCCGTGCCGCCGATCTGGAAGGTGTCGATGCAGAACGCGAGCCGAATCACGGATCACCCTACCGGATAGTCACCACCCACGTCCCCGGCGCGGGCCGCGAAGACTGGGCACGCGCAAGATTCTACACTGTAGCAAGAGTCGGGCCAGGAATCCACCAGCTGGCGGGGCCGGGACTGGCTCCGGCCCAGGGTTTCTGACGATGTGCGACCGTTTCAGCGCAGGGGCACTTCGGCGACGAACAAGTCGAACCGTCCCGATCCGCTCATGTTCGAGTTGAAGATGACGAGCCTGCCGTCGGGACTCGACTGGGCGAACGGGTCGGCATAATAGTCGGGATTCGCCGAGTAGTGGTGGAGCAGCAGCCGCGCGTCGCTGCCGTCGCTACGCACGACGCCGATGGCTTGCTTCCAGAGCGCATTGGCGCTGTAGACGAAGTCGTTGTAGACCCCGCTGAAGACCGACCACTGGCGATTCAGGTCGCCCCCCAACTCGGCGTCGGACTGCACCCAGTTGCCGGAGTGGTGCACGGCCGGGCCCGCGCTGTTGTTGAAAATGCGCGTCCGCACGATCTGGCCGCCGCTGGGGGCGTAGCGGTCGAGATCGAACGGGGCGGTGGCGTTCACGTCGGTCGTCACCCACTGGCCCCGGAGATCCGCGTTGTGCCCGAGCCAGTACAGGTTGCTACTCTGGGTAGGGCCGAACGTATTGGTGGCCAGGTCCCAGAGCCGGAAGGTGTTGTTGCTGTTCGTCACGGCGATGTAGCGCCCATCGCGCTCGAGGCGCGGCTCGTTCAACCAGCTCTCGCTGTGGGTGCGCAGCTCATTGGTCTGGCTGTTCCAGGCAAACGCCATGCTCTGGTCGTCGGGCAACCCCGCAAACCACCCGTCGTTCTTGTCGTGCTGCAGCCAGCCGAACCCGCCGAGCGCGCTCAGGTCGAGGGGGAAGTTCCCCGTGTTCTCGACTTGCATCGTGGCGGTGTTGTACCGGACGATCTGCGAGCCCGTCATGATGTAGGCGATCTGCGGTTGACTGGCCAGGTTCGAGAACGTGACCCCCAGATCATGGGCGGGTTGGACGCTCAGGCGCCGGTAGTTCGTGAACCCGATCCCTCTGGTGAAGTCCACGAGATAGTATTTCTGGGACCCTTGGGGGGCGCCGATGAGAATGGTGTGGGTGTTGTTGTTGGGGCCCCAGCCAAGGCTGACCTCATTCGGGCCGTCGGAGTAATCATGCCCGGCGTGGCTATTTGCGGTGGGGACCGAGCTGCTCGTGACTTTCCACACCCTCACCCCGGTCACCGGGTCGGCGTAGGAGAAGCCGGCTGGCTGGCCGACGACGTTCAGCGCGGCGTAGGCGGCCACATTCGGCGCCTGACCGCTCGCCACCGGCAAGAGCGTGACGTCCGGTACCCCGAACGGCTGCGGCACACGCACGGTGATGGCCGCGCTGCCACTCTCGCCCTCGCTCGTCGCCGTGATCGTGGCGGAGCCTTGGGCCACGCCAGCGGCCACTCCGTCGAGCGAAACAGTCGCGACGCTGGGATTGCTGCTCGCCCAGGTCACCGGCCGCCCCTCGAGCGGGTTGCCGGCTCGGTCCTTCGGCGTGGCGGTGAGCTTCAGCGTCAGCCCGACCGGGATGCTGCTCGACTGCGGCCACACCGCTACCGCGGCCACGGGTATGACGGTGACGGTGATTGCCGCTCTGCCGCCAGTGCCTTCGCTCGTGGCGGTGATCGTTGACGAGCCTGGCGCCACGCCCGTGACCAACCCGCTGCTCGAAACGGTTGCGACGCTGGGATTGCTGCTTTCCCACGTCACAGGCCGTCCGGTCAGCGGGGTGCCCGCCGCATCCTTCAGCTTAGCGGTGAGTTGCATCGTCTTCCCGACCGGGAGCTCGCCCGACGCTGGCGACACCAGCACTGAGGCGACCACTGACGAGGTCGGGCCGGCGGTCTCGACGGCGAGGCAGCTGATCACCGCGTACGCTGCGGCCATCAAGGCGACCGAACGACGCGGGAAGAAGCGCAACCGTTTCACACCGGGACAGGGCCGCACAGCTATCTCCCGGGACAAGGGCCACGGCTTTTTATGCGGTGAGCGCTACAGAGTTCCCAACCTAGTCACCAGGGGCGATCCGGTCGGGGAGTTCGGTCACACGGAATTGGGTCACAATCCGTGGCTTTCGCGGCGTTGCCTCCGCGCCACGGCCCGTTCCGCGACGCAAGCGATCAGCGGAGGGGCATTTCGGCGACGAAGAGGTCGTAGCGGCCCGAGCCGTTCATGTTCGAGTTGAAGATGACGATCTTCCCGTCGGGACTCGCCTGGGCGAAGGGGTCGGCATAATAGTCGGGATTCGGCGAGTAGTGATGCACCAGCAGCCGCGCGTCGCTGCCGTCGCTGCGCACGACGCCGATGGCTTGCTTCCAGAGCGCGGTGGCGGTGAAGGCGTTGTCGTCGACCCCGCTGAAGACCGACCACTGGCGGTTGAGGTCGCCTCCCAACTCGGCGTCGGACTGCACCCAGTTGCCGGAGTGGTGCACGGCCGGGCCCGCGCTGTTGTTGAAAATGCGCGTCCGCACGATCTGGCCGCCGCTGGGGGCGTAGCGGTCGAGATCGAAGGGGGCGCTGGCGTTGACGTCGGTCGTGACCCACTGGCCCCGGAGATCCGCGTTGTGCCCGAGCCAGTACAGGTTGCTACTCTGGGTAGGGCCGAACGTATTGGTGGCCAGGTCCCAGAGCCGGAAGGTGTTGTTGCTGTTCGTCAGGGCGATGTAGCGCCCATCGCGCTCGAGGCGCGGCTCATTCAACCAGCTCTCACTGTGGGTGCGCAGCTCATTGGTCTGGCTGTTCCAGGCAAACGCCGTGGTGTCGTCCACCAACCCTACGAACCACGCGTCGTCCTTGTCGTGCTGTAGCCACCCCTGCAGATCCCGGTTCAGCGGGAAGTTCCCCGTGTTCTCGACTTGCATCGTGGCGGTGTTGTACCGGACGATCTGCGAGCCCGTCATGATGTAGGCGATCTGCGGTTGACTGGCCAGGTTCGAGAACGTGACCCCCAAATCATGTATCGGTTGTTTGGTCAGTCGCCGATATTTCGTGAACCCGACGCCGCGGGTGAAATCCACGACATAGTATTTCCCCGACCCTTGCGGGGCACCGATGAGAATGGTGTGAGTGTTGGTGTTGGGACCCCAGCCGAGGCTGACTTCATTTGGGCCGTCGGAGTAATCATGCCCGGCGTGGCTATTCGCGGTAGGGACCGAGCTGCTCGTGACCTTCCACACCTTCACTCCCGTCACGGGGTCGGCGTAGGAGAAGCCCGCTGGCCGGTTGGCGACGTTGAGCGCGATATAGGCGATCACGTTCGGAGCTTGCCGCGCCGCCTGGGGCAACAGGGTGGGGTCGGGCCTGCCGTCCGGCTCGACGTGCGGACCAGTTGCTTCCTCAATCGCAAGGCAGTGAAGCGAGGCCAAACTGCCGCCCGCGACCGCAACGGCGAGTCGCAGGGAAACGCGGAGGCCCCTAGACACGGGAACGCACATAACAACACTCTGGCGGAGATCGCACGGATGCAGCAAGGCCATTCTTGGTAGAGCAAGATTCGGGCTAGGCACAAGGCATGCTGAGGGGCCGAGCGCGGTAGGACCGGGGCTGAGTCAGGTGTTGCGGTCGTGAAACGGTGTCAGCGCAGCGGCAGTTCGGCGACGAAGAGGTCATAGCGGCCCGACCCGTTCATGTTCGAGTTGAAGATCGCGACCTTGCCGTCGGGACTTGGCTGGGCGAAGGGGTCGGCATAGTAGTCAGGATGTGCCGAGTAGTGATGGACGAGCAGCCGCGCGTCGCTGCCGTCGCTGCGCACCAGGCCGATGGCTTCCTTCCAGAGCGCATTGGCCTTGTAGACGAAGTCATTGTAAACCCCGCTGAAGACCGACCACTGGCGGTTGAGGTCGCCTCCCAACTCGGCGTCGGACTGCACCCAGTTGCCCGCGTGGTGCACGGCCGGGCCCGCGCTGTTGTTGAGAAAGCGGGTCTTCACGATTTGGCCGCCGCTAGGGTAATAGCGGTCGAGGTCGAAGGGGGCAGTGGCGTTCACGTCGGTCGTGACCCACTGACCCCGGAGATTCGCGTTGTGCCCGAGCCAGATGTTGATGCGGTCACGCTGCGTGGGCCCGAACGTATTGGTGGCCAGGTCCCAGAGCCGAATGGTGTTGTTGCTGTTCGTCAGGGCGATGTAGCGCCCGTCGCGCTCGAGGCGCGGCTCGTTCAACCACGACTCCCTGTGGGTGAGGAGCCGATTGGTCCGGCTGTTCCAGGCAAACGCCATGCTCTGGTCGTTGGGCAACCCCGCAAACCACCCGTCGTTCTTGTCGTGCTGCAACCAGCTGAACCCGCCGCCGATCTGGCTCAAGTCCAACGGGAAGTTCCCCGTGTTCTCCGGCTGCATCGTGGCGGTGTTGTACCGGACGATCTGCGTGCCCGTCATGATGTAGGCGATCTGCGGTTGACTGGCCAGGTTCGAGAACGTGACCCCCAGATCATGGGCGGGTTGGACGCTCAGGCGCCGGTAGTTCGTGAACCCGACGCCGCTCGTGAAGTCCACGACATAGTATTGTCCCGACCCTTGGGGGGCACCGATGAGAATGGTGTGGGTGTTGGTGTTGGCGCCCCAGCCGAGGCTGACTTCGTTCGGGCCGTCGGAGTAATCATGCCCGGCGTGGCTATTCGCGGTGGGGACCGAGCTGCTCGTGACTTTCCACACCTTCACCCCGGTCACCGGGTCGCGGTAGGAGAAGCCGGCCGGCTGGCCGGGGACGTTCAGCGCGGCGTAGGCGGCCACATTCGGCGCCTGCCCGACCG
>WNFY01001325.1_pt1 | contig 54297 bp, 51 predicted proteins | sample 5400091 | NCBI WGS metagenome assembly WNFY01 (sample SAMN13153364, study PRJNA577476) | soil metagenome | isolation source: 60 cm soil or saprolite under grassland replicate 1 | place: USA:California | collected 2016-06-15
TGAGGGCGTTGACGACGATGAGCGCCAGCACGGCGAGCAGGATGATCATGATAAACAGCACCGCGAGCATCGCGGTGGCGCCCGCGGCCGGATTCACTTCTTCCTTGGCCATCTGGCCGAGCGACTTGCCGTCGCGCCGCAGCGAGCAGAACAGGATCGTGAAGTCCTGCACCGCGCCCCCGAGCACCACCCCGATCACGAGCCACAACGTGCCCGGAAGGAAGCCGAACTGCGCCGCCAGCACGGGGCCCACCAGCGGCCCCGCCCCGGCGATCGCCGCGAAGTGGTGGCCGTACAGGACCCACTTGTTGGTGGGGACGAAGTCGCGGCCGTTGTTGTGCCGCTCGGCGGGCGTGGCGCGGCGGTCGTCCAGCGCGAAGACGCGATCGGCGAGGAACCGGCTGTAGAAGCGGTATCCCACCGCGTAGCTGCACAGCGCCGCCGTCAGGAGCCAGGCGGCGTTCACGTTTTCGCCGCGCGACAGCGCCAGCACGCCGAAGGCGGCGGCGCCGCCGACGGCAATGCCGCCCCACACGAGCACCGAGAGCAGCCGATTCATGGCGCCTAAGTTACGGCGCGCCTTGCCGATGTTCAATTTCGAACATAGGTTCGAAAGCTTGACTCCGACCACCCCTTGGCTCACGGCCGCGCGCGAGGCGACTCGCGTCACCACGCCAGCGACGGAGCCGCAGACCCAGCAGCAGCGCCTCGCCGAGACGATCCACGGGCGCGTCGTGGTGGTCACGGGCGGGGCGACGGGCCTGGGCCGCGCCACCGCGCTCGAGTTCGCGCAGCGCGGTGTGGCGGTGGCGATCAACTACGTCGACCTCCCCGACCGCGACGTCGCCGCCCAGGCCCTGCTCACCGAGACCGCGATCCGAGCCCTCGGCGTGCCGGTGTATTGCGCCCGCTGCGACGTGCGCAACCACGCCGAAGTCGAGAAGTTCATTACGACAGTGCGGGAGCGCCTGGGGGGAGTGCACTACCTGGTCAACAACGCCGGCGTCGCGCACGACGGAGCGCTGTGGCGCTTGAGCCCCGAGGCGTGGCAGGAGGTGCTCGACACCAACGTCACCGGTGCCTTCAACTGTATTCAGGCGGTGGCCGGCTCGATGCGGGCCCAGCGCTACGGCAAGATCGTCAACGTCGCGAGCCATCAGGCCTTCCGCCCGGGGTTCGGCATCGCCAACTACGCCGCCAGCAAGGCCGCGCTGATCGGGCTCACGCGCTCGGCGGCCGTCGACCTGGGGCCGTCCAACGTGAACGTCAACGCCGTCGCCCCCGGCTTCGTCAAGACGGAGCTCCTGGCCAAGCTGCCGCGCGAGGTGCTGGAGCGCGCCGAGCACGAGTCGGTGTTGGGCCGCGTGGCGGAGCCCGAAGACGTGGCGCGGGTGATCGTGTTCCTGTGCAGCGAGGAGGCGCGGCACGTCACGGGCCAGGTGATCGTGGTGGACGGGGGACTCACGCTCGGTTCTTGAAAAACGGCGCCGCGAACACGATATTGCGCGCCGTGACTAATCCATTGCAAATCAAAAGCTTAGTGCGTGGCGCGTGGTGCGTGGTGGCCCCGGTAGTGGTGGCGGCCTGCGGACACGGGTCTCAGACGCCGACTCCCGAGCCCACGGCCCCACTCCCCACCGCCGGCATCGCGGCGCAGCAGGTCGGCATCACACCCCTCACTCTCATCGTCGCGGAAGATTCGCTCCACTGGCAGGCGCTCTTGGGGGAGCGGCGGGCGGCGCTCGCCAAGAGCGACAGCGTGATCGGCACCCTGCTCACAACCCGGGCGCCGGAAGTCACGTGGCTACTCCCCGACGAGCTGCGGCGGGCCGCCCGGCGTGCGCCCGGGATCGCTCCCGATCCTGACCAGATGGGCACGGCGATCCTGTTGCGAGGCGGCGGGCGGGAGGAGATCGTGCCCGATCCGCTCCGCCATGAGCTGCGGACGCTGGCCGCGCTGGTGGGGGCGGGCGGTGGGCGCTTCGTGCTGGTGCCGGCAGGACTGGTGTTCCGGCGGACGGGCGGTCCGGCGGACGGGCGGACGGGAGGGGCGGCGGAGGGGCGCACCGGAGGTGTAGGGGCGCAGCATGCTGCGCCCCTACCGCACGGCCTTGCGACCGCGGAACTGACGGTCGTGATGGTCGACGTCCGCACCGGCCGGGTGGGGTTCCGGACCGTGGCGCGGGGCGAGGGGAACGATCCCTGGACGGCGCTGACGGGCGCCGTCAAGAGCCTCACGCCGGGGCTGCCGTGAAGCGTGAGGCGACCCTCATCGCCGGCGATGGCATCGGGCCCGAGATCACGGAAGCGACGCTGTCCGTGCTCGATGCGCTGGGAGCGGAGTTCGACTGGGACGAGCAGTACGGCGGGATGAGCGCCGTGGAGAAGGCGGGCACGCCGCTGCCCAAGGCCACGCTGGACTCGATCCGGCGCACCGGGCTCGCGCTCAAGGGCCCGCTCACCACGCCGGTGGGCGGGGGGTACCGCTCGGTGAACGTGGCGCTGCGCCAGGAGTTCGACCTGTACGCCAACGTGCGCCCCGTGAAATCGATCGTGCCCGGCGGACGCTACGTCGACGTGGACCTGGTCATCGTGCGCGAGAACACCGAGGGCCTGTACGTGGGATTGGACCGCACGTTCAAGGTCGGGAACGACCCCAAGGCGCTCGCCCAGGCGACCTCGGTGATGACGCGGGACGGCTGCCGGCGGATCGTACGGTACGCGTTCGAGTACGCGCGCCGCAACGGCCGCAAGAAAGTGACGATCGTGCACAAGGCCAACATCCTCAAGGCGACATCGGGATTGTTTCTCGAGACCGCGAAGCAGATCGCCGCCGAATACCAGGGGCAGATCGCCTCGGACGACAAGATCGTGGACAACGCGGCCATGCAGCTGGTGATCAACCCGGCGCAGTTCGACGTGATCGTCACCACCAACCTGTTCGGCGACATCCTCTCGGACGAGGCCTCGGGACTGGTGGGGGGGTTGGGGCTCGCGCCGGGCGCGAACGTCGGCGAGCAGGCGGCGATCTTCGAGGCGGTCCACGGCTCGGCGCCCGATATCGCCGGGCAGGGCATCGCGAACCCCGCCGCGCAGATGCTCGCGGCGGCGATGATGCTCGACCACATCGGCCGGCTCCAGGAAGCGAGCCGGCTGCGCCGCGCGCTGGAGACGGCGATCGTGAAGGACAACGTCCGCACCAAGGATCTGGGGGGCAGTGCTTCCACAACAGAGTTCGCTCGGGCTGTGGCCCACCGGGTCTAGCCATCCCTGCGCCCGCTGCAAGGAGCCGACGCCGGGGCTCGCGCCCGGGGACCTGTGTGCGGCGTGCACCAGGGACGTCACCAGGAAGGCTTCGCGATTGGGACGTCTGGTGGCGATCGTAACCACGCTCTTGGTCGCGGGGTATGTGATGCTCACGCTGCGAACCGTAGCGCCGGCGTGGCAAGCCACCGCGCGCACGGTCGGCGCCGTGGCCGTGGTCGCGTGGTATCTCCTGACGGTTCGCATCGTCCAGAGGATTGCGCTCGAATGGCTCAAATCACGGCGTCCCTAGTCGTCGCGGTCGTCGCCGGAGTGGCGCCGCTCGCCGCACAGACGTCGCTCTCTATCTACGGTGACGGGCGCGTGGTGGTGCGGCGGACCCTCCCGCAATCGCTCGATAAGGGGAAGAACACCCTCACCTTGAAGCTGGACGAGCTCGACGCGGCGACCCTGTTCTCGCCGGACTCGTCGGTCGCGGTGCTGTCCGCGGTGCTCCGCCCGGCGACGGATGAAGCGACCGCGCTGCGGCGCGCCGTCGGGCAGACGCTCGCGTTCGTGCGCGCGCGAACGAGCGGTGGTGCGGACACCGTGCGCGCCACCGTGCTGCGGACCGATCCAGCGCAGTTTCGGCTGTCGGACGGACGAGTGCTGTTTTCCTCGCCCGGCGAGCCGCTGTTCCCGTCGGACCTCGTGTTCAGCGTGCCCGAGGCAACCGTGACTCTCGAGGCCATGCGGGCGCGGCCGCACAGCGACCTCGCGTACGTGATCGATGGCGCGGCGCGCTGGCAGGCGGGATATCAGGTGGTGCTCCAGGGTGCCAGGTGTCGGGTGTCGGGGTCGGCCACGATTACGTCCGCGTCGTTGCGCGCCGACAGCGCCGAGGTGCAGCTCGTCGCGGGATCGATCAACCGCGCCCGGCCGGCTGCGGCGCCACGCCCCGCGTGGCTCCAGCGTGGCGCGGTGCAGCTGCAAGAGATGGTGGTGACGGGGGGTGCGGCTGGCGAAGAGACCGTGGGCGAGACGCACGTGTACCAGCTCCCCGGCAGGCCCTCGCTCGTCCCGGGCGTGTCCGTCACGATCGCCTTGTTCCCCGGCGCGAGCGTTCCCTACACGCAGGAATTCGTCGTCCCGGGCGCGCTGCCCTGGCGCGGCTACTTCGCGCAGTCGCCCGCCGAGCCGGACCGAGTCCCGGTACAGGTGTGGTATACGCTCAAGCGCCCGCGTGGCACCCCGTTCGGCGAGCGGCCGCTCCCGGGGGGGACTGTGCAGCTGTTCCAGGCCGACTCCGGCGGGCGGCTGCAGCTGGTGGGAGAGGCGCGCAGCGATCATACCGCGCCGGGGCGTGACCTGCGCGTGCAGTCGGGGGACGCGTTCGACGTCACCGCCGAGCGCGTGCAGACCGACTACAATCAGGAGCAGCTCGCGCCGCCCAAGCGGGGGATGACGCCGCGGCAGCGGATCACCGCCGCGTACAAGGTCACGATCGCGAACGCGAAACCCGAGTCTGTGAGCATCGACGTGCGCGAGGCGCGCTTTGGCACCTGGCGGGTGACCGAGAGCAGCCTCCCCGCCGAAAAGCTCTCGGCCACGGAGGTGCGGTTCCGCGTGAGCGTCCCCGCCGGCGGCGACGCGACGCTCACCTACACCGTGCAGGCGGAATCATGACCGTCCAGCTGCTGCACTTTTCCGACCCGCATTTCGGCGGCCTCGCCAACATCGAGCAGATCGAGGCGCTCGAAGCGATGATCCCCGATCTGCGGCCCGATGCGGTGGTGATCACGGGAGACGTATCGCAGCGGGCGCGCCACGGGGAGTTCCAGCGGGCGCGCGCCCTGGTGCAGCTCGCGGCGCGGACGGCGCCGGTACACGTGATCCCGGGAAACCACGACGTCTGCTGGTGGACGCGACCCTTGATCCCGTTCGGGAAGCGGCCGCTGTACGCCAAATACGCGCGCTATTTCGGCGACGAGTTGACGCCGACGCTCGCGATTCCCGGCGCGGTGATCGCGGGCGCGCTCACGTCGCACGGCGTCGCGTGGGGCTCGCTCACCCTGCGCCCGCGCGACCTCGCAGTGAAAGGCCACCTGCCAAAGCGCGAGGTGGAGCGGGTGCGCGGCGTGTTCACCGCGGCGCCCCCCGAGCAGGCCCGCGTGCTCGCCCTGCACCACAACGTGCTGCGCGGCGAGATCTCCGGCCGCATGGGTCTGGCGCGCTGGCGCCGGGCGCAACGCCGCATCGCGGCGTGCGGCGCCGAGGTGGTGTTGTGCGGCCACGATCACCAGGAAGACGCCGACGTGCTCGACGGCCGGATCGTCGTCTCGACGGCCGGTACGCTGTGCCGGCGCACCCGGGGCGGCCGCCCGCCCAGCTTCAACTTCGTGACGATCGAGCCGACGGCGGTGCACATCACGTTCTTTCGGTGGGATTCGGAGGGCGGGAAGTTCCGGGCGTCGGATACGGCAGCATTCGCCCGGGCCGGGCCGCAGGCACCAGCGCAACAGATTCCCGTCGCCAGTTAACTCTGATCACTGAGGCGCATATGGGAAAATTCCAGGGCGTCGACTTCTACGACGTCGACAGCTTGCTATCCGAGGAAGAGCGCGCGGTGCGCGACACCGTGCGCTCCTGGGTCGACGAGCACGTCGTTCCGATCATCGGAGAGCACTACCTCGCCGGGAAGTTTCCCAAGGACCTGATCCCGGGAATGGCGGAGCTGGGGCTGTTCGGGGCGAACCTGCCGGAGGAATACGGGTGCGCCGGCCTCAACAATGTGGCGTACGGACTGATCATGCAGGAGCTCGAGCGTGGCGACTCAGGCGTGCGCTCGTTCGCGTCGGTGCAGGGCGCGCTCGTGATGTATCCGATCTACGCGTTCGGATCGGACGAGCAGAAGCGGCGCTGGCTGCCACAGATGGCGGCGGGCGATGTGATCGGCTGCTTCGGGCTCACCGAGCCCGACTACGGGTCGAACCCCGGGGGCATGATCACCGTCGCCAAGGAAACGAAGGACGGCTGGGTGCTGAACGGCGCCAAGATGTGGATCACCAACGGGTCGACGGCGCAGGCGGCGATCGTGTGGGCCAAGACCGGCAAGCTCGACGACGTCAATTCGATCCGCGGCTTCATCGTGCCCACCGACACGAAGGGGTTTTCGGCCAAGGACCAGAAGGGGAAGCTGTCCTTGCGCGCGAGCGACACGAGCGAGCTGGTCCTGCAGGATGTGTGCGTGCCGAAGGACGCGCTGCTTCCCAAATCGGGCGGCCTCAAGTCGCCGCTGATGTGCCTCACCCAGGCGCGCTACGGCATCGCCTGGGGCGCGGTGGGAGCCGCGATGGCGTGCTACGACGAGGCGGTGAGCTACGCCAAGAACCGCCTGATGTTCGGGAAGCCGATCGGCGGGTTTCAACTGCAGCAGGCGCGGCTCGCCGAGATGCTCACCGAGATCACCAAGGCGCAGCTCCTGTGTCTGCAGCTGGGGCGACTCAAGGACCAGGCGAGGGCGACGCCGCAGCAAGTGTCCCTCGCCAAACGTAACAACGTGAACATCGCCACCGACGTGGCGCGCGAGACGCGCCGTCTGCTCGGCGCCAACGGCATCCTGGCGGAGTATCAGGCGATGCGCCACCTCGCAAACCTCGAGTCGGTGTACACGTACGAGGGGACGCATGATGTGCATACGCTCATCCTCGGCCAGGAAATCACCGGGTTGAATGCCTTCAATTGAACGCGGAACGCGGAAGTCGGAACGCGGAACAGTAGGACGCTGTTCCGTTCCGCGTTCCGCGTTCCGCGTTCCGCGTTGGCTGGTCGGCGCCCTCGTCCTCGCCCTGCTCCCCCGGCCCGCCCGCGCCCAACAGCCCGATTCCACTCTCAAGGACACAGCCGCCCTCGCTCCCGTGGTCGTGACCGGCGTGCGGCTGCCGACGGTGCGCGAGCTGGCGCGCGGCCTCGCGGGACGCACCGCCACGCTCGACGTCCAGGCCCTCGACGCCCGCGGGGTACGCTCGCTCGCGGATGCCCTCGAGCAGCTCCCGGGTGTGACGACCTCGGACGAGCTCGGCGCGACGGCCCAGCTCGACGTGTCGCTGCGCGGATTCCAGGTGTCCCCCGTGATCGGGCTGCCGCAGGGCGTGACCGTCTACGTGGATGGCGTGCGCGCCAACGAGCCGGACGCCCATGAGGTCAACTTCGATCTGCTGCCGCTCGAGGACGTGGAGCGCGTGGACGTGGTGTACGGGCCGTCGGTGCTGCTGGGCCGCAATGCGCTCGGCGCCGCGGTCAATCTCGTGACCCGGCGCGGCGGAGTGCCGGCGAGCCGCGAGCTGGAGGCCTCGGCCGGCAGCTGGGGCCGCTACGAGCTCAAGGCGCACGCCGGCGCCCGGCACGGCGTCTGGGACTACTACGTGGGCGCCCGCTACGAGCACGAGACCGGCTGGCGCCAGGACACGCGCAGCCGCATCGGCACCCTGTTCGCCAAGGTCGGGCTCCTGAACGGCACCTGGGACGCCACTCTCAGCTATTCGGGCGCGGACAATCGGATCTATCAGGCGGGGAGCCTGCCGGAGAGCCTCGCCGTGGCGCGCCCCGACTCGAATTTCAGCGGGGGCGACTATTTCGCTCCCCGGTCGCACCTCGTGACCTTCAACGCGCAGCGCCTGATCGGCACGACGCAGCTCGCGATCAACGCCTTCGGTCGCTCGCTCGAGAGCGAGCAGTTCAACGTGAACTTCGTGGGCGAGGACTCGCGGCAGCGCAACACGACCCGCGCCGGCGGGGGCGCCGTGCAGCTCTCGGGCAAGGTGCGGCTCGGCAGGCGCGAGCTGCGCTGGCTCGCGGGCGCCGACGCCGACTACGAGCACGTCGCCGTGCGCATCTTCGCCGTTCCCGGCAGCGCGGCTCCCGACTCCCTCACCGAGTCGGTGCGCACCAACCAGGTGAACGCGGGCGCCTTCGCCGGTGCGAACCTGGAGGTGGTGCCGCGGCTCACGGCGACCCTGGCCGCCCGGTACGACTGGATCCGCATCCCGTTCGAAGACCTGGTCGATGCATCGCAGAGTGGCCTGAACGTCTTCCGGCGCCTCTCGCCCCGCGCCGGCCTCACCTGGGCGAGCGGCCGCGGCCATGACGTGTTCGCCTCGGCGAGCCGGGGGTTCCGCGCTCCCGCGGTCGTGGAGCTCGGCTGCGCGGATCCCCAGGCCGCGTGCCCACTCCCGTTCGCACTCGGCCCCGACCCTGCTCTCCAGCCGGTCGTGGCCACCACGTACGAACTGGGCTGGCACTACCACGCGCCGCACGGCGGCCTCGACGCGAGCGCCGACGCATACCGCACCGCTGTGCGGGACGACATCTTCTTCATCGCATCGACGGTAACCGGCGGCTACTTCCAGAACATCGGCGCCACGCGGCGCCAGGGCCTCGAGCTCGCGCTCCAGTGGATCGGCTCCACGGGGGCACGGGCCTACGCGAACTACGGCTATACCAGCGCCACGTTCGAGACGACGGCCAGACTCGCCACCACGCGGGACAGCACCGGCGAAACGGTCACGCCCGGGGACGTACTTCCCATGGTGCCCGACACCCGCATTAACGCGGGGTTCGCGGTGCCGCTCGTCGACGCGCACAGGGCGGCGTCGGGCCCGTCGCTCGTGGCGGGGCTCGACGCCCGCTACGTAGGGCGCCAGTGGCTGCGCGGCGACGAAGACAACGCCACCTCGCGCCTATCCGACTACGCCGTCGCCGATCTGTCGCTCACGCTCGCCTGGCGCGAGCTGGAGCTGCGCTGCACCGTGGGGAACCTGTTCGACCGGCGTTACTACAGCTTCGGCACGTTCGCGGAGAATCCCACGGCGCCGGGGACGCCCGTGCAACGGTGGCTCACGCCTGGCCCACCGCGTCACGTGCAGCTGAGTCTGAGTACGGATTTCTAAGCGTTTTACGTCGTTACGACGCTAGGGCGTACGAAGGTTGCCAGACGAGAAGCCGCAGGTTTGCTTTCCTCTCGCCGAATCGTGATTTACCACTTGCAACGTACAACGTGGCGTCGTGGCGTCGCCTCTTATGAGAATAGCCGTATGCATCAAGCGCGTCCCCGATTCCGAGACGCGCGTCAAGATCGCCGCCGACGGGAAATCGCTGGATGAGGCGGGTGTGAAGTTCATCCTCAATCCCTACGACGAGTTCGCCGTCGAGGAAGCGCTGCGGCTCAAGGAGAAGGCCGGGGCGGGGGAGGTCGTCGTCATCGCGCTCGGTCCTCCGGCAGCCCAGGAGACCATCCGCACGGCCCTCGCGATGGGCGCGGATCGTGGCGTGCTGCTCCAGACCGCGGGACTCCACCCCGACGGGCTGGAAACGGCCAAGGCCCTCGCCGCGGAGCTCAAGGACGGCGGCTTCGATCTGGTCCTGTTCGGGAAGATGGCGATCGACGATTACAACCATCAGGTCGGTCCCATGGTAGCCGAGCTGCTCGACCTGCCGTGCGTGACGACCGTGGCCCACCTCGAGCTCGCCAGCGGTAAGGGGACCGCCGAGCGCGAGATCGAAGGCGGCGTCGAGGTCGTGGAATTCCCGCTGCCGGCCGTGCTCACCACCGACAAGGGATTGAACGAGCCGCGCTATCCCGCGCTCAAAGGGATCATGGCGGCGAAGAAGAAGCCGCTCGAGGTGAAACCCACGGCGCCCGGCGCGGGAGCGCTGGAGGTCCTGTCGCTCGCCCTCCCCCCGGAGCGCCAGGCGGGCAAGATCGTGGGCGAGGGCTCAGCGGCGGTTCCCGAGCTGGTGCGGCTGCTGCGTGAGGAAGCGAAGGTGCTGTGAGCGACGTGCTCGCGGTGCTCGAGCAGCGCGACGGCGCCCTCCGCAAAGTCTCTCATGAGGTGGTGACCGGCGCGCGACGGCTGGCGGATGCGCTGGGCGGGGGGGCCAAGGTGGACGCCCTCGTGCTGGCGGCCGCTTCCGCGCGCGGCGCCGACCAGCTGGGCGGGTTCGGTGCGGACAGGGTGACCACGCTGACGCACCCTGGATTCGGGATGTACGCGCCGGAGGGATACGCGCGTACCGTCGCCGACCGAGTGCGCGCCGGCGCCTACGAGGCCGTCGTGTTCGCGGCGAGCGCCACCGGGAAGGACCTCGCTCCCCGTGTCGCGGCCCGGCTGGGGCGTCCGCTCGTCCAGGACGTGACCGACGTGAGTGTCGCAGGCGGCGCGGTGATCGCGATTCGGCCGGTCTACGCCGGCAAGGCGCTCCTCAAGGTCCGGGTGGCCGGCAGCCCAGCCGTGCTGTCACTCAGGCCCAACGTGTTCACACCGGTGCAGCGTCCCAAGGCGGGCACGCAGGAGACCGCCACGGTGGACGGCTCCCCCGGGCGCGTGCTAGTCAAGCGGATCAAGGCGGCGCCGGCGGGCACGCTCGACGTGGCCGAAGCGCCCATCGTGGTCTCAGGAGGTCGCGGGCTCAAGGAGCCGGCGAACTTCAAAGTACTGGAAGAGCTGGCGGCCGCGTTCGGCGGCCGGGCGGCGGTCGGCGCCTCGCGTGCGGTGGTGGACGCCGGATGGCGCCCCCACGCCGATCAGGTGGGGCAGACCGGCAAGACGGTCAGTCCGACCCTGTACGTCGCGGTCGGGATCTCCGGTGCGATCCAGCATCTCGCCGGGATGCGCACGTCCAAGGTGATCGTCGCGATCAATAAGGACAAGGACGCGCCGATCTTCAAAGTCGCGGACTACGGAATCGTGGGGGACCTGTTCGAGGTGGTGCCGAAGCTCACGGAAGAGATAAAGAAGCTCCATGGGTAAACGCGGAACGCGGAACGCGGAACGCGGAACTGACGCGCCGGCGTCGAGCGCGGAGACCACCTGGGGCTCGCAGGCCTGCATTGCTGTTCCGCGTTCCGCCTTCCGCGTTCCGCGTTCGGTATGATCCCCGCTCGCTATCAGCCGCCCCTGCCGCTGGATCGCCTCCTGTTGCCGGTCGGCGCGCCGGGCGCCGGTGACCGGATGGAACTCGATGTCGTAATCGTGGGTGCGGGGCCGGGGGGCCTCGCCTGCGCGATCGCGCTGGCCCAGCTCGCCCAGCGTAGCGGTCGCACCGACTTGAACATCGGCGTGCTCGAGAAGGCCGAGGCCCTGGGGGAGCACTCGCTCTCCGGTGCTATCGTGAACCCACGGCCCTTCCGGGAGCTCTTCCCCGATCTCGCGGATCGGGATTTCCCGTTCCGCGCGCCGGTCACCAAGGAAGCCGTGCACCTGCTCACCGCGCAGCGGGCCCTGCGCCTCCCCACCCCTCCGACCATGCACAACGCGGGCAACTACATCGCCTCGCTGTGCGAGCTGGTGCGCTGGCTGGGCGAGAAGGCCGAGGCGCTCGGCGTCAACCTGTTCACCGGCTTCCCGGCCGCAAGCCTGCTCACGGCGGGAACGCGCGTCGCGGGCGTGCGCACGGCCGCCACGGGTCTCGATCGCGAGGGCCGGCCGCTCGCGACCCATCAGCCGCCCAACGACATCGTCGCGCAGGCGACGGTGCTGGCTGAAGGCACGCGCGGGATGCTGGCTCAGGCGTATCTCGAGTGGCAACACGTCGCCGCGCAGAACCCCCAGATCTTCGCCCTCGGCGTCAAGGAAATCTGGGAGACCAAGCAGCCCCTCGACGCGATCGTCCACACGTTAGGATGGCCGCTGCCGCGGGACGCGTTCGGCGGCAGCTTCATGTACCCGCTCGAGCCCAGACTCGTCGCGCTCGGTCTCGTCGTCGGACTCGACTACCGCGATGCCAGGCTCGATGTCCACGGCCTGCTGCAGCGGATGAAGCTGCACCCGCTGTTCCGGCGCCAGCTCGAGGGGGGCGAGATGGTCGAGTGGGGCGCAAAGACCATCCCCGAGGGTGGCTACTACTCCGTCCCGGCGCGGCGCTCGGGCGACGGCGTGGCGATCCTGGGCGACTCGGCCGGCCTGGTGGACGTGCCGTCGCTCAAGGGGATTCATTACGCGATGCAGTCGGGCATGTTCGCCGCGCGCGCCATTTTCGCAGCGCTCGTCGCCGGCGACCCCTCCGCCGCGCGGCTCGCGGAATACGACCGCCTGGTCGACGAGTCGTTCATCATGAAGGATCTGTATCGCACGCGGAACATGCGGCTCGCCTTCAAGGACGGCTTCTTTGTGGGCGGCGCGAAAGCGGCCCTCATGTCCCTCACGGGGGGGCGGTTTCCCGGGCGGAAGATCACCGTCGAGCGCGATGCGGATGTGGAGCGCACGCTGACCCCGGGTGCAAGCCCGGGGATCACGCCCGACGGCCGTCTCACCTTTTCCAAGGTGGACGCGGTGTTCAAATCGGGGAACGCGACCCGCGACACGATCCCGACGCATCTCGTCATCGGGCCGGACGTTCCCGCCGCAGTGGCGGAGTTTTACAGTCACCTGTGCCCGGCCGGCGTGTACGAGGTGGCGGTAGGGGCGCAGCATGCTGCGCCCGTGCTGCGCGTGAACCCGCCGAATTGTGTCGACTGCAAGGCGACCGATGTGGTGGCCCCTCGCTGGACGCCGCGCGAAGGCGGCAGCGGGCCCAAGTACAAGCGGATGTAGCGTCCCGCGGTCGGCTGGGCGATCTTGCGTCGCCGCAGCAGGGTGAGGCCTCACGCCCCAATTTCGAGCCGCCGCCATCTGACCCAGCCTCTGTGTCGAGTGGCATCTTGTGTCTCGCCAACACGATACGCTCCACGCCATCGCCCGGCCCGTGCCCACGAGATGGCACCCGATATGCAATGCCCTGCTGCCGACGACCATGGCAAACGAAACGAAGCGTTCCACGGCCCCGCGAGGGGAACGGCCCCGGCGACGCGGCTGGGACCGGCGGCGCGATCTCGGGCGCCGCATGATTCGCGACCGGCGACGTGAGACGGCTGAGGTGCCGTTCGAGCGGCGCCATGGCGGCGACCGCCGCTCGGGCGTGCAGCGCCGTGCTGCGTCGGAGCGCCGCATCACCCCTCCCGAAGGCTTCCACCTGCTCGACCAGTAGCCCTCGTTGCGCCGCCGCCACGGCGGCGCAGCGGCTCCGGCACGGGCGTTGCCTGTCACGACACAGGCATGGCCTGGTACATCGTCGTCGTCGTGGTGATGCTCGCGACCGGGTACGACCTCTATCTCAGAGTGCGGGCCCTGCGTCGGGAGCGCGCGCAGGGTGGGACCGACGAGCTAGCGCGGCTCGAGAGTCGGCGCGCCTTCTACGAGTTGGCCGGCCGTGAGTTCGAGCGGGCGCGCCGCTACCAGCATCCCTTCACGATCGCCTACTTCGACCTCGACGACTTCCGGGAAGTGAGCCGCCTCTTCCCCCACCAGGTGGGCGACGAGATGCTGCGCCTGGTGGGTGGCGCGGCGCGCAGCTCGGTGCGTGGCAGCGACGTCGTGGCGCGGCTGGGTGGCGACCAATTCGCGCTGCTGCTCCCGGAGGCCGGTCCCGAAGCGGCTGGGGCCGCCGTCAAGAAGCTGCAGCAGACGCTGCAGGAGTTGGCGGAGGAGACCGGCCTCCCGCTCACGGTGAGCGGCGGCGTGGTGACGTGTCTGCAGCCGGCGGAGAGTCTGGAGGCAGCGATCGGCGCGGCGGACCGATTGCTGCACGGCGCCAAGGCGGCGGGACGAGACACGTTCTGGTCCGAAGTGATCGTGCCGCAGCCGATCGAAGGCTTCGAACCGACACGGCTGCGGCGGGCCTACCGCGTGCCACCGGGGTTCGACCTGCCGATGCCGCCACCGCTGGACCGCCCGCGCTAGCGTCCCGCCATCCTGATGCCGTCGATGATGAACTGCACCGCGATCGCGCACAGCACCAGTCCCATCAGCCGGGTGAGGATGCGCATCCCCGTCTGGGCGAGGCGCCGCTCGATGCCGGATGCGGCGGCGAGCGTGACGTAGGAGAGAAACGCCGTCAGTGCGATGGCCGCGTACACAGCGGCCGTTGTGAGCGGCGTCTTCGCCGCCCCGCTGAGCACCATCACGGTCGAGATCGCCCCCGGCCCCGCCAGCATGGGGATGCCGAGCGGCATGATCCCCACGTCTTCCTTCTCGATCCCCTCCGCCTTCTCCACCGGCGTCTCCCGCTGCTGACTGCGGCGGGCCTGCACCATGTCGAGCGCGTTGAGGCCGATCACCACGCCTCCGGCGATCTTGAACGCGGCGATCGTGATGCCGAAGAGACGGAAGATCAGGCTGCCGCCCAAGGCGAACGCGGTGAGGGTGACGGCGCAGGTCCATGCCCCTCGCCGGGCCATGAGCCGCCGTACCTCGGGCGGGTCCCGCGCCGTCATCGCGAGGAAGGTCGGCACGGCGGTCAGCGGATCGACGATGAACAGGACCGAGGTGAACACCAGGAACAGGTCCTGGAGCGTCTTCAGCATGCGCTCACATGGTCACCTGGACCACGCGGTCCTTGCCGGCCCGCTTGGCCTCGTACATGGCCTGGTCCGCCTTGCGCAGCAGATCGTCGCTCCCCGCCTCGGTGCCCGTGACGGCGACGACGCCGATGCTGGCGGTGACGGAGGGCGTCCCGCGGAACACGGTACGGATCCCGCCGGCGAGGCGATTGGCGACCGAGTGGGCCACGCTGCCGTCGGTCTCCGGCATCAAGACGCCGAACTCGTCCCCACCCAGCCGGCCCACGAAATCGGCCTGGCGCACCGCGCTGCGCATCGCGTCGGCGACGAGCCGCAGGACCGCGTCACCCGTGGCGTGGCCGTGCGCATCGTTGACCTTCTTGAAGTCGTCCAGGTCGAGATAAATCAGGGCCAGCGGCCGGCCATAGCGACGGTTGCGTCCGAGCTCCTGCGCTACCTGGGACGCGAAGGCCCGCGCGTTCAGCACGGTCGTGAGCGGATCGTGCGTCGCGAGGAGCTCGAGCTGCGCCTGGGTACGCCGCAGCTGCGACAGGCCGGCGATCGCCACGCCCACGACTGCGAGGTACGCTACCTCGTTCAGGATCCGGAACTGGAGCGACGTCTCGAGCGGCATCTGGTCGATCCCGACGCCGAAGCGCAGCAACGTCGTCGCGAGCGCGAACGAAATGCCCCACCCCAGGCCGTCCTGCGAGGCAGCCAGGAGCACCGGGATGACGTACAGGATCCCGAGCCGCAGGTCTGGGGGCGTGCGCACGTTGAGCACGAACACGCCGGCGGCGAAGGTCGCCCAGGCGATCAGCCGCAGGGCGCGGCGCAGTCGGGCCCGGGGCGCCACCTAGAAGGGGGCCTCAGCCACGTGATGCGGATCGTCGAGCAGCAGGGCGGTGAGTGCCTCGCCGGCGGACACCTCGGCCCGGTCCTCGGGCACGATCAGGAGGGCGTTGGCGCGGGCCATGGACGTCAGGATGCCGGAACCTTGGGGACCCGTCAAGCGCGCGACGAGCCCGCCGCCCGCTCCCTCTGGCCGGACCACCGCCCGCAGGAAGTGCCGCAGTTTGGGACCGAGCGAGATCGGCTCTCCCACGCACACCGGCACCGTGCGCCGGAACGGGAGCCGGTGGCCCAGCAGCCGCCGGATCGCCGGGCGCACGAACAGCTCGAACGTGACCATCGTGCTGACGGGGTTGCCCGGCAGCCCGATCCACGGCGTGCGGTCGAGCAGGCCGAAGCCGAGCGGTGCGCCGGGACGCATCCGGATACGCCACAGCTTCATGTCGCAGCCCAGCTCCGCGAGCACCTCCCGGACGAAGTCGTGCTCCCCCACGCTCACGCCGGCGGTAGTCACCAGCAGATCGGCATCGCGCACCCCCATGAGGTGCTGGCGCAGGCTGTCTTTCGTGTCGCGGGCCAGTCCCAGATCCACGGGAATTCCGCCGCTGCGGCGGATCAGCGCGTGCAGCGTGTAGGAGTTGGACGTGGCGATCTTCTTGCCCGCGAGGATCTCGGCTGAGCGGTCCAGGTCGACGATCTCGTCCCCCGATCCTATGAATGCCACGCGGGGCGTGCGGTGCACCAATGGAGCGCCGTGCGCGATGGAGGCGAGCACACCGAGCTGCGCCGGCCCGAGCGGCGTGCCGGCGGGAAGCACGATCTCTCCCCTACGGATATCCTCGCCCCGGTGCCGCACGTTCTTGCCCGCATCGCGTCCCGCGACCACGGTGACGTGGTCCGGGGCGGCGTCTTCGGTGTCCTCCTGGCGCACTACCGTGTCGGCGCCGGCCGGGAGCGGAGCACCCGTGAAGATCCGGGTCGCCTGGCCCGGCGCGATCGGCCGCGCGGGGAACTGCCCGGCGGCGACGCTCTCGACCACCGCCAGCACGATCTTTTGGTCGCGGCTCGCCCCCGCGACGTCGGCGGCGCGGGTGGCATACCCGTCCATGGCCGAATTGTCCCAGGGAGGGAGGTCGATCGGACTCGCCACGTCCTCGGCGAGCACCAGGTCGAGGGCCTCGCGCAGCGGCTGGCGCACCGCCTCGAGCGGAGTGACGTGCTCGAGGATCACGCGGGCGGCTTCGGTCGGAGTCAGCATCGTCATCGCTAAGGCGGGAGGATCTTGGCCCGGTCCCACGCGACGTTGGCGAGGGTGACGAGCCATGCGGTATCCGAGAAGCGGAACACGGGGAACTCGGCGCGATACGCCGCGTTGTCCGTCACCATGGCGACCCAGTCGCTCGCCGCGTGCACGGCCGGGTCGAACAGCGGCTCGGCCCCGGCCGCCAGGCGGTACACCTCGATCTTGGGCAGCGCGGCCCGCTTGTAGCCCTCGACGAGGACGATGTCCGCTCCCTCGAGGTACCGACGGGCCAGCGCGACCGGGTCCGATTCCGCCTCGGTCTTCTCCCACAGCACACGCTGGCCCGGCCCTTCCATGAGCACGCGCTCGGCGTGGCCTTCGTGCCAGTGGCGCCAGGAGTCCTTGCCCCGCTGATCGGTGTCGGCCGGATGGGTGCCGTGCTTGATGGTCATCACGCGGAACTTGCGGCGCACCAGCTCGGCCGCGAGGGCGACCAGCAATGTGGTCTTCCCGGCGTTCTTGCGCCCGATCACCGACATCATCCGCGTCGCTGCCACACGGCCTCCGCCCGCTCCAGATCCGCCGGGGTGTTCACGTTGAAAAAGAGCACGTCCGGATCACCGAAGCCCCGGACCCGCTCGAGCGGTAGTGTACCGACCTTCACGTCGGCGTGGAAGCCGATGGCGCGGAGGTCATGGCGCGCGAGCTGGCGCTCGATCGCCGGCCCGCAGGCAGGTCCGTAGACCGCGCACAGCGGCTCCACGCCGCGGCGACCGTCGCTCTCGGGAAGAAACGCGTCGCACTCCGCCGAGCCCTCCACCAGCGCGTGCAGCAGCTCGGGCGTGACGAAGGGCATGTCCCACGCGACGCACAGCACCGGCCCCGCGCCCGAGGCGACGGCCGTGTAGATCCCGCCCAGGCTGCCGCACTCGGGGCGCACGTCGGGGACGGTGCGCAGATCGGGCCGCCAGCCCGGCCCCTCCGGGGCATTGGCGACGAGCAGCGGCGGCGCGCTCGTCACGGCGGCGACGGCGTCCACTACGCGGTCGAGGATGCGCCGGCCGCCCAGCTCGATCAGGCCCTTGGGACGCCCGCCGTAGCGGCGGGGGATGCCCGCCGTCGCGGCCCGCTCCGGCGCGGTCTCGTCCAGGACGCCGACCTGCAGCCAGATGAGACGCGGTCGCACGCGCAGGGCCTCGTCCACGATCGGCCCGACGAACTCGCTGCGCCGGAACACGTCCACCACGTCGATGGCGTGCTCGGAGGCGGCGGCGGTGAGCGTGGGATAGCTCTTCTCGCCCAGGATCGCGGCGTGCCCCGGGTTCACCGGGACGATGTGGTAGCCCGAGCCCTGCAGATATCTCGCGACGGCGTTGCTGGGACGATCCGGCTTGGGCGACAGTCCCACGACGGCGATGGTCCGGGCGTCGCGCAACAGCGTCCGCAACGCGTCAGTCGTCATGCCTCGGGCCGGTGGACATGGGGCGTGCCGCTCACCGCGCGCCCGACCAGCACGACGCCCGCCCGCCGGGCGATGGTGAGGGCGAGGGTGGACGGGACGCTCGGCGTCGCCACGTAGGCGACGCCGGCGCGCGCGGCCTTGTACGCCAGCTCGGCGGAGATCCGACCCGTGACCAGCAGCCCCCGCCCGTTGGGACGCTGGCGGGCGATCACGGCGGCCCCGATCACCTTGTCCACCGCGTTGTGACGCCCGATGTCCTCGGCGTGGAATAACAGGCGCTCACCGTCGGTGAGCGCGGCCGCGTGAATGCCGCCCGTCTCGTTGTAGCGCTCCCCGGTCGCGAACAGGTCCTTGAAGAGCGCGCGCAGCCGCTCGGGCACGGGGGGCTCGCCGCGCGCCGGCGCATGCTGCACGGAATGCGGGTCGGCCAGGAAGGTCGAGACCGCGCCACACCCGGAGGCCAGCACGCGCTTGCGGTTCTCCCCCTTCACCAGCGTCACACGCTCCGGCTTCACTTCGGCCCAAAAGCCCAGGTCCGTCGCGCAGGGGCGGAGCTTCACCAGGTCGTCCAGCGTCTCGATATACCCCTCGCCGTGCAGCCACCCGGTCGCCAGCTCTTCCAGCTGATCGGGCGTGCACATCCAGGTGACCGCGGGCTCGCCGTTCACCTCGAGCCACACGGGCATCTCCTCCACGGCGGCGGACTCGGCGAGCATCCGGCCGCGCCGGGAACCGGGGACTCGGGGTTCGGGGCTCGGGGGTCGGGGTGCATCCCGAGCCCCGAGCCCCGATCCCCCAGCCCCTGAGGGATCACGCTTCACCGAAGTACTCCGAGTAGATATGCGGCCCCTCTTGCACCCGCACCGCGTGCAGCGTGACCCCTGCCGGCAGGCGGGGAGCAATCCGCTCCCACACGTACACGGCCAGGGCCTCGCCCGTGGCGAGCCGCCCGCCATCCGCGAATTCCGGCAGCGCCGCGTTGATGCTCTTGCCCTCGAGCCGCGTCGTGACCTCCTCCGCCAGCAGCCGATCGAGCACCTGCAGCTGCATCACACCACCCGCCCGCGCGTCGAGCGGCCCCTTCACGGTCACCCGGCACTGGTACCGGTGGCCGTGATCCTGCGCCGCACGGCCGAACTCGCGGGCGTTGCGCTCGTCGGGCCAATCCGTCCGCCGGATCTGATGCGTCGCCGTAAACTCAACGATACGCGTAAGATAGCTGATCGGCATCGCTAGTGCCGTTCCAACGTGTCGTGCACGTTGGCGACGCCGAATGCGCGGACCTCAAGGCGTTGGAACGGCACTAGAACACGCGCACCGCGCTCGCCTTGAAGGAGAACACGACGGGACTGCCGGGCGCGAGCGCCAGGTCGCGCAGCGCCTCCTCGCTGACGACGGCGACGAGCTCGACCCCCACGTCGGCGGTGACGTGGACGGCGCCATCTCCGGCGCGCCGGCGGGCCAAGGCGGTCACCCGGCCCGGGAATGTGTTGCGGGCCGAAGAGGCGAGCGGCTCGCGGCTGACGAAGATGTCGGTGGGCGGCACCGCGAGGATCGCGGGACCGATCTTGTCGGTCATCGCGGCAATTTCGACGGTTCCCACGCAGGCGCGTTTCAGGTCGCCGCTCTCGGCGGTCATCAGCTCCACGCGGAACAGGTTTTCGGGCGTGACGGGGGAGAGTCGGCCGTCGGCCAGGGCGCGCACGTCGTCCGCCCAGCGGTACGCATCCTCCAGCTGGTGCGACGCAAGGCAGACCGCGAGCGGCCGCCGGGCGCGCTCCTCGGCGAGCGTGCGGTACAACATGAGAGCCGCGGCCCGATCGGCCGAGCTCGCGGGCTCGTCCAGGAGCAGCACGTCCGGCTCGACCGCGAGCGCCCGTGCCACCGCCACGCGCTGCACCTCGCCGTCCGACAACTCGTGCCGTCGGCGGCCGAGCAGCGGCATGATGGCGAGTCGCGCGGCGACGTTCTCCACCCGTCTATTTACTTCTGTGCGTTTGATTCCGCGCACCTGCAGCCCGAACGCGAGATTCTCACGGACCGTCGCCCGAAACAGGATCGGTCGCTGCTCCACCAGCGTCACGCGGCGGCGCGCGGCGCCGCCCGGGGTCACGACCGTCCCGTCGAGCAGCACCCGGCCCACGGTGGGACGCTCGAGCAGGGCGAGCAGCCGCAGCAGCGTGCTCTTGCCCGAGCCGTTCGGGCCGACCACCGCGACGGCGGCCCCCGGAGCGACGGCGAACCGCTCGAGGTCGAGCACGACGCGGCCGTCGTACTCGTGTCGCACTCCCACCAGCTCAAGCATGGCCGCGGCCCTGGAGCGTCTGCAGCGCGACGTTCACGAGCAGGGCGAGCAGCAGCAAGATGAGGCCGAGCGCGAGCGCCAGGCCGAAGTCGCCCTGGCTCGTGTACAGGGCGACCGCGGTGGTGAGGGTGCGGGTCTGGCCCCGGATGTTTCCGCCCACGGTCATGGCGGAGCCGATCTCGGCCACCACGTGGCCGAACGCGGTCGTGATCACGGCGGCGAGCGCGAAGCGCGCCTCGCGCGCCACCGTCCACGCCGTGCGCCAGGGTCCGGCACCCAGCGTCTTGGCGGTGCGACGGATGCGGGGATCCACCCCCTGGACCGCGGCGGCCGCCAGCGCGGCGGCGATGGGGAGGGCGAGCAGCACGTCGCCCAGCGCGATGGCCTGCCAGGTGTACAGCCATCCCACGGCGCCGAGGGGCCCTCGCCGCGAGAGCAGGCCGTACAGCAACAGCCCCAGCACGACCGTCGGGAACGCGAGGGCGGTGTTCACCACCGTGAGCGCCGCGCGCCGGCCCCAGAAGGGGCGCGTCGCGAGCACGAACCCGAGCGGGATGCCGAGTCCGCACGCCAGCACCGTCGCGATGATGCCGATCTTGAGCGTGAGCAGGGCGATGCCGTACACCTCGGCGTCACCCGAAAACAGCAGCGCGAGCGCGCGCCGGAATCCCTCCGCTAGAAAATCCATCCCACGCCGATCGTGGCCCACGGGTGTGCCGTCCACTGGTCGAGCGGCGCGGTCGCGGGCAGGACGGTGCTGTTATCGATCTTGTTCGGAACCTTGTAGGAGAGCGGGTAGTGGAGCTTCCAGAGCACGAGGCGGAAGTCGCCGCGCACGGAGATGCGCCGCGTCGGATACCAGCGCACGCCGGCGTTGGGGGCGAGCGTGATCTTGGTCCCGAACCGGTAGCCGCTGGTGTCCTGCGCCAGCGCGCTACCGATCGCCACGCCGAGCGCGCCGCCGATGAACGGGGCGAAGCGATGCCACGTCTTCCGCCCGGTGAGCACGAGCTGGAGCCCGGCGTCGGCGAGCACGACGGGGTCGTTGAACGGCCCGGGGCTTCTGCGCGACGTGGAGTCTTTCGTGTAGTCCTCGACGAAGCGCGACGTCCGGGCGTACGCCAGGCCAAGCGAGGCGCCCACCGCGCCGAACGGCACTTCGTAGCGCAACGCGCCGGTCAGGCCGTCCGACGGGCCCACCTCCACGCTCCCACGGCTCCCCCCCAGGTGCCCGACACTCAGGGCCCATACGGCGCCGCGGGGGATATCGTGGTACGGGGAGTGACCGGGCTCGTAGCCCACTTGGGCGGCGACCACGTCGTACGACGCTACGACGCTAAGCCATACGACAGCACCGAGAGCCAGTCGAAGGAGACTTACAACGTAGCGACGTAGCGTCATGCAACAGCCTTTCATCTGGTTAGTCCGTCTCCCGGATATCCCGCCCCGTCATCTCCGGGGGCGGCTCGATGCCGAGCATGTGGAGCAGCGTCGGGCCCACATCGCACAGGGCACCACCGTGCCGCAGCGGACCCCTGATGTCGTCGCCCACGATCAGGAACGGAACGGGATTCGTCGTGTGCGCCGTGTGCGGGCCCCCTGTGGTGGGATCGATCATCAGCTCGCAGTTGCCGTGGTCGGCGGTCACGAGCAGCGTGGCCCCGCGACGCTCGGCGCTCTGGACGACCCGCTCGAGGCAGCGATCTACCGTCTCCACCGCCGCCACCGCCGCGCGTAGTACCCCGGAATGGCCCACCATGTCTCCGTTCGCGTAGTTGCAGAGAATGAAGTCGTGCTGCCCCGCCTCGATCGCCTTGCACAGCACGTCGGTCACGCCGGGCGCGCTCATTTCGGGCATCAGGTCGTAGGTCGCGACCTTCTGGGAGGGAACGAGCAGCCGCTCCTCTCCCGGGAACGGCGTCTCGAGCCCGCCGTTGAAGAAGTAAGTGACGTGGGCGTACTTCTCGGTCTCCGCGGTGCGAAACATCGTCTTGCCGCGCTCCGACAACACCTGCGCCACGATTTGCGACAACACCATCGGCCCGAAGGCCATGGGAAACGGGAAGGTCTCGTCGTACTGCGTCATCGTCACGAGATCGACCTTGGGCCGCACGCCGGTGTCGAACCCGTCGAAGCCGTCCACCGCCAGCGCGCGCACCATCTGGCGCATGCGGTCGGCGCGGAAGTTGAAGCAGAACACCCCGTCGCCCGACCGGATTCGGGGCGTTCCGGTGATCACGCGTGGCTTCACGAACTCGTCGGTCTCGCCCGCCTCGTATGCGGCCCGGATGGCGCTCACGGCATCCGGGGCGGGCGCTCCTACGCCGTGCACCATCGCATCGTAGGCGAGCCTGGTGCGCTCCCAGCGCTTATCGCGGTCCATGGCGTAGTAGCGACCGACGACGGTGGAGATTACCGGGGCTCGGGATTCGGGACTCGGGACTCGGGCCCCACCAGTCCCGAGTCCCGAGTCCCGAGCCCCGAGTCCCTCCAGCAACTCCTCCGTGAATCCCAGAGCGGAAGTCGGCCCCGTATCGCGCCCGTCGAGCCAGGCGTGGATGGCCATCGGCAGCTCGTGTCGCCTCCCGAGCTCAACGGCCGCGAGGAGATGCTGGTCCAACGCATGGACCCCGCCGGTCCCGATCAACCCGATGAGGTGCAACGTGCCGCCGCGCTGTCGTGTTCGTTCACACAGCTCGACGAGCGGGGGCAGGCGGAAGAACTCGCCGGACTGGATGGCCTGCGAGATGCGCACGATGTCCTGCGGGACCACGCGGCCGGCGCCGAGGTTCAGGTGACCCACCTCGCTGTTGCCGATCTGTCCGTCGGGAAGTCCCACGGCGAGTCCGGACGCGTTGAGGAGTGTGCGAGGCGCCTTGGCCCAGAGGCGATGCCAGACGGGCGTGTCACCGAGCTCGACGGCGTTGCCCTCGCGGCCGGGACGAAAGCCCCAGCCGTCGAGCACGATCAGGACGACCGGGGTGCGCGGCCCACGCGTCTTTGCCATATTGGAGGGGATGCAATCTAGCCGGGCCCTCCGCGCCCTTCCAGTTGTGTTCTCGCTCGCGCTCAGCCCGTCGCTCGCCGCCCAAGCGCGTTTCCGCGTCACTACCGACGGGGCCTGGTTCTTCCAGGAACCCGGGGGCAAGCGTCTCGCGCGCCTGGCGCGCGGCGCGATCGTCGTGGGTGGCGAATCACAGGACACGTGGCAGGGCGTGACGCTCGAGGGCTGGATCTTCGCGACCTCGGTCGGACCGACGCCGCGCGCCGGGTACGACCTCGCCGTCACCCGCGCTCCCGAGGAGAACCTGCGGTCGGCACCGGCCGGCGCCCTGATCGGCAAGCTGCCCCAGGGGTTCCTGCTCAACAAGGTGGCCGAGGGGACGTCCGGGAACTGGGTCCACGTGCTGCGCCCGGGCTGGGTGGAGAAGTCCGCGGTGGAGAGCCTCGCGCAAGTTGCGACCTCGGATACCGGCTCGGGTGGACCAACCCCGGGGCCACGCCCCGGGGTCGGTCCCCCCGATACCAACTCCAGTCCCTCCGCCCCGGTGGATCCGTCGCGCGTCGAATCGGCGCGCCGCACGGTGCTGTATCGCGCGCCCGAGGGCGCGCCGGCGGGAACGTTGGCGCCGTCGGCGCCGCTGCGCGTGCTGGGGCGCTCGGGGGACTGGACGCGCGTCGAGCTCGAGGGCTGGGTGAAGAGCGCGGACCTGGAGATCGCGCCGCCCGGCGTCCTGATGGGGATCACGGCGGCCGAGCTCCGTACCGACCCGCAGCGCTACGCGGGACAGGTGCTGCGCTGGACGCTCCAGTACATCGCCGAGCAGCAGGCGGACGAGCTGCGTCCCGAGATCCCCAGCGGGTCGCGCTACTTCCTCGCGCGCGGGCCGCTGCCCGAGCACGGGTTCGTGTACGTGATCGTGCCCGAGGCCAAGCGCCCCCAGCTCGAGAGCCTTGCGCCGCTCGCCACCATCCAGGTCACGGCGCGCGTGCGCACCGGCCGCACCCGGTTCCTCGGCAATCCGGTGCTCGACCTCATCAGCCTTGAGACCCTGCCATGAACGACATCCTGCGCGATCGGCTGCTGCGGAAGCTCGACACCCTGCCCGACGACAAGGCGTACCAGGTGCTCGACTACGTCGAGTTCCTCGAGTCGAAGTACGCGGAGCGGCAGGCCGGCGCCCCGGCGTTCCAACGAGCCGCCGAGACGCTCGAGGACACGCTGCGCGCCGGCCGCGTTCCGGTGAACATCATCCGGGGGACGATGGACGCGGTCGGGAAAGCGGGCAAGCTGCTCGAGAAGGTGGCCGCGGCGGGGAAGGCAGCGGTGGAGGAAGCCTCGAAGAAGGTCGCCGACAAAGAGAAGGTTGAGGAAACGCCACCCGGCCAGTAACTTTCGCCATGGGAACCTTCCGTCCGGCCGTCGCCCTCACGTTCGACGACGTGCTGCTAGTGCCGCGGCACTCGAGCGTCCATCCGCGTAACGTCGACACCCGCTCCCGCTTCACCCGCAAGCTCTCCCTGCACATTCCGCTCGTCGCCGCTGCAATGGACACCGTCACCGAATCGGAGATGGCGATCGCCATGGCGCGCGAGGGCGGCATCGGCGTCATCCACAAGAACATGCCGGTCGACCGCCAGGCCGCCGAGGTGGACCGGGTGAAGCGCAGCGAGTCGGGGATGATCCTGCACCCCATCACCCTCGGCCCCGACCGCCCGCTGCGCGAAGCGGTGCACTTGATGGAGCGGTTCCGCATCTCCGGCGTGCCCATCGTGGACGACGCCGGCCGCCTGGTGGGCATCATCACCAACCGCGACCTGCAGTTCGAGCGCCAGCTCGACCGCCCGATCCGCGACGCCATGACGAAGGACCGGCTCGTGACCGCGCCGCTGGGGACCACGCTCGATGAAGCCGAGAAGACCCTCGCCAAACACCGCATCGAGAAGCTCCCGGTCGTGGACGACAAGGGCGTGCTGAAGGGGCTCATCACCATCAAGGACATCTTCAAGCGCCGCCAGTTCCCCAACGCCAACAAGGATCAGCACGGTCGCCTATGCGTCGCCGCCGCGGTGGGGGGCGCTCCCGACGCCCTGACACGGGCCCGCGCCCTCGTCGACGCGGGGTGCGACGTGATCGTGGTGGACTCGGCGCACGGGCACTCGGAAGGCGTGCTCAAGACGGTCGAATGCCTGCGCGAGACGTTCCCCGACGCGCAGCTCGTGGGCGGCAACGTTGCGACCGAGGCGGGGGCACGGGCGTTGGTCGAGCGCGGCGTGGACGCGGTAAAGGTAGGCGTGGGTCCCGGCTCGATCTGCACCACCAGGGTCGTGACCGGCGTCGGCGTTCCCCAGATCACTGCGATCCTCGACGCGGTGCGGGGCGCGGGCGAAAACGTGCCTGTGATCGCCGACGGCGGGATCAAGTACTCGGGCGACGTGGTGAAGGCCCTGGCCGCGGGCGCCGAGAGCGTGATGATGGGCTCGATGCTCGCTGGCACCGAAGAGAGTCCAGGCGAATCGTTCCTGCTCGAGGGCCGGCGCTTCAAGGTGATCCGCGGCATGGGGAGCCTCGGGGCCATGGAAGAGGGCTCTGCCGACCGCTACTTCCAGGAGGGAGAGGTCTCGCCCTCGAAGCTCGTGCCCGAAGGGATCGAGGGCCGGGTGCCTTACAAGGGCCCCGTGGCCGACGTGATCTTCCAGATGGCCGGGGGGCTACGCAGCGGCATGGGGTACTGCGGCGTGTGCGATATCAAGGCGCTCCGCGGCGAGACAGAATTCATCCAGGTGACCACCGCGGGGCTGCGCGAGTCGCACCCACACGACGTCGTGATCACGCGAGAAGCTCCCAACTACTCCTTGTAAGGCCCAGTCCGGCGTTGTTGCGTTGACGCAGCAACAGTGTCCGGTCTGAGCGCGCGGTCCGCGCGGCGTGCGCCTTGCGGGCGCGTGTACGTGCCATGAGCCCTTCCTGCCGTCGGGCGAATGTCGCGCTGATCGCCAGTCTCTTGGGCCGGTCGCTGCCTGGCCAAGGTCCGCCGGACAGCATCAAGCAGCAATCCGTCATCGACGCCGCGACGGCCGTGCGGGAGCGTGGCGCCCGCAGTGTCACCGACATCCTCACGAGCCGGGTCCCCGGCCTCCTCGTCGTCCCGGCCTCCGGTGTGAACGGCATGGGGGCGCGGATTCGACTGCGCGGCGTGCAAAGTCTGGTGGCCGACCGGGCGCCTCTCGTGCTGGTGGACGGCATGCGCGTGGAGGCGGCGGAGGACGCGTTCTCGCCCACGTCGACGCTGAACAATTCTGTGTACGTCTACCGCTATCAGGGGCCGCTCCCTCCCGGCCCCCTCCGGTTGGACGACTTGAACCCCGACGATATCGAGTCGATCGACGTCCTGCCGGGCGCGGCTTCCGGGGCGATCTACGGCCCCGGAGCCGAGGCCGGGGTGATCCTGATCCACACTAGGCGGGGTCGTGCCGGCCCACCGCGCTGGGAAGGCTACGTCGAAGGGGGCGTGAGCGCGGCAACGACGCACTGGCCGGCCAACTTCGGCGGCGTCGACAGCGACAATCCCGACCCTCGGTACCAGCACGGAGCCTGCAGCCTCTGGAACGAGGCGAACGGATTCTGCCGCCAGGACTTCGTGCAACAGTTCAATCCGCTCGAGCAACGGAGCCCGTTCCGCGCGGCCCTGCGGCGGCAGTACGGGCTGAGCGTGTCGGGCGGGACCACGTGGGGCGACTATCGCGTGTCCGGGACGTTCGCAGGAGATGCCGGTCCGTATTCCTCGAGCGTCACGTCACCCGACCCCAACTACTACCGTCGCTTGAGCGGCCGCCTGAGCGGTCGCCTGCGCCCCTGGCCCACGCTCGAGCTCGCCCTGAACGCCGCCCGCTTGTCGGACGACCTGCGCCTCCCGCCGGACCTGCCTCAACAGGTTGCCGTCGGGCCGAGCGACAGCGCTGGCTTCGATTGGAGTCCGATATTTCGACTGCGGAACACGCAGACAGTTGGGCGGTGGACGACGATGATCGCGGCGCGCTGGACGCCGCTGTCGTGGATTGCATTTCACGGGCTTGCCGGGTTCGATGCGGTCGACCAGAGCGACACCGCGCTGTGGCCCTACGTCGCCAGCACGCCCTCGCTCTTGGGGTCGTTGAGCCAAGGCGCGCTGTGGTCACGGCACCGGACCCTGGAGCTGTCGGCCGCCGCGACCGGGGCCCTTTCCGCGTTGGTGTCTTCGACGACCACGTTCGGTGTGCAACAACTGCGCGACAGCCTGCGGCAGGAATGGTCCAGGCAGATCGATCAGGGAACCGGGTTCGGCGGCGGATCCGTCCCGGGCGCCAGCCAGTGGCGCTGGGGCAATTCATTCGGCTACTACATCGACGAACGGCTCGCGCTGGGCCGCAGGGTGGCCGTGAGCGCGGCGGTGCGCCACGACCACTTCAAAGAGCTGCAGCGCGGCGCAACCTACCCTAGCTTCACGGCCACCTGGGTTGCACATGCTGCGTCCGACTCCGCTCCCCTGGGTCGACTCGCATTCCGCGCGGCGTACGGGTCGGCGGGGCCGCGGCCGTTCGAGGGGCAACCCGAGGTGTTCGTGCCTATCGGCACGCCCATTCCGCACGTCGATCCCGAGCGCACCACGTCCACCGAGCTCGGTGCCGACGCGACGCTGTTCGGGGGCCGGGTGGGCGCCCAGGTGACCTACTACACGATGCGCTCTCACTCGTTTCACACGACGCTGTCCGTGCCGTCGGGCTACCCGGGAATCGACTACAACCCCGGCACGATCCGCAACCGCGGGATCGACGCCACCATCACAGGAAAGGTGTTCACCGGTCCTGTGGCCGGTTGGGACGTCACGCTCTCGCTGTGGGGGAACCAGAACCGGCTGGTCAAGATCGACCGGTCGCCAATCTTCTTCGGGCAGGAACGTGCGGTGCTCGGGTATCCCACAGCGGGGTATTGGGCGTACCCGATACGCAGCTTCGCCGACGGGAACGGGGACGGCATCATCACGCCGTCGGAAGTTGTAGTGGGACCCGAACCCGTGTGGGTGGGTACGCCGTATCCGACGCAGGGCGCGATGCTCACCTCGGAGTGGAGCTTGGGCGGCTCGTTTCGAGCGTCGCTGACGCTCGATTACCGCGCGGGGCAGCGCCTGTTCAATGAAGCCGCCTTCTACCGCTGCCGCTACGGTACCTGCCGGGCCGCCGTCGATCCCCGGACGCCGCTCGCCGAGCAAGCGAGCGCAGTCATCATCTTCCAGCCCACGACGGGCTACTTCGAAGACGCCGACTACCTCAAGCTGCGGGAGATTTCGCTGTCGTTTTCCACCCCGCCCAAGCTGGCGGCGGTGCTGCACGCGCACTCGGCGACCCTCACCCTGGCCGGTCGCAATCTCGCGACGTGGACCGGGTACTCGGGCGGCGATCCCGAGTCCGGGAGCTACGGCACGATCGTACCCGGGTGGCCGAGGATCATCGCCGACGGCGGCGCACTGCCGGTGCCGCACTCGTGGACGCTGCGCCTCCAGCTCGCATATTGACTTGACAGGCCCACCGTCCCGGCCTACTCTAGCCGCCGTCTCGCCGTCCACCCGCTGTCCGCTCGAACCATCCGAGGATCCATGAACCTGCTCCGACGGAAGAGCGTCACCGAGCTGCAGCAGGAGGCCCAGACCGATCACAGCCTCAAACGGGCACTCGGTGCCCTCAACCTCACGATGCTGGGCATCGGCGCCATCATCGGCACGGGCATCTTCGTGCTGACGGGAACCGTGGCGGCGCAGAACGCGGGCCCGGCGGTCGTGTTGTCGTTCGTGCTGGCGGGAATCGCGTCGATCTTTGCGGCGCTCTGCTACTCGGAGTTCGCGTCGCTCGTGCCGATGGCCGGGAGCGCCTACACCTACGGCTACGCCACGCTGGGCGAGATCTTCGCGTGGATCATCGGGTGGGACCTGGTGCTCGAGTACGCACTCGGCGCCGTGACGGTGGCGATCGGCTGGTCGGGCTATGTCGTCAGCTTCTTGCGGGACATCGGCATCAACATGCCGTGCTCCCTGGCGGCCGCGCGCGGGCTGGTCGCCCCACAGTGCACCGAGCCCGCCGTCTTCAACCTCCCGGCGGTGATCATCATCGCGATCGTCACGGCGTTGTTGGTAATCGGCATCAAGGAGTCGGCGAACGTCAACAACGTCATCGTGTTCATCAAGGTGGCCGTCGTCCTGCTCTTCATCGTGGCGGCGGTGCGCGCCGTGAACCCGGCCAACTGGCATCCCTTCATTCCGCCCAACACGGGCGACCGGGGCGCGTTCGGCTGGACCGGCGTGATGGCGGGCGCCGGCCTGGTGTTCTTCGCGTACATCGGGTTCGATGCCGTCAGTACAGCCGCGCAGGAAGCGAAGAATCCGCAGAAGGACATGCCGATCGGCATCATCGGCTCGCTGCTGATCTGCACGGTGCTGTACATCCTCGTCTCGGGCATCGCGACGGGCGTGATGAGCTACAAGGACCTGAACGTCCCCGACCCGATCGCCGTCGCGGCGGATCACGCCGGTCTCGGTTGGATGTCATCGCTCATCAAGCTCGGCGCCATCGCCGGCCTCTCGTCCGTGATCCTGGTCATGCTGCTCGGTCAGTCCCGCGTGTTCTACTCGATGGCGCGAGACGGCCTGCTGCCGCAGTTCGTCAACAAGGTCCACCCGAAGTTCCAGACGCCGTACATCACGTCGATCGTCACCGGCATCGTCGTCGCCATCGTGGCGTCGCTGCTCACGGTTCGGGAGGCGGGGAACCTCGTCTCGATCGGGACACTGCTGGCGTTTGTGATCGTGTCCATCGGCGTGATGGTGCTGCGGGTGCGCGAGCCCAACCTGCCGCGGGCGTTCACGACCCCGGCGGTGTTCATCGTGGCCCCGCTGGGCGCGATCTCGGCCGCGTACCTGATGATCTCGCTGCCGTGGACGACCTGGCGGCGGCTCATCGTCTGGTTCGTGGTCGGCATGGTGCTGTACTTCGTGTACGGCATGAGTCACTCGAAGCTCGCTTCGAGAGACGCCAAGTAAAGGCGTCACCTCCTTCGATTCCTCTCATGCGTCGACTGAGGTGGTTCGGCTTCTGGACATTGCTCGGCGTCGTGTCGAGCGCGCAGCTCCATTTCGCCAATCAGCGATTCGCCGCCCATCCTCCCTCCTGGTGGCAGGCCCTCGCCACCGGTCTGCCGCACTGGTACCTGTGGGGTCTGCTGGCGCTTGTAGTCGCGTGGCTGGGGCGCCGCTTCCAGGTCGACCGGGCCAACTTCGACCGCCACTTCTTCATCCATCTGGGGGCGAGCCTCGACCTCGCTCTCCTGCAGCTCGTGGCCGCCGTGGGCGTACAGGACCTGCTCCACGCCGCGGCGGGCGAGCCGTTCGCGTACGCGCAGCAGCTGGTGGACAACTTCACGCTGTTCTATCACTGGAACGTGCTGATCTACTGGGCGATTCTCGCGGTGGTGCACGCGCTCGACTACCACGCCGACCTCGAGCGGCAGCGCGTGCACGCGGCGGAGCTCGACGTCCGGCAGCCCACCGAGCGGCTGCTCGTCGCCGACAATGGGCGCAGCTTCTTCGTGCGGACGAGCGACGTCGACTGGATGGAGGCGGCCAGGAACTATGTCCGTCTCCACGTCGGTCACCGCACCCACCTGCTCCGCGCCACGCTCGGCCGGGTGCGCGAAGTGCAGCCATGGTTTCACGGTGACGCGGTCGTGATCCTCGACGGCGGCGCGCAGGTCACTCTTAGCCGTCGCTACCGCGCCAACCTCCTCGGCAGCCAGGTCTCCTGAGGCCGCGCCCCAGGCAGCACGCGCGCGCGATACATTGACACCTTGGGCGATGATATGGTACTACTCGACGACGTGTCAGGAGCTATCATGCGCGACGAAATGGGAACCTTCCGCGTCGACGTCCAGGTCGAGAACCCGGCCCGTGCGGGTGAGACGCGGACGCTGCACTCCGTCCTCGTGGACACGGGCGCGGAGCTCTCCTGGGTGCCCGCCGCCGTGCTCGAATCCCTCGGCGTTGAGCGCAACAACCAATGGCGCTTCCGCCAGGCGGACGGCAGCATTCTCGAGCGCTGGACCGGCACGGTGGTGGTGGCTGTCGGCGGCAGACGGGTCGGGGACGAAGTAGTCTTCGGAGAGCCGGGCGATCTCGCCTTGCTGGGTTCGCGCACGCTCGAAGGGCTGAATTTCCGCGTGGAACCTGTCACCAAACGGTTGGTAGACGCTGGCCCCGCGCCCGCCGCGGCGGCGGCGTAATCCCTGGTTCCCCCTCTCCGGAACGGAGAGGGGGACAGGGGGTGAGGACCGGGACCACGAGGGGACCGGGGGGTTGAGGACCGAGTCCGACCCCCGGACCTTGAGTCCCTCTCGTCCCGGCTGGAGTCCCGCCCATCCCACATCGCTGTATGCGTGAACCGGTTTTCCCCACTTTGCTGGATGACCCTGTTCGCCACCAAGCCGATCGCCGTCCTCCGCGCCGAGGCGGAAGCGAGCGGTGAGCACGCCCTGACGCGGGCCCTCGGGCCCATCAATCTCGTCACGCTCGGCATCGGCGCCGTCATCGGTGCGGGCATCTTCGTGATCACAGGACAGGTGGCCGCGCTGTACGCCGGTCCCGCGGTGCCCCTGTCGATGGTTCTGGTGGGCGTCGCGTGCGCGTTTGCCGGCCTGTGTTACGCCGAGATGGCGAGCGCCGTGCCCGTGGCGGGGAGCGCCTACACGTACTCGTACGCCACCATGGGCGAGCTCGCGGCCTGGATCATCGGGTGGGACCTGGTGCTCGAATACGCGGCCGGCGCCGCGACCGTGGGCGTCGGCTGGTCGGGTCACTTCGTGTCCCTGCTCGGGCTATTCGGGCTCCACATTCCCCCGAGCCTCACGGCCCCGCCCACACAGTTGTGCACGGCCGCGCAGGTGACCGCCCACGCCACGGGATGCGCTCATCCAGGGCTGAACCTGACCGGCGCGATCATCAATCTCCCGGCGGTCTTCATCGTCGCGGTGATGTCCGCCGTGCTGGTCATCGGGATCAGGGAGTCGGCGCGGGTGAACAGCGCCATCGTGATCCTCAAGGTCGCGATCGTCCTGTTGGTCGTGCTCGTCGGCCTGCCGCACGTCACACGTGTCAACTGGACACCGTTCATCCCCCCGAACAGCGGCGAGTGGGGCACCTACGGCTGGTCGGGCGTGCTGCGGGGCGCGGGCCTGGTGTTCTTCTCCTACATCGGGTTCGACACGGTCTCGACCGCGGCGCAGGAGACGAAGAACCCCCAGCGCGACATGCCCATCGGCATCCTCGGCTCGCTCGCGATTTGCACCCTGCTGTACATCGTGGTGTCGGCCGTGCTGGTGGGGATGGTGCCCTACGGTGAGCTCAACCTCCCGGCGCCGATGGCGTATGCGATGGAGCGGATCGGCGCGCCGTGGTGGATTCGCGTGTCGATCGACGTCGGCGCCGTCCTGGGCATCGCGTCCGTGATCCTCGTGATGCTGCTGGGGCAGTCCCGCGTCTTCTACTCGATGTCGCGCGACGGCCTGCTCGGGACCTGGGCCGGCAAGGTCCATCCCCGTTTCCGCACGCCCTACCTGTCCACGATCTACACCGGCATCGCGGTCTGCTTTGCTACAGGACTGCTGCCGCTGCAGCTGCTGGGCACCTGGGTCAACATCGGCACGCTGCTCGCGTTCGTGCTGGTGTGCGCCGGCGTGTGGATCTTGCGGTACACGCGCCCCGACCTCGAGCGGCCGTTCCGGACACCGCTCGTTCCATTAGTCCCGATCCTCGGCATCCTCTCCTGTCTGGGTCTCATGCTGACACTGCCGCTCGACACGTGGATCCGCTTGGCGGTGTGGTTGGTGATCGGATTCGGGATCTACTTCGGGTACAGCCGAAAGCACAGCGCGCTGCGGCCCTAGACGCCCCGGGCGACGCCCGGTAGCTTGCGCCCATGACGCGGCGCTTGGCGGTGCGAATGACCTGGCTCCTCGGGGCCGTGGGGGTGGCCATCGCGGTCGCCTGCAAGGGCAGCACCGCCCCGCACCAGCCGACCCCCTGTCCCTCGTACAGCGGCGGGCTGTCGCAAGGCGACTCGCTGTACGGGTTGTACCACCTGGTGTCGTATTGTCTGGACACGCTCCCCGCTTTCACCCCGCCGGCCGAGTCGGGCCACGTCACCTTGATCCATGCAACGAGTGCGGATTCGTTCGTCGCCGTCCTCGTGCCTCAAGGTCAGGCGCCGGAAACCATCCTGGGCACGTACACGCATCCCCTCCCGGACTCGATCCACGTGACCGGCTTCGTGAGGGTCTCCGGCTTTCTCGTTTCGGTGGAACTGCCGGGCAGGTTCATGCTGCAGCAGAACACCCTCTCCGTAAGCGGGCGCCTGGTTGTGACCGGGACGAGCCCGCACACCGTGTCGTTCGTCGGGGCGAGGTAGCGACCGTAGCATCCTCGGGACGCCTTCCCGTTTATCTTGTGGCATGTCGACGAATGGCGTTTCCATTCCTCCGGAGCGCAGCAGAGCCGCGCAGGACGTGGCCGCCGTGCTCGCGCCCGGACGACGCGTCGCGCTCACCACGCATGTGAACGCCGACGGTGACGGCGTGGGCAGCGAGGTCGCGCTGTGGCACCTGCTCACGGCGCGGGGGCTCACTGTCGCGATCGCGAACCCCACACCCATCCCCGACCGGTTTCACTTCCTACTGCCGAACGGCGCCGACCGCTCCGAGCGCGCGACGCGCGAGATCGAGGCCGCCGACGTGGTGGTCGTGCTCGACATCTCGGACCTGAGCCGCCTGGGCGATCTCGCGCGCGCCATCACGCAGTCCCAGGCGGTGGCGTGTATCGACCACCACGTGAGCGGCGGCTCGCTCCCCGGCGGGCCGCGCCTGGTCGCGCCCGAGGCCGCCGCCACGGCCGAGCTGGTGTTCGACTTCGCGAATGCGCTCGAGTGGCCGCTCTCGCCCGAGGCCGCGCGGGCGCTGTACGTGGGTCTGCTCACTGACACCGGGGCCTTCCGGTTCGCCAACACCACGCCCCGTGCGCTGCGGGTGGCGGGGGCGCTGCTCGAGCACGGCGTGGATCCCGAATCGATCTATGCGTCGGTGTACGCGAGCGCCCCCGAGGGGCGTGTGCGCCTCATGACGGAAGTGCTCGAGACCCTGGTGGTGGAGCCCGAGCACGGGCTCGCGTGGGTGACGGTGCCACCGGACGCGCTGCCGCGCCACGGCGCCACCGCCGACGACCTCGACGGCATCGTGGAATACCCGCGCTCCATCGCCGGCGTGCGGCTCGCGCTGCTGTTTCGCAATCTGGCGAGCGGGAAGGTGAAGGTGAGCTTCCGCTCGCTCGGCGACGTGGACGTGGCGGAGCTGGCGGGCCGCTTCGGGGGCGGCGGGCACCGCAAGGCCGCGGGGGCCTCGCTCGATGGGACGCTCGCGGAGGTGCAGGGGCGCGTCCTCGCCGCCGCGCGCGACTACCTCGGTCGATAGCTTCAGTTCGTGCCGTTCCGGCGCCTGACGCTCCGGTCCTCCGTTCTCGTCAGCCTGATCGGCACGCGGTTGCCGATTCTCCTGCTCGGTGCCATCGCCGTAACGATCGTCGGCACGATTCCCGCACCGACCGCCGAGGCGCTGTGGCGGGTGTCGTCGAACGAGCTCGTGAATCTCCAGGCCCGCTGGGACACCGACTTCTATCACCAGATTGCGACCGTCGGCTACCGCTGGGATCCGTCGGTGTTTCTGCATCAGAATGTGGTCTTCTTCCCGTTGTATCCGCTGTTGATGCGCTGGGGCGGAGCGCTGCTGGGGGGCCATCCGCTGCTTGCCGGAACCGTCATTTCGCTCGCGGCCTTCGCCGGCGCGATCGCCCTCCTGTATCGGATGGCGGTCCTCGAGCTGGGTGAGGAGAAGGCGTGGCCGGTGATCCTGCTCGTGTCGACGTACCCATTCGCGCTGTTCTATTCCGTCGTCTATACCGAGTCCTTGTTCCTGTTTCTCACGGTTGCCGCGTTCTACGCCATGCGACGGCGTTACCTGCTGCTCGCGGCGCTGGCCGGCTGCGCGGCGGGGCTCACGCGTCCCAACGGGTTCTGGCTGGCGCTCCCATTGCTGTGGCTGGCGACGAGGGGGGCGGAGGGGCGGGGGGGGCGGGGGGGCAGGGACGTCCCGGCCATCCTCGTCGCGCTGGCGCCGCTCGCCGGCGTCGCGATCTTCTCGGCGTATCTCTCCGTGCGCTTCGGCGACGCCCTGGCGTGGATGCACGGCCAGGCCGCGTGGGGAATGCCGTTGTTGGGCCGCGGTCCTGCGCCGGACCCGGTTCGCACAGCCGAGGACCTCCGGCTGAAGGTGAGCGAAGTGATGGTCTACGCCGGCGACATCGCGGCGTTTTTCTGGGCAGCCGCGTCGATCGTGCCGGTGGTCCGACGCCTCGGCGTCGCGTACGGATTGTGGATCGCCATCAACATCTTCCCGCCGGTGGCGGCCCACCTCTTCATCTCGCTCGGACGGTTTACATCGGTCCTGTTCCCTCTATTCTTTTGGCTTGCGTTGGTCGTGCCACGACGGCGCGTGGCGTGGTTGGCCGGCGCGTTCGCGGCAGGTCAGGCGCTGCTGGCAGTGGGCTTCTTTTTGTGGCGACCCGTCGTGTAGCGCGCCGCCGCCTTGTCCACCTCTTTCCTCGTCCGGTGCTCCATGAAGCGCGTTCTCCTGGTGTTGGCCCTGGTCCTCGTCGTACTCACGGCGGTCACGCTCGAGCGCACCGTCACGTTCCGCTCGCGCCAGCCCCAGGTGGCCCCGGTGGCCGTCGAGCCGCTCGACACGGCCGCCCTGGCGCGCCGGCTCGCCGGCGCGTTGCGTTTCAAGACGATCTCGTTCCAGGACTCGAGTCAGTTCGACGCGCGCGAGTTCGAGGGCTTGCACCGCTACCTGCGGGATTCCTTCCCGAAAGTGCACGCCGCCCTCAAGCTCACGAAAGTGAACGGCTACGGCCTGCTGTACGAGTGGACCGGCTCCGACCCGGGACTCGCGCCGGTGGTCCTGCTCGCCCACCAGGATGTCGTTCCAATCGAGCCCGGGACGGAAGGCCGCTGGACCGAGCCGCCGTTCGAGGGACGGATTGCGGGGGGGTACGTGTGGGGGCGCGGCGCGCTCGACGACAAGGGCAGCCTCGTGGGGTTGCTCGAAGCGGTCGAGCATCTCGTCGCCGCGGGCGCTAAGCCCCGCCGCACGCTGTACCTCGCCTTCGGGTACGACGAGGAGGTGGGCGGTCGCCGCGGCGCCGCCCGTATCGCGGAGCTCCTGGCCACGCGCAACGTGCACCCGGAATTCGTGCTGGACGAAGGAGGTGGGCTCGCTACGGGGTTCATCCCCGGTATCGCAGCCCCAGTGGCGCTCGTCGGCATCTCCGAGAAAGGGTACGTGACGGTCGAGCTCACGGCACAGGCAGAAGGCGGGCACTCCTCCATGCCGCCGACGGAGACGGCGGTTGGCATGCTCGCCGCTGCGCTCACGCGGCTCGAGCACCACCAAATGCCACGCGCCATCCGCGGCCCGACGGCCGCGATGTTCGACTATATCGGCCCGGAGATGCCGTTCGGCCCCCGCCTCGTCATGGCCAACCGCTGGCTGCTTGGCGGCATCCTCGCCGCGCAGTTCGGCGCCACGGCGTACGGGAACGCAATGCTCCGTACGACCACGGCGCCCACAGTGCTCCAGGCGGGGGTGAAGGAGAACGTGCTGCCGTCGTCGGCGCGCGCCCTCGTGAATTTCCGCATCCTCCCGGGCGACAGCGTGGGGGGAGTCCTCGAGCATGTGCAGAGGGTCGTCGACAATCCGCGCGTCGGCGTGCGAGCGCTCGCGGAGACCGTGAGCAACCCTTCGGAGGTCGCGAGCGCGGACGCCGCGCCGTTTCAGGAGCTGGCACGCACGGTCCGAGAAGTCGTTCCTGAGACGGTGGTGACGCCGTGGCTCGTGGTGGGGGCGACCGATTCGCGCCACTATGCCCGGCTCACCCACAACGTACTCCGGTTCGCGGGAGCCGCCATTGGGAAAGACGATCTACGCCGGGTGCACGGGACGGATGAGCGAGTCGGGGTGCAGGCGTACGCGAATGCTGTGCGGATCTACATCCAGCTGGTGAAGAACGCCCTGCTATAGGCTCGAGGTCAGCCCGCACCGCTCGCCAGCAGGCTCGTAAGCGTGGAGTGCGCTGCCCGCCACGCAGGCAAGAGGGCGCCGCCGAGCGTCGCGCCCACCAGGAGGGGGACAAAGCGCACGGCCGCAGCCGGGTCCCATGGGGGGAGCCCCGCGGCGACTGACGCCAGGGTGCCCCAGACGACGAGACCCGCCCACATGCCGATTGCCACCCCGACCAGCGCGACGCCCGCCGCGCGCGCCAGCACGAACCGGAGAATGTGCGTTCGCCGCGCACCCACGGCGCGGTGCACGCCGAGCTCCAGCAGGAGCGACGTGACCCACAGCTGCATCACAACGAAGGTCCCGACCGTCGCCAGCACGAGGATCACCCATCCCTCGATACCGAGCATGTGCCCGAACCAGACCAGCGGTGCGGCTTGCTTGACCAGGAACGTGCGAAAATCGATTCGCACGACGCTCACATCGGCTGTGCCGAGCGCGTCCCGCAAGTCGTGCGACACGGCGACGGCTCGCCCGGCGTCACGGGGCGCCCGCACCAGAAGGTCCACCGTGGGCGCCGGATGCTGCAACACGCTCAGGTACACCGCGTCCGACGGTTGCAGCCCCGCGCCGAATCCGACCGGCCGTTGATCGTCGACGACACCGACCACCCGGTACCAGTCGCGTCGCTCGCCACCCACCAGGATTTGCCGCCCGACTGCCTCTCCGTGCTGGAAGTGATGCATGGCGAGCGAGCGACTCACTACGGCGACTCGCGGTGCCCTCCATCCGTCGCCAGTGGTGATTCCACGGCCTGCAGACACAACCAAGCCCATCGTGCGGAACGTGTCGGCGCTAACGAGATAGTGCGTCGCCATCACCGGCTGCAGCGGCAGCGAGATTCCCCCCTGCGTGCAATTCCCGCAATCCGTCGTCACAAGGTCCACGATTCCGGATCCCAGGAGGGCTCCGGGGCTCATGAGGCTCACCGAATCGAAGGTACGGCGGTCCGTCAGGCGCTGGAGCAGCGCCGTGTATTGCGCCGCCCGCCTCGCCGGCGGGGACGGTGCCGCGGTGATCTGATACAACTCCCCAACATCGGACGTGGGTCCGCCCGACGTGACCAGTCGACCGGCCTCTCGGTCGAGCAGTGCCGCGGCGGTCAGCACGGTCAGGCTCAACCCGAGCTGGATGGCCGGGACGCCCAGGTGGAGCGGTTTCCCGGTAGCGCCGGGGAGCGGCGACGTGCGGGAGGAGAGGGCGAGCGGTGCGAGAGCGCCGAGCACGACGCCGGAGAAGGTCGCGACGATGGTCAGCAGGTTCGTTGCCTGCGACGTCGGGCCGATCGTCTCGGGCCAAGCGGCAATTACGGCGCGTAGAGCGAACGCTCCTAGGACTGCGCCGACGACCAGGGCGATACACGCGATCATTGCCCCCTCGACGAGTGCGGCGCCCAGTACTGCGCGCCGTGACGCGCCAACTGCCCGATGCAGTTTCACATCCTGGCTTCGCCCCGCAGCGCGGGCGGCCGAGAGGGAGACGATCGTCAGGGCGGCCACGGCCAGAACACCCGTGGCGACGCCGAGCAGCAAGCGGAAGAGGATCTCGAGTGCCGCTCGGTCCGTGGCCCCGGGGCCCCACGCGAGGCTGCTCCAGCTCATCCCTAGAGTGCCCCCGCGCCAGGCTGCGACGCGGAGGCTAGTGGAGACGTCGACCCCGGGCGGGGGTACCAGCGATGTGACGGGGAGCAGGGCTGCGAGGCCGACGGCCGCCGTTGCGGAAATGAGGAGGGCCGATCCCCGGTAAGTACGCAGCGCCCACAGGGCGGGAGCGAGGACGCGGCGCAGCATCACGCTGGAACCCTGCCACGGCGTCCCCGGAGCGTCAACCCCAGCGCACGGGGCTCCTCAGCCGTAGTCTCTCAATGACACCGACGACCTGGACTCCATCGGGAGGAGCTATGAGACTGCATGCATTGCTACTGAGCGCCCTGTTGGCGCTCGCCGCCACCGCCGCTGCTCAGGCCCAGACTCCGATGCGCGGCGGGGCCCGCCGCATGGAGCTGCTCTTCAAGGACATCACACTCACGCCGGCGCAGCAGGCGAAAGTCGACTCGATCCAGGCGCGCTACAGAAGCGAGCGGCCGTCCTTCACGCCGGGCGCGCCGCCGGACTCCGCGACACGCGAGAAGATCCGCGCCCTGTTCCAGCGCGAGCGGGACGACCTCCGCGCGGTCCTGACGCCGGACCAGCAGAAGACGTTCGATCGCAATGTCGAGGAGATGCGCCAGCGGCGCCCCGGTGGGGCCTGACGTCTCAGTCGAACAAGCGCTGCCGGCGGTCGATCTCGCGCACGACCCTGATGGCGAGCACGGTCGCCACGATGCCTACGGCGCCGACGGCGATCCCGACGTGGGTGGCGTCGCTCAGCTGCTCGACGGTGCGGGCGTCGCGGGCCAGACGCGTGAACACTGGCTCCAGCACGGCCCAGGCCACCGACATGCCCCACCAGCCGCGCAGCAACACGGGGGCGGGCAGGTCGTCGTACCCGTCGCGGTCGTTGCGGGAGTCGCTGCGCAGCCAAAGGTCCTTCATGACCTGGTAGGCGCGCACCACGTTGACGAACGGAATGAACCAGTATCCCACGGCCCAGGTGGGGCTGAAGCGCACCCGCTTCGACCCGACGAACACGAGATTCGTGTAGGCGCGGTACAGCCACACGAGCCACAGCACCGCCGCGCACGCGAAGGCCACCAGGTTGAGCGCGTCGATCGTGCGGGATCGCGCGTCGGCCCGCTGCTCGGCGTCGGTCCGCCAGCGCGCGTCGCTGGCGGCGACGTCGGCGGGCAACGGTTGCGCGTCGGCGACCGCGGGAGCGATGAGCGCGCGCTCCGACAGGCGAGACGCCATCGAGCCGGCTTCGAGCACGAGGCAGGCGAGCAACAGATAGGTCGTCCACTGCGCCACCGAGACGCGGCGAACGGGATGCCGATCGTCCGACATGGAGTGCGCGGTTTGGCCGGTGCAAAATCCTGCAATCCCTGTGCCCGTTACAGGTCGTTGCACGCCCGCCGCATATCCGTCTACCTTTCTCCAGTGCCAGCGTCCGATACTCTCCAGGCGCGCGTCGAGCGCGCCTTATCACAGCTGAAAAACCCGCGCCGCGGCGGCGACGTGCTGGCGGCCGGCATGGTCAAGGACCTCGCCGTGGACGACCGCGGCACGGTCAGCTTCACCTTCCTGCTCGGCCGCGACGATCCCGGCTCGCTCGCCCGCGAGGTCCGCAAGGTGGTGCAGGGTGTGCCGGGAGTGACGGCGGTGCGGGTGAACGTGACCGATGCGAGCGCCGCGGCGGGCGCCACCGCGGCCGGCGCACCGCGCACCGGCCCTGCCGGCGTCCCTCCCCCCTCGACTCCCGTCGAGCTGCCGCACCTCGGCAAGGTTCTGGCGATCTCGTCCGGTAAGGGCGGCGTCGGCAAGTCGACCGTGTCCGCCAACGTCGCGGTCGCGTTGGCGCGTGCGGGGCACCGGGTGGGCCTCATGGACGCCGACATCTACGGGCCCAACATCCCGCGCATGATGGGCGTCGATCGCAAGCCGGAGGTGCGGGGCGGCAGGATTCAGCCGCTCGAGGCCCACGGCGTGAAGCTGATGTCGCTGGGGCTGATCGTCGAGCGCGATGCGCCCGCCATCTGGCGCGGGCCGATCATCATGAAGGTGATCCAGCAATTCCTGCGCGACGTGGACTGGGGAGAGCTCGACTACTTCCTGGTGGACCTGCCGCCGGGCACCGGCGACGCGCAGCTGTCGCTCGCGCAGACGGTGCACATCCGCGGCGCGGTCATCGTCACCACACCGCAGGAGGTGGCCGTGGGCGACAGCCTGCGTGGCGCGAAGATGTTCGAGCGCGTCGGGGTTCCCGTGTTGGGCGTGGTCGAGAACATGAGCTTCTACGTGTGCCCGCACTGCGGCGAGCGGACCGCCATCTTCCTCGCGGGCGGCGGCACCCGGCTCGCGGACGAGCTGGGCGTGCCGCTGCTGGGCGAGGTGCCACTACAGGCGCAGCTGGCGGATTTGGCCGATACCGGACGGCCGATCGTCGCCGCCCAGCCCGATTCGCCCGCGGCGCGGGCGCTCGACGCGATCGCGCGCCGCATCGCCGACGCGCTCGCCGCCGTGCCGCGCTGACGTGCGGCTTCTGCTCGCCGCGCTGTCGCTGCTGCAGAGTCCCCACCGCGTCGATCGTCCCGAGCTGCGCGCCGGCCTGGACACGCTGTACGGCGGCGGCTTTCCCACCGCCGCCGGCTACTTCGCCGAGCTCGCGCGCCAGGACAGCGCAGACCCGGCGCCCCTGATCTTCGAGGCGAGCGCATACATCTGGTGGGCGGCGGCGCTCGAAAACGACGACTACGAGGCGGCGCGCATCGATTCGCTGCTCGATCGCGCGATCGCCCGGGCCGCCGCCGCGCCGCGGGGATCGGCGCGCGACTTCTGGCTCGCCACCGCGCTCGGGTACCGCGCCCGCCAGCGCGAGCTGCACGGGCACTCCTGGGGAGCCGCCAAGGACGCCAAAGCCATGCGCGACGCCTATGCGCGCGTCCTCGCCGCCGACTCGAGCTGCGCCGATTGCTACCTCGGCCTCGGCGTCTATCAGTACGGTCTGGGCCGAGCCGGCGCTCTCGCCCGTCTCGTGGCGAAGTTGGTGGGCTTGGGCAGCGGCAATGCGGAGCAGGGGATCCGCTATATGCGCCGCGCCGCGGTGGACGGCGACCTGGCCCGGGTGGAGGCCGGGTGGGTGCTGGCTGCCGCCCTGGTGCGCGAGGCGGCGCGCGCCGCGTCCACCAGGGCGACTCTGCGGCGCGCCGCCCGCGACGAAGTGACCCAGCTCGCCGAGCGCTACCCGGGCAATCCGGTCTTTCAGCGCTTCCTCCGAGAGATCCCCCCGGCTGCCCCGTGACCTGACATGTGACCCAAGCGGTGTTGCGGTGCCGCCACTCTACCCTCCGAAGCCCGGCGTCCTTACGATGCACGTGAGGTTCGCTACTGGTTAGGGGATCCTAGAATGGCCGACGTGCGGTGGGCCCGTCTCGAGACCGACATGAACTGTCGTCTGCGTCGTGGCGCGTGGTATCGCGTCGCGGGCTTGACGTCTGCGGAAGCGACGCTCGACGTGAATCGGGAGCAGGTGCCGATCCCGCGCGCGTCGGTCAAGATCGTCACGAGCCCTCCCCACTACTGGACCGTCGTCCCGCGCCCGCGCGCCGCGCGCAGCTTGCCGGCGCTGTGGGGCGACAAGTACGCCGTGTGCCCCGGCTGCCGCAACCGCGCCCAGCTCAAGGGAGCGCCGCACAGCATGCGCTGTCCGCGCTGCGAGCGGACGTTCCGCGTTGCATGGGAAGAGTGGTTCGTCGCCGCGGGCTGAGTCGGACGCCTTAACGCCGCTTCGCTCCACTCCGTCGTCCACCATGCTAACGTTGTACGGGCGTGCCCCGCAGTCCGGAGACACGGGATGACTCGGACTATCCAGTCCCAATCGCTCAGACGTCTGTGGCTCCTCGTCGCCATTGGCGCCGCGTACTTCGTGGCGGGCCGGCTCGGGCTGCGGTTGGCGGTCGTCAACCCCAGTGCCACCGCCGTCTGGCCGCCGACGGGGATCGCGCTCGCCGCCCTGCTGCTCGCCGGGTACGACGTCTGGCCGGCGATCATGGTCGGCGCGTTCCTGGTGAACCTGACTACCACCGGTGCGGTGCCGAGCGCCGTCGCAATCGCGGCCGGGAACACGCTCGAGGGGCTGCTCGGCGCGTACCTCGTCAATCGCTTCGCCCGCGGTCGACGGGTGGGGGAGCGCGCGCGCGACGCCTTCACCCTCGCGGTGCTCGCGGGAATGGTGAGCACGGCCGTCAGCGCCACGGCGGGCGTGCTCGCGATCTCGCTCGGCGGACTGGCGGGCTGGAGCGATTTCGGCTCGATCTGGCTCACCTGGTGGCTCGGCGACGCCGTGGGCGATCTAGTGGTCGCGCCCGCCGTGCTGTTCTGGGCGCTGCACCCCCGCGTGCACTGGACGCGACGCCAGACGCTCGAGGCCGCGGCGCTGCTGCTGGGCGTCGTCGTCGTCGGGACCGCGGTGTTCGACGGTCTGTTCCCGTGGCGGGACCGGCACTATCCGCTCGAATTCCTCAGCGTGCCGCTGTTGCTCTGGGCCGCGTTCCGGTTCGAGCCGCGCGAGGCGGCGACGGCGGTGCTCGTCCTCGCCGGCGTCGCCATCGCGGGCACGCTCTCCGGATTCGGGCCGTTCGCGCGGCCGACGTACGACGAGTCGCTGCTGCTGGTGCAGGCGTTCACCGGCGTGACGGCCATCATGACCCTGGTGCTTGCCGCTGCCGTCGCCGAGCGGCGGGAGGCGCAAGAACGGCTGCGCCGGCTGGCGGTGAGCGATCCCCTCACGGGCCTGTCGAACTACCGGCAGCTGGTCCAGGCGCTCGAGACGGAGATCAAGCGTTCGTCGCGCACCGATCGGCCGTTCGCCGTCGTGCTCATGGATCTCGACGGCCTCAAGACGATCAACGACCGTTTCGGTCACCTGGTGGGGAGCCTGGCCCTGCGGCGCGTGGCGGAGACGTTGCTCGGCTCCTGCCGCGGCATCGACACCGCGGCCCGGTTCGGCGGCGACGAGTTCGCCTTGGTGCTGCCGGAGACGGGCGACGCCGCGGCCTGGCACGTGGCACGCCGCATCGCCGATCGAGTGTCGCGCGACGGAGAGCAACCGGTGATCTCGGTGAGCGTCGGCGTGGCCGTCCATCCGCGCGATGGGGCGTCGCTCGAAGGCCTGCTCAATGCCGCGGACCGCTCGTTGTACGACACGAAGTCGCACCGGCGACAGCGGGCGCACGCTTCCTAAGCCTTTCCTTCTTCTCTTCTTAGCGCGTCGCCCTGTGTCGCCCGGTCGACACTGGCGCGCTCTTGACGACCCCCCTCACGGCGGATATATGGAGGTGCACAAACTGCCCGTGCGGGGAGGCGCATATGGATCGAGGGTTGTCGGAGTGGGCCGACATGGTAAAGGGCCCGCGGTGGGGCCGGGTCCGAGACGGCGTGCGTTCCCGCCTGCGGCGCGGTGCGTGGTATCCCGTGCTGAGCGCGGGGTCACATTCCGTCGTCCTCGATGTGCGCGGCATGTCCGTCAGCGTGCACCATGCCTACCTCGACCTCACCTTCGCCCGCCCCACGCGCTGGAGCATCGTGGCGCGCCCTCCGGATGCCGGGCTGATGCCCGAGAGCTGGGGCGCGTGGTACGCCGTGTGCCCGGGGTGCGCCGCGCGTGAGCCCGTCAGACAGGTCACCGGCACCATGGCGTGCACGCGGTGCGATCAGGGGTTTCACATCGACTGGAGCGCAAGCGCCAAGCTGCTGGACGAGCGGACCCGTCCCACGCCGGCGCACCCGCACGCCGCCTGACCAGGGCGGCGCCACCCCCTCGTCGTTGACCCTCGGCGCCACGCTCCGGTAGCTTGCGGCGCCATGACCAGCGTCACCCGCGCGCCCGGATCGCTCACGGTCGGGCCGCTGCGCCCTGTCATTCTGCAGCTCGCCACTCCCGCCGTGGCGATGATGGCATGCCATTTCTGCTTCAACCTGATCGACTCGATCTGGGTAGGCCGACTGATCGGCCCGGCCGCGCTCGCGGCCGTCTCGACCGCGGGATTCTACGTCTGGGTGCTGCTGTCGCTCGGCGAGATGGTGGAGGTGGGGCTGATCGCGGTCGCCGCGCGGCGGCACGGGGAGGGCCGCCCGGACCTCGCCGCGCGCGCCGCCGGGGCGGCGGTGCTGTACGCCCTCGGCGCGGGCACGGTGGCGTCGCTGCTCGGGTTCGCGCTGACCGGCGACTTGTTCCGCCTGATGACGGTCCCGCGCGAGGTGGCGGCGCTCGGGTCCCACTACCTCGACACGTGGCTACTCGGCGGTCCGCTGGTGTTCGGGTTCTTCGCGATCGAGGCGACGTTCCGGGCGGCCGGCGACACGCGTACGCCCTTCGTACTGCTCGCGGCGTCGGTGCTGCTCTCGATCGGGCTCGACCCGCTGCTCATCGCCGGCGTGGGACCCTTTCCCCGGCTCGGCGTGGAGGGGGCGGCCGTCGCGTCCGTGATGGTGCGGGGCGGGGGGTTCCTGATCGGTGTCGGCATCGCGCTCAAGCGCGGGCTCATCCGGCTCGACGCCCCGGACTGGCGCGCCGTGCCGACGCTACTGCGGGTGGGCGCGCCGCTCTCGCTCGCCGGCGTGCTCCTCTCCGTGGTGTATATGTGGCTCACGCGGTACACCGCCCGCTTCGGCACGGCCGCGCTCGCGGCACTCGGGGTGGGCCACAAGGTCGAAGGCATCGGGTTCCTGGCCATTTCGGGATTCGCACTCTCCGCGGCCGCGCTGGTCGGGCAGAATCTGGGCGCGAACCAGGAAGCGCGCGCGCGCCAGGCGGTGCGTATGACCGTAGGGTATTGTCTCACGGTCACCGTGGCGACGGCAGCCGCGTTCCTCGCCATCCCGCGCTCGCTGGTGGCGCTGTTCACGTCCGATCCCGCGGTGATCGCCGACGGGAGCCTCTACCTGCGCGTGATCGCGTTCGCGCAAATCGGGCAAACGTTCGAGATCATACTGGAGGGTGCGCTCGCGGGCGCGGGCTACACGCTGTGGCCGCAGATCACGAGCACCGCGCTCACGCTGCTGCGCGTGCCGCTCGCCGCGCGGTGGTCGGGGACGATCGGCTTGCTGGGCATCTGGCTCGCGCTCTCGGTCACGGCCGTGGCGCGCGGCATCGCGATGACGCTGTTCTGGATCGGCGGCGCATGGCGCAGGATGGTCGTGTGACAACGCGGAAGTCGGAACGCGGAACGCGGAACAGTAGGGCGGAGCTCGGTACGCGTGTTCCGCGTTCCGCGTTTCGCGTTCCGCGTTCAGTCTAGTATGGCCACCCTCATCACCCTGCTCACGGACTTCGGGACCGCCGACAGCTACGTCGGCGAGGTGAAGGGTGTGCTGTTGTCGCAGGTGCACGGCGTGGTGCTCGCCGACATCACCCACCAGGTCCCCCCCGGCGACGTGCGTGCTGCCCAGTACATCCTTTCCCGAGTATGGCAGCGGTTTCCCCAGGGGACCGTGCACCTGGCCGTCGTGGACCCGGGAGTGGGGACCGACCGGCGCGCGCTCGCGGCCCAGACGGCGGGGCACTTCTTCGTCGCGCCCGACAACGGCCTGCTCTCGTTTCTCTCCGCGGAGGCGCATTTCGTTTCGCTGCCGGTGCCCGCGGCTGCGGCGCCCACCTTCCACGCCCGCGACCTGTTTGCGCCCGCGGCCGGACAGCTCGCGCTGGGCGCCTCGCTGTCACACCTCGGCCACCCGATCTCAGATCCGTACCGCGCTCCGCTCCCGGCCCCTCATCATGATGGCGCAGCCTGCGTGGGCGAGGTGCTCTACGTGGATCGCTTCGGTACGCTGATCTCGAACATCCCGGGCGACGCGGTGGAGCCCGGGGTGCGGATCCGGGTCGCCGGTACGGAGATCGGCACGCTGGCGCGCACCTTCGGCGAGGTGAAGCGCGGCGTGCTCGTCGCGCTCGTCGGCAGTGGCGGAACGGTGGAGATCGCGGTGCGCGACGGCAGCGCCGCGCGGCTGCTAGGAGTCGGTGTGGGAGCGGAAGTGCGGGCCTGACGGCGTCGGAATCCGCACCTTGGCCATCACGCGCTCCACGAACCCGAACTCGGGGGCGAAGCGGGTGAGCTGGGCCAGCTCGCGGAACAGCTTGCGCTCGCGCCCGGCGACCGCGCGACACTGGTCGCACCGCGCCAGGTGCGCATCGCGCGCGGCGGGCAGTAGCCCTTGAGCCCAGAGCTCGATTTCGTCCGGGGTCAGGTGTTGGGAATCAGGAGTCGGGGTCATCTTGGGCCAGCCTTACGGGGTTGCGAGCGCACCGGTTTCACTCCTTCCGATCGGCCAGGTAGCCCCGCAATTCGTTGCGGGCCCTATGGATATACGTTTTCACCGTGCCCAGGGGCAGCTCGAGGATCCGGGCGATTTCCTCGTAGGAGTGGCCCTCCACGTGGCGCAACAGGATGCACGAGCGGTACTCCGGCCGCAGCCGCGCGATCGCCCGCTCGATCGCGCCCCCCAGCTCGCGCGCCTCGAGCTCCTGCAGCGGGGTCTCGCCCTTGTCGCCGAGCTGCGGCGTGGTCGCGCGCATTGCCTCGGGAGTGGTAGCGTGGGGCGAGCCGTCGAGCGAGAGCGTGTCAAGCTCGTGTTTCCGGAGCTGATCGATCGCCGCGTTGTTCGCGATCTTGAAGATCCAGGACGAAAAGCGGAACTGCGGGTTGTACGAGCCGAGCCCGTTCAGGACCTTGATGAACGTCTCCTGGGCCAGGTCCTCGGCGAGCCCGCGGTCGCGCACCATGCGGTAGAGCAGTGAGAACACCGGCCGCTCGTAGCGACGCACCAGCTCGCGGAACGCCGCTTCGTGGCCGCGCTTGGCCCACTCGACGACGTCCTGGTCGCTGGCGCCCGTCAGGTGGCCCGGCCTATCTTTCGCGCCTATGGCGTCCCCCCCACGAACCTCCACAACCTTCACAACCTCCACCAACCTCCCGCCCGCGGCGCGGGCGGCTAAACGATCGTACGTGCGCGACATGTTCACCGCGATCGCCCCGCGCTACGACTTCCTCAATCATCTCCTGAGTCTCAACGTGGATCGCTCCTGGCGCCGCGCCGCGGTGCGGCGGCTCGCCTGGGAGCGGACCCCCGACGGCACCTACCTCGACCTCTGCGCCGGCACGCTCGATCTGGCGGCGACGCTCGCCCGCGAGCCGGCGTTCGCGGGGCGGGTGGTCGGCGCGGACTTCGTGGTCCCCATGCTCGCCCGGGGCAAGGGGAAAACCGCCCGCGCCCGTCCGGTCGCCGCCGACGCCCTGACGCTGCCCTTCGCCGACGGCCGGTTCGACGGCGCGATGTGCGCGTTCGGCGTCCGGAACCTGGCGGATTTGGACGCCGGTCTGCGGGAGGCGTACCGTGTGCTCCGGCCGGGCGCGCGTTTCGTGGTGCTCGAGTTCACCACGCCGCGGTTCGCGCCGCTGCGCGCGTTGTATCTGTTCTACTTCCGGCGCGTGCTCCCCGCGATCGGCCGGGCGGTGTCGAAACATAGGGACGCCTATACCTACCTGCCAGAGTCCGTGCTCGCGTTCCCGGACGCCGACGCGCTCGCGCGCCGGCTCTCCGCCGCCGGATTCGGCGCCGTCGGCTACGAGCTCCTGACCGGCGGGGTCTGCGCCGTCCATCATGGCACTCGATAACCTGCGCGCCCTGGTCGAGGCGATCGAGGCGCGGGGGGAGCTCGCGCGCGTCGCTCACCCGGTCTCGGTAAATAAAGAGATCACGGAAATCGCCGACCGCTGCATGAAGTCCCCGGGAGGGGGGCCGGCACTGTTGTTCACGCGGCCGACGCTCGCCGGCGGCGCCGCGTCGCGCCATCCGGTGGCGGTCAACCTGTTCGGGTCGGCCCGGCGCATGGCGCTCGCATTGGGCGTCGATTGTCTCGACGAGATCGGCGAGCGCATCGCGGCGCTCTTGAACCTCAAGGTCCCCGACACCCTCCTCGGCAAGCTCGCCATGCTGCCACAGCTCGCTGAGGTGGCCAAGTTCCCGCCCAAGACGGGCGGCGGCCGCCCGCCGTGCCAGGAAGTGGTGATCCGCGAGCGCGACGTGGACCTGGCGCAATTCCCCGTGCCGGTGTGCTGGCCGGAGGACGGCGGTCCCTACATCACGCTGGGGGGTGTGATCACCCGGGATCCGGGGTCCGGGGTCCGGAACGTGGGGATGTATCGAGTGCAGGTCCTCGGGAAGAACGAGCTGGCGATGCACTGGCAGCGCCACAAGGTGGGCGCGGCCCATTGGCGCGCCATGGCCGAGCGCGGCGAGCGAATGCCCGTCGCGGTCGCCCTGGGAGGCGATCCCGCGTCGATCTATGCCGCCTCGGCGCCGCTGCCCCCCACCATCGACGAGTTCCTGTTCGCCGGGTTCCTGCGCCGGGAGCCGGTGCGCCTCGCCAAGGCGGTGACCTGCGACCTCGAAGTGCCGGCGGAGGCGGAGATCGTGCTCGAGGGGTACATCGATCCGCGCGAGGAGCTCGTCCTCGAGGGCCCGTTTGGGGACCACACCGGCTTCTACTCACTCGCCGACCATTACCCCAAGGTGCACGTCACCGCCGTCACGCTGCGGGCGGAGCCGATCTGGCCGCACACGATCGTAGGCCGGCCGCCGATGGAGGACTACTGGCTGGGGCACGCGACCGAGCGGATCTTCCTGCCGCTCCTCAAGCTTACGATCCCCGAGATCGTCGACCTGCACATGCCCGCCGCCGGGATCTTCCACAATCTCGTGTTCGTGAGCATCGACAAGCAGTACCCAGGGCAGGCGTACAAGGTGATGAACGGCCTGTGGGGCCAGGGTCTGATGTCCCTGGCCAAGGTGATCGTCGTGCTCGACAAGGACGTGAACGTGCAGGATGCGCAGGAGGCGTGGTGGGTGGCGTTGAACCACATCGACCCCGAGCGCGACGTGCGCTTCACCATGGGGCCGATCGACGTGCTGGATCACTCGAGCCGGGGCTTCACCTTCGGCTCCAAGATGGGGATCGACGCCACGCGCAAGTGGAAGGAAGAGGGCTTCACGCGCGACTGGCCCAACCGGATCGTGATGGACGCGGTGACGCGAGAGAGAGTCGATGCCATGTGGAAGGAGCTGGGAATTGACCTGGGCGGCAACGGGCGGTAGAAGGCGGCAAAGGGCGGCATGACGGCGCGCGAGGGGCAGACGTTTGCCGGCGAGAGTTTGCTCGTACGCTACGTCAACTTCGTCAAGCTGCCGCACACGGTGTTTGCCCTGCCGTTCGCTCTCCTGGGAGTGGTGGCCGCGTCGTATGCATCTCAGGTGACATGGCGCATCCTCGGGCTGGTCGTCCTGGCGTTCACGTCCGCGCGGTTCGTGGCACTCGGGTTCAACCGCATCGCGGACCGGGAGCTCGATGCGAAGAACCCGCGCACCCGTGGGCGCGAGCTGCCCTCGGGCCGTCTCACGCTGCGGCAGGCCTGGAGCGCGGTCGCGCTCGCGGCGGCGCTGTTTCTCTGGACCGCGTGGGCGCTGAACCCGCTGTGCTTCGCGCTCGCGTCCCCCGCGCTCGTGTTCATCGCGGCCTACAGCTACGCCAAGCGGTTCACCCACTGGTCCCACCTCTGGCTCGGTCTGGCGGACGGGATCGCCACGCCCGCGGGGTATCTCGCGGTCACGGGGCGGTGGAGCGAGCCGTGGTGGCTGCTGCCCGCGGGCGCGCTGGCGGTGACGTTCTGGGTAGGCGGGTTCGACGTGTTCTACGCGCTCCAGGACGAGACGTTCGACCGCGCCGAGCGGCTCGCCTCGCTGGTGGTGCGGTTCGGCCAGGCGCGCGCCATCCTGCTCGCCAAGCTGCTGCACGGCCTCGCGCTCGCGGCGCTGGTCCTGTTCGGGCTCGGCGCCCACCTCGGCGTCGCCTACTTCGGCGGCGTCGCGCTCGGCGCCGCCCTGATCGCCTGGGAGCACCAGCTCGTCAAGCCGGGTGACCTGTCGCGGCTCAATGCGGCGTTTTTCAGCGCCAACGGGCTGGTCAGCATTGTCGTGTTTCTGGGCGCCCTCGTGGACCGGGTGTTGTGAAACGCGGAACGCGGAAGTCGGAACGCGGAACAGGCGGGCCAGCGCCGGTCGCGCCTGTTCCGCCTTCCGCGTTTCGCGTTCCGCGTTCTCCGCCGCCCCCCCGGCCGCCGGCGCACCCCAAGCGCTCCCCCACCCCGAACCGTCGCGGGCGGTGACGACCAAGCTGCCGGTGATCCTCGCCATCACCGGCGCCTCCGGCGCGCCCTACGGCGTGCGGCTGCTCGAGCTGCTGGCGGTACACCAAGTTCCCACGTGGCTCCTCGTGTCCGCCCATGGCTGGCGGCTGCTCGCCGAGGAGTGCGGCATCACGGATGACCGCGGCTTGAAGAAAGCGACGGGCGGCGATTGGACCAGCATACGGGTGTTCGACGACAAGGACCGGGGTGCGGAGCCCGCGTCGGGCTCGGCCAAGACCGCCGGGATGGTGATCTGTCCCTGCTCCATGGGGACCGTCGCGGCGATCGCTCATGGCACTAGTCGCTCGCTCATCGAGCGCGCGGCCGACGTGTCACTCAAGGAGCGGCGGCCGCTCGTGCTCGTGCCGCGCGAGACGCCGCTCTCATTGGTGCACCTCCGTAACTTGACGCTCGCGACCGAGGCTGGGGCGGTCGTGATGCCCGCCGCGCCCGGGTTCTACCACAAGCCGCAGCAGGTGCGCGATCTGGTGGACTTCGTGGTGCAACGGGTGGTCGACCACCTGGGGCTCGACATCGCGCTCGTCAAGCGCTGGGAAGGGAAATAGTTGCACGACGCTACGACGCCACATCGTAACAGGGTGCAGTGAGAGTCGGGGTCATCTCGGACACACACGGGATGCTGCGGCCCGAGGTGTTCGACCTGTTCGAGCACGTCGATCACATCTTGCACGCCGGTGACGTTGGGAGTCCCCAGATCCTGATCGAGCTCGAGGCGCTGGCTCCGGTGACCGCGGTGTACGGGAACACGGACGGTCCCGAGCTGCGGGCGCGGCTGCCCCGGGTGGCCGAGGTCGAGCTCGACGGGTTCGCGATCGTGGTGACGCACGGTGACCAGCTGGGGCATCCCACGCCGGACGCGCTGCACGCGGCGTTTCCCAGGGCCGAGATCATCGTGTACGGTCACACCCACAAGCCGCTGCTCGAGCTGGTGGATCGGACGGTCACGGTGATGAACCCCGGCGGGGCGGGACGGCCGCGGTTCGGCATCCCGCCCAGCGTGGGCGTTATGGAGCTCGAGGCGGGGATCCCGCCGCGGGCGCGGTTGGTCGCGTTACGGCGGTGAATATGTGGCGTTCGCGCCACATGCGATTGGTCCAGCCTCGAGCCCGCGGTGTGTTTCGGATTGGCTTGTTTGTTGCGGCTTGTCCACACTCGATACCGATTCAGAGGATCCCGCCGCCACATGAGGACGTCCATAGCGCTGATCGTCGGCACACTCCTGCTTCCGGCCTGCGGCAAAGACACGGGGGTTGGACCTCCGCGAGTCGCCGTGGTGGAGGTCACGCCTGATGCCGCTCTGCTCACCGCCTTGGGCGAGACCCGCCAGCTCTCGGCTGTACCCAGAGACGCAGCAGGCAACCCGCTGAGCGGATTCACCATCACTTGGACCTCCTCCAAGCAATCGGTCGCGAGGGTCGACGAGACGGGACTGGTCACCGCGGTAGGCAACGGCGACGTCGAGATCACCGCCGCTGCCGCGAGCGTGCGAGGCAAGGCGCAGGTCGTCGTGCGGCAGGAGCTCGCCCGACTCCTGTTCGTGGGCCAGCCCAGCGACGCCCTCGCGGGCGAGGCCATCACGCCGGCGGTCGCCGTTGAGCTGCAGGACCCCGGTGGCCACCGGGTTACTGACGCGGCGGTGCCGGTGACGCTGACGCTCGGGGCCAACCCGGGAGGTGCCACACTGAGGGGTAGCGTTGCCGTGACGAGTGTCCATGGTGTCGCCACCTTCAGCGACGTGTGGCTCGACAAGGTGGCCAGTGGTTACACCCTCAGCGCCGCCGCGGCGCAGCTCACGGCGGCCAACAGCGCCGCGTTCGCCGTGGCCCCCGGGCCCGTACAGCTCGCGTTTCTCACGCAGCCCGGCACGGTCGAGGGGCAGGTGGCGTTCGATCCGGTAATCCAAGTCAGGGCGCGGGAAGACCGGTTCGGAAACGCGGTGACTGATGCCCCAGTGACGCTCGCACTGGCCGTGAGTCCCTCCGGAGAAACCCTGGGCGGGACGACGAGGGTGACGGCTGTAAACGGAGTGGCCACGTTCGGCGGCCTGAGCCTGGCGCAACCCGGTGATGGGTTCGTGCTGGAGGCATCGAGCGGTGCGGCGACGCCCGCGCGGAGCGCTGAGTTCAGCGTGCGACTCACCTTCGTGCAGGTGAGCGCGGGAGCCGAATACACCTGCGGTGTGACCGTCGTGGCATTCGCCTACTGCTGGGGTGGCAACGTGGCCGGCAACCTGGGTGACGGCACGACCGCTCAGCGCGTCACGCCTGCGCCGGTTTGGGGGGGCCTGCTCTTCGTGGGCGTGAGCCCCGCTTCTCAGGACACCTGCGGTGTCACCACGGACAGCACCGCCTATTGTTGGGGCGCGAACCTCGAGGGCGAGCTTGGTCTGGGGACGCTCGAGCAGCGATTTGCCCCAACCGCCGTGGTGGGCGGATACAAGTTCGTCCACATGAGCGTAGGTGGTTTGCACAGCTGCGGTGTCACCGCGGACCATGTCGCGTACTGCTGGGGCACCAATCAGCAGGGCCAGCTCGGCGACGGCACGACCACCGCGCGGTTCACGCCGACGCGGGTGACGGGAAGCTTCAACTTCGCTCACGTGAGCGCCGGGACGTACCACACGTGCGGCGTCACCACCACCGGCGCGACGTACTGCTGGGGGTCGAACGCCAACGGCGAGCTCGGGGATGGCACCCTCGCTGACCGGCTCACGCCCACGCG
>WNFY01000281.1_pt1 | contig 54224 bp, 57 predicted proteins | sample 5400091 | NCBI WGS metagenome assembly WNFY01 (sample SAMN13153364, study PRJNA577476) | soil metagenome | isolation source: 60 cm soil or saprolite under grassland replicate 1 | place: USA:California | collected 2016-06-15
CCGGCTGCACAGTGAGCTTGCGCGCTATGTCACGACGCGGGTCGTTCCAAGGACGAGTCAACCCGCACTCTTGCCACAGCGCGACGACCGCCTGCTCGTCCTGAGGTTCGTATTTGCGAATCTTCATTATTTGAGTGACGCCCAACGTCGTGCTCTGCGGCGGGCCAGCACGATGCCGAATAGAGGCACGACGCTGACGGCCCGTCCGCAGCAGCTACAGGTTAGGCCGCTGTTGAGAAGCCTTCGATATTTTGTAGAACCGATATCCATAAATCGAGCAGCCAACGCAAATGAATAGCCAACTTACTATGACTCCATCTGCCCCGAATAGACCGGCGATAGGTCTTTCAAAACGATGAAGCTCTCTATCGGGGTGCGCGTACGTATTCCAAACCATGTAAAGCGAATAGACAGCGCCGAGAAGGTTTATTACGATCGGTGTGACGTTTGGAATCCCCGTAGCGCGATCCAGCGCGGCAGCCAACTTTTGCATCTTTGTCGCGTTCGGCCACAGCGGCCCCAGAACGACGATGATAAGAACAAAAAGTGCCAACACAGCCCAATTCAACCGGGCATTCGCATTCGGTGCTTTCCAAAGATCACTCACCACTAGAGACGCGAGCAAGCCGAAAACCACTATCAGTAACGCTCGTATCACGCGCACAGCGTTCCTTGGAGGAGGCCTAACATGAATTAGAGACCCTAAAAGGCAGATTGTATTCCGCCTTTTGTCAGCTTCGCCGGCCAGCCGTCGCTGAAATCAAGGTGTTAGGCCGACCGCACAAGGAGACAGAATTCTTGTTCAACGCCTGCAGCGTGGAATTTCTTTGGATAGTCAAAACCTTCCACCGAACACCCCGCGACCACCGGAATTGTTGGACCGTGGATATGACCTAGTCGCCAACCTGGTGCGCTTTCACTGATACCCGCTCTCGCGCCGACTGTCAGCCGCGCTGGTGCAGTTCAATCACGTTGCGATCCGGATCGCGCACGAAGATTCCCTGCGCCCCGGGGCCGAAGCGGACGGGGCCGCCGCTCAGCGGGATGCCGGCCGCCTCGAGGCGCTCCTTCGCGGCCGTGATGTTGGGGCACAGGAGGGCAAAGTGCGTGATGCCGGGATGCTTGTCGGGTACGTCCATGAGGACGTTCGGTTCGTTCGCGCTTGGCGCGTTGAGCACCAGGTTGAGCTCGACTCCGGACGGGTGATCGAGGATAGCGACTGGCTCGGGACCGATCGGACCGGCAGTCTTCGTGAAGCCGAGCAGTGCGTAGAATCGCACCGAGCGCTCGAGGTCGTGCACGCGAATGCCGATGTGGGCGAGGCCCGAGACGGGAACGGGCGCCGACTTCGTCTTTCGTTCTGCCATTGCTTATCATAGCCCGATTGGGAGGAGCTACGAACGCCTCTGCGCGCGCGCCATCCAGCCGAATTGCCGTTCGCCGAACTCGAACGCCCCCTGGATCAGCAGGGCGAGCGCCGCCGCGGGTATGGCGCCCGCGAGCAGGGTCACGTTGTCGTTCAGAGCAAGCCCGGAGGCGATGCGCTCGCCGTAGCCGCCGGCGCCGATGAACGCGGCGATGGTGGCGGTGCCGACGTTGATCACCGCGGAAGTTTTGATGCCGGCGAGGATCGAAGGCAGCGCAAGCGGCACTTCGATGAGCCAAAGCCGGTCGCGCGGTTCCAGGCCCAGGGCCATCGCTGCCTGCCGCATGCCGCGGACGATGCCGGTAAGCCCGGTACACGTGTTGCGAACGATCGGCAGCAGCGCGTAGAGGAAAAGCGCTATGAGCGCAGGCCACGTGCCGATCGTGCCCGTCAGCGCGATGAGGAAAGCGAAGAGCGCAAGCGACGGAATCGTCTGGATCACGCCCACCGTTCCGAGAATTGCCTGCTCCGTTCCCGGGAGCTTCGCCGCCGCGACGCCCAGCGGCACCCCGAGCGCGATGCTCGCGCCAAGCGAAACGAACACGAGCAGCAGGTGCTCGCCCGTGAGCCGCCAGAAATCCGGGCCGAACAGCGCGCCGAGAAAATTCCGCCGGGCCGAGCGCTGCGGTCCGCCTTCGGCGTCGATGAGCGCGGCCGCCTCCGCGAAACTTCGGCCTTCGATCTCGGCGGCGGCGTTCATGCGGATCATGCGCCGCTCGTCGATCCGGCCTTCGAGCGCCTGGAGAGCGCGCCAGGCCTCGGGAAAACGCTTCGGAACATCGAGCCGGTAAAGGAGCACCGCCTCGTAGCTCGGAAAGTATCTCCTGTCGTCCTCCAGCACGCACAAGGCGTAGCGCTCGATCTTCGCGTCGGTGGAATAAATATCCATGACGTCTATCCTGCCGGCGGCGATCGCCTCGTAGGCGAGGCCGTGATCGAGTCCCGAGGGCGTGGCGTGGGGCATCTTGTATGCCGCCTTCAGCCCCGGCCAGCCGTCGGCACGGCCGATGAATTCCTGCGACAGGCCGAGCTTCAGGCCCGGGTGCCTCGCGAGGTCCGAAAGCGCGTGGATCGCCAGCGCCTGCGCGCGGTCCTCGCGCATCGCGAGCGCATAGCTGTTGTTGAAGCCTAGCCGCACTGCGACGCCGAGTCCCTGCGGAGCGAGAGCGGCGTTGAGATCCTCGATGCCCGGATTGCCCTCGACCTTGAGGATCTCCCTCGCGATCGTCCCCGTGTATTCCGGGTAGAGGTCGATCGAGCCTGCCTTGAGCGCCGCGAAGACGATGCCGGTGTTCCCCAGGCCGGGCCGGTGTTCGACGGGAACCTTGCCTTCGACCGCACGGCGCAGCACCTCGCCGAGGATGTAGGACTCGGTAAACCGCTTGGAGCCGATGCGCAGCGTGTCGGCCTGCGCCGGCAGCGCGAGGAGCAGCGCGAGGAGCGGGAGCACCCTACTCATTCCACCGCCGCGGGCGAGATTTCCCCGAGAAACTGCAGCGCGGCGAGCCTCGCGTACAGGCCCTGCTCGCGCACCAGCTCCGAGTGCGTGCCCGCAGCGATCACGCGGCCCTGGTCCATGACGACGATGCGGTCGGCGTTCTTCACCGTAGAGAGGCGGTGCGCCACGATGAGCGTGGTGCGGCCCCGCATCAAGTGCTCGAGCGCTTTTTGCACGTAATTTTCGCTTTCGGCGTCGAGCGAGCTCGTCGCCTCGTCCAAGAGCAGCACCGCGCGGTCGGCAAGCAGCGCCCGCGCGATCGAAAGCCTCTGGCGCTGGCCGCCCGAAAGGCGCACGCCACGCTCGCCCAGGAATGAATTCATCCCCTCGGGCAGGCGCTCGATGAACTCGCTTGCGTAGGCCGCATTGCACGCGGCGATCACCTCGGCGTCGCTCGCCTGCGGCCGGCCGTAGCGAACGTTCTCGGCGACGCTCGCCGCGAAGATCACCGGGTCCTGCGGCACGAGCGCGATGCGCCTGCGCACCGCCTTGGGGTCGGCCTTTTTCAGCTCGACGCCGTCCAGCGTGATCGTTCCGGCGTCCGGATCGTAATAGCGCAGGAGCAGCTGGAACACGGTGGACTTGCCGGCGCCGGAAGGCCCCACCAGCGCGACCTTCTCGCCGCGCGAAACGGAAAGCGAAAAATCCGAGAGCGCTGCGGCGTCCCGGCGCGACGGATAATGGAAGGTCACGCGCTCGAAGCGCACTTCTCCGCGGGGAGGCTCGGGCAGCGCTTGCGGTTGCGCCGGCGCGCGGATCGAGGGCTCGGTCGCGAGCAATTCCATCAGGCGCTCGGTCGCGCCCGCCGCGCGCTGCAGGTCGCCGATGACTTCCGACACCGCGCCGACGGCGCCCGCTACGAGCACCGCGTAGAACACGAAGGCCGAAAGCTCGCCCGCGCTGATACGCCCGGCGAGCACGTCGTGCCCGCCGATCCAGAGGATCACGCCGACCGCGCCGAACGCGAGCAGCATCACCAGCGCGACCAGAAGCGCCCGCTGGCCGATGCGCCTCACCGCGGTGCCGAAGGCCTGCTCGACGCGCTCGCCGAAGCGCTCGCGGTCCCTTTCCTCGTGGCCGTAGGACTGCACCGTGCGGACCTCGTGCAAGGCCTCGTCGATATAGGTGCTGACGTCGGCGATCCGGTCCTGGCTGGCGCGCGAGAGCTTGCGCACGCGCCGGCCGAACAGGAGAATCGGCGCGATCACCAGCGGCACGCCGAGCACGACGAGCGCGGTGAGTTTGGGACTGGTGATGATGAGCATGACCAGAGCGCCGAGCATGATGAGGGTGTTCCTCAGCGCAAACGATGCCGAGGAGCCGATCACGACTTCCAGCAGCGCGGTGTCGTTGGTGAGGCGCGAGATGGCTTCGCCGGTGCGCATCGTCTCGAAAAATCCGGGAGACTGTTCCAGCAGGTGCCCGAACACCGCCCGGCGGATGTCGGCCGAGACGCGCTCGCCGATCCAGGACACGGAGTAGAAACGCGTGTACGTTGCCGCGGCGAGCACGCAGACGATGGCGAGCAGCGCAAAGAGCGCCGTGTCCAGGGACGCGGCGTCGTTCCCGGAGAAGCCGGCGTCGATGACGCGCTTCAGGCCCTGGCCCAGCACCAGCACGCAGCCCGCGGCGACCGTGAGCGCGACGCCCGCGACCGCCATGCGCGCACGGTACGGCCAGAGGAAGCGCAGCACCCGCGCGAGCTGGCGGATGTCGCGGTTCGGCGGACGCTCGGGGATGTTGTCTATCAGCCGTGCCATTGGTAACCGCTGTCATCCTGAGCGAAGCGAAGGATCTGCTTTTGACCGAACCGAAAAGCAGATTCTTCGGGCTGCGCCCTCAGAATGACACAGCTTATTGCAACCGTTCTTCCAGCGCCACGATCCAGTGCCTCACCGGCAACTCGGTGCCGCCCTGCAGGTGCGCGAGACAGCCGATGTTGGCGGTGAGGATCTCTTCGGGGCTGCCTGCGGCGAGGGCCGAAAGCTTGTTCCGTTTCAGCTGCCCGGACAGCCCGGGCTGCAGGATCGAATACGTGCCTGCGGAACCGCAGCACAGGTGCGAGTCGGGCACCGGCGTCAGCTCGAACCCTGCGAGCGCGAGCACGCGCTCGGTCAAGCCTTTGATGTTCTGGCCGTGCTGGAGTGTGCACGGCGGATGAAAAGCGACGCGCCCGCCTTTTTTTCCGAGCAGCGGCTCGAGGCGGGCGTGCTCCGCATCGATTACCTCGCTGATATCGCGCGTCAAAGCGCCGATTTTCGCGGCTCGCGCGGCGTAGCGGGGATCGCGCTCGAGCAGGTGCCCGTATTCCTTCATCGTGACGCCGCATCCGCTCGCGGTCATGACGATCGCTTCCACGCCGTTCTCGACGTACGGCCACCAGGAATCGATGAGCGCACGCATGTCGTCCAGGCCGTCCTCCTGATAGTTCAGGTGGTAACGCAGCGCCCCGCAGCAGCCCGCGCCTTTGACTTCGGCGAGCGAAATTCCGACGCGATCGAGCACGCGTGCCGCCGCCGCGTTGATGTCGGGCGCGAGCGCGGGCTGCACGCAGCCTGCGAGAGCGAGCATCTTGCGCGCGTGCCGCGGCGCTGGCCAGGCGCCCGCCGCCGGCGTCGAGGCCGGCACTTTTTCGGCGATGCTTCGGGGGAGGAACGGCCGCGCGAGCCGGCCGAGCGCGAGGAGCAGCGCGAACAGGGAACGGCGCGGCAGGACTGCCGCGAGCGCACGGTGCTTGACGCGTTCCCACGCGGGCCGCCCCGTTTTTCCCTCGACCAGCCTGCGCCCGATGTCGAGCAGCCGCCCGTACTGCACGCCCGACGGGCAGGTCGTCTCACAGGCGCGGCAGGTGAGGCAACGGTCGAGGTGCAGGCGCGTCCTGTCGGTGATCTCCTGCCCCTCGAGCGCCTGCTTCATGAGGTAAATGCGCCCGCGCGGGCCGTCGTTCTCGTCGCCGAGGAGCAGATAGGTCGGACAGGTCGCGGTGCAGAAGCCGCAATGCACGCACTTGCGGAGGATGGCGTCGGCTTCGCGCCCTTCGGGCGTGTCGCGGATGAAATCGGCCAGAGCGGTCTGCATCAGCGACTCCGTCACAGCTCCGGATACATGCGGCCGCGGTTGAAGATGCCTTGCGGGTCGAACTCGCGCTTGAGCTCCTTGTGGATCTTCATGAGCGCCGGCGCGAGCGGCTGAAAGACGCCGACCGACTTGTCGCCGCCGCGAAAGAGCGTGGCGTGGCCGCCTGCGCGCTTCGCCGCCTCGCGGACGGTGCGCGAGTCGGCCTGCGAGCAAAGCCAGCGCAGGGCCCCGCCCCACTCGACGAGCGGTTCGCCGGGAAGCTTGAGCGGCGGCGTGGCCGACGGAACCGAGATGCGCCACAGCGGCGCGTCGTTCCTGAAAAACGGATCGGTCTGTTCGCGAATCCCCGTCCAGAAGCGCCCGCCCTGCGCGGCGTCGGCGAGCTCGCCGCCGATTTTTTCCCGCGCGGCGGCTACGGCGGCAGCCGCGCCCGAGAGGCGCACGCCGAGCTCGCCGCCGGTCCAGGCGCTGGCGCTGATCGGCAGGGGCTTGCCTCCCCATTTGTTGAGCCTTTCGATCGCCTTGTCCTCGGGCAGTTCGAGCTTGAGCGTCGCTTCGGCCAGGGGGAGCGGCAGCGCCTTGAGCGAGACTTCCAGGATGATTCCGAGCGTGCCGAGCGACCCCGCCATCAGGCGCGACACGTCGTAGCCCGCGACGTTCTTCATCACCTGTCCGCCGAAGGAAAGCACTTCGCCGCGCCCGTCCATGATTTTCACGCCGAGCACGAAATCGCGCAGCGCCCCCGCCGCCTGGCGGCGCGGCCCCGAAAGCCCGGCCGCGATCATCCCGCCGACAGTCGCACCTGAACCAAACTGAGCGAAATGCGGCGGTTCGAAAGCGAGCATCTGTCGGTGTTCGCTCATTGCGGACTCGATTTCGGCGAGCTTCGCGCCGCAGCGCGCGGTGATCACCAGCTCCGAGGGCTCGTAGGTGACGATGCCGGAATAGCCGCGCGTGTCGAGCACCTCGCCTTCCGGCGCCTGGCCGTAAAAATCCTTGGTGCCGCCGCCGCGCAGGCGCAGCGCGCGCTTCGAGCGGCCCGCTGCGCGCACCGTCTCGGACAGCTTCTCGAGTACCGAATCCATTCTGTCGGACAGTATCACCGGAGTCTCAATTGAAGGAAATCCCGACGATGGCCTTGACGGTCCAGTTGTCCGTGGCAGGCGTCAGTCCGTGGCCGACGCCGAAATTGAGCGACCAGGACTTGCGCTCGATTTCCATCACCGCGTACAGCGTGCGGTTCTGCTGGTCGCGCGGCAGACGGTTCACGAGCGTGCCGATGTCGGCGTAGTACTCGGCGCCGAGTGCGAGTCCTTGCGCGACGCCGTGCACCGCCTTCCAGGCGAGGGTGACGTCGGGACTGCCGCGAAACCCGGGTGAGAGCCCCCACTCGAATATGGGATTCACCCCGATCAACCAGTCGGGGCCGCGGTAGCCTCCGATGACGCGCACCTCATCGTTCCAGCGGGAGTCGGAGAAGGCCTTGGTGAGGTTGGAGAGCTCGTTGTTGATCCCGAAGTACCAGCCGCCTTTGCCTTCCGCGCCGTGCACCGGCAACCATTTCGTGCGTAGCTTCGCGCCGCCCAGATGATAGTGCCAGTCGGAATCGGTGGTGGTCGGGAGATACAGGCCCCAGTCGAGATCGTGGCCGAGGCCCCACGAGAATTCCGGCGTGATCCGGACCCCGTGGTAAGGGGGAACGTCGCCCGGATAGTCGGGCGTCCTTCTCCCGCTCGGCGTGGTATTGACGTGGAGCTCAAGGCCGCTCTCGCCGCGGTAGTCGAGATCGTCGGTATAGACCTGGATCTCGTCGAGGATCGCGAGCGCATCCGGCACCCGGCACAAGCCGGCGCCGAGCAGCAGCGCGGAGACGAGCGAACCGGCGCGCACTCTCCCGCCAAGGCGCACGTCTAGAATCTCGGCAGCTCCGGATGCGGGAGCTGCCCGCCTCGCACCCGCATGCGGCCGAACTCGGCGCAGCGGTGCAGGGTCGGGATGTTCTTGCCGGGATTGAGGAGGCCCTCGGGATCGAAGGCGCGCTTCACGCCCTGGAAGCGTTCGATCTCCGCTGGCGCGAACTGCACGCACATCTGGTTGATCTTCTCCACGCCCACGCCGTGCTCGCCGGTGATGGTGCCGCCGACCTCCACGCACTTCTCCAGCACTTCGCCCGCGAAGCGCTCGGTGCGCTCGAGCTGGTCGGGATCGTTCGCGTCGAAAAGAATCAGCGGGTGCAGATTGCCGTCGCCGGCGTGAAACACGTTGGGGCAGCGCAGGCCGTATTTCTTCTCCATCGCGGCGATGAATTTCAGGATCTCGCCCAATTTCTTTCGCGGAATGGTCCCGTCCATGCAGTAGTAGTCGGGCGAGATGCGGCCCACCGCGGGGAACGCGGCCTTGCGCCCGGCCCAGAACTTCTGGCGCTCCGCCTCGGAGCTCGAGACGCGGATGGCGGTCGCACCTGCGCGCCGCAGCACCTCCGTCATGCCGGCAATGCCCTCCTCGACTTCCTCGGGCGTGCCGTCCGCCTCGCACAAGAGGAGCGCCGCGGCCTCCAGATCGTAGCCGGCGTGCACGAACTCCTCCACCGCGCGCGCGGCCGGCCGGTCCATCATTTCCAGGCCCGAAGGCACGACGCCCGCCGCGATGACTTCGGCCACGGCGTTGCCCGCCTTCTCCACGTCGTCGAACGAGGCGAGGATGACGCGCGCCGTCTCGGGGCGGGGCAATAGCTTCACCGTGATCTCGGTCGCGACCGCGAGCATGCCCTCGGAGCCGATCATGAGCGCAAGCAGATCGAGCCCGGGTGCGTCGAGCGCCTCGCTGCCGAATTCGACGATCTCGCCTTCGATCGTGACCGCGCGCACCCGCAGGACGTTGTGCAGCGTGAGGCCGTATTTCAGGCAGTGCACGCCGCCCGAGTTCTCGGCGACGTTGCCCCCGATCGAGCAGGCGATTTGCGAGGAAGGATCGGGCGCATAGAAAAGACCGCAGGGCACGGCCGCTTCCGAGATCGCGAGATTGGTGACGCCGGGCTGCACGCGCGCCGTGCGCGAGAGCGGATCGAGCGCGAGAATGCGCCGCATCTTCGCGAGCGACAGCAGAACGCCGTCCCCCATCGGGAGCGCTCCGCCCGAGAGGCCGGTGCCCGCGCCGCGCGCGACCGCCGGCACTTTCAGCTCGCGGCAGGTACTCAGCACTTGCTGCACCTCTTCTTCGTTCGAGGGCAGCGCCACCACCATCGGCAACTGCCGGTACGCAGTAAGGCCGTCGCATTCGTACGAGCGCGTATCCTCTTGTGCGTGCAGCACGGCATCCGCGGGCAGCAATTGTTTCAGGCGCCCGGCTACCTCCGCCTGGCGGAGAAAATTGATGCCGGTGACAGCGATGTTCATGCGCTTGTCTCGTGCCTGTTTCGCTATCGGCAGCTTACAAGTAATTCCTCGCCCACGCCAAGCCGTCCTCGGTCTTTCCCTTGGGTGCGTATTCCGCGCCGATCCAGCCCTTGTAGCCGAGCCGGTCGATGAGATCGAAGAGGGCTGGAAAATCGATCTCGCCGGTTCCGGGCTCGTGCCGGCCGGGAACATCGGCGATCTGCATATGCCCTATTCGACCGAGGTTCGCCTCGATAGTCTTGGCGAGATCGTCTCCCATGGTCCGCATGTGGAAGAGGTCGTACTGCAATTTGACATTGGCGGCACCCGTCTCGTTGATCATCGCGAGCGCCTGGGCCGATCCGTTCAGATAGAACCCGGGAATCGTCCGCGTGTTGATGGGCTCGATGAGGAGCGTCATGCCGTGAAGCGCAAGCTCGCCCGCCGCGTAACGGAGGTTGGACACATAGGTCTCGCGCACCTTCGATCGGTCCGGTGGCGCGACACCGGCGAGACAATTCATCTGCTTACAGCCCAGCGCTCCGGCGTACTCGATTGCCTTCGCGACGCCTTCGCGGAATTCAGCAACGCGCCCGGGCAGACAGCCGAGGCCGCGATCGCCTTTCTCCGAATCGCCCGCCGGAATATTGATGAGCACCACCTCGACGCCGGCGTGCTGCGCGATCTCTCCGAGTTGGCTCTTGCTCCAGCCGTAGGGAAACTGGATCTCGACCGCCTTGAAGCCCGCCTGGGCCGCGGCATCGAAGCGCTCGGGAAATTCGACCTCCTGGAACAGCATGCTGATGTTGGCGCTGAAGCGGGGCATCGGTTGGAACGCAACAGCTGTTCAGCTACCGATCTGCCTGATCGTACGCGGAACAATAACGGCAATCGCCTCGAGCAGCTCAGGAATGAGCGGACGAAGATCTACGATCCGGTTGCTCTTTGCCGCCAACACTATAACGGCAACCGGCAACGTGCTTAGGTTTTGTTGATACCGCAGGTTCTGATCCGCAGTCAGAAAAACGTCGAACCCGCTCGCGCTGCGCACAAGCAGGTCACCATTCTTCAAGCTGGACCAGCCCATTTCCGCGACGGTGCGGATATCGTGACCAGGAATCTCCGACTGGAGTTCCTTCGGCAAGGACTCGTCAAGCAGGATGCGCATCCGGCGCTAGAACCTCGCGAGCAAGTTCAAGCGCCGCGACAGCCTGTTCTCGCGTCACCGACGGAAACGATTTCAGGAAATCGTCGAGCGAATCTCCGGCTTCAAGATAGTCGAAGAGGTTTTTCACAGGTACGCGAGTGCCGACAAAGACGGGCACGCCGCCTTGAATGTCCGGATCGCTATGAATCACGGGCTGCTTCATACGATGGCCCCTTCAACGGCCTTGCGATTGGAAATCGAACCGGCGAAGCCGCTCCAGGAGCTGCTCTCCGGAAACGAACTCTCCGCGCTCGATCGCCGCGATTGACTCAAGCAGCTCGGCTTCTTCTTGAGGTGTAAGCTCAAACGCCTCGTCGTCCTCACGCAGTGCCACGGTGACGGACGAGCTTTCGGCCAAGGTTTCTCCCCCCACCACCGCTTTCCCGTCGACGACCGTGCCGGTTGCAACTTTCATGTTGGCTATCTTACTCCTCGACGCGATTCACGAAACTGGTCCGACTGACGCGCCATTGGCGCATCGATCCTCAAGGATCAACGCGACGGCTTCCGTGAGGTTTTGCTTCGCCTCTTCTTTCGTTCGACCCTGACCGTTCGCTCCCGAGACTTCGGGACAATACGCAATGTACCAATCGCCGTCGCGTTCGATCACTGCCGTGAATTCGTTATGCATTCAAGCAACTCCAATAGAGCGAAAGGATCGCCTGCAGCGGGACCCGCGTCCCGATGAATACCGACGCACCGTCGAAAATATCGAGGGCATAGTGAACGACGGAAGACGGTTTCATAAGGTCGCACTTCGAATCTGACAGACAGGCGTTAATGATACTCCGCTGCTGCGGTACCAGTTAACCGACCGCAAGGGAAACTAGATTTCAGCCGAGCCACCGCGTCTATTTCGGCCCGCTCGAACAATGTTAGGCGTTGCCTGATTTGGTTCTATTACTCGTGTCACGTTGGGCACATGCAAAAGGCAAGACTCCCATTTTGTGCCTCTACTCACGCTAAGGATTTTTCTTTGAGATCTTCATTGATATGGTCAACTTGTCCCCAGCTTCAAGGGAAACACCATCTGCCCCTAGGACGGTGGAATAGTCCACGCCAACGAAGACGTCTGCGCCTCTCTTCGTTTCGTTCCCATATCGTTCGACAAACTCTCGCTCCATGACTCTTACGACGTCCACAATCTTCCTCATCTGCTCGCTCAGATTTACTTCCTGTGTTCCCAAATTGAGGGTAACAAGGTCGAGCGGGACACGAATTACGTGACCGACTGGATTAATAAATGAATGCTCACTGACATCGAATATCGAGCCTGAAACAAGAAGGAAACCCTGTGCATTTTGGTTCGCCCTCGGTGCGGTGACCCAGCGCAGCGTTCCCCACATCGGACTTTTAAGCCGTTCTGGATCACGCAAGTCGTTGTCCATATGTTGCATAGAATGCCTAAGCTCAGTCGCCTCAGATGCCTTCCTTAAGAACAGCTCAAAAGCCGGGTCGGTCTTCTTAATCGGCACGCGAGGAATTAGCTTTCGCAAGCGCTCAATGGAGTCCACCAGGGACCAAGCGTCTTGAAAAACAAGGCTGAATAAGTGCCGTTCTGCACCATTCGTCTGGCCGATTATAAGAAGACTCTGTGCCAACCGACTGTATGCGAAATCCATCATGTCTACGGAATAACGCACCCCGTCCATCAATAAGATATGCGCTTCTGACAGCGATTGCGGAAGCGTTCGGAGAGGTGACGCATCAGAGATAATCATCTGCGGTTTACTCATTCGATCCTTTTAGCCAGCGTAGCCCAATGTGTCCCGTCCCACCCATAGAAAATGGGGGGCCTGGTCGCGGCTTGGTAATGCCGCACATTCAAATGGGTCGAGCAGCCGGAGACGATTGCTCGTCCTCCGGCCCTCTAAGAACGGTGCGTGATAGTTTCCCATCACACCACGCCCCCGCGTGGCCGGCGCCACGTGCTGCTCAAGCGAACATTTTTTCTTTGCCTAACGTGCCGCTGACCGGCGCCGGAATGGCGTTCGGTCCAACGGGTAGTTATGCGCGTTGTTCACGCTGAACCTGCTTCAATGAGAGCGATAGCTGATACTCGTATAGCTGCACGTCCGGAAGTAGCGAACACGCTAAGAAAAGATCTTCGCTAATTTCACGTGCAACAATGATTCCACGCACCCGTTGACCGGCATCTGCTTGGTTCTCGCGGATCCAAGCGATGTACCGCATCAGCTGCCCGACTACTCGGTCATAACCACGGGACACCTTGAGTTCAATTACAACCAAGGCGCCGGTCGAATCAAGAGCCAAAATATCTATGAAGCGCCCACCGACAGGGAACTCGATACCTGTGATGCCTTCATCTTCGTAAAGTCGTAAGCCCGGCTCTATCAAAGATAAATTCTTCGCCAAGTAGTTTCGTAGATCTGTTTCGTAGGCGAACTGGCTGGAGCCTTGAGCAGCGACATCCTCTTCGTGATCTTCATCCAGCGTCTTCTGTGTGGACTCCGTTCCTCCAGGCACGGCATAGATTGGTGACGGGTCTTGCGCTGGTTGATACAAACGAAAGTGACTCCCGTCAACTTGGAAGAAGACATCGTCTTCGCCGGGCTTTGCGGAGTAATGCGTGCGGCTCGGTGCATTGGCTGATAGGCGGATCAAATGTGCCGTAACAGTCCCCGTTTTGATCTTCGGGTAGTTCTTGGCAAACCAGTCAATCGCCTGCTGTTTCGAGAAGACAGCCCCTTCGACAGGAGCCAACGCGGCACTCATACTTTCTTTCATCAATGCCCGCACAGATTTTGAGTAGATTGCCACGTCAACCCCGATTCAGTAGTGCATAACTTCTATTAGTTGAAAACCTAGCTGACGCTTTAATTGACAGAATAGTTGACAGAAAATCGGTTCACACATCGCTTCGCCCACAATTCTTCAAGCCGCAACCGGCTCCCCCGCCCGCTTCACAGGCCGCTCGTCGATCGGCAAATTGACGACCACGGAAATCACCGACAGCCCGATCGCGATCAGCCACACGAGCTGGTACGAGCCGGTGCGGTCGAAGAGGTAGCCGCCGAGCCAGCCGCCGAAGAAGCTGCCGAGCTGATGGAAGAAGAACACGAAACCCGACAGCATGGCGAGGTGTTTCACGCCGAAAATTCCGGCTACCACGCCATTGGTGAGCGGAACCGTGCCGAGCCAGAGGAATCCCATCGCCGCGGCGAACAGATAGGCCGACATGGGCGTGAGCGGAAACGCGATCAGCAGCGCGATCGCGACCCCGCGCGCGGCGTAGAGGCCGGAGAGCAGGTAGGTCTTCGAAAAACGGCCTCCGAGCTGCCCGGCGAGGTAGGAGCCGAAAATATTGAACAGGCCGATGAGCGCGAGCGAGATGGTGCCGTCGCGGACGGTGAGTCCCTGGTCCATGAGGAACGCCGGGAAGTGCGTGCCGATGAAGACGACCTGGAAGCCGCAGGCGAAGTAGCCCACGCCGAGCAGCCAGAAGCCCTTGTGGCGGAACGCCTCGGCGAGCGCTTCCTTCAGCGACACGCCCGCGCCGGCGGCGAGCGTGCCGTGATAGCCCTTGTCGGCCACGCCAAAGGAGGCCGGTATCACTACGGCCACGAGCACAGACAACGCGATCAGCGCGGCGTACCAGCCGAGTCCTGAGATCAGTACCAGCGCGAGCGGCAGCACCGCGAACTGGCCGAACGAGCCCGCAGCGCTGGCGACGCCGAGCACGACGCTCCTCCTCTCCGCGGAATACGCGCGCCCCAGCGCGCCGAACACGATGTTGAAGGTGGTGCAGCTCATGCCGATGCCGACAAAGATGCCGAGGGCGAGCGTGAGCCCGAGCGCAGTGCTCGAGCTCGCCATGAGCACCAGACCGAGCGCGTACAGCAGCCCTCCCGCGAAGAGCACGCGCCTCGCGCCGAAGCGGTCGGCGAGCATGCCGGTAAACGGCTGCGTGATGCCCCACAGCAGGTTCTGCAGCGCCACGGCGAAGCCGAACACCTCGCGGCCCCAGCCGTTGTCCATGCTCATCGGCTGCAGGAACAGACCGAAGCTGTGGCGGATGCCGAGCGCGAGCGTGAGGATCACGCTCGCGCAGACGAGCATGACGGTCGGGCTGGGTCTGCGGAAATCGGGCATGCCGGATTTTCAGCGGAAGGAAAAGCGTGACAGGATATCACGCAGGGACATCGCGACGGCGTTTGATACCATAGGGTTTCAGTCTTCACCCCGACGTGACGCCCTCGACCGCATCGATCACTCCGCTCTCGCGGCGCTTGTTCCCGTTCCTCAAATGGTGGCCGCGGGTGAACGCGGCCACGCTCAGGGCCGACGCGCTCGCCGGCATGATCGGCGCCATCGTCGTGCTCCCGCAAGGCGTGGCATTCGCGACGCTCGCGGGGCTCCCTCCGGAGTACGGTCTGTACTGCGCGATGGTCCCGACCGTCGTCGCGGCGCTGTTCGGCTCGTCCCTGCACACGGTCGCCGGGCCCACCAATCCGCTATCGCTCATGGTGCTCGCCACGCTCAGCCCGCTCGCGACGCCGGGCACGCCGCACTATGCCGAGATCGCGCTCACGCTCGCGCTCATGTCGGGGGTCATCATGGTCGCAATGGGCGTGCTGGGACTGGGCGCGCTCGTGAACTTCATGTCGAGCACCGTCGTGGTCGGTTTTACCGCGGCGGTCGGCGTGCTGATCTTTGCGAGCCAACTTCCCAATTTTCTGGGCATCGCGGGGACGCCGGCGGCGCACTTCACCGACCTCGTCGCGGGGACGTTCTCGCGCCTGGGCGACGCTCGCCCGTGGGTCATGCTGGTCGCGGCGGCGACCCTTGCGATCGGGATCGGTTCACGCCGGTTCCTCCCGAGGATTCCGCCCCTGCTCGTCGCGATGCTGCTCGGGAGTGTCTTCGCTTTCGTCCTGAATCAGATGCTCGGCGCGGAACGCACCGGCCTGCGCACGCTCGGGCCCCTGCGCGGAGTGCTGCCGCCGCTTTCCTTGCCCGACCTGTCCCCCGGAACGCTGCAGAGCCTGCTCGGAGGCGCGATGGCCGTGGCGCTGGTGTCGCTCACCCAGGCGGTCTCGGTCGCGCATGCCATCGCGCTCAAATCCGGCCAGCGCATCGACGACAACCAGGAGTTCATCGGACAGGGCCTCGGGAACATCGCCGCGGCTTTCTTTTCCGGCTTTCCGACGAGCACCTCGGTCAACCGTTGCGGCCTCAACTACGAGGCGGGAGCGCGAACGCCAATGTCGGCGATATTCGCGGCGGCCCTGCTGGTATTCGTGCTCCTCGCGGTCGGACCGCTCGCCGCCTATCTGCCGATCGCCGTCGTAGCGGGGATTCTGTTTCTGGTCGCCTGGAGCCTGATCGATTTCGGCCGCATCCGCAAAATTCTCGTCACCAGCCGCAGCGAGAGCGCGGTGCTCGCCGTCACCTTCTTTGCGACGCTCCTGCTCGATCTCGAGTTCGCGATCCTCGTCGGCGTGCTCGTCTCGCTGGTCCTGTTCCTCATCCGTACCTCGCACCCGATCATGCGCAGCCTCGTGCCCGATCCGCGCCACACCGGGCGCAAGATGACCGAGGTCGAGGACAGTCTCGTCGAGTGCCCCCAGCTCAAGATCCTGCGCATCGAGGGCTCGATCTATTTCGGAGCGGTGGGCCACGTCGAGCGGCACCTCGACACGCTGCGCGAGCACAGTCCCGGCCAGAAGCACCTGCTCCTGATGTCGAAGAGCATCAATTTCGTGGACATGGCGGGCGCCGAGCTGCTCGTGGAGGAAGCGCGCAGGCGGCGCGCGGGCGGCGGGCAGCTCTACTTCTACAGCCTGAGGAAGCCGGTCGAGGAGCTGCTCGAGCGCGGCGGCTACATGGCGGAGCTCGGCCGCGAAAACGTCTTCCGCGGCAAGCGCGAAGCGATCGGCGGGGTGTTCACGCGGCTCGACCTCTCCATCTGCGCCGCTTGCCGCGCGCGCATCTTCGAGGAGTGCGCGGGTGTGCCCGGACCGGAGAAGGCTCGATGAGGTTCCGCCGCGCGGCGGCGCCCCTTCTGTTTGCGCTGCTCGCTACCTGCGGCGGCCAGCCGAAGCTCCCTCCCCTCGCGCCCGACGCGGTGGTGCTCGCCTTCGGCGACAGCTTGACCTTCGGCATCGGTGCGAACCCCAGCGAAAGCTATCCGGCGCGGCTCGAGGCGCTGATCGGCCGCAAGGTGGTGTCGGCCGGCGTCCCGGGAGAAGCGAGCGCCGAAGGGCTCGCGCGCTTGCCCTCTGCGCTCGATGAAACCAAGCCGCAGCTCGTCATCCTCTGTCACGGCGGCAACGATTTCCTGAGGAAACTCGACGAAGCGCAGGCGGCGAACAACATCCGCGCCATGGTACGGCTCGCCAGGGCGCAAGGCGCTCAGGTGGTGCTGATCAGCGTTCCGAAGCCCGGCCTGCTCCCTTCGCCCGCGGGCTTCTACGCGAACATCGCAAAGGAATTTCGCCTGCCCTACGAGGAGACGGCGCTGAAGAAAATCCTCACCGACAACGCACTGAAGTCCGATCTCGTTCATCCGAATGCAGCCGGTTACATGCGGCTCGCCGAAGCGATTGCCACGCTCTTGAGGAAAACCGGAGCGGTGTGAAGGCGCACTGACTGCCGCGGGATGTCCCTGTCAGGTTTACCCCCGACTCCATGTCGGGCCGGGCCGCCAGCAGCGCCTTTCCCCGTTGTGCCGGAATAATGACTATCTTCCGGGCGCGCGCCGTACTATGCTGACGACATAGTCAATCTCGTGGATGTCCCGTGGATCACCCCGTCATCGACCGCCACCTCTGGATCGAAGTTGCCGAATACCTTGTCGCGGTCGTCGGCGTGATTCTCATCGCCTGGCTGCTCGCCGAGGATCTCGCCTCGCCGCTGTGGGGCGGGCTGACCAGCATCCGCTTGCGCTGAGGCACTTGCGCGGGGCCGCTCGGGTCCCGACTATCTCGCGCCGAGCAGCCGCGACGTCCGCGCGATGTCCTTCGGCTTCACCCAGAAGATCGCGCCGAAGCGGCGGTTGCCCGCGGTCACCGCGTCCATCGCGACCATGTTGATTTTCGCCTTGGCGAGCTTGTCGAGGACGCGGAGAAGCGCGCCGACGCGGTCCTCGCCCTGAACCAGAAACGCCGTTTTCCGCTTGCCCAGATTCACGCCGTGCTTTTTCGCCCCCCTGGCGAATTCGACCGGATCGGCAGGAACGAAATCGACCTGTGCCTTGCCGCCCTGGGGAAACCCGGTGAAGGCGAGCAGATTATGCTTGCTCATGGCGATCGATTTCAGCATTTGCACGCCGACGCCCGGGCGGTTCGGCACCTTCATCGAGAAATACGTCACCTTACGGATCATGATCGTCTCCTTTGGCTCACTGACTTCTTTATCGATAGCACTGCCGGAGAAAACTGGCAAGCGAATTCGCGCCGGCGCTCTCAGCTTTCGGCCGGTCCGAGTCGGTATCGCTCCACGAAGCGCCGGTCGATGCGGTCCTTCCAGCGCCACACCCAGGCGCCTTCCAGCGAAAACCGCCCCCAGGAAGCGACCGCGTAGGGATCGCCGCAGCTGATGAGGGCAAGCGAGCGCGTGGGCGAGCGGAACGGCTCAGGCGCTTCGCCCGCGAGCGCGCGGCGCAGGTTGCGCGCGAGGACCGGCCCCTGCCTCACTGCGAAGACGCCGGATTTCGGCCTGGGCTCGCCGATCACGCTTGCGACATCTCCCGCGGCGAATATTTCCGGGTACGACCGCGATTGCAGCGTGTCGCTCACCACGACGAAGCCGCGCGGGTCGGTTGCGAGCCCGCTCTGCGCGACCCATGGAGGCGCGTACGCTCCGCTTGCCCATACCGCCGCCTGCGCCTCGAAGCGCTCGCCGCCGTCGAGCTCGATTCCGTTTTCGTCCGCTGCAACGACCTTTCTGCCTGAGTGCACCGCGACGCCGCGAGCGCCGAGGATGCGCGCCATTCTGCGGCGCGCGCCGTGGCCGGCGAGGATGGGCAACTCGCTGAACAGCGCGAATTCCGCGGCGACTCCGGCAAGCCCGTGCCGCATGGCAAGCAGCACCTCGACTCCGGCCGCGCCGCCGCCGACCACCGCGATGCGGCGCACCTCGCCCCTCCTCGCCGATTCGCGCAGGCGCTCCCAGCCCGCGAGAAACGGCTCGACGGGGCGGACGCGAAGCGCGTGTTCCGCCGCGCCGGCCGGCTCGCCGGCGCTCGACCCGGTGTCGAGCGACAGGACGTCGTAGTGAAGGCGTTCACCCCGGGCCGTGGTCACCTCGCGCCGCGCGGGATCGACTCCAGCCGCCGAATCCAGGAGAAAGCGCGCACCCGCGCGCGCCGCGAGCGCTCCGAGATTAACGCGGCAATCCTCGGGCCGGTAGTGCCCCGCGACGACGCCGGGAACCATCCCCGAGTAGAAAGCGTGGCGGCCTGGACTGAGCAGCGCGAGGCGAACGCCTTCGGCCGGCGTGTCGCCGAAGCTCTTCAGCACGGCGAGATGGCTGTGCCCGCCGCCGACGAGAAGGAGCTGCTTCACCTACCGCGCCCGCAATCCTTCCGGCAGGCGCTCAAGATCCTCAGGCCGGTCCACGTCCCACAGGACGGGCAGCTCGCGGCAGCGCCACGAGAGCGCCGCCATACGCCTGCGTGTCTCCGCCAGAACCTCAGGTCCTCCCCAAGGAATATTGCGAAACAGCTCCGGATCGCTACGCGAAAGGCCAACCAGCACGTAACCGCCGTCTTCCGCCGGCCCGATCACGACGTCATCGCCGCCGACAAGCACCCGTTGTGCGTCGCGGAGGTATTGCGCCGAAAGCGCAGGGATATCACTGCCGACCAGGATCGCGCGCGAGGAACGCGCGAGCGCCGCGTCGAACGCGCCCTGCATCCGGGCGCCGAGATCGCCTTCCCCCTGGGAACGCAGACTCACCCCGAATCGGCGTTCACACTCGCGGAAGAATGGATCGCCGGCGTCCGGCGCGCACCACAGCTCGACGGGGCCGATCCGGGCATCCGCTGCCGCGCGCAAGCTGTGCATCACGAGGCGGCGGTGCAGCGCCGCAGCCCCTGCTTTTCCGAGCGCGGGAATCAGCCGCGTCTTGGCCTCACCCGGCGTGGGCGCCCTGGCGAACACCATCACGCGGCAGACGGTCTCAGCCGCGCTCGCCGTCATAGAGGCGGGCCAGTTTCGCGGGGGCGGCGCCGAAGAAAAACGCGAGGCGCAACCAGCCCATCAGCAGCACGGTGCGCAGGACCCCGTGGCGCTCCCAGCGGCGGCCCGAGGTCACCGCCTTGTCGGCGAGACGCAGCGGCCACGAGATGCGCTTCAGCAAGCGCGACAGCGCGATGTCCTCCATCAGCTCGAGCGGCGGAAACCCGCCGACGCCCTGGAATGCATCGCGGCGTACAAAAATCGCCTGATCGCCGGTGGCGATGCCGGTCGCGCGCGAGCGCAGGTTCATGAAGAACGCGATCAGGGGAAGCAGGCGGCTCCCGCCCTCGATGCGCACGTCGAACCGCCCCCACGCCCTGCCGCTCGCCGCGAGCCCCTGCAGGATGCGCGCGTCGGCATTTTCCGGAAGGCGCGTGTCGGCGTGAAGGAAAAGCAGGACTTCGCCGCTCGCGGGCGCGGCGCCCGCGTTCATCTGGCTCGCGCGACCGCGCGGGGCCGAGAACACGCGGTCGGCGGCGCCCCGCGCGAGCGCGGGCGTGCCGTCGCTCGAGCCGCCGTCGACGACGATCACTTCGTGGCCGTGGTTGCGCAGCGAGGCGAGCCCCGTGAGCGCCGCAGCAATGCCTTCCGCCTCGTTCAGCGCCGGGAGGATGATCGAAATCTTCAACCGCGCCTCCACGCGTGGAACCTCTCTGCCCAGCGGAGCAGCCCTTGCGGGGCGTGCGCTCTCTTCCAGTTGCCCGCCGCGTACTTGTTGGCTTCGGCGAGCGTCGGGTAGATGTGTATGGTGCCCAGGATCTTGTTCAGGCCAATGCCGTGTTTCATCGCCGTGATGAATTCGACGAGAAGATCGGCCGCGTGTTCCCCGGCGATCGTTGCGCCGAGGATCCTGTCCCTGCCGGGCATGGTGAGGACTTTGACCACCCCTTTCGTCTCCCCGTCGGCAATCGCGCGGTCGAGGTCCTCGAGAGCGTAGCTCGTGACGTCGTATGCGATTTTTTTCTCCATTGCCTCGGTTTCGTTCAACCCTACGCGCGCAACCTCGGGCTCGGTGAAGGTCGCCCAGGGGATCACGGAGTAGTCGGCGCGAAATCTCTTCACGCCGCCGAAGAGCGCGTTCACCGCCGCGTACCAGGCCTGGTGCGAAGCGGTATGCGTAAACTGATACGGGCCGGCGACGTCGCCGCAGGCGTAGATGTTGGGATAGAGCGTCTGGAGGGTTGCGTCGGTTTCGACTGTGCGCGCTTGGGTGAGTTCGATGCCGAGCTCTTCCAGGCCGTACCTCTCGGTATTGGCGACGCGCCCGACCGCGCACAGCAGCTCGTCGAAGGGGATGCGGATCTCCTTGCCGCCGTGCTCGCACACGAGCAGCTTCTCGCCGCCCTCACGAAGAACGCGCACCGCCTTGTGATCGGCGCGGACGTCGATGCGCTCCTCGCGGAACTGCCGCGCGACCATTTCGGAGATCTCCGGGTCTTCCCGGATCAGGATGCGCTCTAGCATCTCGACCTGGGTCACGCGCGATCCGAACCTCGCGAAGCACTGGGCGAGCTCGCAGCCGATCGGCCCTCCCCCGAGCACGACCAGTCGCGGCGGCAACGCTCTCAGGTTCCAGACCGTATCCGAAGTCAGGCAGCCGGCTTCGGCAAGCCCCGGGATGGGCGGGACGAACGGCCGTGCCCCCGCGGCGATGACGATGGCCCGCGTGGTGAGCGCGCGCACGCCGGCTGCGGTCTTCACCTCCACCGTCCAGGGGGAGGTGATTTTTGCCTCGCCCTGGAGGCACTCCACGCCAAGCTGGGTGTAGCGCTCGACCGAGTCGTGCGGTTCGACGGTTCTCACCACGCGTTGCACGCGTTCCATGACGTCGGCGAAATCGAACTCGACCTGCATCGACTTGAAGCCGAATTCACGGGCGCGCTTCGCCTGCGCGACGAGCCGCGCCGACTTGATCAGGGCCTTCGAAGGAACGCATCCGGTATTGAGACAGTCCCCGCCCATCCGGTCCTTCTCGACGAGGGTCACCTTCGCCTTCACCGCGGCCGCGATGTAGGCCGCCACGAGGCCCGCGGAACCCGCGCCGATCACGACGAGGTTGCGCTCGAATTTCGCAGGCTTCGGCCACTTCGCAAGCCGGCGGCGCGGCTTGACGGATTCGACGACGTATTTGGCGACGAGCGGAAATATGCCGAGCAGCGCGAGCGAGCCGATCAGCGCGGGGGAAAGGATGCCCGAGATCGATTTGACGGTAGCAAGCTGGGTGCCCGCGTTCACGTACACGATCGTGGCGGGAAGCATGCCGATCTGGCTCACCCAGTAGAACGTCCGGGTGCGGATCGGCGTGAGCCCCATGAGGAGATTGACCAACACGAACGGAAACGCCGGCACGAGCCGCAAGGCAAACAAGTAGAACGCGCCCTCTTTCTTCAGGCCGGCATCGATTGCACGTAATCGGTCGCCGAACCGGCTGCGCACCGCTTCACGGAAAAGAAACCTGGAGGAGAGAAAGGCGAGCGTTGCGCCCAGGCTCGAGGCGAACGATACGATCAGCGTGCCCCACAGGAGCCCGAATATCGCGCCGACGACCAGCGACAGGACGGCCGCTCCGGGCACGGACAGGCCGGTGACTGCGACGTAGATCGCGAAGAAGATTGCGGCGGCTGCGAGCGGGCTCGCGCGCCGGAATTCCTCGACCGCTGATTGCTTCGACTTGAAGTAATCGATCTGGAAATACTGCCCGAGGTCGAGCGCGAAAAACGCCGCGATCGAGCCCAGCAGCAGGGCCGCGAGCAGCAGCTGGCGGCGGGACATGATCCGCGGGCGTCAGGCCGTACGCGAGAGCGAGCCCGTATGGGTGCCCGTCCGCACGGCCTGTTCCACCTCGTAACCGGGACCGGAAGCGATGCGCTTGCGATAAGAGAGCGAGGCGGGCGAGCCTGCAGGCCAGACGCGGTCGAACCGCGTCATCCACGCTTCATGGTCATAGCGCACGGGCACGGCTTCGACGACGTTCGCGCCGAGCCGCGTGCCGTAGAGCGCTTGCGTCGAGGGTGTGCTCGCGATGCGCGTCACGAGGCCGAAACGCGTATCGCGGAAATTCGGCATTCCGGCCGCGCCGTTGTTGACGATGAGCGCCGATCCGCGCGGCGTGGCGAAGTCCTGCATCACCGGCAGGCAGGTATGCGTGCAGGCAAATACGTCAACGCCGGATCCCGCGAGCAGGGCAAGAGCGCGTTCCGGACGGTCGCGCATCGTTTCCTGCGAGAACTGCCAGCCGGCGAGGGATTCGGCGTCGCCGTGCGCGATGCCGATGCGCAGGCCTCCGATTTCCGCGACAAGGTGCGGGGGAAGGGCGCTCAGGCGCTCGCGCAATTCCGGATACGCGCTTGCGGTCTCGCGCAAGCGCCTGAGAATCTCGTTCGAGCGCTCCACTTCGGCGTCGCCCACCCATTCCGGGTAGGCGCAGCCGCAGCCCGCGCCGGAATCCTCACCGGCGATTTCGGTCTCCACGTTGCCCCGCAGCGCCGCATGCCGCAGGACCGCCTCATTGACGCCTTCGAATTCCGCCGGGTCGACGTTGAACCAGTTGAAATCGCCGTTGAAGACGGCCGTCGCGCCTTCCCGTCGCGCAAGATCGAGGACCATCTCGAGCGCGAAGGGATTGCCGTAGAGTCCGCCGACGATGTAGAGCGATTGCGCCTTGAGGTCCGCCGGTCGAGCGAAGACGGCCGGCGAGTAGCGGTAATGGCGCGGACAGGACCGGCCGGGCTCAGCCATTGAGCGCGCCGCCGCAGCTCGAGCCCTGCCCGGCCGTGCAGCCGAAGCAGTGATCCTTCACCGCGATCGGGTTGCCGGCGAGATCGCGCCCGATGAGATCGGCGAGCTTCACCCTGGATCGGCCCGCGATCCTGAGCGGCAGTCCCAGCATCTGGTTGAAGTCGCAGTCGTAGACGTAGCCCTGCCAGTCGACCGAGATGAGGCTGCGGCACATCACTGCGGCGAGATTTTCCTCGTGGAAGGATTCCCGCAGCAGCTTCAGGTAGGCGTTGAACTGTCCCTTGGAGATAAGCGTCGAGCCGAATCGGGCGATCGGCATGTTGGCGAGCGTATATAGCCGGTTGAAGCGGATGCCGAAGCGCTCGCCGAGCACCCGCTTGTAATCGGCCTCGAGCTTTGCCTGCTCGGGCGGCAGCGACGGCCCCTGCGGGTTATACACCAGGTTGAGCGCGAGTCCGGAGTCTTCCGCGCCGTAGCCGAGCCCGTTCAAGCGCTGCAGCACCCGGATGCTCGATTCGTATACACCCTTGCCGCGCTGTCTGTCGACCAGCTCTTCCGTGTAGCAGGGAAGCGAAGCGACGATTTCGACGCCTTGACCCGCGAGGAAATCGGCGAGATCGTCCTGGCCGGCCTCTTCCACGACGGTGAGATTACAGCGGTCGATAACGTGCGCGCCGAATTCGCGGGCGCGCACGACGAGCTCGCGGAAATGCGGATTAAGCTCGGGCGCGCCGCCGGTGATGTCGAGCGTGCCGACGCCGGAAGCCTCGAGATAACGCAGCACGATGTGCATCGTTTCCCGATCCATCTCCTCGGTGCGCGTGGGGCCCGCGTTGACGTGGCAATGCACGCAGGTCTGGTTGCACTTGTAGCCGAGATTGACCTGCAGGGTTTCCAGGCGCTCCCTGTGCAGGGCGGGGAAATCGGAGACCTCCAGAAGGGGAAGCGTTGCGTGCACCGGGTTGTTCTCCTCTTCACTTTCGCGCGTGCTTGCCGACCTTCCAGCCATGCGAAGCGAGATATTTCTCGCCGGCTGCAGTGGGCTCCGCCTCGAGCGGTGTTCCCATGGTGTCGTTCCAGCGGTTGAGGAAGCCGAAGTACGCGACCACCGCGGCGATCTCGACGATCTGGTTTTCCGACCAGTGCTTGCGCATCTCCGCAAACATTTCGTCGGTCACGTCGTTCGGGACGGAGGCGGCGGCAAGCGCAAAATCGAGCGCGATGCGCTCGGCCTCGGTGAAAAGCCGACTCGTGCGGTATTCCCACACGGCGGCGAGCTTTTGCTCCTCGATACCGTAGTGGATCGCGCCCTCCGCGGTGTGCGCCATGCAGTATACGCAGCCTGCTGTGCGGCTCGCGACGTGGCCGACGAGGCGTTTGAAGCCGCGGTCCACTTCGCCATTCGGATCCCAGATCGCCTGCGAGAGCTGCGAGAACGCCTTCACGAGCTTGGGCTTCCTCTGCATGATCAGCATGCTGTTCGGGACGAAGCCGAGGCTTTTCCTCGAGAACTCGAAGTTCTCCGCGAGCTCCGGCGCATGGCCGACCGGCAGTGGCGCCAATCGCGGCGACCTCACTGTCTGATCCATGATCTTCTCCTCTATGTGATCCCGGCGGCCTGCATCGGCGGGCACTTCGCCGAACCGTAGGAACAAAACACACAGCACTCGCCCGCCCTCGGGCGCAAGAGCGCACCGCAGCCCGCGCATTCGTAGAAAAACCAGCACGTGTCCGTCGGCATTCTTTCCCGCTTCCCGTGACCGCACTTCGGGCAGGTTATCACCGACTCCATTATCGGTCCCGATACCACGCGCTCTATTCGGCTTTCGCAGGAGGGGTCTGACGCGAAGATGCCGGCGTCCCGCGAAAGCGCGCCCAATAGTCTGTGGCGCTCGTAACGACAAGACCGGCGAACCCTGCGTAGATCATCGCTTCGGAGCGCAGGAAGTACAGGCCGCCGAATACGGCCGCACCGCTCAAGATCGCGAGCCCGAGCAGCCAAGCCTTGCGGTGTTGCAGATACGCGAGCGCGTGTCCCAGCACGGCGACCGCAATCAGAATCTGAGCGGCGATGAAAAGCTGCGATTCGTACGCACCGAGCGCGCCCAAGCCGAAGAGCGCGCCGATCAGGGCGAGTTTCGGAAAACAGACCGGGCAGGCAGCCGCGGCGATGACCCCTCCGAAGCTGCCGATCTTTTCCAGATAGGTTTTCATTCCAAAATGAAGCGAAGGTCTCCAGTTCGGTGTCAGTGCGGCGCGACCCAGGAAAATATCCTACGCCCGGTCAGGCCGCCAAGCGCGACGAGCAGTGCGGCGGTGCCGAAGTTCCAGATCAAGATGATTGCGCTCGCATCATGATTGTGAAAGACCGACAGGGCCGTCGCCGTCACGGCGGCCACCGCGAGGCCGGCCGAAATCGCGACCCGCGTCGGCGCGAGCAGCGCCGCGTGACGCAGCATGATGAGTATGGCGAGCGAGAGCGGCACACCGGTCAGGACGAGCAGCGCGAGGCACCCCGCCTCGTCGCCGAAGGGCAGGCTGCCCGGCAAGGTCACCCAGTTGATGAGGCACCCATAGCCTATGGTCGCTACCCAGACGGAGAGCGCCGGCAGCGGTAGAAGCAGCCACATCCGAGAGCGGTCCGGGATGCTCAGAAGGAACGACGCGATCGCGGCGAGCACGCCGGTCGCGAGCGACGCTGCGATGCCGATCACGAACTGCGGCTGCCGCAGACGCAGGGCGAGATCCGGCCGCAGCTCGTGACTGACGGCGAGGAGCGCGAGCATCAGCGCCGCGAACAATAGCCAGCCCATCGCGCGCGCGACGGGCGGCCGCAGCCTGCGCACCGGCGCCGCGTTCGCGACAAGCGATTCGATGAGATCGGGTGTGGTGATCACGTTCTTCGGTCCTGATTTACGAGCATCTTCCGCAGGCTCTTCAGCGCGCGATGGGTCGCCACCTTCAGCGCGGCGACCGTCATCCCGCTCGCCGCAGCGGCTTCCTTGAGCGACATCTCCTTGAGCTTCAACATCCGGATGGCCTCGCGTTGCCCGGAGGGCAGTCGCTCGACCGCGTCCCGCAGCACGCGCCCATCCGAGGCCGTCTCAGCTAAGTTCGCTTGAGGCGCCGCAAAGGTTTCATGCTCGATGTCGAGGGCGACTTCCCGCGCCCTGGAACGCCCCCGGCGTCGAAGCCCGTCGACCACGCGGCGATTGGCGATCGCGACGAGCCACGGGCCGAACGGCCGCGCCGGATCGTAGGTGTGCCGTATGGCGTGCACTGTCAGCAGGACTTCCTGCACCGTGTCTTCGATGTCGCCGGAATTCTGAAAGTGCCGCGCGGCGATCGAACGAAGATACGGCGTGAGGTCCTCGAGCAGGCGCCTGTAGGCATCGCGGTCGCCGCCCTGCGCGCGAGCCATGTAGATGGACCAGTCGAGCTCGCGCGCGGCGGGTCTCTCCCGCCCCGATCGTAAATCCGAGGGGGAAGAAGATGCGGCCTTCGCCACTAGGGTCAAGTCGGAGCCGCGATTGTGGGAGCTTGAGGACATTGACCCGAACATGTAGCGAGATGAGGATACACCGTAAAAGGCGAACGTCCTGTGCTCGCTTACGTGTTTTGCATGGCCCAGAGCGTATCGAGATCCCGAAGCAGGTACAGCGTGATGCAAGCGGCGAGCATCGGCCACGCCGCGAAGAAAAGCAGATTGTCGAACGGCGCCAGATATTGCTGATAAGACGCCAGCGTGGAGATCGCATGGAGGAGCAGCACCAGGCCGTAGGTGTAGCGCTTGGCGGTCCCCGTGACGAAACCGACCAGCAACAGCAGCTCAAGAGCGCCAATCACGTAGAGCACAGTCGGGGAAATGCCGTCGATGCCGTAGAACTTCTTGAAGATCCCGGCGGCGTGTCCGGGGCGGACGAACTTGTCGAGCGTCCACATCAACATGACGATGAAAACGCCGATGCGGAGCAAAAAGAGCGGCAGGCGAACTCGGTCCATGACTCCTCCTTTGGCTGCGTTTACACGGAACAGATTGCTGCGAGAGGCGCTATCGCTTGGTCTGCCTCATTGTAGCCGACTGCTTTTTGGAGCGTTTTTGGCGCTTGAGTTTCGGTTTCACGTGGCCCTCCCTGTAACCTTTGATCCCCTTCCAGCGAATTTCCTGCCGCGGTCTCGATTCCGAGACCCTCAACCAGAGAGGTCTGACTATGAACCGATACGTATTGGCTGCTTCGACCTTATCAACCGCAGTGGGGTTTGCCCTTGCGATCCAGGCGTCGCCCGGCCAAGCGCAGGGCAAGATGGACATGAGCAAGATGCCGCAGGTGGTGAAGGACAACATGGCGAGAATGGAGAAGGGCAGGCTCGAGAAATGCTACGGCATCAACGCGGCGGCGAAGAATGACTGCGCCGAAGGCGCGCATTCCTGCGCCGGCCAGGCGACCAAGGCGCGCGACACGAAGTCCTTCGTGCTCCTTCCCGCGGGCGACTGCTCCAAGATCCAGGGCGGCAAGACGACGGCCTCCTGATCGGGAGCCGGCTTTGGATTCGCACGCCGCTCCGCTGCGAACACGCGACCCGATCCCGGCCAGGGCCGGGGTCGGGTTGCGCTTTCGCCATCACCGGGAAGTTCTCGAAGCGCGTCCCGCCGCGACGTGGTTCGAGGTGCACACCGAGAACTACCTGGGCGGAGGAAGCGCGCCTGCGTATCTCGACGCGATCCGCCGCAACTACCCCGTGTCGCTTCACGGCACGGGCCTGTCGCTCGGCAGTGCTGAGGGGCTGGACCCGGCGCATCTCGCGCGAGTGCAAAAACTCGTGGAGCGGATCGAACCCGGGCTCGTTTCCGAGCATCTCTCCTTCAGCGTCGCGGCCGGGAACTACCTCGCCGATCTCCTGCCGCTGCCTCTGACCGAAGAGGTGCTCGAGATCGTCTGCCGGAACGTCGCGCAGGTTCAGGATCATTTGAAGCGCCGCATCCTCGTCGAGAACCCGTCCACCTATCTGCAGTTCCGGCACTCGACGATTCCCGAGTGGGAATTTCTCGCCCGGGTGGCCGGGCGCACGGGCTGCGGGATTCTCTGCGATGTTAACAACATTTACGTCAGCGCGTGCAACCACGGCTGGCGGCCTTCGGCGTATCTGGCGGCGCTGCCTGCGGAGGCGGTGGGCGAGATCCATCTTGCCGGCCATTCAGTCCGGCGGATCGACGGCGCGCGAACGCTACGGATCGACGACCACGGCTCGCGCGTCGCGCCGGAAGTGTGGGCGCTCTATGCCGAGGCGCTCGCGCGCTTCGGCCCGGTGCCGACGCTCATCGAATGGGACACCGACGTGCCACCCATGGCGGCGCTGCTCGAGGAGGCAGCTCATGCCGCCGCGCTGATCGAAGAGGCGAAAAATGGAAACTGCCGCGCCCTCGCTGCTTGAGCTCCAGCGCGCGATGCGCGCGAGCCTCGTCGTCCACGACGACCGCGGGATCTCCGCGCACGTCGTCGACGCGGGCATGAGCCCGGCCGAGCGGCTGGACGTATACCGCAGCACCTTTGCGAGCGTGCTGACGAAGGCGCTGCGCCTGTCGTATCCCGCCGTGCACCGCCTCGTGGGCGCCGAGTTCTTCGAGGGGACCGCGCGCATTTTCATCCAAGCTTCCACGCCGAAGAGTGCCTGCCTCGACGACTACGGCGAGGGGTTCGCCGAGTTCCTCTCGGATTTCGAGCCCGCATCATCGCTTGCCTACCTGCCTGATGTCGCTCGGCTCGAATGGTCGGTGAGCCGCGTGCTGCACGCGCCCGACGCGGAACCGCTCGATGCGCAGCGCCTGGTCGCGCTCGAGGAGGCCGAGAGAGCGCGCGTGAGCTTTGTGCCGCACCCGTCGGTGGGCCTCCTCCGCGTGGATCACCCCGCGGACCTCATCTGGCGCGCAGTGTTGGATGAGGACGACGCGGCGCTCTCGGCGATCGATCCCTGCGCGGGCCCGGTGTGGCTGCTCACCGAGCGCCTACCGACGGGGGTCGAGGTCCGTCGCATGAGCGAATCCGCATGGCGATTCACCTCCGCGCTGTGCGAAGGCAGGCCGCTAGCAGCCGCCCTCGACGACGCGCGGGATTTCGACGCGTCGGTCGTGCTCGCCGATCACCTCGCGGCAGGCCGATTCATCGACTTCAGCTTGAACAAGACAGCCGTGAATTTTCCATGACAAATCTCACTTCCGCTTCGGGCGAACGGCCCACTTTGGCCCTGATCGGACGCACCCTTAGCTGGCTTGAGTCCGTTCCGTATTGGCTGCTTGCGGCGCCGCTGCGGTTCGCGATCGCGACCGTGTTCTGGAACTCGGGAACGACTAAGCTCGCGAACTGGAATACGGCAGTCGAGCTCTTCGTCGAAGAATACAAGGTGCCGCTCCTGCCGCCCGAGCTTGCCGCCTACATGGTAGCCTCGATCGAGCTCACGACACCCGTGCTGCTCGTGCTGGGCTTGGCGACTCGGCCCGCGGCGCTTGTTCTGCTCGGCATGACCGCGGTGATCGAGGTCTTCGTCTACCCGCTGGCGTGGCCGACTCACATCGAGTGGGCCGCGATGCTCCTCATCTTGCTTTGCCGTGGGCCGGGAAAGTTGTCGCTCGACCATCTGGTGCGGATCCGGTTCGGCGCGTCGACCGGGCTTTAGGGCGTGCAAGGCGGCGGACGAGCGGGCCGCATGCTACATTACCGCTCTCGGAAATCCCTGTCCGCTCATGGGCCACCGCCTGTCGAAAATCTACACCCGCACCGGCGACGGCGGCGACACCGGGCTCGGCGACGGTTCGCGAGCGCGCAAGGACAGCCCGCGCGTCGTCGCCCTCGGCGAGATCGACGAGCTGAATTCCGCGATCGGCGTGCTGCTTGCCGAGCCGATTCCCGAAAAAATACGCGTCGTTCTCGAGAATATCCAGCACGACTTGTTCGACCTGGGCGGGGACGTCTCGATTCCTGGCCGCGCGACCATGACCGACGGCCAGGTCCTGCGGCTCGAGACGCTGCTCGACGAGTTCAACTCCGCGCTGCCGCCGCTGAAGGAATTCATCCTCCCGGGCGGGACGCGCGCCGCGGGCCTCGCGCATCTGACGCGCGCGGTGTGCCGCAGGGCAGAGCGTTCGCTCGTCGCCCTTTCACAGGCGGAAGAAGTCGCCGACCCGGCGCGAATCTACCTGAATCGGCTATCGGACCTGCTTTTCGTTCTCAGCCGCGTCCTCAACCGCGAAGGCGGCGGCGGCGACGTGCTATGGCAGCAGGGCAAGAACCGCTAGCTCAAGCCTCGACGAAAGCTTCCTCGCGCTTCTTGCGCACCGTCGGCGCCAGCACGACTGCCAGCAGGAAAGCCGCAATCAGAAGCATGGCGAGGCTGATCGGGCGCTGGAAGAACACCAGCGGGTCCCCGCGCGAGAGCAGCATCGCTCGGCGCAGGTTTTCCTCCATGAGCGGCCCGAGGATGAAGCCCAGAATCAGGGGCGCCGGCTCGCATTCGAGCTTCACGAAGACGTAGCCGACCACGCCGAACGCCGCCGTCTGCATGACATCGAACGGGCTGTTCGAGATGCTGTAGACGCCGATGCAGCAGAAGACTAGTATCGACGGGTAGAGCATCCGGTACGGCACCATGAGCAGCTTGATCCACATTCCGATCAGGGGCAGGTTGAGCACCACCAGCATCAGGTTGCCGATCCACATCGAGGCGATCATCCCCCAGAAGAGCTGCGGCCGCTCGGTCATCACCTGCGGCCCGGGTGCGATGCCCTGGATCATCATCGCGCCGATCATCAGCGCCATCACCGGATTCGACGGGATGCCGAGCGTGAGCAGCGGGATGAAGGAAGTCTGTGCGCCGGCGTTGTTCGCCGATTCGGGGGCCGCCACGCCCTGGATCGCGCCCTTGCCGAAGTTGGCGGAGTTCTTTGAGACCTTCTTCTCCAGCGTATAGGCGGCGAAGGAAGCAAGCAGCGCGCCTCCGCCGGGCAGAATGCCGAGGAACGAGCCCAAAGCGGTGCCGCGCAGGATCGATGCCCACGAATCCTTGAAGTCCTGCACGGAAGGCAGCAGGTTGCTCACCTTCTTGGTGAAGATTTCGCGCTTTTCCTTCTGCTCGAGGTTGGCGATGATCTCGGCGAAGCCGAACACGCCCATCGCGACGGAGACGAAGCCGATGCCGTCCGAGAGTTCCGAGACGCCGAAGCTGAAGCGCGCGACACCCGAGTTGACGTCGGTTCCGACCAGGCCGAGCAGCAGCCCGAGGATCACCATCGCGATCGCCTTGATGAGCGAGCCGTGCGCGAGCACCGTCGCGGCGATCAGGCCGAGCACCATCAGCGAGAAGTATTCCGCCGGGCCGAACTTCAGCGCGACCTCGGCGAGCGGCGGAGCGAACAGCGCGATGATCACCGTGGCGACGCAGCCGGCGAAGAACGAGCCGATCGCCGCGATGCCGAGCGCGGGTCCCGCCCGGCCCTGTCGGGCCATCTGGTAGCCGTCGAGGCAGGTCACAACCGAGGATGACTCGCCCGGAATGTTGACCAGTATCGCGGTGGTCGAGCCGCCGTACTGCGCGCCGTAATAGATCCCGGCAAGCATGATCAGCGCGGAAGTCGGGTTGAGCGTGAAAGTGACCGGCAGCAGCATGGCGATGGTGGCCACCGGCCCGATGCCGGGCAGCACGCCGATGAGCGTGCCCAGCATCACTCCCATCAGACAGTAGAAAATGTTCTGAAAGCTAAGCGCAACGCCGAAACCGATGGCGAGATTGTGAAAGAGTGCTTCCATCGCCCTTACTCCCAGATGCCCGGCCAGACGTTCATCGGCAGCCCCAGACCTTTGACGAACGCAGCCACCGAGAAGGCAGCGAGGAGCACAGCCATGATCGTGACTTCCTTCCACCTGAATTCATGCCCGCCCCAGGCGCTGATGAAAACCAGCAATCCCGTGGCAAGCACCAGTCCAAGCGGTTTCAGCATGTAGCCGAAAACAACGACCGCGAACAGGATCACCCACAGCGAGCGCTCGCCGAACGCGGCAAAGAGCAACAGGATGGCGCCGCCGGCAAGCAGCATGTGGGCAATCTGCACCACGATTCCCGCGTCGCGCGGGGGCTGGGTGTAAAAGGCGATCACGCTCAATACCAGCCCGCCGACGACCAGCCAGAAACGAAACGGAAAGACGGCCAGCGGATTGGATATCTTCGATACGAAGCCCCGTACCAATACGGCCGCGCCGAGCACCGCGAGCATGCCCCCGAGCACCGTCGGAAAATACGCCGGCCCCATGCGCACCGCGTTGCCCATCGCATAATTCTGGGCCACGAACATGAAACCCAGCCCGAACGCGATGAACATCAGCCCGGCCCAGAAATCCTTGCCGTTCGTTATTTTCATTTCACCCTCCACCTCTCCGGCCAAGTATTGTGCCACAGGTTCTTCGGCCGGTATGACCCCCTGATCAAGTCTTTTCGCGATCCATGTAGGCAAGCAGCCTGGAGCTGGTCTGACGCAGCCGCTGCGACAGCATAAGCACCAGTTCCATGAGGATTTTCGCCCCGAGCGTTGTCTGCTCCAGCATGATGCGCGCCAGGCTGTCGCGCGACAGCACCGCGATCATGCAGGACTCCGCGGCAATGCAGCTCGCAAAGCGCGGCTCGCCGTCGATCATCGACATTTCGCCGAACGACTGCCCCGGCGCGATCAGTGCAATCAGCCGCGGAGCGTTCGACCGGTCCTGCTTGAACACTTCGATCCGGCCTTCGATGAGAAAAACCATGAAATCGCCCGCCTCGCCTTCGCGGATGATTTCTACGCCCGGCTCGGTGCGGTAGACCTGCATGAACTGGCTCAACAAGCGGATTTCCGTCAGATTGAAGGTCTCGAAAAGCGGCGAGAACGTGATGAGGCTGTGAATCCTGCCGGCGAATTGTATGGGGTCGCCCAGCGACTCCAGCTGTGCTAGCCGGGCCCTTTCCGCGGTTTCTGCCATCTTCGGGCTTGCCTCGGTGAGCCGTCGCGCGCGGGCCCGTCGTCCCGCCCCTCGCGCCGGTGACGGGCGAGATTATGCCCAAACGCCGTACCGATCACAAATGTCGGAGTTCAGCCTCACGCGGCAAGGATCCATCCGGTCGCACCCAGCCACCCCGCGGTCGCCGCGATCAGGTGCGGATCGTGCAGCAGTTCCCATGCGGGGTCTCCACCCCCGCCATTCGAGTACACGACCCGGAGGTATCGGAACAGGCCGTACAGCACGAACGGAACGGTGAGGATCAGCCGATCGGTGCCATGGAGCGCAATGGTTTGCGCATCCACCGTGTAAAGCGAATACCCGATTGCGGCGCCGGCGACGCTGACCATGATCAGGCGATCGAGCAGCACCCTCGTGTAGCCTTCCAGGGCGGCGCGCTGGCCGGCCGCGCCCTTTGAATTCCCGTTGTCGGGCAGGGCAAGAAGCTCGGCGCGCCGCTTGCCGAACCCCAGAAACAGCGTCAGCATCAGCCCGCACAGGAGCAGCCATTTCGACGGGGCAATCCCGACTCCCACGGTGCCTGCGAGGATGCGCAGCATGAACCCGCCCGAGATCATGAACACATCGAGAATCGCCACGTGTTTGAGCCCTGCGCTGTACGCGAAGTTGAGTCCGACATAGGCGGCCGCGATCAGCAATGCAGAAAGCGAAACAGTCGCAGCAAGCGCGAGCCCCGCGAGCGCGAGCGCGACGCACAGCGCGACCGCCCGGCCTACGCCGAATTCGCCCTGGGCAAGCGGCCGGGAGCGCTTCGCCGGATGCAGGCGGTCGGCGTCCCGGTCGGCGATGTCGTTCATGACGTACACGGCGCTCGACACAAGGCAGAAGGCGGCGAACAGCGCGAGCACCTCGGCCGCGAGACTCGCATCTTCCCAGCCGTGACCGAAAACCAGACCGAGGAAAACGAATCCGTTCTTGATCCACTGGTGTGGACGCATCAAGCGGATGATCGATCTCGCCAAGGGGTCAGTCCTTCGCGGGGCAGGTGGGAGCGCCGAAATACCGCTCGCAGAAATAGCAATGTCCCTGAGGAAGGTACCAAGGAATGGCGTAGAAGCGCTCGCGCACGGACTGCAGCACCCGCTCCCGATAAACGGCGAAATCGAATCCGCGGCCCAGCACGAGATAAAAGCTCGCGCCCGAGAGCGTGAACTCCTTGTATTCGACGCTGCGGAAGTAGGGCCCGTAGTCGGCATCGCCGGGCGCATCCTTGCGCAGCACCAGAATGTTCTTGCCGTCGAGCCGCCTGAAATCGGTCAGGATGTCGTCGTGCCTCGCGTGCGAGGATGCGGGGCCGAATACGGCCACATGCCCGCGCGCATGAAAGGACGCGACTGCCGACATCGAGTATCCGTCGGTGGCGAAATCGAACTCCTCCGCGTAGGGTTTCAGCTCCCGAAGGATTTCAGGCATGCGGGCGTGATACACGATGCCGCCGTAGAAACGCGTGCTCTTCCAGGCGTCGAGCGGCAGCATCGCCGCGGCGATGATCGCGGCGACGTGGAGCGCGCTGAACGTTCCGAGGTACAGGACCGAGCGCCGCAGCTGCTCGCGCGACAGGAACCAGCCCGCCGCAATGAAAAAGAAGGGCACGAAGGCGAGCATCCAGTGCAAGCCGATCAGCTTGACCGCGGAAAGCACGGCGAAAAATCCGAAGGGAAGCGCAAAGAGGGCGACAAAAAATCGCGGCGCCGGCTCGCCGAGCGAGGCGACCACGGTCCGGCGCTCCTTTGCGAGCTGCCACAGGGCGACCGGGCTGAGCAGGTAGAGCACCGAGACGACGTAGACGAGCGGCGTCTTCCAGGACCAGCCGGCAGTCTCGTGCCGGTTGTAGAGATTGAACATCAGGTTCGCCCAGCAATGTTCGTAATTCCACCACAGGTTGACGGCGGCGAACGGAAGCGAACACAGCACGACGAGCGCAAGGCCGCGCCAGTCGCGCTGCCCGCGCGGGGAGAGCGCAACATAAGCCACGTAGGCCAGTCCCAACAGGACGGCGAAGTATTTCGAAAGAAACGCCAGCCCGAGAAATACGCCGGCGAGCGCTTGCCAGCGTGATGCTTTCTTGACAACCCCCAGCCAGAAGGCGAACGCCGAGGCGAAGCAAAAGAAAATGAGCGGCGTGTCGGTGGTGATGAAGACACCCCAGACGTTGGCGGGCAGCAGCATGAAGGCGAGCCCCGCGAGCGCCGCCTTGGTTTCGTCCGCGCGGCGCAGCACGACGTAGATTCCCGCCGCGAGCGCGAAGGGCATCAGGGTCACCGGCAGCCGCAGCACCCATTCGGCGTGCGACAGCTTGAGCAGAAGGGCGAGCAGCCAGCCGATCATCGGCGGATGATCGTAGTAGCCGTAATCGGGAAAGACGCCCCAGTAGGTGAAATAGGCTTCGTCGCCGGTGAAGGGAAAGACCGCGGACAGCCAGAGCTTGAACGCGAGGATCAGCGCAGCGGTGGCCCAGAAAACCGGGGACAGACCGTTGCTCGATCCCGGATCGCCGGTTTCCTTGGCTCGATGAAAAAACGTGGTCCGTCCCCGGTTATTGCTAGGAGTCTTCGGCTTTCACCAGCCGGCGCTTGCGCACCGCTTCGGCGAGATTCTCGAGCAGCGGCACGCTGTCCTCCCAGCCGATGCAGGCGTCGGTGATGCTCTGGCCGTAAATCAGCGGCTTTCCCGGTACGAGGTCCTGGCGCCCCGCCTTGAGGTGCGATTCGACCATGAGGCCGATGACGCGGTCTTCGCCCGCGGCGACCTGGCGCGCGACCTCGCGCGCGACGTCGATCTGGCGCTGATACATCTTCTGGCTGTTCGAGTGGCTGCAATCGACCATCAGACGCTGCTCCAGCCCGGAGGCGGCCAGCTCCTTGGCGGCGGCGTCGACGCTTGCCGCGTCATAGTTCGGGTGCTTGCCTCCGCGCAGGATGATATGGCAGTCCTCGTTGCCGTTGGTCGAGACGATGGCGGAGTGCCCCTCCTTGGTCACCGAAAGGAAATGGTGGGGCGTGCGCGCTGCCTTCAGCGCGTCCACCGCGATTCGCACATTGCCGTCGGTGCCGTTCTTGAATCCGACCGCGCACGACAGCCCGGAGGCGAGCTCGCGATGCACCTGCGATTCCGTGGTGCGCGCGCCGATCGCGCCCCAGCTCACGAGGTCCGCGTAGTACTGCGGCGAGATCATGTCCAGAAACTCGGTGCCCGCCGGCAGCCCCGCCTCGTTGATGTCCATGAGCAGCTCGCGCGCGAGGCGCAGCCCCTTGTTGATGTGGAAACTGCCGTCGAGATCCGGATCGTTGATCAGCCCCTTCCAACCCACGGTAGTGCGCGGTTTCTCGAAATACACTCGCATGACGATGACGAGGTCCCGCTCGAGTTCTTTTCGCATTTCGACCAGCTTGCGCGCGTACTCGAGACCCGCCGCGGGATCATGGATCGAGCACGGGCCGATAATGACGAGCATCCTGTCGTCCGACCCGTGGAGGAGACGATGAATCGCTTGCCGCGTGCGATAGGTCAGCTCCTCGGTTTTCTCGGAGCAGGGAAATTCGCGCAGCAGGTGCGCGGGCGGCGCGAGTTCCTTAATTTCCCGGATTCTGACGTCGTCGACTTTGAAATGCATGGCTGTCGCAGCGGGTATTCTCTAAGAATCTGAATAGTTTGAATTTTACCCGAATAAATCCGTTGCGGCCGGCGCGAGCGGCACGCATTCCGTATTCCGTACAAGTCCCTAGTAACGACGGCATCGGCTCTTGCGTTTCCTCCGACTGCCAAATACGTCACGCCTTGGCAGACGCGGTGCGAGAGTGCCAGAACAGCCGGTCAACGCCCCGAAACCACAGTCCGTTGAGGATGTCAGACGGGTTGTAGGCATCGTTCTTGCGTGATAAGTTGTGTTCACCTGGAGGCAGCCAGAATGACGACAGCAGCGGTCAACATCCCGATCGGAGGATTCAAGGATGTCTATGACGTCGCGGAAGTCGACCGCGCGTTGCAGGACCTTTCCGCTTCGGCGAACGATGCGCTGAAGTCCACCTATGAAAAAATGATCAAGGCGGGCGGCACCCGCCTCACGGTGAAGCCCTCGGGAATTCCGGCGATGGAGAGTCTCTACGACGAACTTCCCAACTTCGCGGAAGTCCTCGACGACGTCAAGAAGCACATCGCGCTGTGCGCTTCGTCCAACGACTGCCTGGAGTTGCCGCCGATGCTTCTGCTCGGAGAGCCGGGAATCGGCAAGACCTATTTCGGCCGGCGTCTGTCGCAGCTCCTGTCCACGGGCTTCGGTCTTTGCTCGATGAGCTCGATGACCGCGGGCTGGGTCATCTCCGGGGCTTCATCGCAATGGAAGAACGCCAAGCCCGGAAAGGTATTCGAGACCATTCTGAACGGCACCTACGCCAACCCGGTGATCATGGTCGACGAACTCGACAAGGCGGGCGGCGGCAATCAGTACGATCCGCTGGGTGCGCTGTACATGCTGCTCGAGCGCGACACGGCAGCCGAGTTCGTGGATGAGTTCGTCGAGATCCCGATCGATGCCTCGGGCGTGGTGTGGATCGCCACGGCAAACGAAGAATCCAAGATCCCGGATCCGATCCTCAACCGAATGAACATCTACGAGGTCGGGTCGCCCGACCGGGACGGCTCGGCTCGCATCGCGCAGGCGATCTACGGCGAGATCCGCGGCAGCCACGACTGGGGCAAGGACTTTCCCGAAGAGCTCGCGCAGGAGGTGCAGGAGCGATTCGCGGAGCTCTCGCCCCGGGAAATGCGCCGCGCCATCATGAACGCTTTCGGCAACGCGAAGCTTGCGGGCCGCGACGAAATCGATGTCTCCGACATCGGCGACGCGCGCTCGCCGAAAAAGCAGCGGATCGGATTTTAGGCGACCGGCCGCGCCGTTAAAGGCGCTTCTCCACCCACTGACGCACCGAGTCCAGGGCCGCGGGAACTTTTGCGGGCTCGGTGCCGCCCGCCTGCGCCATGTCGGCCCGGCCTCCTCCCTTGCCGCCTACCTGCTGGGCGACGAAATTCACCAGCTCGCCGGCCTTCAGCTTCGCGGTAAGGTCCGGAGTAACCCCGGCGATCAGGCTGACCTTCCCGCCCTCGCTCGAGCCGAGCACGATCGCCGCGGATTTGAGCTTGGTCTTCAAGTTGTCGAGCGTCTCGCGCAAGGTCTTCGCATCCGCGCCGTCGAGCGCCGCCGCGAGCACTTTGATGCCTTTGACCTCCACGGCCTGCGCCGCGAGGTCTTCGCCCTGGCTAGCTGCGAGCCTCGACTTCAGGCGCGCGAGCTCCTTTTCCAGCGCCCTTTTCTCCTCGCGCTCCGCCTTGAGCTTTTCCTTCAGGGCGTCGCCCGACGCCTGATAGAACCCTTCGACGAAATGCCGCTCGTCTTCCATCGCCTGCACCCAGGCGAGCGCGCCCTCGCCGGTGGTCGCCTCGACGCGGCGCACGCCCGCCGCCACGCCGCCCTGGGACGTGATCTTGAAAAAGCCGATGTCGCCGGTGCGGGCCACATGCGTGCCGCCGCACAGCTCGCGCGAGGAGCCGATGTCGAGCACGCGCACCTCGTCGCCGTACTTCTCGCCGAAGAGCGCCATGGCGCCGCCCTTGACCGCGTCGTCGAACTTCATGATGCGCGCCGAAGTCGCCTCGTTCCTGAGAATTTCCGCATTGACCATCGCTTCGATGCGACGGACCTGTTCATCGGTCATAGCTGCGTCGTGCGAGAAGTCGAAGCGCGTCTTGTCGGCATCCACCAGCGAGCCCTTTTGCTGCACGTGCGGCCCCAGCACCTCGCGTAAGGCCCTGTGCATCAAGTGAGTGGCCGAGTGATTGCGCATGGTGCGCGCGCGGCGCGGCGCGTCCACGTGCGCCGCCACTTTGTCGCCCACGGAGAGCCGACCGGTCGCGAGCGAGCCGTGATGGCCGAACACTTCGGACTGGATTTTCTGCGTGTCCGAGACGGCGAAAGTGCCGCCCGCGGCGACGAGCTCACCCGCGTCGCCCACCTGGCCGCCCGACTCGGCGTAGAACGGGGTCTTGTCCAGCACGACGATGGCGGCTTCGCCCGCCGCGATGACCGGCACCGAAGTCCCCTCCCTGTAGAGGGCCGTCACTTTGGCGTCATCGAGTGCGAGAGTGTCGTAGCCGCGGAATTCGGTCGCGCGGCCGGAATACTCGACGCCCGCGTTCATCTTGAACTTGCCCGCGGCGCGGGCGCGCTCGCGCTGGCGTTGCATCGCCGCCTCGAATCCCGCGTGGTCGATCATGATGCCGCGCTCGCGCGCCATGTCCGCAGTCAGATCGATCGGGAAACCGAAGGTGTCGTAGAGCTGGAACACGGTCTCGCCGTCGAGCATACGGTCTTCGCGATGCAGCGCGCCCTCCAGCACTTTCATGCCGTTCTCCAGCGTCTCGGCAAAGCGCTCCTCCTCCGCCTTGAGCACCTGGGTGACGCGCTCCTTCGCCCGCGCCAATTCCGGATAGGCCTCGCCCATCGCGCGCGACAGGTCCGCGACGAGGCGGTGGAAGAAGGGCTCCTTGCGGCCGAGCTTGTAGCCGTGGCGGATGGCGCGGCGGATGATTCGCCGAAGGACGTAACCGCGTCCTTCGTTTCCGGGTATGACGCCGTCCACGACGAGAAAGGCGCACGCCCGGATGTGATCGGCGATGACGTTCAGCGAATTGTTCGCGAGGTCTTTCGTCCCCGTCTCCCGCCCCGCGGCGCGTATCAGGTCGCGGAACAGGTCGATCTCGTAGTTCGAGTGCACGCCCTGGAGAACGGCTGCGATTCGCTCCAGGCCCATGCCCGTGTCCACACAGGGTTTGGGCAGGGGCGTCATCGCGCCCTTGTCGTCCCGATTGAACTGCATGAAAACCAGATTCCAGATCTCGATGTAGCGGTCGCCTTCGGTTTCGCTCGACCCGGGCGGGCCCCCTGGGATCCCGGGCCCGTGGTCGTAGAAGATTTCGCTGCAGGGACCGCAGGGGCCCGTGTCGGCCATCTGCCAGAAGTTATCGCTCTGGTATTTCGGGCCTCCGGGCTTGTCGCCGACGCGGACGCAGCGCTCTTTCGGCACACCGATCTCGTTCGTCCAGAGATCGTAGGCCTCGTCGTCCTCGCGATACACCGTCGTCCACAAGCGTTCAGGCGGCAGCTTGTACAGCTTGGTCAGCAGGTCCCAGGCATAGCGGATCGCGTCGCGCTTGAAGTAGTCGCCGAAGGAGAAGTTGCCGAGCATCTCGAAGAAGGTGTGGTGACGCGCGGTGTAGCCGACGTTCTCGAGATCGTTGTGCTTGCCGCCTGCGCGCAAACAGCGTTGAGAGGTGACCGCGCGCTTGTACGCTCGCGTTTCCCTGCCGAGAAACACGTCCTTGAACTGCACCATCCCCGAGTTGGTGAAAAGCAGCGTCGGATCGTTCGCCGGAACGAGCGGGCTCGAGGCGACGGCCGCGTGGCCGCGCTCTTCGAAGAACCTCAGGAAGCTTGCTCGGATTTCCGCCGACTTCATCTCGCGATCTTAGCGGAAAATCCGGTGCCTCAATAGAGAATGCCCACGACCGAACCCGCAACGCAGGTCGCGAGCGTTCCGGAGAGGATGGTTTTTCCGCCCAGGGAAACGATCTCGTCGCGGCGTTCCGGCGCCATGGTCGCCAGGCCCCCGATCATGATGCCAAGGCTGCCGAAATTGGCGAAGCCGCACAGCGCGTAAGTCATCATCAGCCGGCTGCGAGGCGCGAGCGCGCCATCGGGGAGTCTCGCGAGGTCGATGTAGGCGAGCAGCTCGTTGAGCACGGTCTTCGTTCCCATCAACGCCCCGGCCGTCGTCGCCTCCGACCACGGAATGCCCATGATCCAGACAAGGGGCGCTAATGCGACACCGAGCACGCGCTGCAGCGTGACCGGCGCTCCGGCCACCTCGGGAAGCAGCGCCAGCACCTGATTGGCGAGGCTCACCAGCGCCACCAGCACGAGGAGCATCGCGACGATATTGACAAGGAGTTGCGCCCCATCGACGGTCCCGCGGGTGACCGCGTCCATGCTCGAGGTCGCGGCCTGGGCCACGAGTTTTCCCTCCGTCGCCGGCGCCTCCCCCGGAACCATGAGCACCGAAATCGCGATCGCCGCCGGAGTGCTGATGATCGAGGCGATCAGGATGTGTCCCAGGGCGTCGGGGATCACCCTCGAGAGAATGCTCGCGTAGAGCGCCATCACGGTGCCGGCAACGGTCGCCATGCCGCAGCTCATGAGGATGAAGAGCTCACCGCGGCTCATGTTCCGGATATAGGGCTTGACGACCAGAGGGGCCTCGACCATGCCGACGAACACGTTCGCCGCGGAGGACAAGCCGATCGCGCCGCCGACACCCATCGTCTTTTCCAGGGCGAGCGAAAAGGCCTTCACGATCCAGGGCAGCACCCGCCAGTAAAAGAGCAGCGCCGACAGCGCGCTCACCACCAGCACCAGCGGCAGCGCCCGGAACGCGAGCACGAAGGTCGCTCCCGGATAGGTTTCGGCGAACGGCAGCGGTCCGCCGCCCAGGAAACCGAATACGAACGAGGTTCCGTCCTGCGTCGCTTTTTCAAGCGCGTTGAGCGCGCCGTTCAAGGCGAGAAAAACATCCTTGGCGTAGGGCGCCTTCAACAACAGGAGCCCGAGGCCGAAGGTCAGCAGCATGCCGGCAATAACCGGCCGCCAGACGACGGTTCTGCGGTCTTCGCTCAGAGCCCAGGCGATGGCATGCAGGACGAAAAACCCGACGAGACTGTGAACGACGAACCCTGCCTCCATTTCCTGTTTCGCGGCCGGTCAGGCGAGGCTCACGCCGAGCAGCGCGCCGACCAAGTAGGTGACCGTCCCCGCGCCGCCTCCTATCGCGAGCATGCGCAGGCCGTCGCGCACCGCGCTGCGGCCCGTGAACAGGCTGATCATCGAGCCGACCCCGAACAAAGCGACGGCGGTCATTGCGACCGCCGCGATAAGAGCACCGTCGCCGCGCGCGAACAGAAACGGCGCAAGCGGCACCAGCGCGCCGGCGCCGAACGAAAAAAACGAGGACAGCGCCGCTCCCCAGGGCGAGCCGAGGTCATCGGGATTGAGGCCGAGCTCCTCGCGCGCCAGCGTGTCGAGGGCCAGCTCGGGATTCGCGATGGTGCGTCGCGCGAGACCGTGGGCGTCACTCACGCTCATCCCGCGCGCCGCATAGATCAACGCCAGCTCCTCGGCTTCCTCTTCCGGATACTCGGCAAGCTCGGCCCGCTCCAGCCCGATCTGATGCTCGTACATCTCCCGCTGCGAGCGCACCGAAACATACTCGCCGCGAGCGCACCGAAACATACTCGCCGGCGGCCATCGAAAAAGCGCCCGCGAGCAGACCGGCAATGCCCGAGAGCAGGATGAAACCGGTGTTCGAGGACGCTCCTGCGACACCGAGGATGAGGGAGAGGTTCGACACCAGCCCGTCGTTGATCCCGAATACCGCCGCGCGCAGGTTTCCGCCGGCGCCGAAGCCGCGGTGGCGCCTCCCGATCTCCTCGATCGAAGTCGGCGCCGGGTGTCCGGGCGCGGCATGGCTGTATACGGAGAGTCCCCGCACTTTCATCGCGGCGAGAATTCCGCGCATCGCGCGCGGGCCGTAGCGTCGCACGAGGCCCGCAACGATGCGGGTGCGCAAATCGGGGACGAAGGCGGGCACCGACGCGAGCCCCGCGGTCTTCGCCCAGATCGCGGCCTGCCCCTCGGCTTCGCGCGCGAGCTGCTGGAACAGCTCCGAGCGCGGCGACCCGCGTTCGGCCTCCGCGAGGACGCGGTAGAGATGCGCGGAGCGCGTCTCGTCGAGCCAGCCTTCGGTATTTGCTGGGCCGGTCATTTGTCTGTGGCGCTAGCGTGACGTCGCTGACGTTGCGTCCAGGAAGCTTTTCAAATCTTCCATACGGTGTCCCCAGAAGAAAACCACCGGAATTTCTTGGACCTCTGCAATGTAGGAGGGTTTGAATACCCCTTGAATCGCAGCTGCGGGTACGAGCATCTCGTCTCCAAACTCGCGGAGCCAAGCTCGAGCATTATTTGCAACTTCCTTGTTGATTCTCTTGCGGCTATTTATCTCCGAGTTTGAACCCTTGCACTCCAGGGCCAAGATTCTGTGATCATTGAGGCCGACTACGAAATCGGCGCCATCGTTTCCCAGTTTCACTCCCTCCATGAACTGCCCGGGCTGTGGAGCATCTCGGCGAGTATTTCGAATGCCTGCTTTGGGCCCCTCGACCCGTTTCCATCCAGCGCCAACCAGCAGACCCCGTACAGCGCCCTCCACTGCAAGCCGTTCGTCCATTCTGCGTGACGTCTGTACCCTCTGGGTTGCGGCAACAACTGTTGAAGCGAGAACTGCGCGACTGACCTCTTCGGGCCTGGGTTTCCGGTTGCTAAAGATCCAGGGAAATCGTTTGGGGTCGATAATTTGGAGGATCACCTCGCAAATTTGTTTGGCCCGTTTTGCATCATGCAGAACTTGGGTAGGTGCGAGCGAATTCTCCGTGAGCGTTTTGAGATCATCCTCTGATATCGGGGGCGCTCCGAGATAACGCAGTGCGATCTTCAAATCCTCGTTTGCGAGAATTTTTGCCAGCCATTCGCGATCAACCGGTCGCTCCTTCAACCGATACAACGAGCCCAGCAACGCCTTGTTCGCAGCTTCAAGGAGTGCAAATGCCTTCAGGTAGCGCTCCTTGGGCTCTCCCAATCGTCGATCACGAAAGTGACTGGCCGCGATACGTGCTTCGCGTGTGATATCGTCAAGCTCCCATTTGCGCGCACGATCAGGCCAGGGCATCGGTCGGCTACTCTCTTATGCTGCGAGTTGCACTTTCAAAAGCCTTGGATCCGGGATACGAATTCGACGCGCATCCCCGGGTTCCACTTTGATTAACCCTCCTGCATACGTTCGTCCTATTCCGCGTTGTGGCCGCTCATTGAGCCACCGAACAACGCCAGCGAGTTCATCCGACGACAGAGTCTCCTTCGGATAAAGACCGTGCGCGATATTCAAAAGCCGGGCCCCGCAGTGGTTCAGCACGAAGCGAGGGGGGCGTCTGGCCATGTAACTCATGATGATGGCGGGTGGATCATGCAGACCAACCCGCCACCACGGCCGTCGATGACGTCCTATGTACGTTTTAGCCGCGCCGGCCCGTTCAGCAAGCTGTAGAAAGTGTTGGATCATATCCTTGTCGTTGGGATCGAGCGGATCAAAGCTTTCCGGGAGATCAATGACCCGCCGCAATCCTTCTGTCGAATGGAGCACGGCATCGGCGGGGCCTAAAATCTCCTTTGCATCCGTTACACACGGATAGAGAAAACGTTCCGGAATTAAACTAGCTGTAGCGTCACTCGCGATCCAAATCGAATTCATCCCAGTTACTTGACCCCGATGGACATCAAAAAGGTCGCCGAGCTCAATACTCTCCTCGCAACTCTCGGCAGGACGAACTTCTCCGCATAACGTCTCTTTAGCAACCCGTAACCAATTCTCAGATTCCGGCGAACGGGTGGGTAATCTAATCTCTGTAAGTCCGCTCGGTGACAAACTGGGGTTCGGAGTAACCAGTGCGGCAAGAAATTCTCGTGTCGGGCCGCCAAATTTCAGATCGAGAATAACCGAGGTCGTCATCGTTCCTTCAAACACCTGTTGTTCCGCCGCGAACATATAGAGACGAATCGTCGTGGCGCGCTCCAAAATTGCTGCCTTGACTGCAGTACCGTACCCGGTCTCCATCCATTCTGAAGGAAGGATCATAATCAAGCGGTCAGTACGACTCGCTTCGGACAAGACACGCGCGAGAAAATAAACATGCAGGCCGGACAAACCAGAAAACTTCCTCCCTAGTCGATCACCCGCGCTCCGTAGCCATGCTTTACGGCGAGGCGTCAACGCATGGTGCCGGATATAGGGCGGGTTACCGACGAAGAGCCGATGTTTTCCGGCTGGCAACGACACGTCCAAGAAATCCGACTCGAGAACATCAACTCGCTTCTCGAACCCGAGACCCCGTACCGACTCCCGAAGTCCCCGAGCAAGTACTGGATCGTTCTCAATCGCGGTGACGTGCACCTTCGGAAAACGCTGTACCGCCGTCAAAGAAAACCGTCCTAGCCCGGCGCCCGCGTCCACGATGTGAAAGTCAGTCTCCGGACCTGTCTCCAGCAGGTCGAACATAAGGTCTACGACCCGTTGTGGCGTAAATGTGACGCCCTTTTCACGCCGCTGTTCGGCAAGATTTTGGGATGAATAGGCCGTTTCGCCTTGGTCCAACAGGCTGGGTGCTAAGTCGAGTCCCGTTTCCTCCCTCCTCATATAAGGAGTATGCGTACCTATCTAGTTATCGTCCAGTCTTTCGCCAAGAATCTGACGAACCGCGTCGAACGAGAACCCGCGCGACTGGAGAAAGCGTATCTGCCTCGCTCTATCTTCACGCGTCTTCGGTAGGGATCTGAATTTTCTGCGCCATACTTCCCGGGCGCGCTCCAGCTCGCTCGCTCGCGCGGTGCCCGTGGCAGCCGCTGCCATCTCCCTGGAGAGGCCCTTCGCGCGCAGCTCGTGCGCGATGCGCGCCGCGCCGTACTTGCGCGAAAGGGAGTGAGCGCGCGATTCCGCGTAGCGCTCGTCCGACAGGAGCTTCCGCCGCAACAGGTCTTCCAACAGCGACTCGAGATCGTCCTCGGGCCTGAGGTGCGCCGCAAGCTTGCGCACCAGCTCGGCACGACTATGCTCGCGCCGCGCGAGCAGCCGCAGGGCCCGCTCGCGCAGCGTCGGCTGCTTTTTCACACCTCGGCGGTGACGGGAGCCAATGCCTCCGGATTCTTGATGCCGAGCTTCTCGCGGATCTTGGCTTCGATCTCGGCGGCGAGCTCCGGGTTCTCCTTGAGGAAGTCGCGGGCGTTGTCCTTGCCCTGGCCGATGCGGTCTTTCTTGTACTGGTACCAGGCGCCGGACTTGTCGACCACGCCGCAGTTGACGCCGAGCTCCAGAATCTCGCCTTCGAGCGACACCCCTTCGCCGTAGAGGATGTCGAACAGCGCCTCGCGGAACGGCGGCGCGACCTTGTTCTTCACCACTTTCACGCGGGTCTCGGAGCCGATCACCTCGTCGCCGCGCTTGATGCTGCCGATGCGCCGGATGTCGAGGCGGCACGACGCGTAGAACTTGAGCGCGTTGCCCCCGGTGGTGGTCTCGGGGTTGCCGAACATGACACCGATCTTCATGCGGATCTGGTTGATGAAGATCACCAGTGTATTGGTGCGCTTGATGTTGGAGGTGAGCTTCCTCAGCGCCTGGCTCATCAGCCGCGCCTGCAGGCCCATCTGCGGCTCGCCCATTTCGCCCTCGATCTCGGCCTTCGGCGTCAGCGCCGCGACCGAATCGATCACGATCACGTCGACCGACCCCGATCGCACCAGCATGTCGGCGATCTCGAGCGCCTGCTCGCCGGTGTCGGGCTGGGAAATCAGCAGCTCCTCGATCTTGACGCCCAACTTCGCGGCGTACTGCGGATCGAGCGCATTTTCCGCGTCGATGAAGGCCGCCGTGCCGCCCAGCTTCTGCACCTGGGCGATCACCGAAAGCGTGAGGGTCGTCTTTCCCGAGGACTCGGGCCCGTAGATCTCGACCACACGGCCGCGCGGCAATCCGCCCACCCCGAGCGCGATGTCCAGACCCAGAGACCCGGTCGACACCACCTGCACGTCCTGCGCGGCAGCAGAGTCCATTTTCATGATGGAACCCTTGCCGAACTGCTTTTCGATCTGGGCCAGTGCGGCTTGCAGCGCCTTGGCCTTGGCTTCTTCCATGACTTTCCCTTCGTTGACCATTTTGATTATCTCCTAAATTTGTGCGTTAAAGCGGGCGCCCGCTGCCGTCATCTTCGCCGCCCGGACGCCGTATCAGCGTTCCGAACGCGCAAGGCGAGAAGCCGGTTGACCTGGATTTTTATACAGGTACGGAAGAAATGCAACCCCCCATGTCAAATCAATGACTTAGGCGATCAGGGGACTGGTGAGAGCTCACCAAGGGGGATAGAATCGCTTCCATGTCCAGCTCGTGGCAGGTGTTGAACGCCCATGCGCTCCGCGAAGCTCCTCTTGTCGCGGAGCCCTTTCCGTACCTGATCGTCGACAACATCATCCTCCCGGAAGTCCTTGCCGAAGTGGTCGAGAGCTTTCCCCGCATCGGCAAGCGGGGCAGCTTTCCCCCGGAAGCGGTTTCGTGCTCGGGGCGGTTCGCGACGCTCATGCGGGAGATGCACAGCGTCGAGCTGAGGGACTTGATCGGCGAGCGCCTCGGCATGGATCTGCGGGACAGACCTCCGATGCTTACGGTTCGCGGCCGCACGGGGAAGAAAGACGGCCGGATCCATACCGATTCCAAATCCAAGCTCGTCACCGTGCTGCTCTACCTGAACCCGGCCTGGAGCGCGACCGAAGGGCGCCTCCGGCTCCTCTACAACGACCGGGACCTGAGACCTTACGCCGCGGAAGTGTCCCCCCAGGCCGGACGGTGCCTGATCTTCAAGGTCACGCCGAACTGCTGGCACGGGCACGAGCCTTTCGAGGGCGAGCGGCGCACGATCCAGCTCAACTACGTCACATCCGAAGAGGTGCGCGAGCGCGACCTGAAGCGGCACCGCTTCAGCGCGTTCCTGAAGAGGCTCTTTTCGAGGGAAGATGAAAAGAATACTGTTTATTAAGCTGACTTCGCTCGGCGACTTGATCCATGCTCTGCCCGCTCTGAGCGACGCGAAGAGCGCCCGTCCCGAACTGGAGTTCGACTGGGTGATCGACGAGAATTTCCAGGAAATCGCCACCTGGCATCCGGCCGTGAAGGGCTTCATCACGACCGATCACCGCAAGTGGCGCGAGACGCTGGCCGATCCGTCGACGCGGGGCTCGATTTCGGACCTCATCGCGCGAATCCGCGCCGCCGAATACGATCTCGTCATCGACGGGCAGGGCAACTTCAAGACGGCCCTGCTCTCGATGTTCGCCAGGGGACCGCGGGCCGGTTTCGACCGGCATTCGGTGCGGGAATGGATCGCCCACCTCGCCTACCAAAGGCGATTCGCCGCGTCCAAGAACGCACACGCCATCGATCGTCTGAGGCGTTTGTTCGCTTCCGCGCTGGATTACCCGATTCCCAACTCGCCGCCCGATTTCCGCATCCAAAGAGAGCGGTTCGTAGCGCCGAAGGTCGACCTCCCCAAGGAATATCTGGTTTTCGTTCACAACGCGAGCTGGAAGACGAAGCTCTGGCCCGAAGCGCATTGGGCGGAGCTCCTGAGGAAATCGGTTCAGACCGGATTCAAGGTGCTGTTGCCCTGGGGAAACGAGATGGAGGAGGCGAGAGCGAAGCGCCTGGCCATCCATTCCGAAGTTCAGGTGCTGCCCAAGCTGACGCTTTCCGAAATGGGCTATGTGCTGGAGAGAGCCAGGGCCTGCGTTTGCATGGACACCGGCTTGAGCCACCTGGCGGCGGCGCTCGACGTGCCTTCGATCACCCTCTACGGCTCGACCGACTCCGGGCTCATCGGCGCGTCCGGCGCCTCGCAGGTGCACCTAAAATCCGATCTTCACTGTTCTCCCTGCCGGAAAAAAACCTGCCGCTACAGCTCGGGAGACAATCCCTGCCTGGAGAGAATCGGCCCGGAACGGGTCTACGGGGAACTGCTGCGCCTGACCGGGCCCGCAACCGGGCCCAGGCTCAGGCAAGTCCCAGTCTCACCGGTATCCGCCTCGGTCCGAAGGGCTTCTTGAACTCCGCGAAGCGGCCGGGGATCTCCACGCCGCACTGCTTGCACCTGCCCTCTGCGCTGATCCGGTAGTCGAGGATGTTGTACCAATCCCGAGCGACCACCGCGTTCCCGCAGCGCGGGCAGTAGGTGCTGCCACCCTCCGGATCGTGCACGTTGCCTGTATACACGTAGCGCAGGCCGTGCCCCAGGGCGATCCGGCGCGCGCGGCTCAGGGTCGCTGCCGGCGTGGGGGGAATGTCGGTCATCTTGTAGTCGGGGTGGAAGGCGGTGAAGTGCAGCGGCACGTCGGGTCCGAGTTCTTTGGCGATCCAGCGGCACTCGGCGTCGATCTCCTCATCGCCGTCGTTCCTCCCGGGAATGAGCAGCGTGGTGATCTCGAACCAGACTTCGGTCTCGTGCTCGAGATAGACGAGCGTGTCGAGCACGTCCTTCAGGTGCGCACTGCAGGTGCGGAAATAAAAGTCCTCGGTGAAGGCCTTCAGGTCGACGTTGGCCGCGTCCATCTTGGCGTAGAACTCGCGCCGCGGCCGATCGCGCATGTAGCCGGCGGTCACCGCCACCGCCTTGACGCCGACCTCGCGGCACGCATCGGCGACGTCCATCGCGTACTCGGCGAAAATCACCGGGTCGTTGTAAGTGAAGGCGACGCTGCGGCACCCGCGGTCGAGCGCCGCGCGAGCGAGCTGCTCCGGGCTCGCCGCATCAGCGAGCGTGTCCACGTCGCGCGACTTGGAGATGTCCCAGTTCTGGCAGAACTTGCAGGCGAGATTGCAGCCCGCGGTGCCGAAGGAGAGGACGCTCGAGCCGGGGTAGAAATGGTTGAGCGGTTTCTTTTCCACCGGGTCGATGCAAAAGCCCGAAGAGCGTCCGTAAGTGGTGAGCACCATCTTGTCGTGCTCGCGCATGCGGACGAAACACGCGCCGCGCTGGCCTTCGTGCAGCCGGCAGTCGCGCGGGCACAGGTCGCACTGGAGTCTCCCGTCCTCCAGCAGGTGCCACCAGCGGCCGATGTAGGGTTTATCGAGCACCGCGCTCACTGACGAAACTCCGCTTCGCGCCATTTGAGCACGGTGTAACGCTTCACCCGGCAGCTCCGGATGTCGGTGTTCTGCGCAATCCCGGCTTTTTGCCTGAGGTGCGCGATGAACCGCTCGGGATCGGACAAGCCGTCCCAGACCTGCGGCAGGAAGGTCGCGCGCTTGCCCTCCTCGCCCTGTTCGAGAATGATGCCGTCCACGCCGGGGCGCAGCCGTCCAATGAGATCGGCGTGGTCCTCGAACGACAGCCGCTTGGGCGTCGACAGCAGCGACACTTCGATGTCGGTGCGCGCGAATTCGTCGCGGGTCAGCGCCTTGAATCGCGTGTCCTCGAGCGCCGCGGCCCGGGCGTTCTCGGCGACGTCTTGAGCGAGCGGCCGCTGCGCTTCGAGCGCACCCACGCAGCCGCGCAGCTCTTCGCCCTGCATCAGGGTGACGAAAGTCGCGCGCGATTCGCGGAGCCAGGGCTCCTCGGCGAGCGGCGCTCCGGGCTCCCCGACCGCGACAAGCGCGGCGGAGATCGACTGACGCGCGATCTGCAGGAGCCTTCTTCCGTGCTCCGTTCCGTAGCGAGGGCTTTCGGATGCGAGCGCAAAGGAAGCGTAACCGACGACCCGGTTCTTGTCGCCGGCGGTGTCCCCGGAGTTCCGGCAGTCGAGCAGCTTCGGCGCGAGCCCCTTGCGCTTGGCCGCGATCAGCATGCCGGCCAGCGGCGTCGCGCCGCAGGCCTGCTCGTGACAGATTCCCGCATCGAAGTCGAGAATCGCCCGCACGGTGGCGCCGTCGATTTTGCGCGCGGCTTCGTACGAATGGTAGTGCGAGAGATCCGAGCTGATCACGATCAGGGTTTCAGGCCCGCCCCAGAGGCGCTCCAGCACATCGGCGACTTTCTCCGGAGCCGCGTCGCCCACCACCAGCGGCACGAGCGAGAATTCGCCGAGGACCCGCTGCAGGAAAGGCAGCTGCACTTCCAGCGCGTGCTCTTGGGCGTGTGTCGCCGCCGATTCCACGACCTGAGGCAGAACGCGGATCGAGGCCATGGCTTGCTCGTCAAGCGGGATCCGGCCGAGCGGCGTATCGAATGCTTTCGCCCGCGGCAGCGCGAGGCCCAGTACGGGGACCCGGTGACAGGGACCGAGGATCACGACGCGCCTGACGATGCCGCGCGCCGGGCGCAGCCGGTCGTACGCGCTCGCCGCGACCGGTCCGGAATAGATGAAACCGGCGTGCGGGACGATCACCGCCTTGGGGAATCCGGGCGCGAGCGGCGCGTCCTCGGTCCGCTCGAGATAGTCGACGACTTCCTCGGCGAGCGCGCGCGCGTCGCCCGGATAGAAGAGGCTCGCGACCGCAGGCGGCCGCACATCGGGGTTCTGGAAGAAGCCCATGCTCTCAATATAGAGCACGGGCCTGCCGGACCCAAGCCCTCCAGCGTGCGTCTTTAGCGCGGCAGCGGGCGCCGGGCGGTCCAGGGCCCGCGCAGCTCGCGGGCGCGCACTTCGCCGGTCATCGATTCCCCGGCCACAGTCCCCTCGAAGGCCATCACGCGACCCTTGTAGAGCAGCCCGAAGCGGACCTGCCTTCCCCGCACCGTCAGGTCCCTGAGGTATAGCTCGGCGCTGCCTTCGCGCACGAATCCACCGACGGCGTGGGGCTCCTGGGCGATCTGCAGGCTGAGCGGGGCGCCGGCGAGCGTTTTGGGGAGCGTGAGCTCCCACACGCCCTGCACGCGCGCCGGGACGACGTAGTAATAGAGCCTAGTCCAGGAGGTGCCGCTGATCATCTCCTTTTCGGGGACGTCCATCGAAAGCTCCTTGTCGGGCGGCCAGGGCGCGAGCGGATAGTCGTGGGACACGATGCGCGTGCCGGGCCGCAGTTCGGCGCGGAACCTCGGCACCAGCCGCGTGACGAAGCGCGGCAGCAGGTACAGCATCACCACGCTCGCTTCCTTGATGTCGGTCTCGAACAGGTCGCCCTGTATGAACTTGACACGATCCGTCACGCCCTCGTGTTTCGCGCCGATTCGCGCCGTTTCGACGAGTTCGGTCTGCAACTCGACGCCTACCCCGCGCGCGCCGAAGCGCTTGGCCGCCGTGATCACCAGCCTCCCGTCTCCCGAGCCGAGGTCGTAGACCACGTCCTCGCCGCGGATATCGGCGAGCTTCAGCATCTCCTCCACGATCACCCATGGAGTCGGAACGTAGGGGCCGGCGATATTGTCCTTCGCGTCGTCGAGGTCCTGCGCGAAGGCGGGTGCGGCGGCGCAGAGCGCCAGCACGGCTGCAACGCAGCGGGAAAACGAATTCATCCTGCTTCCTCCAGCCGTTCGAGCAGACCGTTCAGCGCGAAAACCACCGACTGCCGGCGCACCCTTTCCCGGCCGCCCGGGAAACGCCGCGTGACGCTTTCCATCCCACCCCGTTTCCGCGACCACGCGAAGCACACCGTGCCGACGGGTTTCGCCTTCGTGCCGCCGCTCGGCCCGGCGACGCCGGTCACCGCGATCGAAACTTGCGCGCGGCTTCGCGCGAGCGCCCCGGCGGCCATTTCCTTCGCGGTTTCCCGGCTCACCGCGCCGTGCCGCGACAGAGTCCGCTCGCGCACGCCGAGCAGCTCTTTCTTGGCTTCGTTGGAGTAGGTCACGAAACCGCGGTCGAACCACGCGGAGCTTCCCGACACGGAAGTCACGGCCTGGGCGATCCAGCCGCCGGTGCAGGACTCGGCCGTCGCGAGCTTCAGGTTGCGCTTCTTCAACCGGGCGCCGACCCGTCTCGCCAGGGCCTTGAGCGTATCGCGCGCCATCAGCCGAGGACCCGCTTCACGACCGCGATGAGGAGCAGGGTATAGAACGCCGCCATGATGTCGTCGAACATCACGCCCAGGCCCCCTTTCATCGCGCGGTCGATCTGGCGGATCGGCGGCGGCTTGACCACGTCGAAGAAGCGAAACGCGAAGAACGCAAGGGCCCACCAGGCCCAGCCCGAAGGTGTGAGCAGCAGGATCAGCAGCATCGCGACGACCTCGTCCCAGTTCATGGCGCTGTGATCGGCGATGCCCAGATCGCGCCCGGTGCGCCCGCACGCCCAAATGCCGATTCCGAAGAAAAGAACGATGACCCCGAAAAAATACAACGGAACGATGGCCCCGAAGAGAGGCAGCGGCGGCAGCAGCCAGTCGAGCAGAATGAAAAGCGGAAACGCGAGCAGCGTGCCCGCGGTGCCCGGGGCGAGCGGCGCGAGCCCCGTTCCGAAGCCGAGCGCGATGAAGTGGGCCGGGTGGGCGAAGACGAAGCCGGGGGCGGGCCGCAGGATCATGCGAAGTGATCGAAGCCCTTGTGCGGACTGGAGACGAGCTTGCCCCGGGCGTCGCGCAGCCGCGCCACCGGATCGCCCGGAACCGCGACGCCGATGAGGGCGAGCGGGATTTCAAGGTCCTTTCCCACGGCTTCGATCTCAGCGCGCTTGAACGCCGGCGCGGTGAACACGAGCTCATAGTCGTCGCCGCCGGCGAGCAGGCAATCGTCGGCGAGCGCTTTGTCCGGGCAGCCGGCGATCGCCTTCGCCCGCGGAAGGCTGTCCCAGAGGAGCTCGGCGCCCACGCGGGACGCTTCCAGGATATGGCCGAGATCGGCGAGCAGGCCGTCGGAGACGTCGATCGCGCTGCGCGCAAGTCCGCACAGCCGTTCGCCCAGCTCGACGCGCGGCTCGGGCGTGTGCAGCCGGGTGAGGCAGGCTTCGAGCGCTGCGCTCCCGAGCTTCACGCGCCCCTTCAGGTGGGCGAGCGCGAGCGCCGCCTCTCCGGTCGCGCCCGAGAGCCAGATAT
>WNFY01002049.1_pt1 | contig 54183 bp, 49 predicted proteins | sample 5400091 | NCBI WGS metagenome assembly WNFY01 (sample SAMN13153364, study PRJNA577476) | soil metagenome | isolation source: 60 cm soil or saprolite under grassland replicate 1 | place: USA:California | collected 2016-06-15
TTGGACGCGCAGTTCGCTGTCGACCCACTGCCCCGATCGCGCAGGTCCCGACGGGATGGTAGAGGGTCTGGGTGTGGTGCCGGATGTGGTCCAGAATGTCGGCGTCGCTGTCGGAGGCCGGCACGCGCAGATCCCCCCGCCGGTAGGCGGCGAGCGCCGGCTGCTCCGCGATCTCCAAGAGCCTGCGCACCGCCTGGACCATGGTCTGGCGATCCTCCTCGGTGGTGAAGTAGTTGTGCAGCACGTGCGGCTTGGCGCTCGGCAGCAAAGAGCGCAAGAACACCTTGCCGCGGCTGGTCGGGCGCAGCAGGCAGGCTCCGAACACCAAGGCGTGGTCGACGGGCAGCGCGAGCCCCTCGTCGACGAACATGACCGGGGCGGCGTGGATCTGGAAGTCCGGCCCGGGCAGGCCGTCGCGGGTCCGGAAGAAGCCGCCGGCCTCGCCGATGTTGGAGGTCAGGGGTCCGCGCCCCTCGTTGAGCAACAGGGCGAGGTTCGTCTCGGTCCGCGCCGTGACCAGCGTCTCGGTATCGGTAAGGAACGCCAGGCCGACGTTGGCGTGGTCCTGGAGATTCTCGCCCACCGCCAGGTCCACGCGCGGTCGGATGCCGTACCGCTGGAGCTCGGCGCCGATCCCGATCCCAGACAGCATCAGGATCTGCGGGGAGTTGTAGGCGCCGGCACAAAGGATGGCCTCGCGGTCGGCGCGCAGCTCCGACAGGGCATTGCCGCGCTCGACCTCCACCCCGGCAGCGCGGCGGCCGTCGAACAGGAGCCGCATGCACAGCGCGTCGGTGATCACCGTGAGGTTGGGGCGCTCCATGGCCGGATGGAGGTAGGCGACTGCGGCGCTGCACCGCATCCCGGCGCGCTGGGTGAGCTGGTAGTAGCCGACGCCGTCCTGCTCGGGGCCGTTGAAGTCGTCGGTGCGCCGGTGCCCGGCCTGCTCGGCGGCTTGGAGCACGGCGTCCATGAGGACGTCCGGGAGCGCCCGTCGCTGACGGTGAGCGGGCCTCCGACGGCGTGCAATTCGCTGGCGCCGCGCTCGTTGTCCTCGGCCCGAAGGAGGTAGGGCAGCACGTCGTCCCATCCCCAGCCTTCGGCCCCGAGCGCTTTCCACTCCTCGTAGTCGGCGCGGTTGCCGCGCACGTAGATCATCGCGTTCATGGACGAGGAGCCGCCGAGCATCTTGCCGCGCGGGAGGTACCGCCGGCGGCCGTCCAGGCCCGGCTCCGGGTCGGTCAGGTAGTCCCAGTCCCATTTGGACTGGAAGAGCTGGCCGAAGGCGACCGGGACGTGGATCTCCTCCGCGGTGTCGGGCGGGCCTGCCTCCACCAGCAGGACGCTGACGCCGGCGTCCTCGCTGAGGCGGGCGGCCAGCACGCAGCCCGCCGAGCCGGCTCCGACGATCACGTAGTCGTACACAACGCCCTCCTCGTCCGGGAAGTCACGATTCTACAACCCTCCTCATGTGAGCTGGGAGCGTCCCAGGGGGCACCAGCCTGCGCGCGGTCTGGCCCAGGTCGTTGCCAACTCGCGTGAAAGTTTTGAATTGCTCAATAGTTAGAGTATGCTTCCAGGTCCCGATAGCAGCGATGTGGGAGGCTTGGATGGATGTCGTAAAACAGACACGCAGCTACCTTGAGGCGGAGCGGTACCAGGTCGCCGACCGGCGTGATGGACTGCTGGTCGGCACACGAGCTGCAATCGGAGGCGGCAACGAGTCGATCTACGTGTGGGCCATTGAGCCAAGGTCGCCCGACGACTTGCGCCACCGCGAACGCCTCTTGCTGACCGCCTTCGGGAACGCCAACGAAATCGCGCCCGCCGCACCAAAGTTCCTGCTCCTCCCATCATATCATGGCCTCAGCGCGGATTTTCGCAAGGTTGCGAAGAGGTGGTTCAACGTCACCGTCACCGTGCCGGCGTTCTTCTTCGACACCGAATTCTCCTGGGATGCGAGTCGGGAGGCCGGGACCGCCGCTCGCAACCTCCAGGAGCGCGGCGAAACCACCCGCCGTCGGCGGATCCCGCAGCCATTCGAGGTGCACGAGCAGGATGCCACCGGCGGCGACGACCTCCTGACATATCTGGTCGATCGGCTTTCCTCCATCAGCTCATCGGGCCCCAGCGTGCACGTCGTCGTCGGCCCAGCAGGCGCGGGGAAGACGGTCCTGTTCGAAGCGCTCTACGCGGAGCTGTACCGGCGCTTCCACGAGAAGAAGCGCGCCCAAGTTCTCTCTCCAAGGCCGCTACCCCTGCTGCCCGAATACCTCGCGAGCTCCGATGCGCCGACCGTTCGCGCTCTGGTCCGCGCTTTCTTGCGGACGGATTTCGTGCGGCCTCTCGATCTCCCCGTGTTCGAGTGGATGGTCACCAATGGGGCGGCAATGTGGCTGCTCGACGGCTTGGACGAGATCATCGCGCAGGACCCGGAGTTCTTTTCGTACGTCCTCGAGCTGCTCACCGCTCCGACGGCGACCGTACCGCCACGTATTGTCATCTGCGTCAGGGACTCGCTGCTCTCGAGCAACGACGACCTACGGGAGCTGTCGGAGAGCTACCAGGGCGCCGTCCAGACCTATGGACTGCTGAGTTGGGGCGCGGAATCACGGCGGCGCTTCGCCGAGCTCCGCTTGGGCGACGGGGCCCCAGGCTTTATCAGCACCCTCGCCAGCAGGCGAGAGCTTGATGGGCTCGCCGCCACGCCGTACTACTGCTCCTTGCTGGCCGACCTGTACGGCTCGGGCGAACTTCGAGCGTCCTACTCCGAATCGGATCTCCTACGACATGCTCTCTCCAACATTCTCGGCCGAGAATATGACAAGAAGTTGCTCGACCCTGCTGTTGCCTCTGAGGAGAAGATTATCGAGTTCCTGGAGAGCCTCGCCCTGGTTGACCTGGAGAATGGCTTTCGAGGAATCGACGTCGGAGTCGTCTCGGAGTTTGCTGAGCTCACTTTACCCGAAACGCTTTCCGACCATGAGTACGACCGTTTCGTGAAGCAGTTCACGCAGCTCGCTCTCTTCATGTCCGATGGTCAGGGCCGGCTGCGGTTCGCGCAGGAGATCCTGGAGCAGTACATCCTAGGGCAGGCTCTCATCAGCGCCTTCCCCAAGAAGCCCGAGAGACTCCGGCACTTGCTCTCGTACCGGGAGATCCCCAGGGAGTGGATGACGCTTCGCGTCGTCGCGAACCATATCCGTACCTGCGATGCCTTCGACGCCTTGGTGCCCCTCTTGTACGAGACGCTGAACCGGCACGTGGCCTTCAGGAACTTGCTGCAGATCGCCGTGCACGCCAAAGACCGCTCCGATGCGCTCCGACTGCCCAACTTCTCACTTGAGCGACAGGACCTCAGCGGTCTCGTCTTCGAGGACTGTGACCTCAAAGGTATGTCGTTCCGAGGGGCAGACCTGACCAACACGGTCTTCCGCCGATGCAGTTTGCAGAAAGCAGACCTCGAAGGCGCGATGCTTCGGGGAACGACTTTTGTGCTCGCGGAGGAGACGGCGTTGGAGGGTGCTCGGCTCGGCGATCTCACGCGGTTCTACTCCATCCGCACGCGAGAACAGGGCCGCTCGATCGACGACCACGCCACGGCTCGGAAGTGGTTCGAGAGGCACACGCGGATTCATTCGCCAATCGTGGAGCCGTGCTCAGCCGCCCAGCAGCTCCGGCATCTGTTCGGAAAGTTCGTTCGTCCCAACGGTGACTTCCGGCGCTCATGGCTCGACCGGCGGGGAACGCTCGCGGGAACTCGTTACCACGGCAACCCGGAGCGCCTGCTCGAAGCGACGGTCCGTGCTGGCTACCTGATCGAAGGTGATAGGAACCGAATCGTGCGACCAGAAGGGGAACCCTACAGCGAGGTAGTCGACTACATGAAGGACCTGCGGGTCTCTCCTGGGATCAGGGTACTCCTCGCCGACGTCTGCGACATCCGCGGCTGCACGCATGTACCGCTGTCGCAGTGACCTACCCGCCAGCGTGACCTGATTTCGGGGGCGACTCAGACCACCCAGCCCTGGCGGACGTGGGGCCGGCGTCAGGCGCAGGCGGATAGTCCCTGCGTCGGCGAAGGGCGAGAGGTCGATGTGGAGGTGGCGACTCTACCGGTCGGGAGCGCTGTCGTACACGGTGCCGGCGACCTGGGCGTGCTCCTTCGTTGAATACGCAGTCGCTCGGTTTGCCCGCTCTTGGTGGTTCCGCGATGCGCAGATCTGCCTTCGGCTTGCCCGCGCTGTCCAGGTGCCGGATGGCGCCAGCAGACGAAGGGCCGATGCCGGGCTGACCGGCCGCTCACTGATCCGCATCCACTCGCCGCCCGCTGGGTGTAATGACCGCAGCGCTTGGTCTGTCAGTGAGGGGCGCTGTGGACCCTCATCCGCGACGTACACGCCCACCGCCGTTCTTGCATGCGGTTCCGCCGTGGGTCGCCGACCGTGCGGGCTGCCACGAACTGATCCGGTCGATCATCGACCCCGATTCCGCATCTTGAGGTGACACGTGAGCGCAGCGACAGCCGAGACCCACGCAGATCGCTGCCCATGCTGTGGACATCTGCTGGCGCCAAGCGGAACCGGCTTCATCCCCGATCCCGCAGCGCATCCCACCGTCCCGGTCTGGCCGGTCGTCGGCATGGCCTTTGGTAAGAAACGATCGGCGATCCTCGAGCTCGCACGCCAAGGCAAGCTGCCGGTCCGGGTGTTCAGGATCGGCGGCAGCTATCGGGTCGCGACCGCCGAACTGCTCCGCGTGCTCGGCCAAGACCCCTGAGAACCTCATCTGCTGCTGTCGTCATGAAGTTATCCACAATTTCAGGCAGGATGCCCACAGGCTCCTGCGAGGAAAGTAGCGTCCTGTTGTAGAGGCCCCTGAACAGCGACGGCCGGACGAGACCCCGTGAATTCGGCCGCTGGACCGCCGCACCGGCCTCCACCGGCATCGCAGTTTCGTCACACGCGCCGCAGGGAGGCCAAAATGAGTCGACAGGGTCACATCGCCAAGAAGTGCGTCCGCAGGTGCACGAAGGCCGCGCGTAAGTGCTCGAGTCGCTGCACCCGGTACTACTACGTCCTCGACATCCCGCCCGGCCCGGACGGCAAGCGGAAGCAGACCTGGTCCAAGGGCTACACGACCCGCAAGGAAGCCGAGCAGGCGCTGCGCGAGGAGCTGACTCGCCGCGACCACGGCATCGTCCTCGACACCCAGAAGCTCACCGTTCGGGCCTTCCTGGAGCGCTGGCTGGACCACATGGCCATGCTCGGCCGTGACGAGCGCACCCTGGAGCGCTACCGGGAGCTGCTGGAGCTGCACGCCCTGCCGACCATCGGCGGCCTGCAGCTCAAGGCGCTCCAGGGTGCGCTCGTCGACCTGTACGCCACGCTGCTGCGGCAGGGGCGCCGGGACGGCAAGCCCGGCGGTCTGCACCCGCGGACGGTCGGCCACGTCCACCGGGCCCTGCACCGGATGCTCAAGCAGGCCGCGCGCTGGCAGCTCATCGCCCGCAACCCGGCCGCCGACCTCGAGCTGCCGACGGTCCCGAAGGCGGCGATGGTCACGCTGACGCGCGAGCAGGCCGGCGCGCTGCTGCGGGCGGCCGAGCCGCGCCCGCTGCTGCGGTACCTGGTGATGCTGGGCGTGGCGACCGGCGCGCGGCTCGGGGAGCTGCTCGCGCTCCGCTGGACCGACGTCGACTTGGACGAGGCGACGCTGCGCATCGGCGCATCGCGGCGCATCGTCAACGGCCGGATGCAGGTCAAGGGCCCCAAGACCGAGGCCGGCTACCGCACGGTTGTGCTCGGCCCCTCGACGGTCGCGGCGCTCAAGCGGCTCCGCGCCGAGCAGGCTGAGCGTCGGCTCGCCCTTGGCGGCGACTACCACACGGACGAGGATCTCGTGATCTGCAAGGCGGACGGCCGCCCCTACCGCCCCGACAGCACCTCGAACCAGTTCCGCAAGTTCGTCGACGACAACGGCCTGCCGAAGACCGTGCACGTGCACACGCTGCGGCACTCGGCCGCGTCGTTCCTGGCCGCCGCCGGCGTGCCAGCCTCCGACATCGCCGCCCAGCTCGGCCACAAGGACGGCGGCGCGCTCGCCCTCAAGGTGTACGTCCACCCGATGGCCGAGGGGCTCGGCCGCGCGGGCGCGCACCTGGACCTCGTGATCGGCGGGCGGCAGTGATGGCGATGCGGTGGCACTTCCGCGCCCGGGCGGCCAGGCGCGGTGTCTGGCCGTTAGAACTTTGTTAGAACTTGCCGGGGTCGGCGGGCGGCCGCTCGAGGTCGCCTTCCGCGTTTCCGCTGGTAGATGGCGGCAAGGATGGGATTCGAACCCATGGAAGCCTTGCGACTTCAACGGTTTTCGAGACCGCCCCATTCGTCCGCTCTGGCACCTTGCCGTAGGGGAGTATAGCGAAGCGGGGGCTGGGCGGCGCGGGGCGGCACTGGCAGGCGCGAGGCGGCGGTGGGTAGACGTGGGACGGCGGCAGGTCAGCGCTGGGGGCGGCGGGCGCGGAAGAAGGTGCGGAGGACCTGGGCGCAGTCCTGGGCGAGGACTCCGCGGCGGACTTCGACTCGGTGGGGGAGGCGGGGGTCGCGTACGAGGTCCCAGAGCGAGGCGACGGCTCCGGCCTTGGGGTCGTCCGCGCCGAAGACGAGGCGGGCGACCCGCGCCTGGGCGATCGCGCCGGCGCACATTGCGCACGGCTCCAGGGTGACGACCAGGGTGCACCCGTCCAGCCGCCACCTCCCCAGCGCCGTGGCGGCGGCCCGCATGGCGACCAGCTCGGCGTGAGCTGTCGGGTCGGCGGACTCCTCGCGCCGGTTGCGGCCCCGGGCGAGGACCTCCCCGGCCGGGCCCACGACCACGCACCCGACTGGGACGTCCTGGTGCCCGAGCGCCGCTTCGGCCTCTTCGAGCGCCAGCCGCATCCAGGCCTCGTCGGCCTCGGGATCGTCTACCGTGGCGCTCAACGGCCCTCCCGGCTCGTCGTGGGGTAGGGGTATGGCTGGCCGGGCGACTATACGTCGCTCACCGATCAGCGCGTGACGAGCGTTCAATGGAGGCGATATGAAGGGAGTTTCGACCACGGTGGTCGCGCTCGTCGGCGAGGCGGCCCCGGAGTGCCTGGAGGCGCTCGGGCGGGCGGCCAACGTCCGGGTGGTGCGGCCGGACCCTGAGCAGTCGCTGTTCGAGCGGGCGTCGGCGGCGTACCGGGCGGCCAAGGCTGTCCACGCCCCGTACCTCGCCCACGACGCCGATCCCCTTGCGGTCGTGGCGGACGCCTGGGTGGGGTGGTTCGACCAGCAGGCGCCCGCCGGCGCGCTGGAGGTGGCCGTCGCGGAGACTGTGCAGCGGTGGCGGGCCGACTCGATCGACCTGCCGGACTATTACCTGGTCCTCGATGCGGACTCCTGGGACGCGACCCGGCGGCACTGGTACCTGGGGGTGCTCCACCGCGCCTCGCCCAGCCGGGTGGTGCCCACCGTGGGCACGCCCGCCGAGGTCGAGGCGCAGCTTTCCCGGCTGGCGAGCGGCCGCTGGTGGCCCGGGCTCGACGAGCTGCTCAGCGGCATCGACCGGGTGGTCCCGGACAAGGTGTAGGTCCGGGGCGGATCGGGCTCAGTACCAGCCGTGGCGCTGCCAGAACGCCTGAGCGGCTTCGGCCGTGCGGTAGCGGTCGCGGACGTAGGCGCGGAAGGCGGTGAGCTGCTTGCCGCAGTCGGTGGTGGCGTAGTCCTGGCCCAGGTAGAGGATGCGGTTGCCGAGCAGGAGCTGGCCCAGCCCGAAGGCGGTCGAGGCCGGGTTCTGGGCGGTGGGGTCGCCGCCCGACTCGTGCATGATGATCCAGCGCTCGGCCGCTGACGTCCCGGACAGGTCGCAGCGCCCCCCGCGCAGCGGCACCGGCGCCGGCGGCGGAGAAGAAGCAGCAGCAGCAGCAGGCGGAGGAGACGCGGCGGGGGCCGCCGGGCCCGGCGGCGCGCTCGCTCGGCGGGTGGCAGCCTCCCGCGCCCGCGCGGCCTCCTCCTCCCTGATCAGCCGGCGCAGCTCGGCCGAGCGGGCCCGCAGGCTCTCCGCCTGGCCGGCCAGCCTGGCGACCTTCGCGTCGAGCGCCTGCTTCGCCCGCCGGCGGACGGACTGGACCTTCCGCAGGTCGGCCACCTCGCGGGTCACCGCCGCCGTCGCATCCTGGCGCTCCTGCTCGACCTGGACCATCTGGGCGTTCAGCAGGGCGGCGTGGCGGCGAGCCATGTCCAGCTCGCGCAGGTCCTCCGAGCCCCTCGCCGCGACGTAGTTCAGGGTGATGGCCCGGTCCGCGAGCACCGACAGGTCCTGAGACCCGATCAGGGCGGCCAGTTCGGACATCCCGCCGGTCATGTAGGCGTCGCGGGCCTGCTCGACCAGTCGCTCCTCCGTGCGTTTCACCTCGGCCTTCACCGCTGCAAGCGCTGCCGCCGCCTGGACCCGCCGCACCCGCGCCGACGCCTCGCGCAAGCGCGCCTGCTCGAGGCGGCCGTCCGCCAGCCTGACCGCGTCGTCGGCTTGGGCAACGGCCATGGCCAGCGCGCTGGCGTCGGCGCGCGCGTCGCGCAGCACCGCCTCGACGTCGCCGAGCTGGCCCTGCGTGCGGGAGAGGTCGCCGCGCCTGTCGTCGGCGGTCGCGCCCTGCGGGACGAGGGAGGCTGCCACCGCGAGCGTCGCGAGGACGCCGAGCAGGAGGCGGGCGCGGAGAGACACGCGGAGAGACAAAGGTGCCTCCCTGGGGGTCGGGAGCCGTTGCAGTCGGTTCGCGCGGGGGGGCGCCGTACGGGCACGGGGACATACGACTCTCGCAGAACCCACCCGAGGAAGCAACCGCGGGCAATCCGGGCAACCCGGCCCCGGTGAGGGCGGCGCCCCCGGTGAGGCCGGCAGCCCCGGTGAGGCTGGCGCCCAGGTGCCCGCGTCAAGTAGGGGCCCGACCCGGCCGAGTCCAGGGTCGTGGACGCCATCGACCCGACCGGCGCCACCGGCGCCACCGGAAAGCGGCAGGAGTACTTCGTGCTCGCCTACGACGCCGCGACCATGGAGGTGCGCTCGTTCACCGGCCACGGGCACGACTTCGTGGGGGCCGTGCTCGCGTTCACGGCGCTGGTCGACCAGTACCGCGAGCAGCCCAGCGTGGCCGTGCGCGTGTACCAGGCGGGCTCCTTCGACGAGCTCCCCGACCGCTACCCCGACCCCTTCCGCGCCCTGCGCTTCCCGGGCCGGTCATGAGCCCGTGCGCCGGGTCGGACCGCCGGGCCGAGCGGGCTCAGTCGTTGAGGCTGAGCGTCAGCGTGGGCGCCGGCAGTTGCCGGTCCCCGTCCACCGGCACGATCGCCGTGCCGACCGCGAAGAACTCGATCACGTGCGAGCCCCAGCCGTGCGAGCCCTCCTTGAGCTGCACGCCCACGACCCCCTCGGCCTGCAGCTCCTCGGCCTCGTGCTGCATCCGCTCCATTGCGAGCTCGCGCGCGTCGTACAGGGCCTGGGTGAAATTCGGCATCTCGACGTTCTGCCCGGCCTGGCGTATCGCGGCGAACATCCCCCGGTGGGCGACGTGGTAGACGCAGGAGCCCATCACCATCCCGACCGGCCGGTGGCCCGAGGCGAGCAGCGTCCAGAAATCCTGGCCGGAGAGGTCGCTGGTGAACGGGCGGCCGTTGGGAGCGCGGTGCAGCTCGCCCTCCCGGTGCTTGACCGCGGTGCCGATGGCGATGAACTCGGCCATGTCCTCGCCCCACTCGTAGCGGCCGATGTCGAGGCGGACGCCGACGATGCCGTCCGCGCCGAGCTGGTCAGCCTCCTCCTCCATCCGCGTCATCGCAAGCTCCCGCGCCTCGTACATCGCCTGCGAGAGCACGGCCATCTCGGTCGACTGCTTCCAGCTCGACGCCTGGTAGCCGATGTGGTAGATGGAGCTGCCGACCACGAGCCCGAGCGGGTCGAAGCCGGCCTGCTTGACCAGCAGGAACTCGTTGACGGACAGGTCAGAGGTGAAGAGGCCGCGCTTCATCTGGGCAAGGCGCTCGCGGCCGTGCACGGGCACGCCCTCTGTCGAGGTCGGGTCATAGCTCATCGGTCCGCTCCTGGCTTCGCGACGGGTCCCAGCTTGAGCGTCGGGGCCACGACGAGCTCGGCTCCGTGCTCGCTCCGCTCCGTGATTGCCGTGCCGAGAATGTGGAAGGTGACGATCAGGTCGGTGCGCGAGCGGCCGTTGCTGTCGATCTCCCGCTCCTCTTCGCTCTGGTCGACCGAGACGCCCACGACGCCCGCCGCCCCGACCGCCTCCGCCTCCTGGGTCAGGCGCCCGAGCGCCACCTCGCGCGCCTCGTACACGGCCTGCGTGAAGTCCTGCAGCTCCTGGTTCTGGCGGCTCGCGAAGATGCCCGTCTGCGCCCGCCGGGTCGAGCGGCCCGGGACGACGTAGTAGACGGTCGAGGCGCCGACGACGCCCAGTGGCTCGTAGCCGGCACGACGCAGCTTCCAGAAGTCCTGTCCGGAGAGGTCGGTCAGTGCCATCCGCTCGGGCGCGGCCGCCGCTTGCGTCCGTACCGCCGTTCCCACCGCGACGTATTCGACGGTGTTGGCCGCCCAGTCGAGCGAACGGCGGGTCACGTGGACACCGACGACGGCGTGCGCCCCGACCAGGCGCGCCTCCTGGTCGAGCCGGCCGAAGGCGAGCCGGCGCGCCGAATTCCAGGCGTCGGACAGGTTGCGGAGCTCCTGCGAGTTGCCTTGGGCCTGCCATCCGGTCCACGTGCCCGGGGTGGACTGCCAGCCGACGTGGTAGACCGAGCTTCCCATCACCTGCGAGAGCGGTCGGAGGTCGGTGCGAGCCCCGAGCGCGAACTCGTTGACCGACAGATCGGAGGTGAAGCTGCCGCCTCTTGCGCTGAGGCCGGCGAGCCGCCGTTGCGCGTTGGGGGGCAGACCGCCCCGCTCGAGTGCCTCGCGCGACGCTGCCTGCTCAGCCTCGGTCAGCTCACGCGCCTTGCGCTGCTCGGCGCTCTCTCTTCGGAACAGGGGCACGGACCCACTCCTTACGGACCTACTCCTTGAGCAGGCGCTCCAGCGCAAGCCTCGACTCCTCGCTCCGCTGCGCCTCGCTTGCGAGGTCGCGGGAGAGCGACGCGATCCACGCGTCGAGCGGGAGCTGCTCGGTCTTGAGCACGATGCCGCGGACAGCCTTGGCCCTGCGCGTGTCGAGGGCGGCGCCTCGGGCGGCCAGGACGTAGCGCCACTCGCCCAGCTCGAGCTCGATCCGCTCGACCCGCGTCTGCTTCGACAGGAAACGGGCCGCTCGGCGCTCGATGCGCGCCCGCCCGGGCAGCGCCTGGTCAAGCTTCTCGGCGAGCACCCTCACAAAGGTCTCGAGGTCGCCGCTCGAAGCGCGAAGCGAGGCGGCAAGCAGCTCGAACGCCATTCCCTCGTCCAAACGAGGCTCCTCCGCTCATCGTCCACGGCTCGCCGCTCGGCAGGGGCAAGTCTACTTCCGCCCGGGTGCCGGGGCTACCGGCGGAGGACGGCCGAGCCGCGGGGAGCGATGGCGTCGAGCGCCTCCAGGTCGTCGGGACCGGGCTCCCAGGCGCCTGCCGCGGCGTTGGCGAGCACCTGCTCGGGGCGGGTGGCGCCGGCGATCAGACGGTCAGTCCGGACGAGCCGAGCTGGCGGTAGCGCATCGTGGGTTCCTCCTCACTGCCGGTGTCGCCAGCATGAGTAGCAGTCGGGCGGCTGGTCCGGCCACTTCGGCGGGCGCCGGCCACAGGCTTGCCCTCTTGCGGAACGCGCGCGGTCGTGGCATCTGAACCTCAAGCACTGAGGGAAGGGAGGCGATCCCATGCGGGTCGCAGTCGGACAGTTCACGGCCAGCCTCGACCCTGCCGCCAACCGCGAGGCGGTTGCCAAGCTCACCGCGGAGGCAGCCGCCGGCGGGGCCGAGCTGGTGGTGTTCCCGGAGGCCGCCGCCCGCGATTTCGGCGAGCCGCCGGAGCCGCTCGCCCCGGTCGCCGAGCCGCTCGACGGGCCCTTTGCGAGCACGCTCGGCCGGCTGGCGCGCGAGCACCGCGCCGTCATCGTGGCCGGCATGCTCGAGCGCGCCGAATCGAGCTCGACCCGCGCGTTCAACACGGTTATCGCGGTCGGGCCCGACGGCCGCCTGATCGGCGCCTACCGCAAGCTGCACATGTTCGACGCCTTCGGGTTCAAGGAGTCCGACCGCATCGTCCCGGGCGACGGCGCCACCCTGGTGTTCCAGCACGGCGGCCTCACCTTCGGCGTCCTCACCTGCTACGACCTGCGCTTCCCCGAGCTGGCCCGTGCGCTGGCGGACCGCGGCGCCGACGCCCTGCTGGTGCCGGCGGCGTGGGTCCAGGGGCCGCTCAAGGAGGACCACTGGATGACGCTGGCGCGCGCCAGGGCGATCGAGAACACCTCCTACCTGCTGGGCTCCTGCCAGGTCAGCAGCATGTACAGCGGCCGCAGCCTGATCGTCGACCCGCTCGGTGTGGTGGTCGCCTCCCTGGGCGAGCAGCCCGGCGTGGCCGTGGCCGAGATCGGGGCCGAGCGCGTCGCGGCGGTCCGCGCCAGGCTCCCCTCCCTCCAGCACCGCCGCTTCACCGTCCAGCTCGGCGCGCCCACGGCTCCGTAGCCCTGCTCGGCATCCCGGTTGCACGTCCTGACGTGGGGTGCGTTAGGTTAGAGCGAGCGCTGTGCACGCACCCTCGACCTGGAGCGAACGCCCATGCCTGCTCCCGCTGCCGGCCGCTCGCCGGCTGGTACGTATACCTTCCGCGTCCGCGTGCTCGGCGGTGCCGGCGATCCGGCCGTCTGGCGCGAGATCGAGCTCAAGGGTGGCCAGACCCTCGAGGACCTGGGGAACGCCATCCCCCGCGCCTTCGACTTCGACGACGACCACCTGTGGTCGTTCTTCCTCAGCGGCAAGCCGTGGGACCGGGCCACCGAGTACGCCCGCGTCCCCGACCCCGAAAGCGCCGGTGGGAGGTACAAGCGCGCTCGCGGCCTGCGGGTGGCCGACGCGCCTCCCCGGCGGGAGTTCCTCTTCCTGTTCGACTACGGCGACGAGTGGCATTTCGGGGTCAAGCTGGCCCGCACGGGCGACGTCGAGGCCCGTGCCCGCTACCCCCGCGTGGTGGCCAGCCACGGCGAGGCTCCGCCGCAGTACCCCGACCTCGAGGACGAGGAGGACGACGGAGAGGACTGGAGCGACGAGGACGACTGGGACGACGAGGACGAGGAGGGCCTTGAGGCCTGGGTTCCGGGCTTGGCGCTGGAGCCTCCCTCGTTCCCGCCGGTGGAGCTCGCCTCGCCGGAGGACCTCGAGGCCGCGGCGGCGGCGGCGCCCACCGTGCGGCGGCTGCGCCTGCTGGCCGAGTGGACCGGCAAGGGCCGCAAGTTCGACGCGGTCGGCGGTCTCGCGGCCGGCGACCGTGAAGACCTCGCCGGGCTGCTCGGCCTGGCCGACCGGGCCGGAGTGGAGCAGGTGGTCGCCTGGGGCAGGCAGACCGGTCTGGTGCGCGTCCGCGGCGGACGGCTGGTCCCGGTCAAGCAGCAGCAGCACCTGCTCGACGAGCCGCTGGAGCTGCTGGAGCTGGCGCTCGACACGCTGCCCGACGTCAGCGCCGACCTGCTGCCGGTGCCCATGATCGAGCGGATCTACCCGGACGGCTTCGCGGGTGGGCTGCTCGACCTGCTCACGCTGCTGTACGCCGAGGACGAGCCGGTGCCGGCCGACGAGCTCGCCGACCACGTGGTGGAGGAGCACCTGCTGGAGAGCCTGACCGGCGTGGAGGAGCTGGCCGGCGTGGAGGAGCTGGCCGGCGGGTCCGCCGACGCTGACGAGGCGTCGCGGGCCGCGACCGTCGCCGAGGTCGGTCAGGTCCTCGGGCAGTTGCGGGACCTGGGCATGATCGAGCTCTCCCCGCGCGCCGGGGACAGGCCCGGGGACAGGTCCGGGGCCGGACCCGGACCCGGGGACGGGGCCGGGCTGGTCCGGCTCACGCCGCTCGGCACCTGGCAGGTCAACCTCCTGCTGCGCGCGGGCGGCGCGGTCGCCCCGGTCGTCGGGGAGGCGGCCGGAAAGGACGTGGACGAGCTCATCGAAGCGGTGGCCGACTACGACGAGCAGGCGTTCAAGGCGGAGCTGCGCGCGTGGTCCCGCGAGCGCGGCGACGCCGCCGTGCCGGAGCTCGCCGGCTACGTCCGGCGGGCGCCGAGCTCCGAGCGGCGGATGCTCGGCCTGGCGGGGCTGGCGGAGGCCGGACCCGGGGCGGAAGCCGAGGTCCGGGGGATGCTCGGCGACGCCGCGCTGCGCCCGCACGCGCAGATGTGGCTGGTCCACAACGGCTTCGAGGACGAGCGGAGCCTCGATCCCGAGACGTCGGCGCTGGTCCTGGTCGAGGTGATGGCCACCGTCCTCGAGGCGGAAGGACCCGCCGGCCTCGTCGCCCACCTGGAGGAGCTCGGCCCGCCGGCGGACCAGGCGAAGGTCGTCGCCGGTCTGTGGCGGGCCCCGACCCCCCGGGCCGGTGCGGTCCTGGACGCGCTCGGCAAGGTACACCCCAGCGCCAAGGTCGCCAAGGCCGCCCGCACGGCAGCGCACAAGCTGCGCTCGACCGGCGGGCACGGGTAGCGGGAGCGGCCGGGCCGTGGCCGGACCCGAGCCTGGGCCCCTGCCGTGGCGGCGGCTCCTGTGGGTGGCCGCCGCCGGCCTGGCCGTCGCCGGGGTCCTGCTCGCGCTGCAGTTCGTCCGCCTGGCCCACAACCACCTGGGCAGCGACCCGACCGCGCCGTTCTTCGTGGGCACGGCATGGCACCTGGACGAGGAGCTGGCGGCGCGGGGCATCCGGGCGACGGTCACGAGCGGGAACGGCTACGACGGGCAGTGGTTCCTCGGGCTCGCGAACGACCCCCTGCTGCGCGGGCACCTCGCGGCCGGGTTCGACATGCCGCGCTACCGCGCCCGCCGGCCCCTGTTCGCGATGGCGGGGTGGCTGCTCAGCGCGGGACGCCCCGCCGCGGTGCCCGTCGCCCTCCTTGCGGTGGAGCTGCTGGCGGTCGCGGCGGGCTGTGCGGCCGCCGGGCGCGTTGCCGCCGCCCACGGCCGGTCCCGCTGGTGGGGCCTTGGGTTCGTGGCCGTCCCGGGCGTCGCGGTAGGGGTGATGTTCGGCACCGCCGAGCCGCTGGGGCTCGCCCTGGCCGCGGTCGGGCTGAGCCTCGCCCTCGACAGGCGGTTCGCGGCCGCGGGGCTGGCCATGGCCGGAGCCGGCCTGACCAAGGAGACCTACCTCGGCTTCGGAGCGGCGGCGGCCATCTGGCTGCTGGCGCGGCCCGTGGGCGGCGTGCGCGGCGTGCGCGAGCGGCTGCGCCCGGCCGTGACGGTGCTCGCGCCGGGCGTGGCCCTGCTCGCCTCGTGGTGGTGGTACGTGGCGCGGATGCTGCCGGCCAGCACCCGCGACGCCGGGCTGGAGGCGCTCTCGCCGCCGCTGGTGGGATGGGCCCACACCCTCGCCAGGACCGCGCGAGGCGGGTACGTGGCCGACGCCCCGGTGGGCGCGCTCGGCCCGGCCGCGCTCGTCGCGATGTTCGCGCTGCTGGTGGCGGCGGTGCTCCTGACGCTTCGGGCGCGTACCCTGATGGACTGGACCGGGCTGCTGATGGGCTGCTACGGCCTGATGATCGCCGGCACCCTGCTGGACCGGTTCCTGTCGGCGACCCGGGCGCTCGCCCCCTGCGTGCTGGGGGCCGGACTGGCCCTGCTCGCCGCGCGCCCGGTCGTGCCAGTCGTGTCAGCCGTGCCAATGGAGAGCGCTGAAGGGACCTGCCGTGTCCACGATCCGGGATGACGTCCGCAACCTGGCCATCGTGGCCCACGTCGACCACGGCAAGACCACGCTCGTGGACGCCATGCTCCGGCAGTCGGGCGTCTACCGGGCCAATCAGGAGGTCGTCGACCGGGTCATGGACTCGATGGACCTCGAGCGCGAGAAGGGCATCACCATCCTGGCCAAGCAGACCGCGGTCGAGTTCCACGGCGTGCGGGTCAACGTGGTCGACACGCCCGGCCACGCCGACTTCGGCGGCGAGGTCGAGCGGACGCTGCTGATGGTCGACGCCGTCCTCCTGCTCGTGGACGCGAGCGAGGGCCCCCTGCCCCAGACGCGCTACGTGCTGAGCAAGGCGCTGGCCCGCCGCCTGCCGGCGGTGGTCTGCATCAACAAGATCGACCGGGCGGACGCGCGGCCCGCCGAGGTGGTGCGCGAGGTGGAGGAGCTGTTCCTGGACCTCGACGCCGACGAGGACCAGATCGGCTTCCCGGTCCTGTACACCGATGCGCGCGCCGGACGGGCCGGCTCCCGCCCCGACGAGCTGGCCGCCGACCTCGGCCCGCTGCTGGAGGCGGTCGTGGCGACCACGCCGCCGCCCACCTACGAGCCCGGGCACCCGCTGCAGTTCCTTGTGACCAACCTTGACGTCGACCCCTACGTCGGCCGCCTCGCGGTCGGTCGGCTGTGGCAGGGGACGGTCCGCCTCGGCGACCGGGTCGCCGTGGCCAAGCGGGACGGCAGCCTCGCCACCGCCAAGGTCACCAAGATCGTGGGGGCGACCGGGCTGTCCCGCACCGACCTCGACCGTGCCGGCCCGGGCGAGATCGTCGCCATCGCCGGCCTCGGCGACGTGACCCTGGGCGAGACGGTCACCGACCCGGACGACCCCCGCCCGCTGCCGGTGATCTCGATCGACGAGCCCAGCCTGTCCATGCGGTTCGGGGTCAACACCTCGCCGTTCGCCGGCAGGGCCGGGACCTACCTGACCAGCCGGCACCTCAAGGAGCGGCTGGACCGGGAGGTGCTCGGCAACGTGTCGGTCCGGGTGCTGCCGACGCGCTCGCCCGATGCGTTCGAGGTGCAGGGGCGGGGCGAGCTCCAGCTCGCCATCCTCGTCGAGCAGATGCGGCGCGAAGGCTACGAGCTGGAGGTGTCCAAGCCGGAGGTCATCACCAGGACGGTCGGCGGCCGGGTGCAGGAGCCCTACGAGGCGGTCACCCTTGACGTGCCCGAGGAGTTCGTGGGCGTGGTGACCCAGGGCCTCGCCGTGCGCAAGGGCCGCCTGACCAACATGGTCAACCACGGGACGGGATGGGTGCGGCTGGAGTTCCGCGTGCCCGCCCGCGGCCTGATCGGCTTCCGCTCCACCCTGCTCGCCGAGACCAGGGGCACCGCGCTCCTGCACCACCTGTTCGACGGCTACGACGAGTGGGCGGGCACGGTCGGCCAGCGGCCGGGCGGCGCGCTCGTCGCCGACCGGGTCGGCACGACCACCAGCTACGCCCTCGGCCAGCTCCAGGAGCGGGGCGAGCTGTTCGTCGGCCCGGGCACCCGGGTCTACCAGGGCATGGTGGTCGGCGGGAACGCCCGCCCCGACGACATCGACGTCAACCCCACCCGCGAGAAGCAGAAGACCAATATCCGCACGCACGCCGCGGACGAGGCGGTCCGGCTCGTGCCGCCGCGGCAGCTCTCGCTGGAGCAGGCCATCGAGCACATCGCCGAGGACGAGCTGGTCGAGGTGACGCCCACGTCGGTCCGGCTGCGCAAGCGGGTCCTGGACCCCGCCGTGCGCGGGCGGGCCGCCAAGCGCGCCCGGACGCGCCGCTGACACCCGACCGCCACCCGGCCGCGTTCGAGATGTCTGGTTTCTCGCTGGACGAAATCTCCGGCCTTGCCCGCCGTGGTCCGGGCTACCCAGGATTTCCCTACGATGAGCCGCCTGCCCGACGCCCGCTCCCTCCCGCTCGCCCACGGCTTCGGCCTGCACTACAACCTCCCCGTGCCCCTGTACCTGTACCTGCTCGCCGCTGGCGCGGTCGTGGCGCTCACCTTCGCGGCCCTCGGCGCGTTCCTGCGCGGGACGGGCGCGGAGCCCCGCTACCCGCGGCTGGTGCTGTCCGGCGCCCGGGGCGTCCCCGGCGTCCGGGCGCTCGTCGGTGGCCCGGTGCCGCGGCTGGTGGGGGCACCGTGGGCGTGCTGGCGCTGCTCACCATCGTCGTCACCGGCCTGCTCGGGTCCACGCAGGCCACCCTCAACCCCGCCGAGTACCTGCTGTGGATCTACTTCTGGGCCGCCGCCGTGGTGGTGAGCGGGCTCGTCGGCAACCTGTACGCGCTGCTGAACCCCTTCAGCGCCCTGTACGACACGGCCGCCCGGGTGCGCCGCCGCCGGGTCGGGACCGGCCCCCCGGCGGCCAGTGGCTCCCCGGCCGGGACCGGCCCGCCGGTGGGGAGCGGCCGTCTCGTCTACCCCGCCCGGCTGGGCCTGTGGCCGGCGGTCGCCGGCTACCTGGCGTTCGCCTGGTTCGAGCTCGCCTCCGGCCTGTCGGCCACGCCGCGGGCGGTCGGGGCCGCCGCCCTCCTCTACACCGCCTACACCCTGGTCATGATGGGCTTGTACGGACGCGACGCCTGGCTCGCCCACGGCGAGGTCTTCTCCGTGCTCTTCCGCCTCATCGGCGCCTTCGCCCCCGTCGAGATCCGCGCCATGGACCCGCGGGCGTGCGAGCGCTGCCGGGCGCACTGCGCTGCGGGGACGGCCGAGTGCGTGGACTGCCCGGCCTGCTTCCGCGTGGCGGCCCGCCGCGAGGTGGCCCTGCGGCCGTGGGCGGTCGGGCTGCTGCGGCTGACCGGCACCGGCTGGGACACGGTGACGTTCGTGGTCCTGGCGCTCAGCTCGCTGGCGTTCGACGGGCTGTCGGCCACGCCCTCGGCGTGACCGTGCTGTTCCTGGCGGTCTTCGCGGCGGTCGCGCGGCTCGTGGAGCGGCTCGGGCGGCTCCAGCGCGCCGGGCTCGAGATCACCACGCTGTTCGCCTTCACCCTCGTGCCCATCGCGCTGGTCTACAACGCCGCCCACAACTACTCCTACATCGTGATCTCCAGCCAGGGCCTCGTCCCCCTGCTGGCCGACCCGCTCCACCGCGGCGCGCACCTGCTGCCGGTGGCCGGCTACCAGGTCAGCTTCGCGCTCGCCAACGCCCAGCTCGTCTGGTACCTGCAGGTGGTCCTGATCGTGGTCGGGCACGTGCTCGCCGTGTACGTCGCCCACGTGCGCGCCCTGCTGCTCGCCCCGCGGAGCCGGGACGCCGTGCGGAGCCAGCTCCCCATGCTCGCCCTCATGGTCGTCTACACCATGTCGAGCCTCTGGATCCTCGCCCAGCCGCTGACGGGGGCGGCCTGATGCGGCCACGGCCCCGGCCCGCCGGCCTCGCCGCGCTGGTGGCGCTCGGGGTCGCGCTCGCCGGCTGCGGCAGCGGCGGGCTCCCCCTCAGCCACCACGGGACGAGCTGCGTCCATCCGGGCGACACCGTCACCGTGGAGACGAAGACGAGCCCGGGGACGCGCCTGGTCGCCGTGGTCGAGGACGACTTCGGCGGCATCATCCCTCCCGACCCCCGGCCGGTCGACGTCCCGGGCAGCGGCTCGGCGACGCTGACCTGGAAGTCGCCGCCGCAGCTCTCCACGACGCTGCTCCACTTCCTGCTCACCGCCCGGCACCAGGGGATCGAGAAGCGGGTGGACGTGCACGTGCGCGTCAGGCAGCCGGGCAGGTCCTGCTGACCGGCCCGCGGCCCGCCGGCCACCGGCCACGGGCGGGACCGCTCACGGGCCGCGGTCCTCCGGTCTGTCGGCCAGCGCCCTCCGCACGGCCAGGCGGCGCACGGCCCGCCGGCGCCGCCCGCGCGCGTGCAGCTGCCGCGCCTCCTCCTCGCCGAGCAGCCGGCGCGCCAGGTCCTCGTCGTCCGGGTCGGGGTCCGACCGGTCGAACTGCGACGTGGTGAGCGGGAGGAAGACCAGCAGCAGACCGACCAGCAGCATCCCGCCCGCCGGCAGGAACAGCAGCAGCACCGCGCCGCCGTCCGAGCCGGCGTGGGCGAGGACGAGGTTGCCCATGCCGCTCATGCGTCGCTCCGGTCGTCGTCGTCGTCGTCCTCGTCTTCTTCCCGCTCACCGATGCTCGATACCACCGGGCGCAGGACGATGAGGAACCCGATCAGGAAGATCAGCCCGACCGGTGCGAAGGCCAGGAGGAACAGCGCGCTGTCGTCTCCGCCGCCGTGGGCCAGGATGACCCCGAGCATGTCGCCTCCACTCAGCGTGGGCTCCAGGTAACGGTCAAAGGGAGCGTCGGGCGAATCGGCCACGTGGGCGATGATCACCTCGCCGCTGCGGTAGACGGCGGAGCAGGCCGCCGCGCCGCTCTGCTGGTGCACCTCGGTGACGGCCGCGTCCGTCGCGGTGGCGCCGAGCTTCTGGCGGAGGCTGCGGGAAAGCACCGAGACCTGGTGGCCGAGCCCGTAGCCCCGACCGGCCCCCAGGTGGACCACGTACCCCTCCGCGGCCAGCGTGTTGAGCAGGTGGTAGGTGGTCGACAGGGCCATGTTCGCGCGCCGGGCGACCGCCTTGGCGGTGAGGCCGTCCGGGCTGGAGGCCACGACCTCGAGGACCCGGAGCGCGCGCTGCACCGACCCCACCAGGTCCGACGCCTGGAACCGGCCGGCCTGCCGCTCCGGGACCGCCGCCATCGCCCAGGCCCCTATGGGACCAGGATGCCGCGGCCCTGGAGGCGGCCGGCGTCCAGGTCGTCCATGGCGTCGTTGACCGCCTCCAGCGGGTAGGTCCGGGTGTGCAGCCGCACCCTGCCCTGGGCGGCCAGCACCATCAGCTCGACCAGGTCGGTGTAGCTGCCGACCAGGTTGCCGACGATGCTGCGCTCGGTCGAGATCAGGTCGAGGGTCGGGACCTGCACGGTGCCGCCGTAGCCGACCACGAAATGCGACCCGGCCCGCCGGGTCATCTGCCATGCGGCCGCCTCGGCGCCGCGCTCCCCGACGAAGTCCAGCACCACCTCGGCGCCCTGCCCGCCGGTCAGCTCGAGCACCCGCTCCAGGTGGCTGCCGTCGGCCAGCACGGCGTGGTCGGCGCCCAGCGACCCGGCCAGCTCCAGGGCCGCCTCGGAGGCGTCCACGACCACGACGGTGGCGCAGGTGAGCGCCTTGAGGGACTGGATGCCGATGTGGCCGAGCCCGCCCGCGCCGACGACCACCGCGGTGGTGCCGGGGGACAGCAGCGGCGCGGCCTTCTTGGCGGCGTGGTAGGCGGTCAGGCCCGCGTCGGCGAGCGCGGCGACGTCCGCGGGCGCAAGCGTCGGGCCGAGCTTGACGCACGCGCGGGCGCTGGTGCGCAGCAGCTCGGCCATGCCGCCGTCGGAGTCGAGGCCGGGGAAGCGGCCGGACTCGCAGTGCATGTCGTTGCCGGCGCGGCAGGGCGGGCACAGCCCGCAGGTGGCCAGGGGGTGGAGGATGACCGGGTCGCCCGGGGCGAGGTTGCCGACGGCGGCGCCGACCTGATGGACCCAGCCGGCGTTCTCGTGGCCGAGGGCGTAGGGGAGGGCGACGCCGAGGCGCTCGGCCCACTGGCCTTCGACGATGTGCAGGTCGGTGCGGCACAGCCCGGCGCCGCCGATGCGGACGATGACGTCGAGCGGGTCTTGGATAGTGGGCTCGGGGACCTCGTCGATGACCGGCCGCTGGTCGTATTTGTGGAGTCGGACCGCCTTCATGGCTGGCGTCCTCCCTGGGTGTCGAGGGTGGCGGTGGGGTCGGGCCCGTCGGTGGGGTCGGGCCCGTCGGTGGGGACGAACCGGGAGCCGGGCAGGCCCCACTGGCGGAAGAACTCGCCGGTCGTGCGGCACAGCTCCACGTTGAGCCGGCTGCCCGCCCGGATCGGGGCGGCCGAGCGGAGGCGGGCGGCCGCCACCGTGGCCCGGGTGGCCGGCTGACCGCGCGCTCCGGCGACCACCGGCGCGGCCGGGCCTGTGTCGAGCCCGGCCGCGCGCCGCCGCCCGAGGTCGGCGAGGAGCGCCGCGCGGGCGTGGAAGGACAGGAAGGTGATGCGCTGCCGGCCCGCGTCGCGCAGCCGGACGTGGCGGGCGGCCAGCGGCTCGGCGCCGACCTCCGGCAGCAGCCCGCCGTCCGCGTCGAGCGAGCCGAGGTCGCCGACGCGGAGCCGGAGCAGCTCGGCCAGGTGCAGCCCGCTGCCGATCATGGCCAGCAGCACCAGCCGGTCGGTGGGGTCGGCGCCGCCGGCCAGCGGCGGCGCCGACACCCTGGCCGGCAGCGGCCGCCAGGCGACCGGCACGCCGCCGAGGCGGAACCAGACCTTCGGTCCCATGGCCAGCGCGGCCACGGCCGTGTCGGGCTGGCCGTCCAGCGCGGCCGCCAGCGCTTCCAGCGCGCGGTCGGCGGCCGCCGGGTCGGCCCGGGCCGCCTCCAGCAGGGCCTCGAGGTCGGCGGTGCCGGTGAGCACCGCGAAGCGGCCCAGACCGGCCACCAGCACCCGGACCCAGGTGGGCTCGCGGGTGCCGGCGGCGAGCACCTCGGCCATCCGGCGCACGCTCGGCAGCTCCAGCAGGCTCGCCTCCCGGCGGCCGGCCAGGGCGCGGACCGGGTCGACCACGGTCACCGCCGCCCGCCCGCGTTGATCAGCCGGTGCAGCTCCTCGGCGGCGAAGTGGTCTTGGAGAATCACCTCCACCGCCTCGACCCCGGCAAGGCGCGCCACCCGCCGGCGGATCTCCTGCCCGATGTGCCCGGCGAAGCGGTGCGGGCACAGCGGCGAGGTGAGGTGGAAGTGGACCGTCACCCGGCCCCCCTCCACCTCCACCTCGTCGAGCAGCCCCAGCTCGGCGATGGGGGTCCGCACCTCCGGGTCCTTGACCGAGCCGGCGACCTTCCGCACCCGGTCGGCGTCCACCGCCGTCATCGCGGTGCCGTCCCGGCGACGCCCGTATCCGCCGGCGGCAGGCTGGCCAGGTACTCGGCCCGGCGCTGGGAGAGCTCGTCGCCCGCGATCGCCTTCAGCTTCTGCTCGACGTCGATGCCGTACAGCCGCGCCAGGTTGCCGCCGATGATCTTCTGCTTGATCTCGGGGGTCAGGTCGACCCCGTACTCCTGCTTGAGGTCGTCGGGCAGCTCGAATGCCATGAAGTCCTCGAGCTGCCAGTGCGGGTACCAGATCGGGAAGTCGGTGCCGTAGACGATCCGGTCGGGCCCGAGCCAGAAGAGCAGGTTGGCCATGACCTCGGCGAACCAGCGGGGCCGGTTGTGGACGAACGCGAGCACGACCGCAAGGCCCGCGTACACGTTCGGGCAGCGGGCGGCGATCCAGCAGAAGTCGTCGACCCGGGGCGCGCCGCAGTGGTCGATGATGAAGTTCAGCTCCGGGTACAGCCAGGCCGGCTCGTCGATGTCGCGCACGTCGAACTTGCTCAGCGACAGCGGCTCCACCGCCGGGCCCTTGTGGAAGAACATGTTCTTGACGCCCAGCTCCAGGCACTTCTCGTAGAGCGGGAACACCATCGGGTCGTTGGCGTTCCAGCCACGGGAGTCGCCCCGCCACTCGGCCGTGTACCACTTGAAGCCCTGCATGCCCAGGTCGGTGATCTGCCGCTCGACCTGCTCGAGCGCGTCCGGCGCCCGCGGGTCGACCCCGCCGAGCGGGATGATGCGCTCGGGCGCCCGCGCCGCGAGCTGGGCGTTGCGCGCGGGGTTGACGAAGCCGGTGTGGTAGAAGTCCATCAGGACCTGGGTCGACAGCACCGTCATGTCGGCCTGGCCCTTGACGAACATCTCCTCGAGGTACCAGTCCGGGTCGACCTTTCGGAACTGGCCCTCGTAGTCCATGGTCCACTTCGGGTCGGGCGGGTTGAAGCCGTTGTGGAATGCGTAGAAGGTCTCGATGAACGCCTCGCCGAAGCGGTTCTTGCAGTTCGCGGCGCTCGCGTCCCAGTAGCCGGTGTGGCCGTCGAACACGAAGTGCTCGTCCTTCACGTGGCTGCTCCTCTCCGTGCGCGCCTCATGGGGGATCAGGTGAACGTGGGCGTCAGGAACTGGCTGACGGTCAGGAAGTCGTCCACCCCGTTCCCGTTCTGAAGGTCGAGCACCATCGTCATGTAGGTGTTGGACTGGCCCGCCCCGACCGGGATGAGCCGCTGCTGCTCGAGCAGTCCGCCGCGGATGGTCATCGTGAGGGTCTGGGTCTGCCTGGGTGCGATCTGGCCCGCGGGCTCCACCGTCACCTGCCCGTCGCCGCCCTGGGAGACCGCCGGGTTGGCGAACCTCAGGTTGGCCATGTGGAGGTCCTTCACCTGCGCCGGTGTGCCGCCCTGGTTGGCGACCTGCACGCTCATTGTGAGCGTCTGGGTGGCCGTGTCATAGGTCACCTTGGACATCGACGCCGTCGCGAAGGCCGGCGGCTGGGCGGCCCCCTGGATGGCGAAGCGGTCGACCTGCAGCGGGATCTTCACCGGGAAGGCTCTCGCCTCGTAGATCCACCCGCCGATGAGCAGCAGGGCGGCCGCCAGGACGATGTAGTTCATGGCCCGGTGGTCCTTGCGGGTGATCAGCCCGACCGCCTCGCCGCCGTCGTCATTGACCTTGAGCTGGCTGGTGATGGCCAGCCGGCTGACGGTCGGCTTCGGCACGATCCAGTACAGCAGCCAGGCCAGCCCGACGAGGAAGGTGAGGACCGAGAAGCCGTTGACGGGCCAGGCGAGGCCGAAGTTCTCGAGGTTCACCGTCTTGCCGTTGTACAGCGTCACCGGGTTGGAGAACCCGGCCGGGTTCTTCTTGACCGTGATCCACTGGCCGGGGCCGATGAGCGAGCCGGAGCCCCTGACCGCGAACGAGGGGTGGACGTGGTAGCGGCCGGGCACGCGCCCCACGATCGTCAGGCTGAAGTTGTAGACCGACCCCTTCTGGACGTAGAACGAGTCGGGCGCGGCCTGGCCGTTGACGACCCGGTCCTTCATCAGGAAGACGGGACCCGGCGCCACCACGCTGATGTAGGCGGTCTCCGGTGGCTTGAGGGTCTTCGGCCACGTGTCCAGGACCTTTGCCGTCCCCGTGATGGTGACGGCCTCGCCCTGCTTCACCGTGTCGGTCGAGAAATTGACGTTCCAGAACGCCACGGTGTTCATCCGCAGCCAGGACTCCTGGGCGTTCTCGCCGTGCGCCGACGCCGCGGACGCGGTGAAGATCGTGAGCGCCACGCCGAGGAAAAGCACGAATGCAAGTCGTCGTCTCATCGCTCGTGCACCTCCGCTGATTGCGGTCGCCGAGGGCGTCCGCGAGGGCCTCAGACCTTCTTCATGAACCGGCCGATCGGCCAGATGGCGAGCATGCGCCCGATGAACTGGCCGATCCAGTAGCCGACGACCGTCATCGTGGCGCCGAACACCAGCGACACGTACAGCGTCTCCCCGAGGAAGGTCCGCAGCGAGCCCTGCTGGACCAGGCGCAGGTACTCGGGCGTCTGGCTCCTGAGGTACTCGATGCCCTGGACGTCGGCGACGGTGAGCGTGTGGCCCATGAACGACACCGGCTGCAGGAACGGCGACAGTATGATGTAATTGGTGACCCAGAAGAGGAACGCGAAGCCCATGCCGCCGATGACCGAGGTGAGCACGAAGCTCTTGGTTTTCAGCAGCACGTAGTCAAGGAAGAGCGCGGCCACCACCGCCGTGGCCGGCCACACGAAATTGAGCGGGTAATAGACGAAGACACTCCACTGGAATATCCGGCCGATCTCCGCCGCGACCCACAGGCACAGGGCGGTGTAGACGGCTCCGGTGGGGAACTTCCAGGCCAGCCACTGGATGTACTGGAGCGCGGAGGGGATGATGATGATCGCGAACGGCGCGAGCAACGGCCACCACTGCGCGTCTTTCCAGTCGGTCCAGAAATCCCAGTCGCCGGAGAACAGCAGCTTGGTGATGTCCGCGGCGGCCCCGACGACGAACGCCGCCGTGACCCAGAACATCACGTCCCATTTCCGGTCGATGTAGCGGTACTTCTTGCCCACGAGCTGCCGCAGCTCGCTCGCGCGCTCTCTCGCCTTGAGATCCGCGGTCACCGAGGCCATGGGTGCCTCTCTTTCTCGCGCAGCCGAAAACAGCCGCAGAGCCGCCGGTGCGGGCCCCTACGCCGCCGCCTCGTCGACGTCGCCGCTGGTTTTGCCCGCGGCGACCTCTCCTTCTATGCCGAGCAGCCGGATCAACGTCTCGGCCCAGAGGGCGAAGATGCCTGCCGCGAGCCACCCGTAGAACACGAACGGCCAGTGGAACGGGGCCGCGAAGAACTCCTCGGGGAACCACAGGCTGTGGCCCCACTCGTTCATGGCGACCTGGCCCATCTCGGTCACCGAGGCGGCGATCAGCAGGGCGAACGACCACGGGAAGCCCTTGGCCGCCCCGTAGATGTGCGGCAGTCGCGTGCGCCCGTACAGGTAGGTCCCGATGGTCATGGTGATGCCGAGCGGGAAGAAGACGTAGAACATGGGGATGTGGGACGGCGTGAAGGCCGTGTCCCGGACGGCCGTCTGGTGCCAGGCGCCGTCCTGGTTGGGGAAGAAGCTGGCCTCGATGTAGAGAGTGACGGAAGTCGCCCCGACCAGGCCCCAGAACACGGCGATCCGGCGGACCTCCTCGTCATGGGCGATCCGGCGGGCGATCGTCTTGCCCGTGCGGACCAGCCAGCCCCACCAGACGAGCGTGAAGGCGCCCACCCCGAGCAGCCCGCCGATCAGCACGGTGCGCCAATGGAGCGTGAACGCGTGGCTGGAGGAGTCGAGCCCGCTGCTCCAGGCGAAGAACTGCTGGTAGATCCGCAGCCCGATGGCCAGGGCCAGGAGGAGGAGCGGGGCCACCAGGCCGGTCCGCCAGCCTCCGAGCCAGTCAATGGGCCCCCGGCCGGGCCGCTGCTCCCCGCCCTGTGTGCCGGTGTCCTCGCTGGGCTGTATCTGCTGCACCGCTCGTGCCACCGTTACCACCTTTCCTCGCACGGTCGAAAAGTGATCGGCATGGGCATATGACATCGCACGGCCTGGGCCTCGGCGGTCTCATCTTGAGATTTCGGCGGGCACGGGGCCCGCCCGGCCTGTCTCACTCGGCTCGGCTCGGCATGGCATGGCATGGCTCGGCTTGGCTCAGATCGGCTTATTTGTCGTGGCCGTCGATCACGATCCCGTAGGCGTGGATCTTCCGGTAGATGGTCGCCCTGGAGATGCCGAGCTGGGCGGCCGCCACCGCCCGGTCGCCCTCCGCGACGATGAGGGCGCGGGCGATGACGTCGCGCTCGAACGACTCCCACGGCGTGAGCACGCGGCGGATGGTGGAGTGGACCTCCTCGGGAAGGTCCTCGGGCCCGATCCGGCCGCTCCGCCGGCGTGCCAGGGTGGCGCGCAGCACCCGCTCGAGCTCGGCGACGTTGCCGGGCCAGTCCCTGCGCAGCAGCGTCTGCATCGCCTCGGGCCCGCACTCGACCTTGCTCCGGGGGGCGTAGCGCGCGATGAGCACCGGGACCAGCTCGCTCACGTCGCCGATGCGGTGCCGCAGCGGCGGGACCGTGACAGAGGCCGCGAAGTGCTCGATGAGCGCGTCGAGCTCCAGCTCCTGGTCGGCGGCGGTGGCGGTGGTGAAGGTGCCGACCACCCACGGCTGGGCGCCGGCACCGTTCGCCTGCTCGAGAGCGTCGGCCAGCGCCTGCGCCGCCGCCGGGCCGAGCCGGTCGAGGTGGCGCAGCACGACGGTGCCGCCGGCGTCCTGGAGCTGCCCGCGCAGCTCGGCCAGCCACCCTTCGGGGTCGGCCTGGCAGTCGGCCGCGTCGACGACGGACAGGTGCGCGCTCGGGAACGACTGGCGGTGCGCCGCCTTGGCCAGCGCGACCTTGCCGACGCCCGGCTCGCCAACCAGCAGCAGCCACGAGCGCTCGCGGCAGTGGGTGTCGACCTCCTGGCAGACCCGCGCCCAGGCGAGGCTCCGTCCGGCAAGGCCGGGGAGCGGCGCCACGCGCGGCACCGGCGTGCCGGCGTGCCTGGAGCCGCGGTCCTCGGTCAGGTGGATCTCGACGACCGTTCCGGCGATCCCGGAGTGGCTGATGACCGGGCGGCAGCGCAGCCTGGCGGGCTGGCCGCCGGAGAGGACCACCTCGCCGGTCGTCTCGCGGGACGACCCGGTCAGCTCGCCGACCTTCTCCCGGAGGATCGTCTGGTCGTCGGGGTCCAGGAGGTGCGCCGCGCTGACGTTGGCGATGGTCAGGTCGTCGCTCAGCGACAGGACCGGCCTGCTCGTGCGCTGGCAGGCCGCAAGGAACTCCTGGAGCAGGGCCCGCTCGCGCTCGCAGCTCTGCTCGAACAGGCGCCCCTCGATGTCGTGCGCGGCCTCCTCGACGAGCACCCTCATCAGCAGGCTGGCGTCCGCCCGCCAGCAGGTCACGTCGATGGCGCCCACTACCCTCCCGCTGAGGGGGTCGCGGATGGGGGCGCCGGCGCAGGACACGGCGTGCAGGCGGTCGACGAAGTGCTCGTGCCCGAAGACGTGGTAGGCGCGCTTCTCCTCGAGTGCGGTGCCGATGCCGTTGGTCCCGATGAACTTCTCCGCGTAGCTGAAGCCCGGCGCGAGCAGGATCTTGTCGAGATAGGCGTTCAGGGAGCGCTCGCCCGCCCTGCGGTCCAGGACCCACGCCTGCGAGTCGGTCAGGATGATGCTCATGCGGACGTCGGCGAGCTTGCGCTCGAGGCGGTCCAGCACCGGCCGGGCCGCGCTGACGAGCCGCTTCTCGTCGTCGACGTCGTCGCGGTACGGGAGCTCCACCTGGTCGACCGCCACCCCCCAGAACTGGGAGCGGCGCCATGAGGCCAGGATGGCCTTTCGCACCTCCGCATCGTTCAGCTCGCCGGAGGTGAGGAACACCTCGCGTGCGCGGGCAAGTTTGGCCGCTTTATCCGAGACGTCCCCCATCGGGATCGCCTCCCTGAAAGACGTCGCCGTGAAACGCCGGTCGGCCGACTGTCCGGTTGGCGGTGAGCAAACGCTCAGTCAACGGGAATATCGGTCGCGGTGAGCCCATCCTTAGCATGTCCGGCACAGGCGCGGGATCTCAAAATGAGACGGACGAGGCGTTCACCGGGTTCCCACGGGGTCCCACCGGGCTCCCGCGGCCCGCCCGGCCTGGTGAGATCGCGCCGGCAGGCATACGGTCACTCCGACCGGCTCCGCGCCGGGCCAGATGACCGAACCGTCCAGATGATCTGACCAGAACGAGCAAGGAGGACGAGATGGACGCGATGCAGGCGGGCGCCCCGGACCTTGCGGCCACCGCCCAGGCGCTCGTCGCCCCCGGCAAGGGCATCCTCGCCGCCGACGAGAGCACAGGGACGATCAAGAAGCGCTTCAGGTCCATCGACGTCGACTCCACCGAGGAGCTCCGGCGCAGCTACCGCGAGCTGCTGTTCACCACCGAGGGCGTGGGCGAGTTCATCAGCGGCGTGATCCTGTTCGACGAGACCATCCGGCAGTGGGCGGGCGACGGCACGCCCTTCCCCGAGGTCCTCCGCGGCCAGGGCATCATCCCCGGGATCAAGGTCGACAAGGGCACCGTCGACCTGGCGGGGTTCCCCGGCGAGAAGATCACCGAGGGGCTGGACGGCCTCCGCGGACGGCTGGCCGAGTACCGCGACCTCGGGGCGCGGTTCACCAAGTGGCGGGCGGTCTACACCATCGGCGGCCAGACCCCGACCCGAGGGTGCGTCCTCGCCAATGCCGAGGCGCTCGCCCGCTATGCCGCGCTGTCGCAGGAGGCGGGACTGGTCCCGATCGTCGAGCCCGAGGTGCTGATGGACGGCGACCACACGATCGAGCGCTGCGGCGACGTGACGGCCCACACGCTGACGGCGGTGTTCGCGGCCCTGCGGGAGCACCGTATCCGCTTCGACGGGATGCTGCTCAAGCCGAACATGGTCCTGCCCGGCCAGGACAGCCCCGTGCAGGCCAGTGCGCAACAGGTCGCCGAGGCGACGGTCGCCTGCCTGCGCGACACCGTGCCGGCCTCGGTGCCGGGCGTGGTGTTCCTGTCCGGAGGGCAGACCGACGCGGCGGCCACCGCCCACCTGGACGCGATGAACCGGCTCGGCCAGCAGCCGTGGCAGCTCAGCTTCTCCTACGGCCGCGCCCTGCAGGCGCCGGCGCTCCAGGCGTGGAAGGGCGAGCCCGGCAACGTCCCGGCCGCCCGGGCCGCCTTCTACCAGCGGGCCAAGCTCAACGGCGCGGCCCGGTTCGGCAGCTACAGCGACGAGATGGAGCGAACCGGGACGTAGCAGACCTCCCACCAAGCCGTAACGTCGGTGGCTATGATGTCGCTCTTCTCGTACGACACGACAAGGGCGCTGGCAGCGTGGCTCGGGCGCCCCGATGACCGGTCCCGGGGGAGAGCCCATGCCCAGACGTCGCCTCTGCGCCGGCCTGATCTGCTGCGCCCTTGCCGTGTCGCTGCTGACCCTGGGACTGCTGGCGACCGGTCCCCCCGCGTCGGCCGACACCGCGCCGCGCCGGATCGTCAACGGCTGGCTGCCGTACTGGACGATGTCGGCCTCGCTCGCGTCCGTGACGCAGAACGGCGACCTGTGGGGTGAGGCCTCGCCGTTCTGGTACCAGGCGACCGGGGCGACGACGGTCACCGGGCAGGCAGGGGCGGGCGACGCCACGGTCGTCGACGCGCTGCGCGGCCACGGCATCAAGGTCGTCCCGACCGTGACCGAGTCGCTGAGCGCCGCCGGCATGGCGGCGCTGCTCAGTGACCCCGTGCAGCGCGCAGCGCACGTGCAGGCGCTCGTCGGCCTGGCCGCGGCGAACGGCTACGACGGCGTCGACCTCGACTACGAGTCGATGAACTACGGCGGCACGGCGACCGACAAGACCGCGGTGCGCGGCGGCTTCGTGACCCTGCTCGGCGAGCTCGGGGCCGCGCTGCACGCGCAGGGCAGGCTGCTGTCGGCCACGGTCGGGGCGCGGACGAGCGCGACCGACCCGAACTGGGCCGTCTACGACTACGCCGGCATCGCGCCGTCGGTCGACCGGTTCCGGATCATGGCCTACGACTACCACTCGGGCGCCGGGTCGCCCGGCGCCGTCGCCCCCGTCTGGTGGGTGGAAAAGGTCCTCGCCTATGCCGTGACCGCCGTGCCCGCCGGCAGGATCGAGGTGGGCGTGCCGCTGTACGGCTACGACTGGCCGATGGACCTGACGCAGCCCGACGGGTACGGCAAGGGCGTGGGGCGGACGTACGCGCAGGCCGAGGCGCTGCGGGCGCAGTACGGCGCCACCCGGCAGTGGTCGAGCGTGGACGCGGCGCCCTACTTCACCTACACCACGGCGCAAGGCGTGCAGCACGTCGTCTGGTACAACGACGTGGACTCGACGAAGGCGAAGATGACCTTCATCCCGAAATACCACCTCAAGGGCCTGGCGTTCTGGGCCGTGGGCGACGAGGACGCGCGGCAGTGGCCCGCCCTGCGGTCCTACGCCATCCAGAAGAGCACCGCGCTGGCGGTCAGCGCCCCGGCCAAGGTCGTCTACGGCACGAAGGTCACCGTCTCGGGCAGGCTCACCACAAGCGCCGGCGCGGCGGTGGGTGGTCAGAAGGTCGTCCTGCAGCGGCGGGTCGCCGGGTCCACGACCTGGCAGAGCGTCGCGTCCGGCACGACGTCCTCGACGGGCACGGTGGCCTTCGGGTACGCGCCGTCGGCCAACGGCTACTTCCGGCTGTACGCGCCGTCGTCGTGGTCGTACCTGTCGTCCACGAGCGCGCAGGTCACGACCCTGGTGCTGTGGCGCGTCTCCGCGAGCTTCTACGACGCCACGGTGAGCCGCGGCACGACCGTGCGCCTGCGCGGCAGCGTCGCGCCGGTCCGCTCGGGCACGACCGTGCAGCGCCAGCGCTACGTCAACGGCACCTGGACCACGGTCGCGTCGACGACTGTGCATTCCGACGGCACCTACGCGTTCTCGTTCGCCTGGTCCACCGCCGGCACCTACACCTACCGCGTGCGCGTCCCCGGCACGGTGCTCAACACCGCCAATTACAGCAGGACCCTCAAGCTCTACGTGTCCTGAGCGTTCGGCACGTATCGGCCGATTTGGGGTCTTCCGCAATGCAGGCGAATCTGATATGTCATGACTCGGTCTCTCCGACCAGCCCAAGGTGGGCAGCCGCGTCGAAAGGGGGGAGCGGTCATGCAGTTCTCCCCGTAGCGCGGCCGGGCGGACGCCGGGACCCCCTCAGGAGGATCACATGACTCGAAGCAGACGTATGCTTGCATTGCTTGCGGGCGCAGCCCTGGTCGCCTCGGTGGTGGCCACGGCCTCGGCGAGCACTCCCCGCCAGCGCACCGCCGTCGCAACGCGGGCAGGATCCTCAAGCGACGAGGACAGGCGGTTCCTGTGCGGCGAGGGCGACCCGCTGTGCGCGGAGACCGCGGACGCCATCGGCTACGAGGGCCGCTACACAGGGCACGACGAGCCCTCGGCGCTGTTCTACTCCAGCGAACCGGGATCGGGGAACAACAGCGGCTACCGGCTGGTCGTGCCGAAGGACCCGCCGACGCTCCCCACCCAGGACGGGACCGGCGGCACCTTCAACTTCCAGGACCGCATCGCCTTCTGGTTCGGGATGGACCTCTGCGACAACCAGTCGGCGCCGGAGTTCACCCACGAACCGTGCACCCCCAACAGCGACGCGAACATCTTCGACGGCGGCGACCCGACCGAGCCCGACTACATCGGCCGCCACCCGGGCACGGCCTTCCTCGAGCTGCAGTTCTACCCGCCGGGCTGGGCCCCGTTCCAGAACGCCATAAGCTGCGACGCGACCGAGTGGTGCGCGGCCATGGCCATCTTCAGCTTCAACCAGAACCAGAACACCGGCGTGAACAACAACGCCGACTGCCTGCGCAAGGTGGGCGTCGAGCCGGCCAACTTCGCGTTCATCACCAAGAGCGGGTCGCCGCAGGCGCCGCCCGCGCCCCTGGACCTGACGCTCGCAGCCTTCACCCCGGACCCGGCCAGGGACCTGTTCATGAGCGCCGGCGACGAGGTGGACATCTCGATCCACGACTCGGCGGACGGCCTGGTCACGGAGCTCCGCGACCTGACCACGCACCAGTCGGGATCGATGACGGCGAGCGTGGCGAACGGGTTCGCGCAGGTCAACTACGACGCGACCGCCACGACCTGCACGCAGACGCCGTACGCCTTCCACCCGATGTACGCGACCTCCAGCGAGCACACCCGCGTCCCGTGGGCGGCCCACTCCTACAACGTGGCCTTCTCCGACGAGATCGGACACTTCGAGTACTGCAGCGTCGTCAACCCCAACGGGACCTGCGCCGAGGGCGTGAGCGACCCCGGCGGGCGCGACAGTGACGACACCCTCTGCTTCGGCCCCGAGGCGTCCCTGCGGGTGAAGATCGGCGGCTGCTTCGCCACCGACAACGACTTCGACGGCGTGTCCTACCAGACCACGTGGCCGGGCTCGCTGGCCAACGCGGGCGAGGACCAGCGGCTCAACCCGCGCTCGGTGCTGTTCTCCAGCCCGGTGTTCAACGGCGGCCAGAACTACGCCCGGACCGCGTTCGAGGCGGACCTGCCCCGCATCGAGGCGGCCGACTTCGGCGGCAACTGCAACCGGACCACTGGGGCGAACTGCGTGAACCCGCCGCCGGGCGCGAACTTCTACCCGATCTACTCCACCCGCCCGAGCAATTCCGTGGGCTGCGCGTGGCAGCTCGGAGGAACCCACGTCCCCGGCACCGCGAACACCTTCGGGGGGACCTCCACCGCGGAATTCGGCCCCCTGCTGTTCCTGACCTACCCAGGGCCGGGGTTCCTGCCGATCACCCGCACCAACGACTTCCGGCAGGTGCTCGCCAACCCCTGTCGCCGGAGCTGACCGGCACGCAGGGCCTCGGCTCGCGAGGGCGCCCGGCCCGGCGCCCTCGCGAGCTGTACCATCCAGCAGCACGAGCAGCGTGTACCCGTCGAACCGGGAGAGGTGCCGTGAATCTTCCTCGAGCGACCAAGGCGCTCGCCTTGCTCGCAGCGTCCGTCGTCACCTTGTCGCTCTGCAACGTCGCCGCCGCCGGTGCCACCGTCGCCGCACCCGTGGCGGTGGGCGTGACGTCGCCGCTCGACGTGACCCGCGACCAGTTCGCCAACAACGAGGAGTCGCTCGGCATGAGCCCGGACGGCAGGCTCCTGGCCGGCGCGTGGAACGACTGGGAGCACAACGACGGCTGCGGCTTCAGCTTCTCGGCCGACGGCGGCGCCAGTTGGGCGCCCGAGACGTTCGTGCCCGGCCTGACCTCGTTCACCAACGACCCGAACGTCCCCGGCACGGGGAGCTTCGAGATCGCCGGTGACCCCGCCGTCGCCTACAACCCGAAGTTCGGCACGTTCGACGTGGTGTGCCAGTCCTTCAACGGGAGCTCGCCGTTCGAGATCGAGCTGCTGGCGACCACCTTCGACCCCGCCAAGGCCGACCCGCAGGCCAACGAGAACTTCAGCTACGGCACCGCGGTCGGCGGCCAGCCGGCGTGGACCACCGCGGTCCCGGTCGCCAGCGGCATCTCCAACGGAACCCAGAAGGGCAGCAGCGGCCAGTTCCCCGACCACGAGACCATCACTGTCGACACCGGACGCGGGCGTGGGCACCACTTCGGCCGGCTGTTCGTCGCCTGGGCGGAGTTCAACGGCTTCGGGCGGTCCCCGATCAACATCGCCTACTCCGACGACGACGGGCACACCTGGACCGGGCCCATCCGCGTGAGCGACAGGAACGCCCAGTTCGACCAGGACGCGCGGCCGTCCATCGGGCCTGACGGCGCGGTCTACGTGAGCTGGGTGAACGGGCCCAACGAGACCAGCCTCAAGAACAACGTCGTCGTGGCGGCCAAGTCCACCGACGGCGGCAACACCTGGGGCCCGAGCTTCACGGCGGCGCCGATCGTCTCACCCATCCCCGGCAGGCTGCCCAACTCCCAGTACCGGGTGTTCACCGATGCGTGGTCGACGGTCGACCAGGCCAGCGGCAAGCTGGTGGTCGGCTACACCGACGAGAAGAGCGGCGCCGCGAACGTCTACGCGGTGCACACCACCAAGGCGGGGGACCTCAGCCACTGGAGCGAGCCGGTGCAGGTGAAGGCGAGCCCGAACCAGCAGTTCTTCCCGTGGCTGTCCTCTGCGCCGGGCGGGCGGGTCGACATGGTCTTCTACGACCGCACCTGCGACGCCGCGGACACCAGGAACTGCGTGACGCTGGCCTCGACGTCGGACTCGGGACAGACGTGGGGCATCACGCCGCTCACCCAGGTCGGCTTCGACGGCGACGTCTTCCAGGCCTGCGTCGCGTTCATCGACCCTCCCGACTGCGGGGTCCACTTCCTGGGCGACTACATCGCCGTGGCCTCCAACGACGCCGAGGCCCTGTAGCAGCGCGTACGCGGCGATGGTGGCTATGTCGGTGATTGCGCCGTCATGGATCATCTGCTCGAACGCGCCGCGGGGGACCCACTGCTGGCGCATGTCCTGCTCTTCCTGCTCTCGTCGCGCCAGACCGTGCTCCAGTGCTGTCGCCAGGAACACGTTGCACCCCTGGCTGCTCATCCCGTAGGCGACGTGGAGCCGCGCCAGATGCTCCAGACGCCCGGCGCGCAGGCCGGTCTCCTCCTTGAGTTCGCTGCGGGCAAGCTCTGCCGGGTCGCCGTCCTGGCCTTGCGGGAAGGTGCCCTGTGGGAATTCCCAGAACCGGCCGCCGACGGTGTACCGGTACTGCTCTACCAGCCAGAAGCCGCCGCGATCGGCGGGGATGACGAGGGCGAAGTCCGGCTTGTCGATCACCCCGTAGACCCCCTGCGAACCATCGGGGCGGCGGATCTGGTCCTCGCGGACGGTCATCCACGGGTTGCGGTAGACCGTGCGCGTTGCAAGCTGCTGGATCACCGGCACCGGACGGCCGGACGGGTGTGGCTCACGTGGTTCAGGTGGAGGCGTCATAGCGGTAGATCAGCTCATTGCGGTCGCCGACGACGACGCGGTAGGTGACCTCCAGGATACGGCCATGCTGGTCGTAGCAGCGTCGCCAAACGTTCAAGACCGGCTGGTCCGCGCGGAGCCGGAGCTGCTCTCGCTCGCTTGGTGAGGGTAGGCGGCAGGTGACGGTGTCCTCGAAACGCAGCCGGTAGCCGATCTCCTCCATCCTGGACAGCATGCCGCCCGGCCCGGTATCGACCTGCTCGAGGATCGGAAGTCGGTCAGCCACTTCCGGTGCGAACCATGTCGTGGAGAGTTGCACCGGCGGCTCGTCGTTGACGCCTTGGACGCGGGCACGCTCCAGGACGCGGGTGCCGGTGGGCACGCCGAGCCACCGTGCAGGGACCGAGCCGAGTTCGGTCTCGCGCACGGTGGTGTGGGTGTAGGGCTGTCGGCCGGCTTGCTCGGCCGAGACGTGGAAGCCGCGCCAATTCCCGGTGCGGCGGGTGACATCGGCGGCGTTGCGGCGGACGGGCTCGCCGACCTGCGCGCCGACGCCGCGTTGCAGCGCGATCAGGCCGCGGGCTTGGAGTATGCGCAGGGCGCGTCGGACGGTCGAGCGGTCGGCCTGGTAGGTGGTGGCGAGGTCGCGCTCGGATGGCAGCCAGGCGCCTTCCCCGAGGGTGCCGGCGTCGATTTGCTCGGCGATGGCGTGGGCGACGCGCTGCGCTTTGGTGGGTGGTCTCGGCATCGGTGGTTCCTTATGGGCGGTGGTGTTGGTCGTGGGCCGCCGCCGTGGGGTGTCATCCCGGATTGCGCGGAGGCTATCGGATCTGCCTTCTTGTCGGCTTGACACGCTAGGTATGCTTATGGTAGCCCTACCATGAGCATACCAACATCCGCACCGAGCATGTAGGCCACCCGGCCTGACCGCCGCCGAGTAGGGACGCCGCCATGACCAATACCAGCGCCACCAGCCCACACCCAGGCCAGGGCACGCCCACCACGGTTTCGGCCGAGGTCCACTGGCACCTTGCGGAGGCCGCCGCCATCCTGCGCCAGCAGCCTCGGCCGCTCAGCCCGAGCTGCTGCGCATCGCGCTGCGCGGGATGGCCGAGCTGTGCCGGCTGGCGTTCGAGCGCGGCCACGAGACCCCGGCCGGGCCGCCCTTCCTGTTCCGCAACGATCCGGTGGTAGCCGAGGCGCTCGGCATGTGGGAGCAAAGATTGCGCGCCGCCATGACCGAGCAGCATACGAGCGCGCGGGTAGGTGGGAGTCAGGGTGGCTCCCCGTAGCCGCAAAGTCGTCCGGGGTGGCCCGTTCCCCCAGGGCTACAGCCAAGGCCCCGGACGATCACGCCCCGGAGCCAAGGTATGAGCCCGGCTCCCTCGGCTCCGGGGCGTTCCATTCCCGAACCGGCACACCGAGAGCGACCGCACCGGGCATCCGAGCGTGTCGGCTGGGTTGGGCGGCACGGCATTGGTGGATCGTTAGCGACAAACTGTACTGATCGGATCATCACGAAAGCGTGATCGATCCGCCCGGAGCAAGGAGGGCGACCCGTGCCGGCAGCCCAAGCAGGGATCTCCGTTCAGCCGCCCGCCGAGCCGGCCGAGTTGGTTGGCCAACCCGAATGGACGCGGCCTGAGCGCGGCGGCGACGGCCGAGGGTTGCACATCGTGCGGGCGGTCGTGGATGTCATCCAGGAGTGTAACCTGCGTTGCCTGTACTGCCACCCAGGCAAGGTGTGGATCAAGCAGCACCTTGAGGCCGAGCACGTCAGCGCGGTCTTCGCGGCGGCGGAGCGCTACGGCCTGCTGGAGCTGGTCATCTCGGGCGGGGAGGCCACGCTGCATCCCCAGCTTCCCGCGATCCTGGCCGCCACCCATCAGCTCCACCGAACGGCCGCGGTCCTCATCACCAACGCGACCAAGGTCGACAACGAGCTGGTGGCGGCCATTGCGGACTCCAACCTCAGCCGGATCTGCGTCAGCCTGGACGGTCCGGACGGCCGAACACACGGGTCGGCCCGCGGGCGCAACTTCCCTCGGGTCCTGGACGGGCTGCGGCGGCTTGGTGGTGCGGGCAGGCCGGTCACGGTCATCTCGGTCGCCCACAAATACAACTTCCGCCGCCTGCCCGAGCTGAGCGCCCTGCTGGCCGAGAGCGGGCTGGCCAGCCAGCATCACCTGTGCGCGCCCAGCTACTCCGGCACCGCCCGCGAGCACTACGGCCGCCTCAAGCTGGACTGGAACGACTACTTCACCGTCCAGCAGGCGGTGGACGCCGCCTACGCCGAACTCATCGGCCGCGGGCTGTACGTGACCTTCAACTCGTATTGGCCCGCGACCGGGCAGCGGCCACTGCACGTCAACAACGCGCGCACCATCACCCTCCAACAGCTCTCCGAGCAGGCCAAAGACAGCCTGGTCAACGTCCGTCCCAATGGCGAGTTCCGCATCAACGCCACCACCTGGGGCCGCGAGACGATCGGCAACGCCGTCATCGGCAAGGTCTGCCACGACGACCCCGAGGCGCTGCTGTGGGCCGCCGAGCGCCAGTTCCGGGACGGCAGCCTGGGCCAGCTTCCCCGCGAGGTCGAGGCGGTCCACAAGTTCCAGCTCGGCCAGCAGGCCAATCAGCAGGCCACCAACGCGGTCATCGACAGCGACGCCGAGCCGTCCAGCCTGGCCGAGCTGGTCCCGATTCGGCCGCTGTCGGCGCACTGGTTGCTCGACAACCCCGTGGACCGGGCCGAGCTTGCCGACATCGCGGCGCGGGCGCGGCGCTCGCCATCGTCGTTTCGGTTCTTGCGGCACGCCAGCGGGGTCTGTCTGCTGTTCGACAAGCCCCGCTCCCACGTAACCCTGCTGACCGAGCCGGAATGGCAGGAGTTCGGCGCCTCCCTGAAGGGACCCGCTGGAGCCGACGATGCGCGCTGAGACGGAGGCGTTCTTCGCCGCCTGTCCAGAACTCGGCGCCTATGATGCGCGGCTGTCGTCCACGGCGCTGGCGCCAGCGGTGCGGCTGGCGGTACGGGCGCATCTGTGCGAGCCGACCACGGCCGCCGCCGCGCTGTCCGCGATGGCGGGCGTCTCGCTTGGCGACGTGCGTGCCGCCTACCAGTTCTTCCAGCACGACCCTGATACCCATGCGCTGGTCGGGTCGCTGTTCTATCCGCATCGGCTGCGGTGGACGTTCGCGGCAGCCGCGGTCAAGGTGTGGGCGGCTGATCCGCTCGGCTTCGAGCGGCTGGCGGCCGGCGAGGCGGTGCTGTCCAAGACGGTCGAGATCCACCCGTCCAAGGGCACCTGCAACTATGCCTGTGCGATGTGCTTGTGGTCCGACAAGCAGACCCTCACCTACGCCGAACGCGGCCTGACCGCCGACGGTCTGCTGAGCACTCAGGATTGGCGGCGCGTGCTGGGTGAGCTGCGCCAGGGCGGCGCGGCCACGCTGGTGCTGTCGGGTGGCGGTGAGGTGCTGCTCAACCGCGAGATCCCCGAGATTCTGCGCTGCGCCCGAACGCTGGGATTCCGGGTCCACCTGTACACCACCGGCTTCAACCTGCGGCCCGAAGACCGCGCGCTGTGGGACGAGGTGGTCTTGGTGGACCAGGCGCGGTTCAGCGTCCACTCGCCGGATGCGGCCACCTACAACGCGGTCACCGGCCTGCCCGCCCGGCTGAACGCGCTCGGGCGCGTGGTCGACAACATCAGGACGCTCCGCGACCTGCGGGACCAGCGCCACATGAGCGCGCAGATCGGCATCGGATTCGTCACCCAACCCCTCAACCACGATCAACTCCAGCCTATGGCGGATTTCGCGGCTGATGTTGGCGTGGATTTCCTCGACCTCCGCAAAGACGAGGTCGACGTCACCGACCAGCTCACCAGCCAGCAGCTCGCCACCGTCCGCGACCAGCTCATCGCCATCCGCACCAAGGCGGTCCGCGGTGACTACGGCGCCACCAGGATCGATCTAGCCGACGAGCTGGTGAGTCTCGCCAACGGCCAGCGAGTGGCCCGGACGCGGACCAGTGAATGCCTCGCCGAGTACTTCCGGCCGACGATCAGCCCGTTCGGCATCCTGGCACCCTGCGACCTGAAAGCCGAGCCCCGCTTTGCCGCCAGCAGCTTCAACCTCGGCGTCGTCAAACGCAGTCGTGTTCCCGAGCTGGTCGCCTCGCTGCCAGGCCAGTTCGTAGCGGATGCCTGCGCTCAGTGCATGCCAAGCTCCAGAACCGGCAACGCCGTCTACGCCAAGCTGCTCGCCGACCACGCCGAAGGCATCCGCCCGACCCACCAGCCATTCCTCGTAACCCAGGAGCATCCGGATCTACCCGCCGTTGCGGCGGCTGCGGGCCTGCGCGACGGCGGTGCGGGCAAGTGAGACCAGCCCACGCGCCGCGAGGAACACCGCCGACAGCGGCAGCAGCACCAGCCGCGGGTCGCGGGCGTAGCGGCGCCGGTAGAACCGCAGCGCGCTGCGATGGTGGTTGAGCACCTTGCGGTAGGGAGCGCTGCGGGTGGAACCGCCGATCATGTGGGTGACCTCGGCTACCGGGTCATAGATCACCCGCCAGCCCGCCCGCGCCAGCCGCAGGCAGAAATCCATCTCCTCGAAGTACATGAAGTAGCCGGCATCGAACCGGCCAGCCGCCTCGTAGGCTTCGCGGCGCAGCAGCATGCACGCCCCCGACACCCAGTCGACCTCCACCGGGCGGCTGCGGTCCAGCCCCACCAAGTGGTAGCGGCGAGTAGCCGGGTTACCGGGCCAGACCGTGCCGAGCGCCGCATGCACCGCGCCGACCAGGATCGACGGGAAGCGTCGCCCGGTCGGGTACTGCGAGCCGTCCGAGTTGCGCAGGTGCGGACCGACACAGCCGATCGTCGGGTCGGCGTTGGCGGTGTCGAGCAGTCGGGCCAGCGAGCCGGCCGCGAGCCGCGTGTCGGGGTTGACCAGCAGCAGCCACGGCGCCGCGGTCGCGGCGGCGCCCAGGTCGATCGCGCGGCTCAAGCCCAGGTTGGCCGGGTTCTCCACCACCTTGACGCCCAAGCCGCGGGCGATGTCCGCGCTGGCATCGCGGGAGGCGTTGTCGACCACGACGACCTCAAGCTGACGATCATTGGCCGCCGCGCGCAGCGAGTCCAGGCACGCGGCGATGTCCGCGGCGCTCTCGTAGGTCACCACCACGACCGAGATCGCCGGACGCGCTGGATCATCGGACGCGGGCACGGCCACTCCTTGCAGGCAACTCTCGAAATCCGTGGACCCGCCGCCCAAGGTCAGGCCAGGCGGCGAGGTACTATCCTAGCCCGCCTTCCTCCCCGGTGGCCTGGACACGCGCGAGCTGGGCGTTCGCATTACCAGGTGACCGTCAACGGTCCCAGGGAGGCCCACCTGGCGGCGGCGCCCGTTGGCGCCGCCGCCAACTGCTGCCCGACCGCCAGGTACTCGGCCATGTCCGTCGCCGCACCCGGAGTCCCGACCGCCGCAGCGGCCGAGGCTTCAGGCGTCGGCGCGGCCGAATACCTTGAGGCCGCCGCGAGGAGCCCTGCGCGGTCTCCGCCCGGCGCGGCCACGTTCACGAGGTTCGCCGCGACTCAGTCCTTGGGGGGTCGCGCTCCGGCCTGGGCCGTCGCCCTCTGGTGTCGCGTCGCCCTCAGGCTCCGCCTCCTCGTCCGTCTCAGCCGGAAATCTGCCCCTCATCAGGTCACGGAGCCGTTCCGCAGCCTTGCCACCCTTCGTTCCCGACCCGTCGTCGGGCTCTGCCGGGTTCTTGGTCATGGGAGGCCCTTTCATGGCGGCAGCGGGATCGCTGTGGGCCGAATGATTCGGACAACAACGTTGGGATGTTAGGGCCTGCGCGGACAGGATGGAAGGGTACGAGTCGTTACAGGGCGCGCACAAGCCGCAACGGTCAAGAGGCCGGAACGGGGCGGTCCTCCTTGAGGGCGGTGAACAGCGCCAGGGCCCTTGGACGATCCCAGCGGACGACCGAGCCGGCGCCCGGCGCGAACCCGGTGCCGGCGACCGGCACGGTCGTGGTGACCGCGTCGCCGCCGCTCAGCGCGCGCATCGCGAACAGGAAGCGGACCAGGTGGTGCAGGTGGTCGCCATTGCCGACGGCGATCGAGTCGCTGCCGTCGAGCGCCAGCCGGATGCTCCTGAAGGGGTTGAGCAGCACGCCGGGACTGGTCGCCTTGTGGATCAGGGCGCCCAGGAACTGCCGCTGGCGCTCGACGCGGTCCAGGTCGCCGCGCGCGGAGGCCCGGGTCCGGACGTAGCCGAGCGCCTTCCTCGAGTCGAGGACCTGGCAGCCTGCGCGGAGGTTGAGGCCCGCCTTCGGGTCCCGCATCGGCCGGTCCACGCAGATCCGCACCCCGCCGACCGCGTCCACGGTGGTGGCGAACCCGTCGAACCCGACCTCCATGTAATGGTCGATGCGGATCCCCGTCACGCCCTCGACCGTCCGGGCCAGCAGCTTGGGACCGCCAAAGGCGTAGGCCGCGTTGAGCTTGTTCTGGCCGTGCCCCGGGATCGGGACGTAGGAGTCGCGCGGGAGGCTCACCAGGGTGGGCGCGCCCCCGCCCCTGGGGATGTGGAGGAGCATCATCGTGTCGGTGCGCCGCCCGGAGGCCTCCCCGGTCGCCAGCTCCTTCCGGCGCTCCGGGGTCAGCCCCTCGCGGCTGTCGGAGCCGACGACGAGCCAGTCGGTCCCGGGGGTGACGGCGGGCCTGCCGTCGTAGTCGAGCAGCGCATCCACCCGGTTGAGCCGCGTGTCCATCCAGACGAGCAGGCCGAGCACGAGGACCAGCAGCACCGCGAGCGCCACGCCGACACGGCGTCCCCAGCGGCGGCGTGGAGGGCGGACCCCGTACGCCGGCACCGCCTGGCCGGGCGCCCCCACCGAGGTGCCCGGCAGGCCCCCCCGGTCGCGCGGCCACTCCTCAGGTCCGGCGCCCATCACCCACCTCCCTGGACATTTCGCGGCGGAACACGATACCTCCCCCGCAAGCCTCGCCCGCAAGCATCACGGGGATGCGGCGGCCGGGACGCAGGATGCCTACGACCGGGCGGCCAGCGCGACCACGCCGGTCAGGGTGCCGACCAGCACCAGGCCGCCGGCCAGGGTCGGGGTCGCGAACCGGGAGGTCTCGCCCACCGGCGCGCTGGTGCGCACCGTGCCCCGGTCGGCGTCGAGCGCGTACAGGACGCCGCCGGCGGCGTCGAGGCTGTAGACCGTGTGGCCGCCGACGACAGGGGAGCCGCTCACCGCGGCCGCCCGCCAGCCGAGCTCGAGCCGGGCGCCCGGTCCGGCGCGGACCTGGCGCAGCCCGTCGGTGCAGGGCACGTACAGGGTCGAGCCGACCGTGGCCGCCCCGCCGAAGGCGGCGCACACCGGCCGCTCCACCAGCTCGCCGCCGACGCCGCCCAGGTGGTCGGCACGCAGGAGGTACCCGAGGCCGCTCTTGCCGTCGGCGAAGACCAGGCCGCCCGGCAGCAGTGCCGGGCCCATCGAGCCGAGGTCGGCGTCGGCCGCGTTGTCCTGTGGCCACCGCCGGGGGGCGAAGCCGTCCTCCAGGCGCAGGTCCGGCGAGAGGCGCAGCACCGAGTCGCTGCGGTCCCATTCGCCGCCGGTGGCAGCGCCGTTGCCGACGGTGACGTACAGGCGACCGCGGGCGTCGACCGCCGGCCCCGAGGCGCCCCAGATGCCGCCCTCCCTGCTGGTCGGGACCTGGTAGGCCGCAAGCGGCCCGCCGCCGTCCGTGCGCGAGGCGACCACCCAGCCGTGGTAGTCGCCGCAGTCGCCGAGCAGGCCGCCGTAGGCCACGTAGACCCTGCCCTGGGACAGGGCGAGGGCGGACCGCTGCTGGTGGGGCCGGGGATTCATGCCGGGCGGGTCGACCACCCGGCGCACCCGGACCCGGCCGGTCCGGACGTCCACCCCGACCAGGACGTGGGCCGGGCCGGTCACCTCGGCGACCGCGAAGACCAGGCCGCTCGCGGGGTCGTACACGGGCGTGCCGGTCACCCCCAGCGGATCGATATTGCCGCAGGGCAGCTCGGACAGGGGGACCGGCTCCCCCACCTCGGCGCGCCACTGCACCTGGCCCGTGCGCAGGCTGAGCGAGTACAGCGAGTCCCCCTCGGTGGCCACCAGCACCCGCTCCCCGACCACCAGCGGCTCGCCGTACACGGCGGCGTCCAGCCGGGAGCTCCAGGCCCGGGTCAGCCGGGCGGGATCGGCCACGCCGGCGAGGTAGCCGGTGCGGGCGTTGTCGCGGTGGTAGGTCGTCCAGTCGCCACCGCCCGCGGCCGGAGGCGCCGAGGTGCCCGGCGCCGACGTGCTCGGCCGCTGCGGCAGGGTCGGCGGCGTCTGCTGGGGCGCCTTGGACTCGCCGGTGCAGGCCGCGAGCACCACGAGCAGGGCGATCAGCCCGGCCGCCCCGCGCGGGCGCTTGGCGGTCATGCGCACCTCCGGTGCTCAGCGGTAGCGGTGCGCGGTGGCGAGGAAGCGGCGCTCGTCGGTCTCAAGGAGCAGTTTCTTGGCCAGCATCTCGTCGGCGACCGGCACCCAGGACATGGATTCTATGCAGTAGGCAGACCTGCGGGCGTCCAGCCGCACGACCTTCCGTGGCCAGACGCCGTAGCGGTGGCCGGTGAGCGTCGTGACCTCGAACCAGCCGCGCGAATGGTACTGCGCACGCTGGCCGGGTGAGAGCCAGCCGAGCAGCAGCGCCTCGGCCCGCGTCTCCGCCTGGCGCCGGCGCGCGCGGGCGTCCTTGACCCGTTGCACCGGCGCCAGCGAGGAGCGCGCGAGCGGGACGAGCACGGCCGTCCCGACCGCGACCAGCCCGACCGCCCACCAAGCCGCCGTGGTCATGGCGGGAGACCTGGCTCAGCCGCCGACCAGGCGTGGGGCCACCAGCAGCTCGGTGTGCTCCTCAGGGTCCCAGGTCTCGAGCGTGACCTGCTCGCCCTTGCCGTTCCCGGTCTGGCGGTAGACGAGGCGACCGGCCCGCTGCGCCTCCCGGAAGACCTCCTCGATCTCACGGATGGTCGCAGGATCGGCCGAGTCCCAGGTGCGGGTGGTGTCGCCATGCGTATCGGCGATGTGGATGCTGCCGGTCATGGGCCGCGCCTCCTCGAAGGATCGGGACGCAGGCCGGCTCGGGGGCGCACCCTGTCGCGTGACCGTGCCCCCAGTCGGCCTCGCCAGCGGTACTCCTGGCCCATTGTGCTAGAAGTCCGAGCCCGATGAAACAGACGTTCTCGCAACGCGCGGCCCCGACCACCGCGGCGAACCCGCGGAGCGGACTGAAATAGGCCCTGGACCAGGCCCGATGCAGGGCTGGAGCCGAGGTGGGCGGGCCGTCCCCGGATCCGCTTCCAGGCTGCCGCCACCGCCCGCCGGCTCGGCCTGGGCGCAGTCCGGTCCGACCGGACCCGTTTCGGTCGGACCGGACCCGTTTAGCTCCAGGATGGGCCGGATACGGTGACCCCGATAGTGCGGACGGCAGCCACACCGGACGCTGCCGGGAGGTGCGGACATGACCGACGAGACGACGGCCGGCTTGCACGTCGAGGAGCCGGAGCAACGCAAACAGGTCCGGCGTGCCGTCATCGCCAGCACGGTGGGCACGTCGATCGAGTGGTACGACTTCTTCCTCTACGGAACCGCCGCCGCCCTGGTCTTCCCGAAGCTGTTCTTCCCCACGTCGAGCGCGTACACCGGCACGCTCGAGTCGTTCGCCACGTTCTTCGTCGGCTTCGCGGCCCGACCGCTCGGGGCCTGGATCTTCGGCCACTTCGGTGACCGGATCGGGCGCAAGGCGACGTTGATCATCACGCTGCTGCTGATGGGATCGCGACCTTCCTTATCGGCGTCATGCCGACCTACAGCGCCATCGGCCTGTGGGCCGCCCTCCTGCTGATCGTCCTGCGTGTCTGCCAGGGCGTCGGGGTCGGCGGGGAATGGGGCGGCTCGGTGCTCATGTCCATGGAATGGCACCGGGGCGACCGGCGGGGCTTCATCGCGAGCTGGCCCCAGGCCGGCGTCCCGATCGGGCTCGCGCTGTCGATCGGCGCCGTCCGGGTCGCCTCCGCGTGGACCGGCGACGGCTTCACGAGATGGGGCTGGCGGATCCCCTTCCTGCTCAGCGCGCTGCTGATCCTCGTCGGGCTGTTCATCCGGCTCCGGGTGCTCGAGACCCCGCTCTTCGCCAGAGTGCTCGCGCAAAAGGAGGTCGCCAAAGCCCCTGTCCCGGAGGCCGTCCAGCGCCACTGGCCCGAGATCGTCCTGTCCGCCCTCGCCCGGCTGGCCGAGCAGGCGCCCTTCTACATCTTTACGACCTACGTGCTGACCTACGGGACCGCGGAGCTCGGCCTCAAGCGGAACTTCCTGCTCAACGCGGTGCTGCTGGCGGCTGTCGTGTCGCTGTTCTCCACGCCGTTCTTCGGCTACCTGTCCGACGTCATCGGGCGGCGGCGCATGTACACGATCGGCGCGGTGGCCATGCTGGTCTTCGCCTTCCCGTACTTCGGCCTGCTGAACACCAAGACGAGCGCGCTGGTCGTGCTCGCTGTCGTGCTCTCGGTCGTGGCCCACGACATGATGTACGGGCCGCAGGCGGCGTTCATCGCCGAGAGCTTCCCGACCCGGCTGCGCTACAGCGGCGCGTCGCTCGGCTACCAGCTCGCCTCGGTCGTCGCCGGCGGGCCGGCGCCGCTGCTCGCCGCCTGGCTGCTGCACACCTTCCACAGCGGGTTCGCGATCTCGACATACATCGCGCTGATGGCCGTAATCACCATAGTGGCCGCGACCATGCTCGGCGCCCGGACCAGCACCGGGCTGGTCGAGCGGGAGATGGCGCAGGCCGGCCGGACGACGGCCGTCCGGACTTGACGGAGGCGCTCAGGCGCAGCGAGTCAACGCCCTGAGAAGGGGCAGGCCCGGGACCCTGAGCCCGGGACGGGACCCTGAGCCCGTTCCTCCCGCGTAGATCTGGGCCAGCCGGCCGAGCCGGTTGCGGGCCTCGTTGAGGTCGGCCTCGGTGAAGGGCGCCCAGTCGGCGGCCAAGGTGACGGTGCGGCCGTGCCAGGGTCGTACACGGTCATGCCTGGTTGCGGGTTGACCAGGCGGACCAGCATCCGGACCACCGACCGGGGTGTGTAGAACTCGCCGCCCTTCTTGCCGGCGGAGTCAGCGAACTCGGCGATCAGGTATTCGTACGCGGCGCCGAGCAGGTCAGGGAACTCGAAGTCGTCGTTGCGCAGCCGGTAGCGGTTGAAGTGGCGAATCAGGTCGCGCAGCTTGCGGTCGCCGAGCGTCGTCTGCCCCACCTGGCGGTTGAAATCGATGTGCCCGAGGACGCCGTCCAGCGCCGGGTGCTCCTGCTCCAACGCGGCAAGCGCCTTGTTCAGCCCCTCGCCAACGCCCTTGTGGACGTCGTTGAGCAGGTGCCCCCAGCGGGCGGACGGCGGCACGTAGAACGACGAGGTACGACTCAGATGTCCGCGCAACCGGCACGGGCGGATCAGTCAGTACCGCAGCCGCAGGGAGTCGAGCAGCTTCCACACGTCGGTGGACGGGTCGCGGTTCGTCGGGACGCAGTGCGATACGTGGTCCTCCGGTCCGCACCCGCCGGTAGGACACTGCGCGACCAGTTGCAACGCCTGCATGCGCGCACGGTCGAAGCGCCCGCCGAGCGCCGCCCACTCCACCTCGCCGACGCGCTTGTCGAAGCATTTGAACCCGTGGTGCTGGCGGAGCTTGCTTCAGGTGGAACCGCTGTTGCTGGCCGAAGTGCGCGTTGATCCGGTCGGCGTAGGTCGCCTCGGTCACCTCGCCCTCCACGAACAGGTGCAGCACCCGCCGCCGGCGGTCCGGCCCGGGCGGGCGCCGCAGCGGTCGGTCGCGCTCCTCGCGGCGCGGGCTCACCCGCCCGTCCCGGCGCGGGCTTCGACGTCGTGGAGGTAGCGGACGGTGCGGACGATCTGGCCAGGGCCGACCTGCGGGACACCGCCATAGCGGCCGGCGCGGTAGCCGCGCTCCAGGTTCTCGTCCTTGCGCGGGTGGGCGTCGCTGAGCGGGTAGAGCTCGGTGGCACCGTCGGCGCGCTTCTCGGTCAGCCAGACCTGCTCACGGCCCAGCGGCCGGTCGCCGGTCGCGGCGCCAAGCGGCGTGGTGTCGTGCGAGGTGAAGATGAGCTGGCCGCCCTTCGGGTTGGCCGCAGGGTCCTGGAACAGGCGGATGAACTCGGCGACCAGCGCGGGGTGCAGGCTCGCGTCCAGCTCGTCGACGAGCAGCACCGCCCCATCTTTCAGGGCCAGCAGCAGCGGCCCGAGCAGCGCGAACCAGTTGCGCGTGCCATAGGACTCGTCGTCGAAGTCGAACGCCGTCCGCCTACCCCCACTGGTGCGGACCAGGCGGACCCGGGGCGGGTCGGGGTCCTGCCTGACAACCTCGACCTCGTCGATGCCAAGGTCGGCGACGCGCAGCAGCTCCAGGATCCGCGTGCGGTCGTCGGTGAGCAGCCGCCTGCCGGTGAACCGCTCCCGCTCGGCCCGGTCGCTCTCGGGGGTGACCAGCCACAGGTTGCCGTGGAACCAGCGGTACAGCACCGAAAGCTGCGGGTGGTTGTAGGCTGCCGCGGTGGAGAGGAACAGCGCGTCGGGCCGGGTCAGCCTGGCCAGGGTCGCCCGCTCCCCCTTCAGGTGGTCGCCGGGAAACCGGAACGGCTCGGCGGCGCTGGCGTCGCGGTCGAACCAGACCTGCCGCCGGCCGCGCGGGTACACGTGCAGCCACTCTGCCTCAACGCGCGTGTCGCCGAGCTCGAACCCGTACACCCAGCGGGTCGTATCGATCACTAAGTCGACCTCGAACGACGACGGCGCCTTCACCGCCGCAGGGTCCAGCGCGAACGGCGTGCGCGGCACCCCGTCGGTACGCGTCCACTCGGCGTGCGAGTCCAGGACCGCCGCACGCATCAGGCGCAGCGCACCCAGCACGTTCGACTTGCCCGACGCGTTCGCCCCGTAGATGCCGACTACCGGCAGCGCCCGCACCGGCCGGCGCTCCGCGACGACGCCGGTCAGGCGTGCCGAGCCCTCGTCGAGCCCGTCAGAGACCAGGGAAAGCGTCTGCTCGTCGCGCAGCGAGAGCACGTTCGCGACGCTGAAGCCGAGCAGCACGCGCCCTCCTCACAGGTCGATGAACCCATCAAGCAAGTGTTCCACGCGGAAAATCCTCATACAAGTACAGTTTAGAAGCCCAGACCTCATCTCGGTGCTCCGAGCCGCCACGTTGTCGACAGGAGCCGAGTCCGGCAATTGGCGGGCCGTCGGGCCCTACAGGGCACGAGCTGGCGCGATGAGCAGCGGGCGGACCTCGGCGGCGAAGCGCTGCACCCGGTCCTCGAGCCCGGGGGCCCGGTGGTCGAGGTTGACCACGAACCCGTCGACGCCCGCCTCGATGTAGTCGTTGAGCTTCTCGGCCACCCATCGGCCGGGGCCTGCGAGCGCATACCGCCCGCGCTCGTCGCGGGCCTCCTCGTCGACCTCCTCGCGCAGGTACACGCCGAGCCGCAGCACGATCCGGCCGGTGGGCACCTGTGCCCGGAATGCCCTGGCCATCGGCCGCAGCTTGTGGACCGGCAGGGCGACCGGGTGCCAGACGCTGGTGGCGGCCGCCCGCTGCAGCGTGCGCCGGGACACTCCGGCGACCCACAGCTCGAGCCCGATGGGCCGGGCGGGCGCCGGGGCGAGCCAGGCGTCGCGGACCCGGATCCCGCCGTCGTGGGTCACGGGGCCGGGTGCCTGCCGCATGAGGGAGCGGACCAGCCCGAGCCAGTCGTCGAGGCGGCGTCCGCGGTCCTCGAACGAGGCCCCGAGGGTGGCGAACTCCTCGTCCATCCATCCCGCGGTCACCGCGGTGATGAGCCGGCCGCCTGAAAGGAAGTCCAGGGTCACGAGCTGCTTCAAGGCGAGCAGCGGCTCCCGCTGCGGCACGACCAGGGCCGAGACGCCCAGCCGGATGCGCTGGGTGCGGCCGGCGAGGTAGCCGAGCGCCACCAGGGCCTCGGCGATCGTGCCGTAGACCGCCGCGTGCCTCACCGGGGGGAGCACGTGGTCGGTCAGCCAGCCGGAGTCCAGCCCCGCCCGCTCGGCGGCCAGGGCGCTTCGGGCCAGCCGGCCGGCGTCGAGCGCCTCGCCGTAGTTCGGCAGGATGACGCCGAGGTGCAGGCCGTTCATGGCGTCCAGCCTACGCGCCCGGCTCCGGCCAGGCGTGACCGGCGGCGTCCTGGGTACCTCCCTTCCAGGACGGCGGCGGGAGCGGGCTGGACGAGAGGCCGACGAGGGGGCGGGCATGGACGAGGCGGTTCGTGGGCAGGCGGTGGGGACGGACCTGAGCGGGCGCGCGGCAGTGGTCACCGGGGCGGCCAGCGGCATCGGCGAGGCCTGCGCCCGCCGGCTGGCCCGCGCCGGAGCCGAGGTCACCGTGCTGGACGTCGACCGGGCCGGCGCCGAGCGGGTGGCCGGCGAGCTCGGGGCCAAAGCCGTCGTGGCGGACCTGTCCGACCGCGACGCGGTGCTGCGGCTGGACCTGACGGCGGACATCCTGGTCAACAACGCGGGGCTGCAGCACGTGGCGCCGGTGGAGGCGTTCCCGCCGGAGCGCTTCGCCGTGGTGCTGGCGGTCATGGTCGAGGCGCCGTTCCTGCTCATCCGCTCGGCCCTGCCCAGGATGTACGAGCGCGGCTGGGGGCGGGTCGTCAACATCTCCTCGGTCCACGGCCTGCGGGCCAGCCCCTACAAGAGCGCCTACGTCGCGGCCAAGCACGGCCTGGAGGGCCTGTCCAAGGTGGTCGCCCTCGAGGGCGGGCCGCACGGGGTCACCTCGAACTGCATCTGCCCGGCGTACGTGCGCACGCCGATGGTCGAGGGCCAGATCGCCGAGCAGGCCCGCATCCACGGGATCCCGGCCGACCAGGTGGTCACCGACGTGATGCTCAAGGAGCCCGCGATCAAGCGGCTGATCGAGCCCGCCGAGGTCGCCGAGGTCGCCGCGTTCCTGTGCTCCCCGGCGGGCTCGTTCATCAACGGCGCGTCGCTCACCCTGGACGGCGGCTGGACCGCGCGCTGAGGCACGACCCTGACCGGCCGCCCGGCACCCCCGGTCGGCCCGGCGGGCGGCCGCTCGTCAGGGGTACCGCTCGGGCACGAACGTCTGGTCGGTGATCGGCGGGCGCACGTACTTGCCGTGGTCCTTTCGCGGCGGCAGCTCGATCGGCTCGGGGGTCAGGTCACGGTAGGGGACCGTGCTCAGCAGGTGGCTGATGCAGTTCAGCCGCGCATGGCGCTTGACGTCCGCGTTCACCACCCACCAGGGCGACTCCTTGGTGTCGGTGTGGGCGAACATGTCGTCCTTGGCCTTGGAGTACTCGAGCCACCTCTCCCGCGACTTGAGGTCCATCGGGCTGAGCTTCCAGCGCCTGGTCGGGTCGCCGAGCCGCCGCTGGAAGCGGCGCTCCTGCTCCTCGTCGCTGACCGAGAACCAGTACTTGATCAGGATGGTGCCCGAGCGGATCAGCATGCCCTCGAACGGCGGGCACGAGCGGAAGAACTCCTCCACCTGCGGCTCGGTGCAGAAGCCCATCACCCGCTCGACGCCCGCCCGGTTGTACCAGCTCCTGTCGAACAGGACCATCTCGCCGGCGGCAGGGAGGTGGGCGGCGTACCGCTGGAAATACCACTCGGTCCGCTCCCGTTCGGTCGGGGTGCCGAGCGCCACGACCCGGCAGATCCGCGGGTTCAGGCTCTCGGTGATCCGCTTGATCGTGCCCCCCTTGCCCGCGGCGTCGCGGCCCTCGAACAGCACGACCACCTTCAGCCCCTCGTGCTTGATCCACTCCTGGAGCTTGACCAGCTCGATCTGGAGCCGGGCCAGCTCACGCTCGTACGCCTTCTGGCTCATCGCTTTCGTTGCGCTGCGCTCCGCCATGGCCCGGCTCCACCCCCTGGTGCCTCAACTGGTGCGTGCCGCGTAGACGTTCTGGTCGAGCCCTCCCGCCGACAGGCAGGGGTCGTTGACCGCCGGGCTGCTGTACGCAGCCGCGTTGATGTCGTTGGGGACGTAGGTGCAGGGCTGGAGGACGTCGAAGCCGTCCTGGTCGTCGGCCGCCCCGGTCTCGCGGGGGTCCGCGCCCGGCACGAGGTCGCGCGAGTCGGTCCACACGACGTTCACCGCCCCCGGCACCGCCGAGACGTAGATGTAGTCGCCCCAGAAGCCGTCGCGGCGGGAGCCGTGCGTCTCCCAGTTGTAGTTGCTGGAGAAGCTGGTGACCTTCGTCTCCGCCCAGCTCGAGCCCCCGTCGGCGGAGGTCGCGACGAAGGTGTCGACCGCGCCGCCGGAGTTGGCGCCGCCGGCCGTGTCGCCCGGGGGCAGGCTCGGCGAATAGGCGGCGTCGGCGCGGGAGTCGTAGAGCACGACCGTGATCAGGCCGCCCGCCGAGGCGACGTCCGGGAAGTACTGGTGCCCGCGCGCCGCGGAATCGAGCGTCGTCGCCGGCGTCGGCCACGTCACGCCGTCCGGCGAGTTGCGCACGAACACCTTTGCCTGCCCGCTCGGCAGCTCGGCGCTCCACACCAGGTGCACGCCGGTCGCGTCGGCGGCCACCGCCGACAGGCTCGCGAACCGCGAGAACGTCAGCCCGCTCGGGCACGCGAACGGGCCGTCCCCGCAGTCGACGCCGCCGGTCCCACCCGTGAACTGGTCGGAGTCGAACGGAGTGACCGTGGCGACCCGGACCGGCTTCCCGAAGGTCTGCCCGCCGTCGGTCGACTTCGTCACGAAGAACGCCGTCTCCGGCTGCCCCTGCAGGCGGTCGCTGCGGTAGGTCAGGTAGACGGCGCCGTCAGGCCCGACCGCAAGGTCGGCGAAGCTCTCCGAGCCGAGGCCGGAACTCACGCCGATCGGCTGCGAGAAGGTCGCGCCGTGGTCGGTCGAGCGCGACAGCAGGATGAAGTTGTTCGGGGCCTTGCCGTCGTAGCGCGACCAGGCGACGTAGAGGTTGCCGGAGCGCGGCCCGCCCGTCTGGTCGACGGCGAGGTTGATCTTGTCCTGGAAGAGCCCGGAGCCCGAGAACTGCGCCGACGGCGTCCCCCGGTCGACCAGCACGGTGCGGGCGTAGTGCGCGCCGTCCTGGTCATAGGTGGCGACGTAGACCGAGCCGTTGACCGGCTTCGCGCGATTGAAGCAGATGAACCCGTAGAAGAGCCGGCCGTCGCTGTCGAACGACTGCGTCGGGTCGCCCGCGGCTCCGCACACGCCGTGGGCCGGCGAGGCGAGCCCCTCCGCCGAGGTGTCGGCCAGATAGCCGGGGACCAGGCTGTCCGCCCAGGTCGTCCCGCCGTCCGTCGAGCGGTAGTAGCCGGCCCAGACGTCGCCGTTGACGATCTGCGCGCAGTAGTCGTTGGAGCCCGCGACCACGACGTCGGGGCTGCGCGGGTCCACGGCCACGGTCGGCTCGTTCTGCGAGCGGCGCCCGCTGCTGCAGGCTTGCGTCGTCGCGTCGGTGCCGCCGTCGTAGCGCAGGTAGCCGGAGGTGCCGTTGTCGTTGGTGACCCTCGACTGGCCGGCGGCCTGCGCCGTGCCCCCCATAACGACAGCGACGAGCACGGCGACGGCCGCCGCGAAAAGCCGCATCCTCATCTGGTCCCCCTTTGAGGCCGCGAAACAGACCCGCCGGGAGCCCACGCCGCTCGCGAGCTCCCACCGGCTTTTCGTACCACGCCCTGTGGCCGCCGACCAGGGTCAGTCGCGCTGCTCGAGCTTGAAGGAGATGTTGACCTTGGCCCGGTAGGCGGCAACCCGGCCGTCCTCGATCACCATGTCGAGCTGAGAGACCTCGGCGACGCGCAGGTCGCGGAGCGACTGGGCGGCCGTCTCGACGGCGACGGCGGCCGCCCGCTCCCACGATTCGGTGCTGGTCCCGACGACCTCGGTGAAGCGGTACACGCTGTCCGCCATCGGAATTCCTTTCGCTCGGCGACAGAGACCGCCGGGAGCCTCTCCCCGCCGCCGGGAGCTGTCAAGACACGTCGGGGCCGTCCCGGTCGCCGAGCCCGAGTCGGGCGGCGAGCAGCCGGTAATCGACCGAGCGCACCAGCCGGTCCCTGTGGATCCCGTCCATCAGCTCACGTGACCGCGCCAGGTCG